>Ga0115007_10001846_pt1 | contig 13434 bp, 10 predicted proteins | sample ArcOceMetagenome_2_FD_87166 | JGI IMG/M metagenome (GOLD analysis project Ga0115007, IMG submission 87166) | Marine eukaryotic phytoplankton communities from Arctic Ocean - Arctic Ocean ARC135M Metagenome | ecosystem: Environmental > Aquatic > Marine > Oceanic | place: Arctic Ocean | collected... | reverse complement strand
ATTTCAGTCGCGCAACGCCTGTCCAGTTGGTTCACCACAAAGGAGCACGCACTCAAGCCTTTGCTACCCCCGCGGTCAACACCGCAGCGCGGGGTCAGTGTGATGAGTGCCGTGGCATGTTTTGCCTCCGAAAAACGGAGATGGCCAAAAAGCTTGGCCAAAAAGCTCGGTCCACGTGTTTCCGGTCAGCGCGGGTTGTTTCGGTGAATTTGTGTCGAACACACCGGTCAAGCGTGTCCCTCTGCCGCGGTGAAACGAAGACTGAAACCGCGTATCACCACGCAAGGCAAACCTGACGCGTATCTCCCGCCATATTTCAGGTTTCCGCCGGTATCCCTCCGCAGTTGTCGCGCGCGCCCTTCGGCTCCTCGCGCGCCTTGATCGCCCAAATTCGACCTCGAAATGGGCACCACGGCAAGTTCGTCCCGGTCCAAGACCGGTAAGCCCGGGACCGGCAGAAGCGCGGCGGCTTCCGGCACCGCGAACGCCGCAGATGTGCGGGCGGCTGCCGCGACCAGGAAACTCGAACCATCCCTCAAGTCGTTCCCCACGCTTAAAAACATCCGGCGCGTGCAGGACGTGTACGACATGAAGTTCGTGCTTGGTACGGGCGGGTACGCTGTTGTTTGGTCAGCGACGCACAAGCACACCACGGAGGAGTTCGCTATTAAGGTGATGAAAGCCACCGCGAGCGCCAAGCCCCAGGACGACGAAGTCACCGTGGATGAGATCAGAAACGAAATAGACGTGATGAGAAAGCTGCAACACCCGAATGTTATTTACGTCAAAGAGTACTTCGTGCAAAGCGGCAAGTTCTACATCGTCATGTCCTTGTTGAAAGGAGGCGAGCTGCTTGACGCGTTGTTGGACCTAGGGAACTACACCGAGGAGGATGCGAAGAAAATCGCGAAACAGCTGTTGGATGCGCTGGCGTACATGCACATGAACAACGTCACGCATCGCGATTTGAAGGTACGGCCGTTTGGGCTTTCCCAAATCCAACGGCCACTGTTTCTGCCGGCCCTCTTTGACTGTTCACAGTGCACTACTGGTAACATTTCCTGGCGGGCCCTGTGGTAAATTGACACCGCACTGGCGACTGTTACCGTGGTAACTAAAAATACAAACCCACACTCGCGACGGAAGAGACTGACGCTTTGTTTTACCCATCCTAAGCTGGAGAACCTATTACTGTCGCGGCCGAACGACGTTTCGTCCGTCGTGATTGCCGATTTCGGGTTAGCGCGGAACAGTAAAAACGCGCGGCAGGTTTTCCAAACCCAGTGCGGCACCCCCTCTTACGTCGCGCCGGAGATTTTACTGGGCAAGGCGTACTCACCCGCGGTGGACGTGTGGAGTATGGGTGTTATTTTGTACACCCTGCTAATAGGCAGCTTTCCCTTCGCGCACGACGACCAGCAATCCCTGTTCAAACTGATCTGCGCCGGCGCGATGGACGACCAGCAACCGGAGTGGACAACGATCAGCGACGAGGTGAAGGATCTGTTAAAGGGGTTGCTCGATGTGGATCCTAAGAAACGGTTAACGGCGGCGGACGCGTTGAACCACACCTGGTTCACGAACGAGTTGGATTGTTCGTCGCACGATTTGCGGAAATCGCACTTAAGACTCGGTACGTTTTTTGGGCTTTCCCAAATCCAACACACTGTTTACCGTGCCTCTTTGAGTGCACTAATGGTAACACTTACTAGCAACGGTTCAACTACACACATCACAAACGCGCTGTTCCGCCCGATTACTCTCCCAGTGCCCTGTGTCCGGCCCGATTACTCGGACCCCGATCCCCCATACAGCACACGCGTACCTCGCGACTGACCCTTTTCGTTGTTTCCCAACCTAGCCGCCCACGCGGACGCCATGAAGCTCGCGATCAAGGTTTTTCAGCCCGGCCAGGCATTGGTGGTGCAAGGCGAAATCGGCAACGAGGTTTTTTTGATCCGGGACGGGACGTGCGACGTTATCGTCGTCGGTCCGGACGGGGACAAAAAAAAGGTCGCGTCGCGGGGAAAAGGCGACTTCATCGGCGAGATGGCGGTGAGTGTTAACGACTTGCCCGGCGAAAACGTGGCGGGGAAACCGCGAACCGCCTCCGTGTTCGCCACCTCGAAAGTCACCGCGACGTGCCTCACGAAATCCGACATGCGTTGGGCGGTGGATCACGACTACAGTTTGGTAAGCGCCTTTCCCACCCAACACGCTCCGCCGTCCGCGATTGCCCATACGAGAATAAAGGCTCTCCATTTAAGCAAAAAGAAAGCCGATCAAATCAGTGTTGAAAAGGATTTTTCATCGGCAAGTTGACGTACGTTGAAAAGGATACTGACACATTTCATACTGACACTTTTCTTTCGTTTTCCTCGCGCCAGGAAAACCAAATCGACGCCGTTATCGCAGCGCGAACCGCGGAGTTAGCGAGTACGCGCTTGTGACGGTGTATGGGTAGGGTCGTAAAGCGGTCAGGGGTAAGCGGTTAGGGGAAGCGAGGAAGCGGTTAGGGTAGGGCACTTTGTGGTAATACGTTACGTACCAACGCTTTGCCGGTTTTATTAAAATACAATCGCCCGCTACACGAACGCCGCGCTCGGAGCGGAACGTCTCTTCCCTCCTTTCCCTTTTTCGGTGTTCGACCAAGTCAGAGGCGCCTCCCACTTGATACTCCACCGACTACACAAAAAAATCAAATCACACGTTGAACGACTCCCCGCACCCGCACTCGCCTTTCGCGTTTGGGTTTTCGAAGGTGAACTCAGAGCGGAGTTTGTCGGAAACGAAATCCATCTGGCACGATAAAAGCCGAAAGTGTCAGTCTCTCGTAATGTGTATTCCGGGATTGGAAAGGGTAGACGGAGTGGGTAGTACTTTCCAACTGTACTCCATACAGAGCAGTAATCAGGGAGGCGGAACGTGTTAAACGGGAAACACTTACCTTCGTCCCGATGACGTGCATCAACGCCGCCGGGTCGATGATAACCTTCACTATTTGTTTTGTGTTCGCGATCTCATGAGTCACTAACTCGTCAAACTTCCCCTTGTCCCCTAAATCCGCGTAGTTCAGCGTGTACGTCATGCCGTTGCACCCCCTGGTACGGACGCCGATTTTTAGGTACGGTTTGTTTTTCGCGGTCAACAGGTTCGCTAAACGCAGCGCGGCGTTTTCGGTGAGCTCCATGGCTTGTTTCCGAACCAGTGGGGTTCTCGTGGCCTTGCCGACCGCCGCGGCGGCTTGTTTCAGGGCGCCTGACATCGTCACGATGAACTCCACCTGATTTGCCTCTTTGATGTTTTCTTTCCACTACCACCCCACACGCCGCCGGTCCCGACGTGTCCCCAACGAACCCAAACTTCGCCCGCCGAACCTTCCCCGCCCTTCCGCGAAATGCTTCACAAACTCTTCACGGGCGCGCTCACGTAAACGTCCCTCCGGTCGGTCCAACAAGCTCCGGTCCCGCGGGGTTTCACCTGCCGCGAAGTAGCACGCGCGGACGCGGACGCCTCGGGTCAATCGCGCGTGAACCGAGTCCGAGCCGGGTCACCGCGCGGCGGACTTGTCCACAGATCTGGCAAAGCCACGTCGGAGGGGGTGCTCCCCAAAAATCTCTCCAAAAACTTTTCCGTTTGCCAAACTTCATTTCGTCAGCTCCGACACGAAACCAAAACGAGGGGTACGCGCGTTCCCTCCATTTGCATTCATAACGTCGCGCCGCGTGCCGACGACGCCCGTACGTACGCCAACGCGTACCGGCCTTGGGATATCGACCGAACGCGCATTGTCTTCACAGCAAGCGCCACGACCGGACACGTGTTGTTTCGCGGACCGAGACGCGGGAACACACATCGAGTCAGGGACTCTTTCTCGTCTTCGTTAGGACGCGCACCAGTTTGAGTCGCGCGCCATGGGAGGGGACGAGCACGTCAACGCCGTGAGCGTGGGGTTCGCGCGCACGCCTACCAGGCACGCGCTTACCGAAAACAACGCGAACGACATAAACGCGCCCAGCAGCGCGGCGAAGCTCGCGAGCTTCAAGGGGAGGTACGTGGGACGAGGACGCACCCCGGACCCGAACGCGCGAGATTGCAGACGTACCCCTGCCGACGTTTTGGCGACACTTTTTTCGTTTTCAAATTTTCCCGACTGCTTTGCACTGCCCAAAAGTTTGTTTTATTTCTTTTTGTGAATCCAAAAAATCCATCGCGGCGACGCACGGCGACGCCCACTACGCCGGCGGCGGCTGACCCTGTTTCACGTTCCTTCCCTCCCGTTTCCCAAACCTCCAGACTGAACGGCCTGCGCCGCCGTAGCATGGCCCCTAAAGATTTCCGGGGAAACGACGGAACCCTGTCCCTGGCGGTGCCGTGGCAGGAAGCCACGCGCGTGGTGGAGCTCGCCGCTTCGGTTTTCGACGAAGGCGAGTTCGTGGCGGGTGTGGAGGCCATGGTGTTGTTCCGGCCAAAGCTCAAGAAAACAGACGGCGACGCGTACGTCAAAGAACTGGTTTCGCAAATCAAAGCCAGCAAAGAAACGCTTAAGATGATGCTGCACAAAAAAGACCAGCTCGTCGACGCGTGCAAAACGTTGGAAGAGGAGATGCTGAGTGACGCGCTGGTGATGGCGCAGCACGCGGTGGCGGACGCCACCGCCGCGGCGAACGCGGCGGCGAACGCCAGCGACACGGACTTGCTGGGCAACACCAAGATGGCCACCACCGCGGAGCTTCAGCGGGTTTCGGATGAAAAAGAACGGTTACACCGGCAAAACGAAACCTTGCAACAAAACCTCGTAAAGATCGAAGAAGCGGAGCTCGCGCTTCAGGTCGGGATTGATAACTTGGAAGAAGAGCGCGGGCGGATTCGGGTGGAGGAACATTCCAAGATCAAGCAGAGCTTGTCCAAACGGGAGGCGGACTTGGAGCAACGGATAAGCCTCGCGGAGAAAGCTGAAGCTGCCGCCGCGAGAGCTCGAGACGCGCTGGCGAGCTCCAAGCGAGGTACGCGTTGCGCGTTTCCCAAATTATAGACGACTTGTTTTCCCAGGTCACAAGACTGACACTTTTTTTTACAATCCATAGGCGCCGCCGACGTCGAAGCGGTGAGCGAGGCTTTCGCGAAGGAAGCTGCTTTGCTCACCGCGGATGCGGATGCGTTGCGTCATGAGCTTTCTTGTGTCAAGCAACAGCTGGCGCACGAAATGCAGGCCAAGGAAACGCTCGGTGGTGCGTACGAGCAAACCGCGGGCGACGTGGCCACCGCGCGCGCCGCGAACGACGAACTCAAAGCGATTGTCGCGACCCTCGAGGCGAGCGTGGTTGAGTCGAACGCGAAGACGGTAAAGGCGGAGCAAGCCGCTTCAGCCGCTTCAGAAGCCTTCAACGAGCAGCTCGAGTCCGTGCGCCACGAGCTCGCGATGGACAAGGACGAAGCCCTGAAGATGCTGGAGGATAACTTCGAGGAGGAGATGGCGAGGAAGGATGAGGAGAACGAGATGAACTGGAAATCCTTCGCCGCGAGTTCGGTGGAGGAACAAGGCCAAAAGCTGAAGCTGGAGTGGGACACGAGGGAGGCGAGGCTGCAGGACGAACTAAGAGAGCTCCGGGACAAAGCCTCGGTGGCGTCCACGGAGTGGGCGAACACGCTGGCTGAGGTGAAGGACGTTTCCATCGCGAGGGAACAGCGCGTCGCGCAAGAGCTGTCCGTTCAAATCAAGGAGCTGGAAAAGAGCCTGTACGAAGCCAAAGCCGCTGCGTCGGCGTACGAGAACGAAACGAGGTCTTCGTTTGAAAAAACGCAACGCGAGCACGATGCTTCCATGGAGATGCTTACCCAACGAATGAGCGGCGACACCGCGGCTTCGCTCGAAGTGCTTCGCGCGGAGCTGGACGCCGCCACGCAAGCGGTGGTTGCGACCGCGATCGACGAAACTCGCGCCGCGCAGAGCGCCGTCCGCGACGCCGCGCTCGCAGAGGCGGAGCGCGAAGCCGGCGAGGTGATGAGACACCTGGAGAGCACGTTAAGGGACGAGCTTGGCACGGAAAAGCGACTCGCTCTTGAAGCGCAGGCTGTTGAGCTCTCGGCGCGTGCGTCTGACGGTCTTTCGCAAACCGCGCATGCGCTTCGCGCCGAGCTGGAACTCGCGAAGACTGAGGCACTTGATCGCGCGGCGGCTTCAGCGGCGGCGGCGATGGAGGCGGCGCTTGATGTGCAAGCCGAGGCGCTGGCAACGCAGGCGAGGGTTGCGACGGAAGAAGCGCTGGAAACGCAGGCTGCTGCGGCGCAGGCAGAGATGGTCGCGGCGCTGGACGCAGCGGCGGCGACGGCGGAGGCGGATTTGGCGTTTGCCGTGGCGCGGGTTACCGTCGCCGCGGACAAAGAGCGCGACGACGCCCTCGCCGCCGCCGCGCTCGTTGCCGCGGAGTCCTTGTTGGATCGCGAAGCCGAGGTACGCGCGATGTGCGAAGCTGCTGGTGAGGCGAACGTGGAGAGTGCTCTTGAACACGCCACGTGTGCGTTTGCGATGGAGAAGCAAAGCGCGCTTGACGAAATGGACGCGAACCGCATTTGCGCTTTGGAAGCGGCGCTTGCCGAGGCGGAGCGGGAAAAGAGTGACGCGCTCGCGGAACTCTCTGTGCAATCGGCAACCGAGCTCACCGTGAAACTCACACAAGCGGCTGAAAAGCGTGACAAAGAAGTCGCGCTCGCCACGCAGTCCACGCTTGAACAAGCGCGCGTGTCCCTGGCGGAAGCTGCGACGGCGGCTGCCGAAGCAAAGGCCGCCGCGCTCGCGGAGCTTGAACGCGGGGTAAGAGCCGAACTCGCGACCGCGCAAAACGAACACGTGGACGCACTCGAAATGAAGCAACACACCGCTTTGCTTGAGCTGGAGGCGCGGGTCCGGTTCGAGTGCGGGGAGACAAAACGCGCGGCGCTCGCGAACGCGGAGACGCAGTCGGAACACGCGATTTTCAACTTAAGGGAGGAGATGCTTGTTGAGGCGAAGGAGGCGCTCGCCGAAGCGAACGCCGCGTTCGTGCAAACCGCGAGCGACGCCGCCGCAAAGGCGAAGGCGAACAAAATCGCCGCGCTGGAACGGCAAGCCGAGGAGTTCAAACTCGCGGCGGAGGCGAACCTCTGTGATAAGCTCGCGTTGCTCGAGCTGAACCTGAAGAACCAGGCTTCGGCGGAGATGGCGGCGGTGAGAGCGGCGGCGGCCGCGGAGAAGAGCGAGACCCTGGTGGGCGCCGCGAACGACAAATCCGTGCTCCTCATGAGCTTCACCGCGGAGAAGGAAACTGCGCTCGCGAAGCTCACGGATTTGTTGACCGCGCAGTTCGCCACGGCGAAGGAGTCCCTGATTTCAACCGCTGCGGCGGAGCGAACCTTGGCTGTTGAAACCGCGGCCGAGGCGACAGCCGCCGCGCTCGCAACGCAAGCCTCCGTTTTGTCCGCGGACTTCGCGTCCGCGCAAAACGCGGCGTTGGCGGCGTTGAGACAAACGCTCGACACCGAACGCGAAGCGGTGATTGATTCGCTAACGGAAACACTCGTGGCGAAGCACTCGGCGGACACGACCATGGTGCTAACCACTGTGGCTGGCGAACACGGCACCGCGCTCGCGTCGTTGGAACAAGAAATGCGAGCCGCGGCGGGCGCCGATCTGGCCGCCGCGGCGGAGCGGCACGAGGTTGAGAAATCTTGCGCGTTGGAACAGCAAGCCGCTTCGTTTTCCGCAGAGAAGACCAAACAGCTGGCGCTCGCGGCTCAGGACAAGGCGTCCGCTATTTCCGAGATGCAAACGCGCATCACCGCGGCTGCGAGTGATGACTTATCCGCCGCGGTGAGTGCCACGCGAGTGGAGCTTGAGTCAAAGCACGCGTCGGCGTTGGCGGCGGCGACTGCAGCCGCGGCGGAGCAAACGCGATTCGAACTGGCGCGCGTCGCCGCCGAGTCCGCGGAACGCGAGCAGGCGCTACTGTCAAGGCTCGCCGACGAAAAGCACGAGGCGGTCGCGAACGCGGTTGCGGCTTCGAAAGCAGCACTCACCGTTGCTGCTGACGAGAACTTGGCCTTCGCCCTGTCGGAAACCAAAGCGGAACTCCAAGCGCTGGCGGAGTCGGCGGCGGCGGTTGCGCTTGACGAGAAAACGCAGGCGCTGGAAATGTTGCGCGTCGTGATGGAGGCGGACAAAGCCAAAGCCGTCGCGTTTGTTGAGACAGAAAAGGTTGCGGCGCTGGCGCTCGCTGAGACGGACAAAGCAGGCGCGCTGCAGCAGTTCGAGTCGCTGCTCACGGAACGCTTCGCGCGGGAGAAAGACGTCGCCCTGGATCAGCAGGCGGAAGCTGCGATGGAGGACAAGCTGGAGTGCGAAAAAGCGATCGTGGCGAAAATGCGCGCGGAGTTCTTGCAAGACAAGGAGAACGCGCTGTCTCAACAAAAGCTCGAGCTCGCGCAAGTCTTCTCTACCGAAAACGCCAGTGCGGTCGCCTCGGTGCAGGCCACGCACGTCGCGCGGTTGGCTGAGATGAAAGCAACCTTTGAAGGAACCGCGCAGTCGTCGGTGGTCGAACACGAGTCCAAATTGAACGACAAACTCTCCGCGTTGCGCGTGGAACTGGTAACCGCCGCGTCGGTTGACCGCGAACTCGCGCTTTCCGCGCTACGCAGTGAACTCGAAGGTGAAGCGAAGCACTTAAGGCAGGTCGCGGTTGAGGAGACGCGCACGCTTCACGAGTCACAGCTCAGACAGATGGAACACTCCTTGTCCTTAAGCGCTACGCAAAAAGCAAACGAGTCGTTCCGGGACCAAACCGCGCAAAACGACAAACGCGTCGCCGACGCCGAACTCCGGGCGGCGACGCACAAAACGCGCCTGGACGGCGTCATCGCGCAGCTTGATTCGGAAAAGGCGGAGTGCTTAAGAGTCAAGACGGCTTCTGCTACTTCCGTGGCTGCCGCGGAAGCCAAGGCTGCCGGTACGTATTGCGTGTTTCCCAAGTCCGCCAAACACTGTTTTATCTCTCAGCTGGTGACTGTTTGTCCATACATCGCCCAACACGGGACTGACACTTTTCTGTTCCAATCGCAGCCGTCGCCGCCGCGTCGTCGCTGCGCGCGGAGTCCGCCGAGCAAAAGGCGCGAGCCGCGGAGTCGACCTGCAACCAGATGCGCGTGGAGCTTGAAACGCTTAACGAAGCCCGCGGTGCTAGTGACGATAAGCGCACCGCGCAGTTGGTGGAAGCGAAGCGCGAGATGGAAATCACGAGGCAGGCGCTTCTGGATGAAAAGGCGCGGGTGGAGGCGGAGGCGCATGCGGTGGCGGAAACCACCGCGCGGTGTGCGTCCCTGGAGCAACAACTCGTCGAGGCGGATGAGGTGAGACGGGCGATGCACAACCAGATTCAGGAACTCCGGGGGAACGTGCGGGTGTTTGCGAGGGCCAGGCCTGCGCTTGGGCACCAAGCGCAAGGACCGGCTCTTTCTGCTGACGTGAACAGACCGCTCGCTGTGACTGCTATTGACAGAGGTACGTATCGCACTTCCCAAATCCCTCCGACTGTTTGACCATACAATACTGACCCTTTTCTTTAAAACTCAAAAGATGCGATTTCCGTCACCGACCGCCTCGGCGACGCCGCGGTGTTCACCTTCGACAAAGTGTTCGGCCCCGAGTCGAAACAGGACGAAATCTTCCACGAGGTTTCGCAACTGGTGCAGAGCGCCTTGGATGGGTACAAAGTGTGTTTGTTTTCGTATGGGCAAACAGGCAGTGGCAAGACGCACACCATGCTGGGCGCCGGCGAGGGCGACCAAAGGGGTATCATTCCGCGAGCGGTGCAAAAGGTTCTGGAACAAGCGGAGAGTTTAAAAAGCAAAGGGTATTCGTACACGATGGAAGCTTCTTATGTTGAGATTTACAACGAGCAGATTCGGGATTTGTTACGACCGGGCGCGGATCACGACGAGAAGCTCACCATCGCGGCGGCACCGGCGGGGGGGTGCCCCACTGTGACCGGTGTTGAGCGCGAGATTGTGGACTCCGTGGACTGCGCCGCAGGGCTGGTTCGGCGCGCCGCCGCGGCGAGGTACGGCCTCGGGGCTTTCCCGAATCCTAACACTTATGTTTACCGCTCCTGGTCAAACGCACTACCGCCGTAACAAGTGCACTGAGTAGTTACCAACTCGGGTGACTGTTTACGTAATACAAGTCACGGCAAGACTGACACTTTTCTTTTGCAATCACAGGGCCGTGGAAGCCACGCAGATGAACGCGCAATCCTCGCGCTCGCACACGCTGTTTCTGCTGTACATCACAGGTACGGCCGGACGGGGCTTACCCAAATCCAACGACTGTTCGGCCCGATTACTCTGACTGTTTGCTCATACACATCACGAAAGACTGACCCTTTTCGTTCCCAACCGCAGGCACGCACGCCGCGAGCGGCCAGCAGCTGACCGGCTGTTTGAACCTAGTGGACCTGGCGGGCTCGGAACGCACCAGCCGATCAGGCGCGGAGGGCCAACGCATGAAAGAAGCGTGCGCTATTAACAAATCCCTCTCCGCGCTGGGTGATGTGTTCAAAGCCATCGGGGAAAACGCGAAGCACGTGCCGTATCGCAACTCGAAGCTGACGCATCTGTTGAGCCCGTGTCTGGGCGGCGACGGGAAGACGCTGATGTTAGTCAACGTCGCCCCGGAAAGCGAGTCCGCGGAAGAATCCATGCACTCGTTGCAGTTCGCGGCGAAGGTCAACGCGGTGGAGTTGGGGGGGGGGAACAAAAGGGCGAAGCGGAACGTGGTGATGAGCGACCCAAACAGCGCGGCGTCGAAAGACGCGGCAAACGCGGCGAAGGAAAGGCGGCAATCCGTGATGCCGTTGCCGCCGGGGGCGCTGGCGCGACGCGCGAGCATGGCGGTGGGGAACAAGCGACCGGCGGGGACGGAGAACCAGCAGCCTGGAGTCAAGAACTCCACTCTGGACAGGGACAGGTTCGGGGCACGACGGTGAGAGATGGGGAGGGTGGGGATCGCAAAAGCCGCTCGCGCGCGCCTCCGGGAATCAAAAAGGTTTGTTTTGATTCTTCCGGCCACGTGTCGCGAGCCGCGGGGTGTAAGGGAGCACATAAATATGTTGTGATACGAAGGATTACTTTCTTTTAAAACCTACGTACAGCACACTTACACCTCACACTTACCGCACACTACGCCTACCTACATCAGCGCCTCACCTGTTTTGCTTTCCGAGAAGCTGCGGTAGTCGGTGCGCCAGTTCAGCTCGGTTTTCGTCAACGAGTTCACCCGCTCGAGCCTAAGCGACTCAAGGTTCGCGGCTAGCTTTTTCCGCCGCGAACGCTCGGGACACTTCGATTTTGACCGTGATTGAACCCTTCGTTGGGCTGCTTGCGCGGCGAGACGAGGGTTGGTGGGACGCCCGGTTCGACCAAAACGATCTACGTCGACGTGGGTGTCGTACGAACTTTCCGCGGGACGCGAATGACGCGGCTGGGCCAAGGAAATCTCGTCAACCTCGTCCACCAAGTCGATCAAATCAACGTCCAGGTCGACTCGCTTTCGGTGTTTTCGGTCACTTTGGGGTCCAGTGCTGGCAGGGGTTTCGACTGATGAACAAGTCACCGGGGTATCAGACCCAGGTGGTTGTGGTGTGCGGTACGCCGCGGGCGACGCCGCGGGGTTCGCGACGCGCTGTTCGTTATCGCGCGTCTCCGTGTCCGGCGACGTCGCGGGGGACGGGCACGCTTCTTCCCGCGTCGCGTGTGCCTCGGGTGTCGGATCGTCGTCGATGGACTCAACCGCAGTGGCAACACACGGCTCGTCATGAACAGGCTCCACCACGGACGGAATCGCGTATGCGTATTCAGTCTCCACACTTCGTGTTTCAGTTTCATCTCCACACCCCCCGACGCCGGTTCCAAACAGCGCCGCGTCCACCGCCGCCGCCGCTACCCGAACCGCCGCGTGCGCCGCAGCCATCGCATACGGGTCTGGGTTCCGACCAATTGGTTTTGAGGTACCCGAGTTACCCGTTCTGGATCTCGACACGGAAGGTGACCCGAAAGGTTCCGCCCCGAAAGGTCCGTCCATCCTTCGCGTCGTGACCATCGGCGAGAACACCCTTCTGGTCAAGCGCTTTGTTTGGGGGGTCACGGTCGGCGACGAGGGCGGCGCTGCGAAGTTCTTTCGGTCATCAACTCCTCGCTGGACTCGACCGGCCCGTTCGTTCGTGACTTGCGCGTGTGGGTCGTCCCGCGCGATTCGCGTCGCGATCGTGGCTAACCGAGGACCGAACGAAACCGGGCCAAACAACGAAGGCTCGTTTCGAGTTTGTGACGAACTCGTTCCGTCGCTCTTACCACTGGCCCCGTCTCCGCTGCGTAGCACCCACGTGTCCGATGATCCTCCCGGCGAAACCGTCGGGACCGCGTTTACCAAGGAAACCTCGGGCGCGGCGCGGTCGGTTTCCCACCAAGGCGTTTTTTGTTGTACCTTTGCGTCAATCACTTTCCGTCGGTAGTTTTGCATATCGTCGTCCAACCCCACCAGCGCGTCCGCGGCGGCGCGGTAGGTGACGGGATTGGGTCCGGACACGTGTCTGTGTGTTTGACCATAGGAACCACCACTCCCACGGGAACCAACATTCCCTGTTCCCACGGAAACTTCCGCGACCCCCAGCGCCGCCTTGACGGATCGCTGAAACGCGCTGTCTTCCCCGAACACGTCACCCGCCAATCCTGAGTCGCTATCTGGCGCGTCCTCGTACCCGTACCCAAAGTAAAAAGCGCCAGCGACGCCTCGGTTTGGGTCGAAGCGAAGCACTCGCGGGTCGTTGCTGGTTGGTGACGCGGGGAGATGCCATCCCTCATCCGACGCGTTTTTCAAAAACGCCGCGTCCTTCCCGCAAACGCCCGCCCTCGCCGCCACCGCGACGCCTGCTTTGAGCGCCGCCGCGAGGGAGGGTTCCGACTGATTGCCCATAGAACAACTGCTTTCGGCGTGCGCGGCGCAGTGCGCGGCGGCCCGTACTTCTTCTGGGAGCTCGGGAGTCAGAGGCGTCGAGGTGTATGGACAATCAGTCGGAGAAAAGCCTCGAAACGAGGTCGCCGCCGCCGCTTCAGCCGCGGCGCGCATGCGTCGCGCCTTTGCGGGACTGCGTTTCGGCGGAACGAACACTTCGGTCGGCCCCACCGCTAACGGCGGTCGCTGTCGCTCTTGCGGGGATTGGTGTTTTCCCGACTGATTGCCCATAGAAGCCGTGTTCATTTCACCTGCAAGCACCGCCCGAACTTCATCCACCACCGCGCGCGTCATGGGACTCGCGGCGCCTATTTGACGCCAAAGCGCGTCGTCGTGGTACCCATTTTCTTTCTTTTCGTTGCCAAAGGAAATTTTGTCCAATCGGTCGTCGT
>Ga0115007_10001843_pt1 | contig 13457 bp, 11 predicted proteins | sample ArcOceMetagenome_2_FD_87166 | JGI IMG/M metagenome (GOLD analysis project Ga0115007, IMG submission 87166) | Marine eukaryotic phytoplankton communities from Arctic Ocean - Arctic Ocean ARC135M Metagenome | ecosystem: Environmental > Aquatic > Marine > Oceanic | place: Arctic Ocean | collected... | reverse complement strand
TTATATGCTATTAATGTAGCCTTATTTGCAAGCCGAAACAAAAATGCATACGGTTTTACCTTATATATCGGTCAGGATAGCGTCATGTTGAGATCTTTTACCGCTTTATTTACACCCAGCAGCATCACTTTAGTCTTTTTCTGTGCGAGCCTATCTTTTCAATGCGCAGCCGACAATAGCACTTACAACCCAAGCGCACCAAAACAGACAATGGTAGAAGCAACAGGTCAAGCGCTGGTTATCGACGGTAATATCAGTAAAGCACGCGATATAGCCATGAGCGACGCCAAGCAACAGGCCTCACTGCAAGCATCCGCCTTTATCAGCACGACTCAGCAATTAGAAAACGGTATTTTAGAAATCGATAACATGCGTATATCAACACTAAGTACATTGCGCAATATAGAAATAATTGATGAGAAAATGCGCGGTAACACGCTATTTATTCGCATCAAAGCCGAAGTAGATACCGAAACAGCCTGCAGTAATGGCAGCAGCGGGAATAGCTTTAGAAAGAGCGTTGCTTTCGCCGCCTTTCCTCTTGCACACCCAAACCAAGCTAACTTAGGACAATTTTCAGGCATTGCTTCAGGTATTGCCGCACAGTTAGCCAGCCGCTTACGACAAGAAAGCAGTGTTTATCCCCTGAACGCAAGCCAGCTGCAGCTATATAGTGATGTCAATGCAGCATCGACTCAGCAGCTGGATAACGGGGTACTCACTACCCTGATGAATAACGCCCAACAACTCGATGCCCAATATATTGTTTCCGGTGTAATACGGGACCTATCCATGAATGACCCCGGGGTGTTGACTGAAAGCAATTGGTTAAAAGACACCTATAATAAGCTGGATTATAAAAGTGATAAGCACGTGCGCCACTTTAGTCTGGACCTATTTATTCACGATGGTTTTAGTGGATCTTTGTTAGAGCAAAAAAACTATTCAACACAAGGTAAATGGCCATTAGATTCATCGAAGCGCACGGGCTTTGCTACGCCCGCATTTAACGATACGGAGTATGGACAGCACGTTAATACTCTATTAGATGAAATAAGCCGCGAACTGGTGCAGTCGTTACGCTGTTTACCCTTCTCTTCTCGCATCACGCAAGTTGATGATGATCTGATTTGGATTAACGCAGGAAGAAGCAGCGGTTTAAATCGGGGCGACAAACTGACGGTCTATCGAAAAAACATGTTTTTTAACCCCACCGGCCAAGCTACAACAGAGCTAATCAACACCCAATTGACGCTCACGCTTGATGATATTCAGCCGACGTCGGCACGAGGCCGCATTAATGGCTCTGTTTCAGAGCATAATATTCAGCCTCAAGACATAGTGATGTTCTGGTAGCGGTTTACTTCAGCTTCGGTGGCTCTATAATCATCGCCTACATTTTCATCGTCATCGATATTGCCTGCGGGCCAAGGAACTACCATGCAACACGAGTTGTTTAATCAGCTAGAAAACAAAATTGAAAATTTAATCGAAGAAGTAGAACTGCTGCGCATGGAAGTCACCGACCTACGCGAAGCTAAAGAGTCACTGGAAACAGAAAAACAGGGGACTCAGGAAAATCTGCAGCGCCTACTTAAAAAGTTTGACGTTCTAGACGCTGCAGAATAAAAGCGCTTAACACGCCGTGGGTTCAGTGGTAACTATTACCGTAATAACTACCCCTGAGCTCCACGAATGTTAATTTCTACCCGACGGTTCATCGCACGACCTGCTTCTGTCGCATTATCCGCAACAGGATAGCGCTCGCCATATCCATGCGTACTGATACGCGTCGCTTTAATGCCACCGTTCGCTAAATAACTAGCAACACTGGCTGCGCGCTTCTCGGATAATGTTTGGTTATATTCAAACGAGCCTGAACTGTCCGTAAAACCATCGACACTCAATGCCGTTTCATTAAACTTCTGCAGTACTTTAACAACTGAGTTCAATACTGGCTGAAAATCGCTTGCTAGTACAAACGAGTTTGTTGCAAAGGTAATATGACCGGGCATAATCAGCCGTATTTCATCACCAACACGCTCAACACCCACGCCTGTTCCATCCAGCTCTTGGCGCAGCTGCATTTCTTGCTGGTCCATGTAATAACCAATACCACCACCAGCACTCCCTCCCACCAATGCACCAATCACAGCACCTTTACCACGATCTTTTTTACTGGACACCGCCGCACCTAGTACAGCACCCGCCACTGCACCAATACCGGCACCTTTAGTAGCATTACTGGTCTTTTCTTCACGCGTATAGGGATCTAACGTAGTACAGCCTGTCACTAATGTGACAGCGGCTATAGCAAATGCAACTTTCTTCATGAAACCTCCGGTCAGTATTTTTATAAACGTGTGGTCATGACAAACAACGAGTAATACCAGTTTACTAAACTGAGTTCAGCATACTCCCTGTTAAGATCAAGTTTAATACCTAAAATAAGTCTATCAGGACTAAAAATTCACAGCACGTATTAAATAAGTGACAGTTTTGACAGTAAATTATCAATTTAGGTTCAGGGAAACACTGCTATTCTCTGGTCAGCTTTACTATGTGCCGATACAATATGTCGTCTATTGTTATCTATTAGTTCTGTTTGAGACTCAGCCGAGGACTTTTTCTTTGTCATATTTACCCCTCATTGTCGGTTTTGGTGGTGTAAACCCCGCTGGTCGTAGTTCATTTCATCATGCTTACCGTCGTCTGATTCTTGACCACCTAGATGCGACCAGCAAACAAGAAACACTACTCAGCCTAGCTACCTTAATGGGCCTAGCCCATTATGAATCTGGAAGTTACATTAATGCTGACGGGGAACCCCAGTCAGCCGATGCTCTTCTGGACGACTTATTACAACAAATACTCGACCACACACTCATTCGTCGTATCGAACCTGAGTGCTTCGACGTTGAACAAGTGATGTTTAACAAGGCAGCTACGCTCAAAAATGATAGTGAAATTCACTTTTCATTAAAAAAACGCCAGCTACCACAACACATCCCCGCCAACTGGACAATCACGCCACTGAGCAGCACTGAAGTCAATGTGGCCGTAGTCGGTGACATCGAAGCCATTTTACCTGATGTTAAAACGGCGCAAGTTCAATCAGCAGGCCAACTTCCGAGTGGATTTAAGCCAGGCTCTCTTTATCAGTCGCGTAATCATCCTCGCAACTTACAAATGACCGTATTTGCCGCTTCTGATGCCCTGATGTCGACTGGCATTCCATTTGATGAAGTGATGAAACATATCACACCAGATCAAGTAGCCGTTTATGCCAGTAACTCGATTGGCCAACTTGATGATTTTGGCTTTGGCGGTTTGACTAAATACCCAGCTCTGGGTAAGCGCACGACCTCGAAACAAATGCCGCTTGGTTATGCTCAAATGCCAGCAGACTTTGTTAATGCCTATATGCTAGGCAATGTCGGCTCGACTGGTGGTGCCTTAGGCGCGTGTGCCACGTTCCTTTACAACCTACGTAATGCCGTTGAAGATATTCGCAGCGGTAAACGTAAAGTCGTTTTGGTCGGCGGAAGCGACGCGCCCGTTATCCCAGAAGTCATCGAAGGCTTCAAAGCAATGGGCGCTTTAGCAGAAGATAAAGACTTACTCGCCTTAGATAAGTTAGATCAACTTACCGATGCAGACTATCGCAAAGCCTGCCGTCCTTTTGCTAACAACTGCGGATTTACCATCGGTGAATCCAGCCAGTTCATCATGCTGATGAGCGATGACCTAGCCATCAAGTTAGGTGCTGAAATTTATGGTGTTGTGCCCGATGTTTTTGTAAACGCGGACGGTCATAAAAAATCCATCTCAGCTCCAGGCATTGGTAACTATGTCACCTTAGGCAAAGCGGCATCACTGATCAAAACACTATTAGGTGAAGAGTCGCTACAGAAACGCTCGTACGTGCAAGCACATGGCACTAGCACACCGCAAAACAGAGTGACTGAATCCCATGTGATTAATGAGACAGCAAAAGCCTTCGGTATTGAGAACTGGCCTGTCACTGCTATCAAGTGTTTTTTAGGGCACTCTCAAGGAACCGCAGGTGGTGACCAACTCACATTATCATTAGGAACTTGGTCGTATGGCATCATTCCCGGTATTACAACCACGAAAGTAGTTGCAGACGATGTGTACCAAAGCAACTTAGCCTTGCTAACCGAGCATACACATGTAGGAAAGCAAGGCATGGATAGCGTGATCCTGAACTCTAAAGGCTTCGGTGGTAATAACGCGAGTGCACCGGTCATTGCTCCTCACATTGCCGAACAGTGGCTTGAGAACAAGTACGACAACGCGACCATTACTCAGTGGCACGCTCAACGCGAAATAACGCGCGAGCGTGCAGCCAACTACGATCAAGCAGCAATGCGTGGCGAAGCACGACCTATCTACCTTTATGATAATAATGTCCTGACGGGGTACGATCTGGACATCAGCGCTACCCGCATCAAATTACCGGGTTATGTGAATGCGATTGATCTGTCGATGGAGAACCCATTTAGCGACTTTACCGACAAGCAATAACCCCCAGTCAGTAAATTGCATCAAACTAAGCCCCGAACCTCGGGGCTTTTTATTACGTACGTACTTCATGCGTATTCATATTAGCTAATCGCCAACACCCTCTTTACGTTAGCGCTGGTGTACTGGGCTACTTCATCACATGTTTGCTGCCGTAATTCCGCTAACGATTGTGCAACCTTAACCAACTGCACCGGTGTGTTTCTCTGACCTTGATAACCGGCCAATGGCATATCGGGTGAATCAGTTTCCAGCACGATACTACGATCCGGTAGCGCAGCAACCATCTTGCGGACTTTATTAGCTCGCGGGTAAGTTAAGCTACCACCAAGGCCTAAACAAAAGCCTAGCTCAATATACCGTTCAGCTTGCTGCATACTGCCAGTAAACGCATGCACAATACCTCCGCGCGTGAATTGATGGTCACGTAATAGCTTAGTCATTTCATCGTAGGCTTTGCGAACATGTAGAATGACTGGAAGCTGATGCTGTTTCGCCAACATTAGCTGAGCATTAAAGAGGTCAATTTGAGCTATTTTATCGGCATTGGGCAGATAGAAATCAAGGCCTATCTCGCCGACAGCACAGACATCACGTTTGAGCAGTAATTCATCTAGCCGCACAAGGTCCGCAGCTGTGTGCTGATCCATAAAGTAGGGATGCAACCCAAGAGCAGCATGAATAGAAGCATATTGCTTAGAGAGTGTGAGGAGATCATTAAATCGGGCGGCCGTGGTACCCGGAATAATAAAACGATTGATGCCTAATACTTTACACTCAGCGATTAAAGCATCTCGATCACCATCGAAGACAGGAAAATCAAAGTGACAGTGGCTATCAATAAACGTACTCACCGTCACTCTATCCTCTATTACCCCTTACTAATACCGGTAAGGTTAGTGTTCTCGTGTCGCACGGAACTGAATATCCGGCCAACGCTCTTGCGTTAGACTTAAGTTAACACGCGTAGGCGCCAAATAGGTCAACAGACCACCGCCATCAACCGATAAATTCTCGTACCCTTTCTTGCGGAAATCTTCAATCATACGGTTATCATTACACTCGACCCAACGCGCCGTTTGAACAGACACGGGTTCGTACATGCAATCAACTTTGTACTCATCCTGCAAACGGAACATGACCACTTCAAACTGTAGTTGACCCACTGCACCTAAGACCAAATCGTTATTTTTGAGTGGTTGGAACAACTGTACAGCTCCCTCTTCTGATAACTGCTGCAAGCCTTTTTGAAGCTGTTTCATTTTCAGAGGATCTTTCGGGCGCACACGACGAAACATTTCCGGCGCAAAGTGAGGAATGCCGGTGAATTTAAGCTCTTCACCTTCAGTAAAAGTATCACCAATTTGAATCGTGCCGTGGTTGTGCAAACCAATGATATCGCCAGACCACGCCTCTTCAACGTTCTCACGATCACCCGCAAGAAAGGTCACCGCATCCGCTATCTTCACCTCTTTACCCACACGAGTATGCTTCATTTTCATACCGCGACTATATTTACCAGAACACACGCGCATAAAAGCAATACGGTCACGGTGTTTAGGATCCATATTCGCTTGAATTTTGAAGATAAAGCCCGAGAATTTTTCTTCATCTGCGGCCACTTCACGCGTAACGGTCGCACGTGCAATCGGCGACGGTGCCCATTTCACGAAGTCATCCAGCATTTCACGTACACCAAAGTTACCCAAGGCCGTACCAAAAAATACAGGGGTTTGCTTACCCGCTAAAAAGGCTTCTGGATTGAACTCGTGCGTAGCGCCTTTCACTAGCTCAATTTCTTCCACAAAATCATCGTAACTATCATCAAGCAATGCACGCGCTTCATCAGAATCGAGACCCTGGATACGAACATCATCAGGAATCACCGCGTTTTGCCCGGCTTTGTAGACATGGATAGTATCGGTGTACAAGTTATACACACCTTTGAAGAACGTACTCATACCAATCGGCCAATTAATCGGTGCCGCTTCAATCTTGAGGACGTCTTCTATCTCATCAAACAAATCGATGGGATCACGAATATCACGGTCCATCTTGTTCACGAACGCAAAAATAGGTGTATCACGCAGACGACAAACATCCATTAACTTGATGGTACGATCCTCTACACCCTTCGCGCCATCTACCACCATCAACGCAGAGTCGACCGCCGTTAGCGTACGATAGGTATCTTCCGAGAAGTCTTCATGCCCTGGTGTGTCCAACAAGTTTACAACGCGATCATTCCAATGGAACTGCATTACCGATGAGGTAATCGAAATACCCCGGTCTTGTTCCATCGTCATCCAGTCAGACGTGGCGTGACGATCACTTTTTTTGCCTTTAACCGTACCGGCTTTTTGGATCAAATTGCCAAGCAACAACAATTTTTCGGTAATCGTCGTTTTACCTGCATCGGGGTGAGAAATAATCGCAAATGTGCGGCGCTTAGCCACTTCGCGCTGAACTGGGGAGTTTGACATGGATTTAGTATCTTCTCGTTAAACGCGGATTTGTAATACTATCGAGGATAAGCGGGTTGACCACTCACAGCACAAATCTGCCCTATTAATCATAATTAGGCCTATTTTCGCTGATCTAGCTTTTATACACAATCGATGCCAACTCTTTTTATAAAGGTTTCAATCAACAAAGTGGCTTATAGAACGGTAGCTTTACACGGGAGTTACTTATCTGCCAACGGCCGCCTTCTATATTGTAATCCAGTGCCTCATACGCAGAATTACAATACCTAAACGGCGACCAGTGCACGACGCCATTATTGTGCTCCAAAAAAAGTATCCAAATCCCTAACAAATTTAACCGGATTTTTAAATGCAAGAAAATGATCACCTTGCTCAGCTTGGCTATAAACAAATAATTGAGCCTTAGGAATAACGGAATACGCCCACTGTTGGCTAGGTAAATTATTACTATACTCCCCTGTAAATATGGCAGTGGGCACATTAATTTTGTGACCAACCACATCCCGCCAATCATTACTGCCATGGTCAAACAATACTTTACTCATTGCACTAAAATTATTTTGAACAACCTCTGAAGCAAACTTTTCTGAGTTCTGAAAATACAATGATTCCTGCTCGGCATAACGCGCCATCACGTTCATGTCTACTAATTGACTATTTGTCGGGGCACCGCCAAACGCGTCGATCATACGCTCAACCGATGTCGTCATACCGCCAGCATTTAACCTTTCCTCCTCTGACCAATCACTGTGGGTATAAATTGATATTGGCTCATCAATCAAAACTAATTTGTTAATGGACTCAGTACCAAATAGGTCGATATAACCCCAAAGCACCGAGGCTCCCATAGACCAACCACAGAAGTTAGCCTTGGTGAGCCCCAAGTGCTCGACGAACTGCTTCAAGTCCATTGAATATCGGCTGATACGACTCCCGTATTCTACTGCTTGCGACAGCCCCTGATTACGGGGGTCAAGTACATATACATGGTACTTTTTGCTTAGAAGATACAAGACATTAATATATTCTGCACCGTTAGCTGACCAACCGGGTATGAAAATCACCGGTTCGCCTTCACCCGCTTCCCAATAAGCCAGTTTGACGTCGTCATTGGTATGGAAATAATTGATTTCCAAACTTTCAAAATCCGATAGTTTGGCGGGTAAGCCTTCAATTCTATTCGGAAAAACGTAATCCTGACCGAGCGCATCAACTGCAGGATCTGCAGCGACAACTAACGAAAACAGCCAACATACTGTTGCTACTAATACCAGTATATAGCGATAAATACGCATACAATTTCCTTTTAATAAACCGGTGACGAGCTTCGACACCGGCTACAGAGATATTAAATATGGACCCAAGCTGGAGCGACCGTTGCCCCTTGACCTAAGAAATACCCGAACTGAATATTCATAGCCCCTAAAGGCTCTAAAAAGCGTGCATTTTTCAAAGGGCCAGCATCGACAGGCTCGAATCCAACTGATGAAGCGATGTCTACTACGGCTTTTTTGGCAAGCTCATCATCGCCAGCCACAAACGTTTGTAGTTTTTGACTGGTACGGGGATTTTCTGGCAAAAGCTGAGCAAAAATAGTGTTAAACGCCTTTACCACTTTTGCTGACGGAGCAAGAGCCTGGATGGCCTCTGCAGCGGAGGTCGTATGACCAATAGACAGGCCTGAAAAATCCTCAGTCACAGGGTTAGTAATATCTATCAGTACTTTCCCTTGCATAGTTCCTACCTCATTCAGTGCTTCTTCTACAGCTGAAAACGGCAAAGCTAATAGCACAACGTCAGCCATTTTCACTGCGGCTGCAATACCGCCACCAATAACGCCGTGACCTGTTTTTTCTGCAATAGCAGATGCTTTAACTAAATCACGTCCTCCGATGATTACGTCATGCTTAGCCGCCAAGGCTTCAGCAAAACCCGCACCCATGTTACCCGTACCTAAAATAGCAATTTTCATAATTGAATCCTCCTTAGCGAGGAAACAACTATATAACTTGAAACAAATAACGATAAATACGATAAAATATACATAACTTAATACGGATTGTTTCTAATGGATCGTTTATTAAGTATTGAACTCTTTGTAAAGTCGGTTGAATTAGGCTCATTTTCAGCAGCGGCCGAGCACACGAATATGTCTCCTCAGCTTGTAGGGAAGCATATTAGAGCACTTGAACAAAATCTTGGGGTAAAACTCCTTAATCGAACGACACGTCGCCAACACTTAACTGATGTAGGTATGAATTTTTACGAGCGAGCTAAGAACATTTTAGCCGAAGTCGATGCAGCGCACAGCTTGGCACAAGTAGCACGTGCAGCTCCCACAGGTAAGTTAAGAATCAGCGCGCCCGTGTCATTTGGTGTCAACGCTCTGGCTCCTCATTTACCGCAGTATATGGCAATGTATCCTGACGTGAAGATTGAAATGTCGATCGCCAACAGATCCGTAGATCTCATTGACGAAGGTTTTGATTTGGTATTTCGTGTCGGAGCGCTGTCTGATAGCGGCCTAATAGCCAGAGTATTGGAACCTTATCGACTGATACTCTGTGCTTCTCCAGATTACGTCAGTAAGCATCCGCAGATTCTTGAACCTGATGATTTAAGGCAGCATGAGTGTTTGTGCTTTTCCCATACAGAATTGCGTAGCCGATGGACATTCATAGGCCCAAACGGCCCATTGTCTGTTCCAGTTACCGGACGGTTAATGGTCGATAGTGGCGAAGCCTTGATGGCCGCAGCGATTGAAGGCGCTGGCGTCATGCTACAACCAACGGAGCTAGTTGAGCGTGAAATCGAAGCGGGGAGATTGATAAAGCTATTACCCAATTTTCCCGTGCCTACTCGGCCGATGCATCTATTGTATACACCGGATCGACGAATGACCCCTAAGCTGAGTAGCTTTATTGAGTTTGTACTTAAACGTTTCGGGCCATCATAATCCACTTATTGTGAGATATTTCGATAGGAGCTCCACTCTAATGAACAGCCATATATTAACTGACTCACTCCGTTCAATTATGTATTTTGTGGCTGCTGCCAAAGCAGGAAGTTTCACCGCAGCGGCAGAGGAACTAGGTATCTCAAAGTCAGCGCTAGGCAAAAGTATTGCTAAACTAGAGGAGCATTTAGCGACCAAGCTGTTTCACCGTACCACGCGTAAACTCAGTTTAACCACTGAAGGCGAGGCCTACCTCATCAGCTGTGAATCGGCGCTGGCGACGTTAGAATCTGCCGAGCTGTCATTGCAATCAAAACATCTACAACCTAGCGGTAATGTGCGTATTGACGTCCCTGCGGCCTTTGGTCGGCGGATTGTAATGCCTTTACTATTAAAAATGGCGACAAAATATAGTGAGCTAAAGCTAACCATTACGTTCAATGACAAACTCATAGACCCAATGGATGCGGGGTTTGATTTGGCGTTCCGTTTCGGTACGTTAAAAAACAGCGGTGATTTAGTCGCTCGCACACTCAACGAGCAACGCTTAATCTTATGTGCGTCACCTTTATACCTTAGCCAATTTGGCACGCCCAACGCTTTTGATGACTTAGCAAAGCACCGTTGTATTATGGCTTGGCGCGGAGGTCGGCCACTGCCTTGGCTGGTCAAATCGACCAACGGTGATGATTTTTACTTTCATGCGCCACCCCATCATCAAATCAGCGATGGGGATGCCATGGTGGAAGCCTGCGTCTCAGGCGCGGGTATCGTGCAATTCCCCGAGTCTTTACTGCGGCCGCTGATCAACGCAGGGCAACTTGTTCCGATTCTACCGGAGCTAACCCCCGCACCAACGGGTTTACATATCCTTTGGCCAAGTAACCGACATTTAATGCCGAGTGTTAGATTTATCATCGATGAGTTCGTTAGTCTCTCTGAGGACGGTGCCTTTAGCTAATGATTGTAGAATTTTATTCTACACTGAAGCGAAATCAGGCTTGTTTATCCACTATTACTCTTGGCTTTATGATGTTTGGCGTACGGTGTGCTTAACACCCAAATCCAGAAACAATAAAGCAGGAGTTCTTATGCCAGTCGTAAATATCCAGATGTTTGAAGGCCGTGACAGTGCCAAAGCTGCCATTGCAAAAGACGTTACCGAATCCATTGCCAAAAATGCAGGCGTCGATCCACAGTATGTGTATGTGATTTTCAACGACGTAAAAACAGCTGATTGGGCAATTTCAGGTGAATTATTCTCTGAAACAGTGAAGAAGTCGGGTTAATTTTAAACCTAAGACATACTAGAGCCTGCGATGCTACCACCCTATAGCATCGCGGCTATCAATTTTTGCTACCGTTTCAGGAAGCTATTAATGAATGATTTAATCATCCATTCTCCAACAGTCGTTCATCAAATGATTATACTCTTGCATGGCGTTGGTTCAGAGCCTCAACACTTACTGCCGTTAGGGCGCGCAATCGCGAAGCAGCACCCTAACGCTCTCATTGTTACAGTGGGCGCTCCTTTTAAAAATCAGCATGGCATGCTGCAATGGTTTTCAGTACAACAAGTAACAGAGCAAAACAGACCTGAACGCGTAGCCGCTGCGCTTCCGAGCTTTTTCCAGCAATTACGTCCATGGTTACAACGGGCGCGCACTTTAGACTTAGCACCCATTTTATTTGGCTTTTCTCAAGGTGGCATTATGCTTTTGGAAGCCGCAAAAACAACCGAGCTGGCCGATTGTAAAATCCTAGTCTGTGCCAGTCGTTTTGCCGATTTACCCAACGCCCCGCTAAATATACATCAACTCGGTTGGATTCATGGTCGTCAAGACCCTTTATTCCCATCGTCACAAGCAATCAATAGCGCACAACATCTTGAAAAGCTAGGACAGCATGTCCAGCTGTATGTAAATGAAAATATGGGGCATGAAATACCTGTCATGGACGTATTGGAATGGGTAACTAATAAAATCTAAAACTGCTCTATGGGTTATTACCGGTAACCAAAATCTGACGAGAAAAACCTATCTTATTGATTATATTAATAATCCTTCATACTGAAACACGTAAAAGCACTTTCCTTAACAAGATAGTTTCATATTGTATGAAATACTCAGTTAGAAGTTAGGGTAGCTAATAATTAAGCCGCCCTAACTTTCTATAACCTAGAATGGATATGGCTGAGCACTATCTTCTATTGTTAGCCATTTAATTTCAGTAAACTCATCGATTACTGCTCGGCCATCAAAGCGGCCATAGCCACTTGATTTTGTGCCACCATAAGGTGCTTGAGCTTCATTTTGAACTGTTGGGCCATTTATATGACAGCTCCCGGTGTCGATTCGCTTCGCTACATCTAAGGCTCTTGTTATATCCCTGCCATATACAGCTGCCGATAAGCCAAATTCCGTATCATTTGCAATCCGGATAGCATCCTCGGTGTCTTTTGCACGCATAATTGAAATAACGGGCCCAAACGTTTCGTCCTTGTAAAGACTCATATCTGAAGAGACATGATCTAATATAGTTGCTGGGTACTGCGATGTATCAGATTTTCCACCGATGACTAATTTTCCACCTTTGGCTAATGCATCATCAATAATTACATTCAAGCGATTGGCCGAATCCTGGCTAATGACAGGACCTATTATGCACTCTCCAACGGTAGCCCCACTGCCAATAGGTAGCGACTTTGCTCTTTCCGCAAATTTAGCGACAAACTCATCCGCCACTTTTTCATCAACAATAATACGATCTGTCGACATACAAATCTGGCCTTGATATAGGAATGAGCCAAAAATTGCCGCAGAGACCGCGTCATCGATAGCGGCGTCGTCAAGAACAAGCAGCGGCGACTTATCACCTAGTTCTAACAAACAGCGTTTTAATTGCCTTGCAGATTTTTCTGCGATTATGCGGCCTACAGCAGTTGATCCTGTAAAGTTAATTCGTCGAATGGCTGGGTGCGCTATCAGGGCATCTATAACTTCCGGTGCGTCATCAGGAGCCGTTGTTATAAAATTAAGGACCCCCTTAGGGGCACCAGCTTCATATACGGCATCAGCGATAAGTCGATGCGTCCTGGAGCTGACTTCTGATGCCCGAAAGATCACGGTATTACCGCAGACAATCGGATATGCAATAGCGCGAGCGGCTAGCACTACAGGGCCGTTCCAAGGGGCAATACTCAGGCAAGGCCCAACAGGTTGGCGAATCGTCATAGATAATGAATTAGGTTTATCCGTTGGAAGAGTCTCACCTTGAATTTGAGTGGCAAGGGAGGCGGCTTCTCTAAAAAGGTTAGCAGCCAGCATCACATTAAAACCGGCCCATAGCTCACTAGCTCCAACCTCTGCTTTCATCGCTGCAATAAAATCACCAGCCTTACTTTCAATGATATCAGCGGTTCGCAAAAGCAGTGCCCGCCTTTCTGTCATCGTTGAGACAGACCACATTTT
>Ga0115007_10001841_pt1 | contig 13460 bp, 14 predicted proteins | sample ArcOceMetagenome_2_FD_87166 | JGI IMG/M metagenome (GOLD analysis project Ga0115007, IMG submission 87166) | Marine eukaryotic phytoplankton communities from Arctic Ocean - Arctic Ocean ARC135M Metagenome | ecosystem: Environmental > Aquatic > Marine > Oceanic | place: Arctic Ocean | collected... | reverse complement strand
TGAATAATCCGCTCACGCGCCTCACGACTCCCCCATGCAGAATGAGGCGTCACTATTAAATTAGGGATTGCGGGATCAAGTAGAGGGTTACCATTTTTAGGCGGCTCTTCTATCAGCACATCGGTTGCGGCACCAGCCAATTTACCCGCCATTAACGCATCCGCTAATGCTTGCTCATCAACAATACCGCCTCGGGCTACATTCACTAAAAATGCACTCGGCTTCATTAAATCTAGCGCATTAGCGTCGATTAAGTTTTCTGTTTCAGGTGTCAAAGGACAATGAAGGCTTATCACATCTGCTTGTGCTAATAATGAGGCTAAGGGTAAACGCCCTTCTCGTGCATCAGAGACGTCACGCTGTGCAATAAGAACGTTCATACCAAAAGCTTTGGCAATCACTGCGACACCCTGACCTAAATTACCATAACCAATGATTCCGAGTGTTTTCCCCGCTAACTCTATAATGGGGTAATCTAATAAGCAAAATTGATCCGCCTTCTGCCACTTGCCTGCGTTAACATCTTTATTGTAATGCAGCAAATTAGTATGCAGCGCTAACATCAATGAAAAAGCATGTTGCACTACAGAAGGCACACCATAAGCCTGACAATTAAAGACAGCTATTCCACGTAAGGAAGCGACATCTAAATCAACATTATTAGTCCCCGTAGCCACAATACAAATTAGCTTGACCTGGCTAGTGTTTAAGAGCTCAGCATTTAGATTTACCTTATTTACAAAGACAACATCTGCACCTGCTATACGGTGTGCCGTCTCATGCTTTGCTGTTTGCTTATAAACAACCAGCTCGCTAAAGAAGCGCTCTAATTCGGAGTAGTCTAGATCAGCGAAACTGTCCGCATCTAAAAAAACGGCTTTCATTATCAATACTCTTTTCTGTTTTTCTAGTATTCGAGGACCTAAAGCAAAAAAGGGACTAAAAAGCCCCTTTTAAATAAGGCAACAATAGCTGAAAAACTACATGGCGTCTTTTAGGTCCCACAGAATCTCTTCGGCAACATTGGCATCGGCATCGAGGCCTTGATCGTCTAATACTGAAACCAAAATACCTGAACGTGTGCGGTTAAGCTTAACTTGATAACGGCCTATGCTTTGATATACGCCTTTATCTTTATTAATTCGCCCTTTTGAGGCGCCCGAATTAAAAACGTAAACGACACGCCCCGCTAACCAAATTTTATAACCGTCTTGGTTAGACAAGTCTTCAGGGTCTCCAAACTCTTGGACCAACTCATCTGCTGATTTAGAGGAGTAGCGAATACCATCTTTAGCGGCGTCTTCATCGGCACCAACCAACGCCCCCAATGAACCGGTATTCAACTTAATGTCACCTCGATCAGAGAACATCCACTCGAAAAACCCCTGCCGCTTCTGCTCCACAGGCGTGGTCGTTATATACGTCATATACAAAAGGCCTTGCTTTTGATCACGTGTTCCGATGTCCATTCCTGCCGAATCAGCGGCGTTATTCAACATAGCCCACGCCTTATCGACCGACTCATCGATCTTCAAAACAGGGTTGCCGCTTGAATCACGACCCAATAATGGTCGCGTATTTTGCTGATTTTGCATCGACAGTAAGGTTTGATCAGCAGACTGATCCGTCGCTTTACTCATATAACGTAGCAAAGAGAACATCATGTCTGTTTTGTAGCCCACATCGGCTGATTCTTTTTGCCAATCAACAGCATCCACTTTCTCATTTTTTGAGAACTGAGCATGCTGCATAACAATAGCCGTGCGCTGAGGCGCATCTTTCCCTGGACGTAACGTCACACGTATCTTATCTTGCGTGCCCTCTGGAATGTCTTGGAAGGTAAGGTGTTTAACCCAACGATCAACGGCATGATACTGGGGACCATCGGTTTTAATCCAATCCGTTTCAATTACACCTTGGCGAGCATCCGCACTTTCAACCTTGATACTATTGAATTTGAAAAACTCCAACACCTTAGTCCAAGCGATATCAATAGATTCATCCACAACGATTATTTTATCGCCGCCTTGACGCTTAAGACTAACCGCATCGCTGCCGGTATCTGCATAGAAAAACTCTGGCCGAGGCACCTCAAAACTATCCTGCAACGCGCTGGATGTAACCCCCACTTTTGGGATAACCAATAGATCGTTGGTAGGTTTAGCACGCAAGCTCGGCGGAATTTCTAATCGCTTTGCCACGGTTGCTGTTTCGTATTCCTGATTTCGATCCCGGATAATACCGTTTTCTCCATAAATCGGATTCTTATCGATCACACTGCAACCACTGATTGTCGTGATAGCAATTACCGACATAACTGCAGCGGGAAGCAACCGCATTTTAATCAAAGCAATACTCCTTACTTAACTAGACCAGTATCGACTAACGATTGTCGAACAACGGGACGATTCGCTTCAGATAATACGGTTAATGGTAGACGAATACCTTGCCCCATTAACCCCATCTCGAACATCGCCCACTTTACTGGGATTGGATTAGACTCTACAAATAATTGTGTATGCACGGGCATTAGTTGCTGCTGAAGCGCACGAGCTTTCTCAGTTTCACCTGCCAAACCAAGTTTACAAAGCTCTGACATCTGAGCGGGCGCTATGTTCGCTGTCACTGAAATATTTCCATGGCCACCGGCTAAAATCAGCTCGATAGCCGTTTCATCATCCCCCGAATAGATTGCAAAATCTTTCGGCGCATTCTCGATTAGGTAGCGTGCACGCTCAATATTCCCTGTCGCTTCTTTAATACCAATGATATTAGGTATTTTTGCTAATCGAAGAACCGTCTCTGGCAACATATCACACGCAGTACGACCGGGAACATTATAAAGAATCTGAGGAATATCAACGGCCTCTGCAATCGCTTTGAAATGCTGGTACAGCCCCTCCTGGGTTGGCTTGTTATAGTAAGGCGTCACAAGCAGACACGCGTCAGCACCCACTTTTTTAGCTTCACGCGTTAATTCAATCGCTTCACGAGTCGAATTAGCCCCCGTTCCTGCGATAATCGGTATACGGCCATTAACACGTTCAACAACGCGTTTGATAACCGCACAGTGCTCGTCGCAATCTAAGGTTGCAGATTCACCTGATGTGCCAACGGCTACGATAGAGTCAGTGCCGTTTTCTAGGTGAAAATCGACGATCTTATCAAGCGCTTCCCAGTCGAGTTCACCGTTGTCTAACATTGGGGTCACAAGCGCTACAAGGCTGCCGGTAATCATTTCATTCTCCATTACAAAAGCTCGGATGGATTAAATCAGTACATCCGAAACCCGTTCTGATATCGTATAAGACCCGATATTCTATACGAAATAAAAGCATTAGGCGTAGTCGCCATGATGCTTTTTTGCATACAGAGGTAAAAGAAATATGACAACGATTGCTGTAGGCCAGCCAGTACCTGAATTTTCCGCCCCTGCAACAAGCGAAACAACGGTCACTTTAAGTGACTTGAAGGGTAAAAAAGTAGTCATTTATTTTTACCCCAAGGATAACACGCCAGGCTGTACGACTGAGGGACAAGACTTTCGTGACCTCTTCAGTGAATTTGAAGCCAATAACACCGTTATCTTTGGTGTCAGCAGGGACAGCTTACTAGTGCACGAAGGCTTTAAGACTAAGCAGTCATTCCCATTTGAGCTTATTAGCGATCCGGATGAGACTGTCTGTAAACTTTTTGACGTAATTAAGCTGAAGAAAAACTACGGCAAAGAATATATGGGGATTGAACGCAGCACTTTCTTGATCGATGAAAATGGCGAGCTTCAGCAAGAGTGGCGTAAAGTGAGAGTGAAAGAACATGTAGATCAGGTACTCGCCGCTGTAAAAGGCGAATAAGACCCGCTAGGGACAACCATCACGCCAAAAAAGCCGATCAATTGATCGGCTTTTTATCTATCAACATCTCTTTCGACCTATGGCGATTCGATGACTTTAGCTTCCTCATCCGAGCTTAAATGCCTAGGCCACGCATTAAGAATTGCTTTGACAAATGTCGCCAAAGGTATTGCAAAGAACACTCCCCAAAAGCCCCATAGCGTACCAAATATCAATACAGCAACAATTATTGATATTGGGTGAAGATTGACCGCTTCTGAAAACAACAAGGGCACCAGCACATTACCGTCTAACGCCTGGATAATTGCATAAGCAATCATAAGATACATAAAACTATCACTGATACCCCACTGGAAAAAGCCAATAAGAGCAACAGGCAAAGTAACCACGGCTGCCCCAATATAGGGAATCAATACAGATAAACCAACAATAATACCTAATAGAGCAGCGTAGTTGACATCCAACAACGCAAAGGTCGCATAGGTAACTGTACCTACAATCAAAATTTCAATGACCTTCCCTCGAATATAGTTCGCAATTTGGTCGTCCATTTCATGCCAAATATTGGTTAACATATTTCTCTTGGTTGGCAAAAAAGAGGTCCACCAGCTAATTAAGGAGCTACCGTCCTTCAAAAAGAAGAAGACCAAAATTGGCACCAAAACAAGATAGACAAGCAATGTCATGACACTAGCGAGGGAATTAATCGAATAAGTTAGTACCCACTGGCCAGCAGTACTAAGCTCCTGCGTAGCCAATGACATTATGCTTCGGATTTGAGATTCGGTCACCCAGTCGGGGTACTGTTGCGGCAATACAAGCAACACCGATTGCACTTGCTGCACCATTCTCGGGAGCTCAGTAAACAAAGTAGACAACTGCTTCCAGGCTAAGGGCACCACTATAAGCAAGAGCAATAATACAAAGCTAATAAAGCCTATGAAGGTGATCAGCACTGCGCCTATATGCGGCACCCTACGAGCTTGCAACCAATCGACACCCCCTTGCATTAAAAAGGCGATAACAATACCTGCAAAGACCGGTGCTAACGTCTTGCCTAGCGTTGCCATTATGACAAGCGTAACAACGATCAATATAAATAAAAACAAAGCCTCTTCATCAGAAAAGTACCTATCTATCCATTTATTAAAAATGGCTCTCATTTATGCGTACCTCGCCCACAACGGATTATATAAATATACTCAGATTCACCAATGAACGTATCCAGTAGGACATGGTCTGAATGCTCAACAAAGGTCGTAACATCTCGTACTGACCCTGCGTCGGTTGCTATCACTTTTAAGATGTCACCTTCCGTCATTTTATGAAGTGTTTGTTTCGCTTTGAGTAAAGGCAGAGGACAATTGAGCCCTGATGCATCCAAGGTATAATCAATATTAAATTCTTGCATTTAAAAAGTGCTCTGCTGTAAATCTGTAAAAAATTCAATTGAATTCAGGTATATGCCGAATCAACGGGGTAAGATAATGACACGCTTCCCATTGGCATGAAAGAGAACAGGATTACTGAATGCCCTTTCTACGACTTTTTATTGTTAGCTTGCTAATTTCACCTATCAGCAGCTTAGCGGATAATAATTTACCCATTTTTGGCGACACTACGTCTGGGATTATTTCACTCAATAAAGAACACGAACTAGGACAAGCCTGGGCCCGATCGCTTCGTGGCGGGGCTAAACTGCTCGACGATCCTATTACCTACAGCTACCTTAATGATATGTTGTGGAAACTTGCCGCCAATAGCCCATTACAAGATAAGCGTCTAGAGCTGATATTACTGGACAATCCGACTCTGAATGCTTTTGCTGTGCCCGGCGGAATCATCGGCATACACGGAGGCTTAATTCTCAGCGCTGACAACGAGGATGAACTCGCTTCAGTCATCGCCCATGAATTAGCGCATTTAAGTCAGCGCCACTTTGCATCTCAACTTGAAGAGGCCCGACGTAATCGCCCCTTCACGTTAGCTGCACTATTGGCCAGTATATTAGTAGCCAGCGCTGATGGCCAAGCAGGAGCAGCAGCGATATCGACAACAATCGCCTCTCAGCAATCCGCGGCTTTAGCATTTAGCCGGCAAAACGAGCAAGAAGCTGACCGAATTGGCATGCAAACACTTGTCGACTCAGGCATTGACCCTGCCGCTATGCCACGGATGTTTTCCCGCCTTATGCGCTCACAACGCTTTGATCGTAATCGCCCTCCCGAGTTTTTACTCACTCACCCTGTTTCTGAATCACGTATAGCCGATGCACTGAATAGATCATCGCAATTCCCAACACAAGCACAGCTATCTAATTCAAAAGAGTATGAACTTATTCGCACACGCATGAGCGTGCACTTTGCCAAATCACCGCAAGAGGCTTATGCATTCTACCGGCAAAGCGCTGATGCAGACCCAACACCTAAGGCCCTATATGGTCTCGCATTAGCAGCGATGGATACAAATCGTTATCAAGAGGCCGAAAACGCTTTACAAAAAATGCCTGAAATATGGCGAAAAATGCTGTACGTAAAACTAACAGAAGCCGAAATCGACTTAGCGCATGAGTCTTGGACCGCAGCTACCACTAAACTACACGCCCTTAATGAACTCTACCCATCCACCTACACTATAGAAAAGCTTTTTTCTAAAGCGCTTGTGGCGCAAGGCAAAGCCGCTGAAGCTATCCGTATTATGAATGATATTAAACGTGAGCATCCCAAAGACGTTAATAATTGGTACCTTCTCGCGGAAGCATATGGACAGAACAATGAACGCATGGATGTTCACCTTACGCGCATCGAATATTTTCTATTAACAGGCCAAACTGATCGAGCTAATCAACAAATTACTTTTGCGCGACGCGAGAAAATCCTTACTGCGTATGAAGTTGCTCGATTAGATCAATTAGAACAGGAAACAAAAGCGGTACGAGAAGCCATGAAAATGGACATCTAAAAAACTACTCTAGTCTCAGCTGCCCAACAAGAGATAAAATCTCATCTAAGGACATTACTGAGTGTCGATTTAATACACGGTTATAGACGTACTGCTGACATAAAACAGTTATTGTTCTAGCCAAAACAGGATCATTTATTAGCGCTAGGCAGACCTCTGTAGCCTTCTGATCCAATTCAAAATCCAACCGATTAAAGACCGCCAGAACATCCCTATTAAGCTTTTGCGATTCACCAATACAAATTCGATAGGCAGGTATGTAAGCTGTCTCCTCTACTAATGTGGTGTAGCCGTCTACTAGTGTTTTGACCGCCTGCTCACCTAATTTTTCACTGAACTGAGGAATCTTCTGCATAGAGGTAAGTTTCGCGATATCAAATAACGACATCGACAGAATGCTTTTTGATTGCTGTATCAACCACTCGTGTAATAGGACTAACTTTGAGGGGAAATTGTTATAAACAGTTGGCTTTGACACCCCTGCCGTCTGTACAACCACATCAATAGAAGTGGCCTGATAGCCTAACTCCGAGAACAAAAGCCCGGCTGTATCGATAATATGTTGTTTTTTTGACGGACGACCGCGGGCCATAAATAAGTATCTTTTATATAAAGGTAGGCGCGATTGTAGAAGGGATTAACGCAAAGATAAATGCACTAAGGCAGAAACCTTAGCGCATTGCCGATAATGGCATACGCCATTAACGCTGAGACTTAAAAAGTAGGCACTTAAACTTTTAGTTCGCCTTCAACTTGCTTCAGCTTACGACGAGCTAGTGCCAAGTTGCCTGATTGATTAAGCACGTAGTAAACAAACAATTCACGATCGGACGCCAGCGGACGGATAAGGTGAATTTGATCAGACAACGTAATCAAAATATCTTCAATCGTTGATGTTAAGCCTAACATTTTTATTGTCTTAATTTTAGCGCGAACAACTTCTGTGTTACCGCCGGCCGCTATATCAAGATCAAGCCCTTGACCAGCAGAACCCAACATCATACCGCTGTTATAATCAACCAATGCAGCGCACATAGCACCATCAACTGTTAAAAGCTCTTGTAGGCTTTCATTAATTTTGCTCATTTTATTCCCTTTTCACATCGTTCTATTTGTGGGTTAAGTCTAGTTGCCTTGCGCTATTCACGCATTAAGGCAATCAAAAACTGCATCATATGCTTTCTGTAACGTCCAATTGGCTATGCCATGATTTACAGAGCGCTTAAATCCAGTGAGTAATACAAAATCTGTTTCTTCGGTAAACAATAAACGAGAAAGTAACAAACCTTCTGAACTTTCAACGGATGCACCTTTTACCTCTCCAATCTCACATTCAGATGCAAGACTGTAACTAAGACCCGTAAATGAAACGGCCATCGTCGCAATTCTGTTAGGATCCATATCCGTACTTTGCCCCTCAGCCCCCGCATGAGCGACCAAAAAGCCGTCAGATGTTGCTAACACAACAAAACGAAGCCCTTCATACTCTTCTGACAAGGATCTAAGCAGCACTTCTAATCGTTCTGACTGTTCAACTAACTGTTGGCTCATCGCTAATCCAATAAAAATCTCAGTTCCGCATTTGATATCAATACGTGTAATAAAATTGTGAGATCTTGCTCACTTCGTGGGTCCGAACAAAACACCGGCATTGTTAACCCCTCATCCATGAGTAACTGGTTACAGTGATCAATATCACTTTCGTCAGCTCTATTTAACGCAACAACGAAGCTACTTGGATCGACGAACTTCGTAAATGCATCGACAAAGTACTTAAAGTCCTCCCAGCAGCTGTCTTGACTGCAATCCAACAGCAATATTGCACCCATTGCACCCTTGGTAATGATGGGCCACATAAAGTCAAAACGGCGCTGTCCCGGCACGCCATAAAGCGCCACCTTTCCGTGCTCTCCTAAGTTAATCTCACCAAAGTCCATACCGACAGTCGTGGTTGGCTTATCAACTTTAAATCGCTCAGTATTACGCGCTTCTGTTTTAACCGGTTTAATTTCGCTTATAGTCTGAATTGCTGTACTTTTTCCTGACCCCATTGGCCCAATAAAAACAACTTTCAGCAACATGTACTACAGTCCTAATTTTGCTTTAAATGCTTGTAAAACCGATAAGCTAGCATTTATAGGTGGTTGAGTTACCGAATCGGTTTCCTCTTTTTCTGTGTTCACTTTTAATCCAGATACACTGCAAGCATGCAGAAAGACACTCACTTCTTCCTCACTTAACCCGCTTACCAACACTCCAGTTTTAATACTAGCCGCTTTACGACCATAAAGTGATGCCAGCCTAAACATAGGTGCCGTTGATTCCCAATGGCCAAGCTGTGGCCAACTTAACAGGCGGTATAACGTATCTGGCTTATTCCACTTTTGCGTAGCGTATGTCCGCTCTTTAAGACCCAGCGACCACAACAAACTCGTTATCGGCAACTCCAAACTTGGTTTAAGGATAGATACGTCTTCTGATTTTTTCCAATCAGTTATAGAAGAATTAAATATCAGATCGACCAATTCATGTTTATCTGCTGCATTTGTACGCAGTACCTTATTTAAAACACACATAAACGTTTGGGTACCCGCATGGAAATAAAGATCACCACTTCCCGACATCGCTATCAGAGACAACCACTCAGCCATAGAAGTATGTATATCTTCGGGTACTGATGACAAACATGATTCAGCGTAGTTCAGAAGTTCCAACAGCGTTAATACACGAAGCGGGGAATCAAACTCTCCTTTGTCCAGCAACCTCAGCTCATGTACAAGTGGTATTGTCAGCACTGCAGATTTAGCGGCAGTACTCGCATCATTTACGATACAAGCATCTACCTGCTCATTATCACTGCACAATACCCAGTTAGCGGTCAAATAAGGCTTAATGATCCCTAACTGACAGGGCACTAATTCACGATTGGCGTCATTTAATCCTGATAATGAGAAAGTGTATGTATTCAAACAAGCCTCGTAATTTATTTTCCATATTTACAGCCCTTTGCCGACACATTCTAAACATTCAGCCAGCTAGGTTTTAATGGAAGAAGTGTAGACTACACATTGCTCCTTTTACAAAACCTGAATAGATAAGATTTTGTCTCCATTTAAGACCAAATAAACAAGTGGACATTGATTACTTGACAATAGCCAGTAATCCAATTAATTTATTTACCAAACCGTTTAGTAAATAAATTTAGCCTACCAAGAGAAAAATGCTATGAAAGATCAGTTTTTCGGACGCTTTGGCGGGAGCTTCATCCCAGAGATACTTTTTAACAGCCAGCAACAACTGACTAACGCCTATGAAGCAGCCATGTCGGACGCTGATTTTGTTGACCAGTTACGATCCGAATGGCAGCACTACTCGGGCCGCCCTACGCCTCTGACATTTTGCGCCAATCTGACTCGGCAATTAGGCGGTGCTCAAATCTATCTTAAGCGGGAAGACCTGAATCACAGCGGCGCCCACAAAATGAATAATGTAATAGGCCAAGGCTTGCTAACTCAGTACATGGGGAAAACACGTGTTATTGCCGAGACGGGCGCAGGGCAACACGGCATAGCAACCGCACTGATTTCCGCACGATTAGGCCTAAAATGCACCATCTATATGGGCGCAACTGATATAAAGCGCCAATACCCCAACGTCTTCTGGATGAAACAGCTCGGTGCAGAAGTCATTCCTGTCACAACGGGAAGCGCCACACTAAAAGATGCCCTGGACGAAGCCATGAGGGATTGGGCCGCTAATTACGATGATACTCACTATCTAATCGGTACAAGTTGTGGCTGCGCGCCCTTCCCTGAAATGGTCGCAGGCTTCCAATCGATCATTGGCAAGGAGGTAAAGGAGCAATCGGTAAGCCAACTAGGCAAACACCCTGATCGCATTTATGCCTGCGTAGGCGGCGGTAGCAATGCATGCGGTATATTCCTCCCTTTTCTGGACTCATCCGCAACTGAACTTATTGGCGTTGAAGCTGGTGGACGTAGTGACGCCCCAGGGGACCATGCAAAACGATTCAATACTGACCAAGCCAAATTCGGTATCGCTCAAGGTTATGCTACTCGCTTTTTACAAGATGACGAAGGCCAACTGATGCCTACCCATTCAATATCAGCAGGTCTAGATTACGTGGGAGTATCACCTATTCTTGCCGATTTAGAAGAGCAAGGAAAAATCCGCATGATCAGTGCGAATGATGATGAAGTCATGACTGCATTTACACAGCTAATGCGTAACGAGGGCATAATCCCTGCTTTAGAGTCTGCTCATGCAGTTGCTGGCGGCCTTAGAGAAGCTAAAACGATGAGGCCAGATCAATCTATCGTCATTAACTTATCTGGCCGTGGCGATAAGGATATTTTCAACGTGGCTAAAGTCATGAACGACGAACCTTTCAATGCCTTTTTAACCGACTTTTTAGATGAGGCCAATTAAGATGCACCCACTAACAACTTACATTCATCAAAAGCGCCAAAGCCGACCTATTCTATTGATGACACATGTAGTGTACGGGTACCCTACGGTAAACGATAGCCTTGAGATAATGAGAACATTACTCAATCAAGGCGCTGACATTCTAGAAGTTCAATTCCCCTTTTCTGATCCAGTTGCCGACGGTCCAACCATTACCTCCGCTTGCCACCATGCACTGGAGAATAAACCCACAATGCAACAATTTCTCAATGATATCGAAGCGCTAGCAAAGGAATACCCCAAACAATATATTTTGGTTATGAGTTATCTAAACCCACTACTCCAATTTGGCTTAGACAACCTATCTATTACCATGAAAAACAAGGGAATAAGCAGTATTATAATCCCTGATATTTTACAGGATAACCATAAGCTTCTGACGCCTTTAAGTAAGCAACAGATAGCGCCTATTTGGTTAGTAACGCCCGACATGCCTGATAAGCGGATCACTCAACTCAGTCAACATGCAGACGGCATGCTCTACTGTGTCAGCCGTAAAGGGGTAACAGGAACAAAAAGAACAAATACATCAGGTAAAGGCCGAGTAGGCGAACCAGCAAACAAGATAAGCGACTACTTATCGAGAGTTCAGGCACTAACCGACTTACCCCTGGCCATGGGCTTTGGTATCCGCACCAAACAAGACATTAACTACCTTATTGGACACGCTGACGTCGCTATTGCAGGATCCGTATTCTTAGATGCGTATAATACGGGTGGACTACCAGCGGTTCGTGACACAGCAAGCCAACTACTGTCCACGACTCATTCGTAAGGCAGCAGAGCACCGCCCAACAAATAGCGCACAGTAATACTGCAATGCCATATTGAGTACTAGTTGTGAGGAACAGGTTTCGCTATACTTTTCATCCAATTATCTGTTCCCGTATATGAGTTGAAAGATAGATATGAGTAAATTTTGGAGTGCCGCGATTCGTGATCTGACCCCTTACGTTCCCGGCGAACAGCCTAAGGTCAACAACATCATCAAACTCAACACCAATGAGAATCCATTTGGCCCGTCTCCAAAAGTAGCCCATACCATTCATTCATTCGAAAGCGACAGATTACGTAAGTACCCTGATCCTGATTCAGCTAAGCTCAAAAGTGCAATTGCTACTTATTATTCCGTTAAGTCTGATCAAGTATTCGTTGGCAATGGGTCTGATGAAGTATTAGCACATGCTTTTATGGCTTTTTTCCGTCAAAAACAACCCATGCTTATGCCAACCATCACCTACAGCTTTTACGATGTATATTGCAATCTATACAACATTGACTACGAACACGTTGCACTGGACGAAGACTTTTCAATCAACTTAAAAAATTATCAACGCCCTAATGGCGGCATTATCTTTGCAAACCCCAACGCCCCAACAGGCAAAGCCTTACCACTTAAAGACATTGAAAATCTGCTCGAGATAAACACGGAATCTGTGGTCATTGTTGATGAAGCATATGTTGATTTCGGAGCCGACAGTGCTGTCAGCTTAATTAATAAATACCCTAATGTACTCGTCATACAAACGTTTTCTAAATCACGATCACTAGCCGGTATGCGCGTAGGTTTTGCTATGGGTAACAGCGAATTAATTGAAGGACTAGAACGCGTAAAAAACAGCTTTAACTCATACCCACTCGATATGCTAGCGCAAGATACAGCAGTAGCGGCAATCGAAGATAAGACTTATTTCGAACACACGACACAACAAATTATTGTCAACAGAGAATGGACAAACACTCAACTAGAAGCGTTAGGCTTTATTGCTGTACCCTCTAAGACAAACTTTATTTTTGCCAAACACCGGCATATAGCTGGTGCCGAGCTCATGGGCTTTTTACGCACACACAATATCCTCGTGCGCCACTTCAGCCGCCCGGGTATCGACAATCATTTGCGTATCACTATCGGCACTCTCGAAGAGATGCAAGCACTGATCTCATGCTTGAAAAAACACCCAGACTTAACCGTTCTCGAATGATACCCACCAAGACCAAAAGCCGGAAAGCATTCCGGCTTTTCTCCCTTTAAAAACACAACGATCTGTTCCCAAATATTACCCTCGTATTATCCTTGTAGAACCCCTTTAGACTGCTAGAATCGCTTTTTACTTTTGAGGGAACCAATGTGACCGAGCATAACCGTGGGCTAGTATT
>Ga0115007_10001840_pt1 | contig 13463 bp, 22 predicted proteins | sample ArcOceMetagenome_2_FD_87166 | JGI IMG/M metagenome (GOLD analysis project Ga0115007, IMG submission 87166) | Marine eukaryotic phytoplankton communities from Arctic Ocean - Arctic Ocean ARC135M Metagenome | ecosystem: Environmental > Aquatic > Marine > Oceanic | place: Arctic Ocean | collected... | reverse complement strand
CCCCAAAACCCCAAAACCCCATGATGATAGAATTGATGTAAAGTAAAATATTGGGAGTGTAACATTGTAATGTTTATTATGATGATTTCAGCAGGTTGTTTAAATTTAGAAAGCGTTGTTGTATAGTATTTGTCATTGGTCGTTCTCGTCACTGTAGATGGTGATAGCGATGTTGCGGCGGATCCAGTAGGCCGGGGAGAAGTACTTGGTTGGTAGGGGTATCGTCGTGATCAGCAGATCGTCCTTCTACTAACTTAACGCCCTGTTCCGCCTAGACGTCACATAAACAGGCACGTCAACTTCGGGAATCTTTGGCGCAATTTTCGTAGTAAGAGATTCATTTCGGATAATGGCTTTAACTAATGGTTTCTCTTTCTTAAGCGCGTCCGCCAAATTTGTCTGCATCGACTTCTGCCCTCTTACGTCTGTGGAGGTGGAAGCAGTAATGGACTTGTCTAGCGGGAGCTCGGGTTTTTTTACGGTCAGGTGGATTGCTGGCAGTTTAGTGGTGATTTGGTGCATGAATTCGGCCTCGTCGATGGTTCCTTCTTCTTTGCGCCAACGCGCCCCATTCAAAAACAGGCCATCTAAGTAGTAGCTGTGCGAAAGGGAAGCTACTTTAGGTTCGAGTTGGTGCTCGTTGGGCCCCATGACGCGGAATATGAGGTTGAGGGTTTCGATAGAGACGTTAGCCTTGCGGCTAACCTGCTGGAGCAGTGTGGTAAAGAAAGCCTTCTGGTCGTAAAAGAGTCCGAAATTGAAGCTCCGTACGTCTTCTTGGTTATTTGTCTTCGTTATCACATCTTCGAGGTACTTGATCCGCTCTACCAGGTTCGTAATGAAAACTGAGAGGACCTTGAACGAAGGATAGCACATCTAGATCCACTATAGCGGCGTCTAATTCGACTGGATGGCCTCAAAGCACGCCATTGTCAAATCATCTTCGGATCTTATCCCCTCCAAACAGTCATACGTCTGCTTTAGACTGTACATGATCTTGTCCACCAGTATGACAAACTGCTTCTTCTCCTTGACGAGGAAGGTTGTCCAGCTGGCAGCCGCTCCATAGTCATCATCTAAAGGAGATCGTTCAATCTCAAGTTCATTCAAGCTGATGTGCCTAAGCTATGCATGCACTTCGTCCATCTTTTTCATGAAGTAAGAATAACGTTGGTCGTGCGCAAAATTCAATCCAGCCAGCTTGTTCTCCATGTGCACGGGCTGCAAGAAGTGATTCTGCGGTAAAGCAATAACGAATTAATGGTGGTACATTCGCCGCATTAATTCGAAGGCAGTGCGCTCGTTCGCTTTGAATTCGGTTGCCTTCCCAAGTCCGAAAATCTCGATTTGATCTTCGTTCGAGATCTATTTATGAACCCAGTTTTGCATATGCCCGCGGTCTTGAATACGGGCTGGCATCGTGTAGTACTCTTGTTTCACCGACGAATTTGCCATCTCTTACGCGTAGTCATGCCTTCCACCTTGCAACCTAAAATCAGTGAATGAGTCCAAGGTACCGCCAGTAAGGTCATAAGGCATCGGAAACCTGTGTACGGGGTCAGTGGCGAAAATCTCCTAGTTAATGAAGACTTTGGCGACCTCATGGAGGTTCTTAAGATCCTCTGCGTTAGTTACGACGGAACCGTAGTTCAAGTACACGATGATGTGGTGGATCAGGTTGGATGGAACGCGCTTATCTTGTCTCAGATTCTTTATCATTTCCCCGATTTGACTCACGGATATTTCAAAGTCATTCTGGCTGAACTCATAGCCGGATTTGGACCAGCCAAACGGTCCAAACTGCTCCTTGCGGTTGATCACTGCATGCAACAGGCACATCGACAACATGATTTTGCGGAATTCCTCGGTAAAGGTGCCGTGCGCGGAGAAATGTGAACGGCCAATTGTCAGGAAGTTCTTTTCTGCGTTCCTTTTGATATTTATGGGCAGCTGAAGGCACATCTTGGTGCACTTGCGGGCGAAATTGGCTGGGAATGTCTCTAGCGGCAGAGATGAGATGAACATCCTGAAGGCTTTCGAGATTGAGAAGTTCCATCCTTCGGGGATCTACAACTCTTCGAGGTAAACTTCTTCCGAAGTCCTATCACGGCCTACCGAATCCTCGTAAGTCGGGTCAGGATTGTCTAGGTGTAATGCCATTTTTGTCAATTTACTGATGATTCCAGCACGGTCATCCTTCTTCCGCTTCTTATAATACTTCAAGACTCTTTCCGACATATAGGCGGGCTTGCTGCACTGCGATAGGAAGAAGGAGTCTTCGTTGGCAAAGTTGGCCCTGCCTTCTGGGAAATCCATCATCGCTTGTTGTTCCTCTTGCTCTTTCTGCTTGCGCTTCACCGTCTTCTCATCTAGCAACTCGTCCAGCTCGCTGCCAGATCTGTTTCTAACCGTTCCAAGAAAAAGCTTGTCTACTTTATCGTCTTCGGCTTGCATAGCGCACAATTTCTTGTTCAAATCGGTAGTGTAGTTCCAGTGGAAGGAGGCTAAATCGGCGCAAAATTGCTGCAAGTTGGGTATAATGGACATGCATAGGTGGATGTTGTCCAGGAGGAGCCAGTGACCATTAATGGCACATTCGATGGCTCTCCGAGCGATTTTCGAAATGTTACCTGACCCGCAATGGACTATCTTAAGGCCATCGGGGCCGGTACTGGCTGCTTCGGATTTTGCCTTTATCCGTAGCAATTCCTCATATGCGTCTATATTGTCGTCCTGGATGACTAGCACTGGCCTGAAACGTGAGGTATTCGGCCAAATGTACTCTTTGAAGCGAAAGGGAGGGAGACCGACAAATTCCGGACCCAAGAACTTTTCGATAAACAGTTTGATCTCGTCCATCAACATATCCGGGCGGAAGCACCTCATCAGACAGAGGCGAAGCATCTCTTTCTTCACGACTAGTTTACTTTCGTCCTTGATGATGTGGTCCTTGGCCTACACGTCCATTTCCGAGTACTGGGCAATGCCGCAGATAATAGACTCGGCGATTTCCATCTCATCTTGCAAGTTATTCTTGTGGACTTTGGCTTGACCTTCTTTTTCGTCTCCCGCTAACTGGTGCATCAACTTATCGGTGCTGCTTTCATTTAGTGTTTTGCCAGTCTCTCGTTTCTCTTCATCTTCGTCACTAGAGGTGTCCTTATTGGCGGCGAAAAATTCGTCCAGCTACTTTTCTTCCTCTATCTGCTGTTAATTCTTTTCTTTCTTCCCAGACATCAACCCCTTCACCCCTTCTTTCATCGACTTAAACGAATGTGTCTCCACTTTTTTATTCAGGTTCTTTCGCAGATGCGCCTGGTGGTAGTCGAATGTTTCGTAGCCACCGGGCATTTCCGTTGATTTCGTCTACTTTGCCTTATCATTTTTGTTCTTCAGCTTCTTCGCTCTGGTATCGTCGGAGTCATCAGATTAAGGCATCGAAGAATAATCCTTAGTCTGATCATTTAGCATGGAACAATTTTTGTCGACCATGTTGTCGAGGTCGGCTTACCGTTTTTTCTCTTCCTTTTCTTCGATCCTGTCTCTATAGACATACTCATTCCAAGCCTTTTGGTTCTTCTCTATATGCGCGGATAGATTCTAACAATCATTGTGAGGCTTGCTCATCTAGTTAAAGGGAGTCACTGTAGACAGCTTGTCAAGGAGCTTCCACGTTTCGGGCGTGATCCAATTTACTGATTTTAACCGTTTAGCTAAGATCTCGGCCTTTTTCTGCCTCTTCTTTTCTTGCTCTTTAAGGGTTAGTCGTTCGAAGTTCTAACTGTCGTCTTGCTTCTTCGGTTTGTTCCTGGTCTCCATTTCGTGTACCCGGAACAACGGCCCCTTTATGAAGAACTCAGCCTGTCTGAAATCGAAGTCAGAGTCTGCTTCGAGGGTCTTGTAAGCGAGCATGAATGAGAACAGCATCTTGTCTCGGTCAAATATTTGACTGCAGACCATGAAGAAGAAATCTCGGGTGAAGACCTTCATTATGTTTTCCAGGGTTAGGGGTGGTTCTTGCTTTGTGGAGAGACACTGGCGCAGGGTGATCAGGAAAGTTGAAAAGAACCACTGGTGAGTAAATTGGTACATAGGTGAGAGTTTGGAGAAGTCGTGGACGAGGAAGAAGAGTTTCGTCGCACGTCTAGTCAACGGTGCATACTCCATTTGTTTCTTATAAAGCTTCGCCTATGACGTCGCAATATCCTTCAATTTAGTTCCTATTTTGTCCTGCATTACCTAACTCCCCTACAGCTATTCAATTAAGTCTTCATTTTATAGCATTTCCTTCGCGTTTTTGTAGGTGCCCAACATTTTGAGGATGCGTTACTCCGTCCCTCGGATCTCCTCAATATAATCTAGCGCATCCTTCTTGGCAATCCTCTGCTGGCCTTCCAACTCGGACTCTATCTCCTGCACAATAAGGGCCATCATTTGCGCGTCAAAGGCGGCCTCTGTCAACTCAAAGTTGACAAGGACGATGTGCTCGGAGATCTCAGGACCGAAGTTGGGCTTGCTCGACACAGACGTAATGATCAACTGAAAGTCTGGGCTGATTGTGACCATCCGTCCGTCAAGTTCCACTTCATTGTCGCGCCCGACAACCCATCCGTCATTCATTTTCTTGATGATGGGATAGAGCCTCTTCGATAGTTTGTCAGCCACATTTTCGACAATCACACAACTATCTATCGACAAGTGCATTTTCAGTTGCTTTCTGAAAAGGTTATCAGTATCCTAATTCAGTGTGGTAAGACGCGGAAACATCCCGTTCAGCCATTTCCTAGCTTACTGGTGCGGGTCAAGGATAACTACTTGGATTTGGCAGAAGTATCGAATGATTGCAGACTGGATAGAAAAACTGTCATTCGGCAATCCCTTCTCAATCCAACTTTAGATGGTGTGCGGGGGAAGGAAATGTTAGTTGAAGATCAAATTCTTGGTGCACTTGATACCCATCTACTCTAGTTCTCTATTCCATTTGTTTTTGAAGTGATCGCGTATCTTCTAATCAAATGGCGCCAGATAAAGGATCATAGCTGCAGCCAGTAAGCAGTCACCTTCAAGACTCTTTACTTTCTTCTCGGCAAGGTGCATACAGACCTCCCACTTTCGCTTCTCCTTACCAAGGGCATCGATCAGGCGAGAACACCGACTCTTCATAATGTAGCATTCGTCAATTTGCTTTTAGAAAGTCTTGATGACTTCCTCCTTATCCATGAACTCTTTCTTGAGTTTGTCCAACTCACCAGTCAGGTCTTCGAGTTGGCGGCGTTTGTTGCCAATGATTTGCGCTTGTTTTTCGGCCTAAAGGTCTGAGATAACTAGCTTGTCGCGGTATTGTTCGTTCATCTTATAAACGTAGTAATAGTTGCGAACGGCTCTCACCCACATGAAAAGCCCCTAAGCAGCTACGCAGGACCTGTCGACCGCTACAAAAGAGAACTCCGGTTGTGACATGAGTTCCTCCAGGGTCTTCATCACTTCGTTGTCGAGGGAGGTGGGGTCGATGGCGCCCAGCAACTATGTGATGTTCTTGCTGCCGAGGACGTGGGGACCTACGGCCGGAGTCCAGTAGTCTTCTTCGAATTTGTTGATCTTACTCGGGATAGGGATCATTTTCGGTTCGACCTTCAGGATCAGGCAGACCGCTTTCAGCATCACTTTGATGGCGATTGGAGGGGACTTGAAAGCCCTCAACTCGTCGATGTCTCTTTTGTCGAGGTTCTGCAGTCCAGTGACCGCTTTGTTGAGAATCGGAATGGCCGAGGCAAACTCCGTATGGCATGTCTCCTGCACCCGCTTCCCCTCCTCTTGCTAGTACGCAAGCGCCGCCTCCTCCAACAGCAACATCTCCATCCGCTTTTCGATGGCGTCGCGCTCGCGCCCACGCTCTCGCAAGTTCTCCTCGATTTCGTGTTGCTGTCCAACCAACTGAGGTGATAAATCGCTCAGTTTCTCCTAAACTTCATTGATCTCATTTTACGTCCACTGAATTCCGTCCAATCCTTTTGCAAAGCGAGCCATATGCTTACTGAATTCAACCTCCTACTCCACATAGATTCTCTTATAGTGCTTACAGAACTACGTGAAGTGCGATGGAGACACGTACACCTGGGCTCCTTGGTTGACCGCGACACGATGGGTCAACACTTAGACGTCTCGATAGACCTACAACATGGCTGCGTACACTTTGTCTTTATTCTCGGATTTTTCCAGAATCATATGTACAGTCTTTTCATTGTAGTTTAACGGATCCGTGGTACCAAGCTTATTCGTGTCCTCTAGGATACCCTAGGCCACCATCTTGAGTCCCTAGTTCCCCCAGTCACCCAAGTTGATACACGTGGCACACGTTAGCAAGTGCGAGAATTTGCGCATATGATATCGGAGAATCTTCGACTGCGGCGTCAGCATGAACATGACCTTGATGTTGCGGAGGCATTCTTGTCTGAAGTCATCAAGGAAGGCAGGATCTTTCTTGCTCTAGTCGATCCCGAGAATCGAGAGTGCCTGCGACGCTGTCTTCATTTTCGTCACGATTTCATCGGTCTCAATCTCGCTCAACAGCGACAATACTTCACCGTGGGCCATCAGTGCATCCAGGTCCATTAGAACGGCTTCATTGTCGATTTCTCGCTCGTAGAACATCAAGACAATTGGCCTAATTTCCTGCACCAACTAAAACATCACCGACTTTAGGTCGTTGACCCATTTCTCGCGAGTGTAGTTGCGCAGGCTGCTGGCTCCAAATTCCCGTGAAGCGAACTTGGTCATCATCACGGCGATTTTGGCCACTTTTTCCGCCCCACAACCCTCATTAGCAACGAGGATGGTACCGGCCCATGGTTGGCGGAGACTGCGCGAGGCTTTGATAATATTGCCGACCATGAAATCGAACAAGGTGATTTCGATAGGGGTCCGGAAGTTGAACTGATTGTACTCGTCCAGAATTTCCTCCAAATTGTTGATTTCTAATTTATTGTCCTAAGAACACCTGGTGTAGATGTCAGAGAAGTCCTTTTTCATGTACGAGAAAAGTGGCAGGGTGACACAACTCGATACCTTCGTCATATCGCAGTCGAAAGCCGACTTTGTCACCGTGATCAAATGCTGATAGTACTCGGCGTGCTTCCTCGGATCTATGAAGCGGTCCAGCATGGCCCGGCTGTTTTCGTGGATAAAAATGCCGGCTAGTTCATCGACGTCAGTCCGGTATACCCCGTAGAGGTCTAGGATCCCGAACAAGGTCGACAGCAGATGGCGTGAGTTCACTCTCTGAGTGAATGATATTGGGGACACTAAGACGGTCTCAGCGAGGAACTTGTAAAACGAAAAGCTAGCTTTGATGATGGAATCCACGATGACGTCTTCTTGTAGGTCTTTGGGCCAGGTTTCTTTGACAAAGCTAAGAATCTAGCTATAGATGCTGTTTAAATGGTTATCGTGCTGGTTTATCATGGTGACTAAGGCGAATTTCCACATGAAGCGTTCATCAATTGCCCGCTTATCGCACTAGTTGACCATGTCATCAGATAAAGAAACGGTACAGCAGAATTGGATATTCTTCATCTTCGAGTAGGTCTTGTCTATAGTGTCAAACCAGCCTCCATAGTCCATCCAGCTCCTCAACAGCTCGATTGGCCCCTAGATGCCAAAGTTATCACTCGAACACATGTTGAGATCATCGATGAAGAACAAGTGCGTCATTCGACTTTGGGTGGGTCTATAAATCTTAGTTGTCTTAGACATCTACATTCCACGCTCCAAAACTTCTTACAGCTCTTCGGTCTTGCAGTTACCGGTAACGTTAAAGTACTTTCCGATGAAGTTTTGCTGATTCATGCGTTTTTAGGCGTATCTGTTGATGAGTTTGGACTTTCCTGTGCCGGTAGGTCCGATCAGCATCACATGGAACTTGGTGTTTATCAATCTATCGATAAGATAGCAGTATCTGATAGTATCATCCGTGTTCCAAAAGTTATTAAAGAGCACGTCTGTGTGCTGCTAGAAGTCCAGTAGTTGTGTTTTCTGTCCTGTATCGGGCAAGGTGCACTTTTTGAGAAACGACCAGGGCATCCAGGAATTTTCCTCGACGTCGAAATACCAGTCCCAGATACTCTTGCTTTTGTCGTGCGACGGTAAGTAACTAGCTGTAGAGAGAGCTTCATGCCGGCCGCTCGTAATCTCTGTAGTCGGATCGATTACAAACTGACCGCCCTTGGTCTCATCCACGAGAATGTGCTCGGCCTGGTATGAGTCGTCAGAAGCTTCTTCTTCCCCTGAAATGGACTCGTCATTGTTTTAGTCCCGTTTCATGTTCGAACCCGATAAATTTGATTCGTTAGTTGCGTGTGTTGTTGGCTTCTTTGGTGACTTTTCTTTTTGACAGGACGCGGTGCAATTATTCATGATCCACTCTTCAAACTCGGGCTTGAATTCCTCGCGCAAGTTTACCCCGAACGACCAGATAAGCGCAAAGATGAAGAAACAGTGCATCCATTCGGTTTTGAATCTGATCGAGTTGATGTAAGTTTGACCGCCTAAATCTGCAAACTTCTGACTAGGGAACTAATCTTTCTAATTACCGTCGGGCGGAGTTGTCTTCGGCGGTGGCATCTTTGACTTCTTCTTCTGCTTCTTCTTCTTTGGATCAGGACTCTTCGGTTACTCGTCCACCTGCCTTGTTGTTTACAGTCTTGCTGACTACGGCAAATCGAATTCATTAGTTTCCGCTTTGTCCTTTTTGCCACCCTTGTCCTTATCTTCGTCTTCGCTTTCACTTATCTCGTAGTCGCCAAAGTCGTAATTCTTGCTTTCAGCTTCGTCCCAGTAAGTTCGGAGCAACTTTCGGTACTTTTTCTTGTCGTACTTGGCCTCCAAGCGATAGTCGGAAATCTGACTTTCCATGATCTGGGTGAAGGTGCTTAGCACCTGTTTCCGCGAGACGAGGTGGATCATGCGCTCGGGCGCGGTGAACTTCTCTATCATGTGGAACAGGAAGTAGTTGATCACTTAGTCGAGGCGGTCTGCTTCGGTTAGAAGGATCTCAGGCAGACTGCGGATCCACCTATTGACGTGACCTTTGAGGGGCAAAAGCATCTCGTGGTCTTCCATGTAGATCACACCACATCGCGAGACAGTCGCCGGACTGCAGTGGCCCATGTCTGATGCCTCCAACACCACTTTCATCTTGTCGTTAAGCACAATGGACTCCCCATTAGCATAAGACAGTCTTTTGTTATCATCCAGCACTGAGTTCAGGTTTTCGACCCAACCTGGCTCTAAAGGCCCATCGATCACAATTATTTTCAGTTTAGAGCTAGGATCTTTCTAAGCATTTCGAAAGAGCTTCGTCAAACAGCCATCTGTCCATTCACTCGACTCAGCCTTCCATAGTCCAAAGAATGTTTCCGGATCCATGGCTTTCGGATTTATACTCTGGCAGCTCATTTCATGGAAGGTTTGCGTCTCTGCGATGATCTTTTTCTCTTGCTGGGTCGGAAGGAGTTTACGAGTGATACTCGGATCAGCATTCTCCAGTCTCACATTATCACCGGTATCTTCCTTGATCCCAACTCCCATCTTGAGTGCCTTTTACTTGAGAAAAGCTTTTTGGCGCTTAGCGAATTCCATTTTGTTAAGGATTTTCGAAATGTCTTTGACAATCTTCAATAACGTCGTCTTGCCCGTCACCGGCTTCCCCACTATCATGATGCCGTGCCGTGACTGGATCGCCTCGTATAGCTAAATTACTCGCAACTTGAATTAGGTTTCGGACTCCAGCTATTTTTCGGCTAAGCGTTGTTCAGTGATTTCTCGTAGTTTGAACTGGATATCTTTTTTTATTTGTTAGTCTTCAGGAGTGCCTTGGAGAGCCTCTGCAGCCATGCTACCAAACAGAGCGCCCATGTTAGTGGGGTCGGGGAATATTTCCTTGAGTCTGATCTCCTGAAATAGCCGAGGCTTCGGAGTCCCTGGGAACATGTCATTCAGAATGTTGATGAAGGTGCCTTAGTCTTCAAGGGCCAATCTGGGCATTTATACGTCCCGGACTGCTTTCAGGCAGATGAAATCCTCTAGTTCTTCTTCGGTCTTGACCTTTTCGATGGGCCCGTCAGTATTGTCATTGTCTATCATTCGTTGGATCAACTCAAAGTCAATTTTCTTTTGCCGTTCCTCCATCGAACTGTTAAGCATCTTCGATGACGTCATATGGCTTTACTTATCGTCGTAGTGGGATATCTTCGTGACGCGATCAGTGGGAGAATCATAATCCCTTTCGTCTTCAGACTCTGAACTATGATCTTTTTGCGCCTTTGCTTCTTTTAGGATATCGCGTTCTTCATTCGTGATACTCTTACTAGCTATACTCAAGACGTCCTCTCCCTTGTTTTTCATAGTTTCCATAAGCGAAAGTGGATTTGTGTCTCCTTTCGACCTTACCTAGCCCATACGGGCAGCCAGGCTTCCTTTTTTAGCGGAGCCCTCTTTTCCACTCGCCTTCTTGTTCTTACGTTTAGAATTGGCTTCGTTGGCTTTCTTTAGAGGTTTGATGCTGTTAACTAGACACATCAATCGCTAGTCTGCTACAGCCTAGAGTTCGTCTTGGTCAGAAGTAATTCGCAAAGCTTTCAGTTTCAATGAGCCCGCATTGTTAAGCACCTGTCTAATAGCTCTGAGGCCGAAGTCGTAGTGCATCTGTGACGCTAATTGCTCCTCCGCCATCTGAAAGGACCTTACAATCTTTCGAGCCAGAGTTACATGCTTCTCGAAGCCGTAGTTCATCAGCACTGTCTGCGAGATCAATTTGGTATCGGGAACGATCATGGTCACTATCCTAAACAAGTTCTTCAGGTTGGATGGAAGTTTGGACCGCCCCTGTATATACGGATTCATTGTCACAAATAAACCGCATTCTGCCCTAAAAGGCACCAAATTTCCGTCAATCTCGATCTCTTTTTCTCCGCCTTTGACCTCCTTGTTTGATCGTTTGGTGTGCTGTATCTTGATGAAAAGCTCACTCAGTATCTGAAGGACTGATATGTCAATCCTATTGAACTCATCAAAGCACGACCAGTACCCGCAGGCACACACCCCCGAGAGGAGCTCTGCCATTTGCGATATGTCCATACCAGATTAACAGTTATACGCAAGTGAGTTCCTTGCAATCCTCTTCGCTAAATCTTTAACTGTCTCTGTTTTGCCCGTGCCAGCCGGTCCATAAGGAGCCCCACCAAAGTCGTAGTACATGGCAAGCAGGAGTGACTAGTAGACGCGTTCTGTCAGCGGAGTCACGACTAAGCGACTTGTGGAGGATAAGAACTCGTAGCCATAAGATTTAGTGACATGGAACACTTTGACAAATAGCTGGCTCACTCTTTCTCGCGCCTCGATTTCTTCGTCACCAGCCATAGTCGCTCTTTAGTTGATATCCCAGCCCTGAGGCACTAGCTCAAACTGGTACTTGAGCTGCGTCTGACTCAAGAAGTCCTGCACATAGGCGAACTCTGACTTTATACAAGTGCTCAGTGTGTCACGTTGCTGGATCCTGTTCAGTACTAAGTTGCTTATTTTGGTGCGGCGGAAGTCGTTCATCTGAGACTTTATCATACGAACAAGCTCTTTATAGTTTTTGTCAACTTTTTATTTCACTATTCTCAGTGTTTTCCACATCGCTTCATTCTTCGCTTTTGTCTTCGCCTGGATTTGATACTTGTCTAGCTACTCTAGTTATCTATTTTCCTTGCTGATGCTATTGTCGCCTCTGATTGCCTTGTTTTTTGCATCCTCCTTCGTAATAACAAGCGCATCATCATTGCCAATACACTCATCCAGCATTTGAGTAAACCTAGCGTCCAGGGCGACCAGCAGCATTTGCGTTGGAAACAGGTCGATAAACTCGGCAAACGAGTAATCGTCGAGTTGCGTGAATGCCTCAGAACAGGTCCAGTTGACTGCGGCTTCCATTTGCTTTTCTAGCTTGTTGCACCAGACGTCGAGTGTTTCTTCCATTACAACGGGTGTCTGTAACTCTATTATTTCACCTTGTTCATTTTCCAGTTTGCAGATTCTAGGGAAAAGCATCACTTTTTTCTGTACCTAATCCGCTGCGACTTTATTGACTACGGCGTTTTGTCGCTTTAGTCGCGATTTTTTAGCTGGGATTAATACTTCTTTAGTCACTTTTTCGTCGCTGAAATGGAGTTTTTTGATGCCGGGGAATAGTTTGAACAGATCGGCTTGCAAAGCAACTTCATCTGTAGAGTTCCCGACCATTTGCATTAATTCGTCATTGTTCATGAAGTATAACCGTGGGAAATTCCTCCTCTTCATTATCAAATACCGATTGATATCAAACATCAACAGATCCAACTATCGCATCATCTTCTCCGACTAATGGGGGAACTACCCACTCCTCGAGAAGTTCCGGTACGTGATAGGGCCACCCGATTACGCTTCGTTGAGGATCTTGCGGTACTGTGTGTCTACTTCGGCGTATTGTTCGCACTTCGCAGGCATGACCTTTTGAATGTCCTCCTGCTCGAAAATAGGCAGCAGGTACGCCCACCATTTGGTGATGAGGCGCCAATTCTTATAGAACTCGATAACGTACTTGATGTCTTTGCCTACTTGGGAGATGCGGCCTTCGTAGTGTTTGCTGTAGGCCGATTGCTGCAAAGTGGCTATTTTCATGTCGCAGTCGCTGAACGTCAACATGTCAAATTCAATGCCATCGAATATGCTGAACTCCCCACGGTAGAGGATGTACTTGAGGAAGCAGTTGGAGATTTCTGAGTCGATGCCGTCTAGAGTGCACTTGATGGCGTATTCTTTTTGTGCGACGGCGGCGTATTTTTTTATGATTTCGACGGCGTTTTGTTTGTGGAGGCCTTGTTTGGACAAGTACTTGAGGTCCATCTTGTGGGGGACGATCTCGATCTCTCTTACGAGTTCTTCTTCCAGTTCCTTCTCCATCTTTACATAGTGTCGCTTTTCGAGACCTTTGGTCTTCAAGGCAATTATGATGGACATGAAGTCTTTGAGACGGTCCATCTACGCCAAAATATAATCAACGAACGTGTTGGCGTTCGACTTGGCGATGAAAAGCGTGTCTTTCTGCACATGCTGCAGCTTGCGGATCCAGTCCAGGTGGCACTCCTCCATCTCGTCGATGTTGAGTTTCGGGAAGGGAGTGGTCCACCAGCTGAAGAACTTCTCGTTGAACTGCTGGATGACGCCCCAGACTTGGGTCAGGGTCGGCATGATGCTCTACTTCAGTTTGATTAGGGCTGGGAAGGTGGTAGGCTTCTGTCCGAGTGCTTCTTGCTGCTTGTTGATCTTGTAGATGCTGCCTTCACAGTCTGACACGTCTTTTTTCAACTGCTCCATCCTGTCTGTGAAGACCTTCACATCAGCCGATGACCACACATAGACATCATCTGACCCCGCTTTCGATATTT
>Ga0115007_10001839_pt1 | contig 13466 bp, 8 predicted proteins | sample ArcOceMetagenome_2_FD_87166 | JGI IMG/M metagenome (GOLD analysis project Ga0115007, IMG submission 87166) | Marine eukaryotic phytoplankton communities from Arctic Ocean - Arctic Ocean ARC135M Metagenome | ecosystem: Environmental > Aquatic > Marine > Oceanic | place: Arctic Ocean | collected... | reverse complement strand
GGCTGGAGCGTACCAGTCGAATCTAGGCGGTTCAAGACAACGTGGGACGTTCCCACGACTGTGCACCCGAAGCTTCCAATCGGCGTCTACCCCTCGACCTATGCGCCTCAGGGTGGCATTTTTCTGTGGCGTCGGAGCGAATACTCGCTGACGCTTCTCGACGCACTGCTTTCAAACAAGGCACTGTACTTGTCACGATACGCGACCAAATGTTGCTACGAACAGGATGCCATCACCGCGGCAACATGCACGTCTTGGATGTTGCACGTTGGTCTGCTTCCGATGAATGCCTTCAACTGCTTGCCGGGCGATCTGAACACCTACGGTCGGTGTGTCGACCCCTTTGTATTGCACATTGCGGGCACCAAGGCCAAGGACTCCGTGAACGCTTCTCTTAGAAGGATGCACATTTCGGCGTAGCGCTAAACCGCAGGTTGTGTTGTCGTTGTTTGGGGGTGGTAATCATGGTGCGTGGGTTAAAGTCGCTGATCACAAAGACGAGTCCGGGCAAGCTGGTCAAGGCCCGCAAGTACACCTGCTACCGGGCGACGACCGAAGCCGGTAGGCCACGCGGTGCAAAGCTGCGCGGCGTGGCGCGTCTCTTGGAGGACCACGTTTTTTCCGATGGCGAGTTGCCACAACAAACCGATGGTGGGCCTTCGGGATATGCTGGCGGTAAATTCTGGGGCGGCAACGGTTTGAAGCGTGGTGCCGCCGTAGACGCCCAGGTGACCAAATTGGCCAAGGCGAGCGCGAGCGCGCGCCTCGGTGCGCGCAAGCTGCAGCTGACCAGCCACGTCTTCGACGCGCTCGCGTACCACAAGCTCGAACCAATCGAGGCGCAGCGTGTAGTACTCGACGAGCGTCGTCGGCTGGCGACGGCCGTCGACATTGTCTGTGTGAACAAGGAACGCTCCGACGAGTTGGTTCTGGTCGAGCTCAAGACGGGGTACCGCGGCGATCGGTCGGCGCCCGTGCGAGGTTTGCGCGGCGCCGTAATCAAAATGAAGGCACCGCTCGGCAAGGCAAACGATTGCGCGCTGCATCGGCACCTGTCGCAATTGTCGGCGACGCGCGAATTGTTTGTGCGCGAAGCCGCGACGATGAAGGCTCTCCACGTCAAGGGCATCACGCGCGTCGTCGGCATGCTGCTCTACATTACACCTGCGGCGTCCGAGGTGCACGCGCTCCCGGCGTGGTGGTCCAGGCGGGGAGAGCGGCTACTGGACCGGCTTGCCGCATCATAACCCGTCTTGTGGTGGTTTTAAGGTTGTATATGAACATACACGGGTGTGCGTTTCAAAAAACAATGGCCGTCTTGTCCTCGGACGCAAACATGACCCTTGTGGCCATGATGTTGAGCCGACGACGCCTCGCCGAAGACACGAGCGTGTCGGCCTCGCCAGCCGAACAGGTTTGGGCAACGATATTCCTGGTCGTCATCATCGTCATACTTCTGTGTTTGTGTTTGGTTTGTTGCAGCGTCTTTGCAAAGTTTGCAGGCTGCGGGTCCTTCTTGGGACGTGGAGTGCTTGCGTGTTGTCCAGGATGGTGTGGGGCTGGCAAGAAGAAGAGAAGCGCAACACACAAGCCTCCTGTTTCCGAGGCCAGGGTCGTGGGGCCCGCACCAATTATCATCTACGAGGAACATGTGCGGCTGAAGTCCAAGAATGCACCCACCACGACTCCTCACATGGCGAGTTATAATTTCTGTGGACTCGAACTGCCGTGCTTGGCTTGGTTTGGGGTCTGCGGCTGTACTTCTGTGTGCTGGGCCCGGCTTTGTGGCGGCGGCGGCGGCGGCGGCGGCGGCGGTGGCGGTGGCGGTGGCGGTGGCGGTGGGCTGTCGTTTGTGCAAAACTTGCTCACGTGCTGGCGCTGCTGTGGCATCCTACCCCTGTGCTGCCCCGCTCAGTATACAAATACAAAGCCACCACCGCCTCCGAGGCTGCAAAATGGTGCCATTATCGCAACGCCGACGCCGATCAAAGTGATACGTGATCCTCCCGTCGAAGAGGAAGAGGAAGAAACCAAACGACCAATTCCCGGACTCTTTTTTGTCTGACGTCCTCGTAAAAATGATAACCAGTGTGTTGTGTATACACTATTAGTGCACGGTTTTCTTGTGAAGATCCGTGCGCATGTCGTTGCTCCCATCACTCAACCGGCTATCGCTGCACAGTATTCCCACCGGCTCGGTTCCAGACGACCCGCTTTCCGTTGCAATCGTTCTCAGTCTCACAAATGGGTCTGACGCGGACAAGGTGGCAACACTCATCCAGCTGCAAGACCACGTGCGTGATAATTACAGACACGCGCGAAACTTTGTCGATGCCAACGGCATCGTTGCCATGGTAGGACTTCTTCTCACGTCGCCCGTATCGATCAAGGTGCTCGTGGTCACTGTGTTGAATACGCTGCTCTCCACTGGGACGTTGATTCATGAGCGTTTTGTAGCATCCGGTGGCGTGCAAGCCGTCGTGCGCACGCTGAGCATGGAAACGGCCACGTCCAGAGAGGTCTGGGAGCAGACGCTCGTCCCCCTTTTAGACTTGGTAGACAAGCTCTCCATTCTTGGTAGCGGACGCGCACGTCTTAAAACACAGAATGCCATCGAGGTGCTCTGCTCGGTGGTGCGCGAAGTGGGGCTTGAGGATACCGACGACCACGAAGGCGTTCAGGCACTCAAGTGCATCTTGCAGTTGGTCTTTGACATTGGCAGAATTGAAGCATTCGACGAATACGCAACGTATATAAATATTTTGGTCGTCGATGGCTCACAAGCACAGCACTGGGCAATGGAGGCACTCGAAAACCTCACACGGCCCGAGGGCGCGCACACGGAGGCGCTACGGCAGGCATTGGTAGACCAGGGCGCGTTGCCAGTATTCCTCCGAGCGCTTGGTCCGGATATCATCGACGACCATCGTCAACTGCCTCGGATGAAGCGTTCGGCCAGCACGGCGCTACAGCAGCTGACGGGTGGCAACCCCGGATGGTTGTCTATTGTAGGAGAGTTGCGAGTCGTGCTTCGGCAGGTGCTCTCACTCAACGCGCAGCTGGAAGCGGCAGATTGGACTGGGATGCACCCACTGCACAGCGAAGCGCGGGGTCTCGCAGCCGCGCATCCGCAGTGGTTCATCCTGCTGGGTGGAATGGCGTCCATTGTTGCGTTCTTGACGAATGCAAATGCCCAGGCTACAATCACTGAGACAACGGACATGGTCATGATGCTGTACAGTTGTCTGGTGGTTGCAAAATGGACGCGCACCTTTGTCAACGATGCGCCATACCCACACCCGTATGGCGAAAACGTCGCGTACAATGCCTTGGTGCCCGTATTGATGCCCATGCTTCACGATGGTGCATCGGTTATACGCACACGTCGGGCCGCACGGTGCTTGGATCTGCTCTCGAAATCCAGAGTGGCAGAATCCATGCGCACCGAGGCCGTCATCGGAAGCCTCCTTGCCTTTTTGAATTCGACACTTTCCGACGAGGAGGTGGTGCAGTCGGTCCTGTCCATACTCAGCAACGATGTGATTGCATACAACGACACCGCTACAACCATCTTAAGGAACCAGGGCGGTCTTTCCGTCGTGGTAAAGTACCTGGCGAGCACCTCCGAGATCACGTTGGCACACACGGCATTTTTGGTGAGGAGAGCACTCGAGAGCGAACCATTCGACTTTGATGACGACATGCAAACTGACCAGGAACACGAGGAACGCGCTCAAAAGTCACACCTGAACGAAATAAACTTGCTCGTGGCACTCCTACGGCCCGGAAGACTTGCTGTAGTGGCCACGCGCTACGAAGTCGTACTCGGCCTGAAAGCCATCCTCGTGCCCCCACTGACCATCGGTGAGCTCCCGGCCTCGCACCTCTTTGCGCTCACCGCCTCCTTTGATGCCTTCGTGGCCGCGGGTGGTATAGAGCTGCTCATTCCCCTCTTGCGCATGAATATTGACGACACCGACGACGACACGCACATGGTTGCGTGCAGGTTGCTAATCGCAATAAACAGTGGGCTCTTTGATGGCACACGGTCTTCACAAGCCAAGGTACGTTTTGCCGTGGCGGGAGGCATTGCCGCGCTCGTGGATGCGGGCAAATGGCAAGAGGGCAATACCAATAGCGACTATGTGACCCGCATGCGCGAATACCTGCCGTGGTTGTTGACATTGGATCAGGCCCTCCTTTACCGCAACGGGCCAAGCTGGGTAAAAATGCTCCTCGATGTGACATACGCGGTCGCATTGGGAGGAGTGAATCAACAGGACGAGCTCGCCGGCGACTGTCACGAAGCCTTTCCAGAAAAGCGCTGGGGGCGTCTCAATCGGCTCAAGATTGGCATACGCAGCTACGGCCAGATTTACGATTTGCTTTCAAAGTACCGTGCCATTCTAGCATCATTGCCCAACGCCGAAGGGGTCTTGAGCAACTGCCCGGTATTTAAATGGATGGATCTGCAAGAGGTGCTCCTCAAGGCGGCGCTGAGCAGGGTGCCGTCGATACAAAACGGCAAAGAAGTCATGATCGTAAACCACAAGCCAAGCCTCTTGGCAGCAGAGCTTTGGATTGTAAAGGCACTTTCCGAGGTGCTCACCACCAATGTGTCCGTGCCCGTTGCATCGGATAACCTTCTAACAGAAGCGCAGAACGAGCAATCGGAACAATACTTGGACCTCTTAGGAGACGCAAAACGGCTAACCATTCAGTACGCCTGGGCCGTGGCCCATCCCGACGCACCAGCGCACTTTGTCGAAACCTATCGCACTGAGCTGCGCATCAACCAATTGCTCGAAATGCTCGTTGAGAAACTCGAAAAGCCGACGCACGTCGACGGCAACCAGACGGTCATGCATCGTGCCGAGCTCGAGAGTTTGGTTGACGAGGGGCTCATGGAGGACAACAAGCGAGTCCGTACGAGTGCCGCGCTGCGTACGTCTGTCACGACGCTCTACGGCGCCATGCAGACGGACGCGACCATGGCGCGGCTGTTTCCGCACCTTTTGATCAGGGTGTGAGCGTGTGGTGTGTGTGGTGTGGTGTGTGTGGTGTGGTATGGTGTGGTATGGTGGTGTACGCTAACTCGATAAGAACTCAATCTGGTTGGGTTTAAGGAAGACACACTCATGGGCTGTGGCACAGACGCGTTGCTCACGGAATTGTGCAAGGCCAGTGTCGAGGCCAGGCAATTGTACGAGAGCGCACTCGAGGAACGCGCACAGGTCATCGCCAACACCTACGGCGCCTTGCCGCCCTTGCGCGACATTGGCGACGCGGCGCTCCTTGGGCGCAGCTTTCCTGCACCCTCTGTGCGGCTGTGGCAAGCGCATCTGGCTCATTCCGACGAGGGCGAGGCCGTGCTGGTTGCATCCATCGACGTTGTCGGCAAACGGCTCACCAATGCCATTGAAAAGACGAATTTGTTTATCGAACGCGTGCTTCTCACCATGGCTGCGAAACGCAGGCTTGACCAAGCCATTGAGTCGATTCGGGCCGCATGGATTACGCGCCAGGGCTCCAATGCGAAAACACGCGAGGACCGCGACCGCGACGCGCGCGTCGCGCGTGCATTTGAAGGCGCCGTGCACCGCGAGTCGACGCGTTTGGAAGTCTTGGAAGAGTTTGAGAGGCGGTCTGGGGTCGGCGACGATCCAAAACGGGCCGTGTTGATACAACCCGATCCGCAGACCTTTTTAGACGCGGAGCTTCACGACGAGTTTCGATCCCAACACGCCGAGATTGACCAGACCACTGCGTCATTGGCCCGCGAGTGGAGGCGCACGCACGACCGCTTCCACACGTCTTCGTTGTTCTTCACGTCCTTGCCAAACCCATTGGATTGGAGCGCGGAGAAACTGCGTACAGCGCATCGGCAATTCGTACTCGAGGTGAGCGACGAACGATACGTGCTTGAAGCAACGGTGCAGCAGCTAAGTGCAGCGCACGGTTCCTACGAATTGTCAAAGCTGTGTGTCTTTTTGCGCCACGTGGCGCTGCAACAGCTGGCATTGGACAGTGTCGCGCAGAGCACCGACGACTGGACCGACGCGGCGCAAAACGAGGTGGTGGTGCTGCGGCCCCTCAAGAAACAGTATGAAGACGCACTCGAAGCAATGGTGGCGCGTTCGGCGCGACGGCAATCGGCGTGGGAAGTGCGCACCTACGAGTACATGATGACCCGCGAGGACGTGCAGGAGCGCGTGGCCGCAGAGATTCTCGAGCCCGTGTCGGCCGAGGCGCACGCCGAGGCCGTGCGCGAAACCGAGCGGGCCGGCATAGAGCGCATCCGATTAACGGCGGTTCTCGACGCGCTGATTTCAAAGGATGGCATCGAGTTGGCCCTGGCCGACGCGATGACCAATCGGTGCACCGAAGCGCTCCTCGTGCGCGAGATGCGCGATCGCAACCCGGCATGGCCAGAATCGGTGCAAGACCTGGTCGACGCGGTCGACGACATGCTAATGCAATCCACGTGGCGTGAGCGCAACCACCGCGGGTCGAGTGGCGCCGACGAGGCCATGGACCGCATCTACGAATGGACGCTGCGTCCTGACCAAGTCTTCTTCCCGCGCCCGCGCATCGTGTCGATGCCCGACGAAAACGACATGGACCGTCCGTTGCTTCCGTGCACTATTACGACAAATACGGCCGCGGACGCATTTTCGGCGACCAACGTGCACTGCCAAAAAAAGAAACTACCGACACTCTCTATTGCCGCCGCCACCGCGTATCGTCGTCGTTGGTTGCGCTAAACCAGAGTGTGCGTGTGTTTCAAATGGGCGTAATTGTTCTTCCCTCACCCCAAGATGCTTCGTAGGCGGTGCACCAGCGAAATGGCATCCATTGTACCAATGGCGGGGGTCATGACCACCTCGCGCAGTGTATCAAGTACAAAAATAGCTTCGGTTCCACATACAACACCTACAACACCACACACACCACACACACCACCACTCAACACCATGGCCCTCGAAGAAGAAGAAGAAGAAGAAGAAGAGCTCCCTCGCGAATCGTCCCCACCACCACCACCACCACCGCCTTCGCCAGACCACACAACGCCAATCCCATTTGTTCTCACAAACACGGCCACAGACACTGGCAGCAGCGACGACAGCAGCGACGATGGCGAACCAGTGCTCATCAAACGCCCATTGTTGAAGTTTGAAACGCTCCAAGCCCGTCTCGACCAAATCGCCATTCGCAACGTCGCGCTGCTCAAACGGGCGTCGCAAGCACATGCACGCATCCTGAAGTCGCGATCGGTCCACCCGATGCCGATGGTCGACGATCTTATACAATGGTCAGAAGAGGAAATGGAGACGATGCAGCCACCACTCGCATCGCCACAATGTCAAACTCCTGTATCAGAAGACGCGTCGATGGCAACGCAAGTGTTTTTTGATCCATTGACGCCAAGCCCTTGCAGATTCGTAAATACGAGTCCAGTGTCTCTTGCACCATTGGCGGCGCCAGCGTTGCATCGCACTGTGGCGTCTCCGGTGTGGCAATTGGCAAGCCAATTGGTGGACTCGGCGATTGCGAGTGCGCTGGCACAGTCGGACGTCGTGCACGCTCCTCCCTCGCCGCCGCCGCCGCGGCCACAAACGCCGCCGCTGCTGCTGTTTCAGTAGCGAAGCACACTGGTGGAGAAACAGGCGCGTCGGGTTTGACGAGTTGCTTCCAGTCGTTTTCAAAGGCACAAACTTTGCCCAAGTTTGTAATGGAAAACGTATAGGCCAAAACTGCATTTTTCACAGGCCACTTGTGGCACGTCTCGACGTTGACGACAAAGGGAATATTGTCGTATTCGGGAGACGGCAGTGTCTCGTCGGTTGTCAGGTCGGGTCCGTTATAGGAGACCGGTGTGTCCTCTGAAACGTCTTCAAAGCAAAGGTCGGCAAAGTCCTCTATTGAAACCTCTTCAATGTCGGAGAATAGTGCGTCGGGGTCCACAGTGTCGAATAGATTGGCAAGCCCGTCGTTGGTATTGTCGTTGGTATCATTGTCTTCCACTGGTGTGTGCGCTTGCAGCGGCGCCGTTTTAAAAATACCAATGGGCTGGTACTTGCGCTGCCGCACGGTTTTATTGTCGCGCTTGCGCATCTCGGCCACAACGGCCGTATTGGAAGGGTCGGTTAGAAACCAGTGGCGCAAGCAGCGCTTGGCGCCACGTTCAATGTCTGCAGTATACCCCATGGCGCTGGCCACCGCCCTCCAAACACTTCCATTGACGCGTTTACGATTGGCGCCGTACCGATTCTTCCCCAACAACTTCTTCATGACCAAATGCAGCTTTGCATCTTCTTTGACCGACCAATGCACCGATCGACCCGTCTTGCAGACAGGGCTGTCAGAATCAGAGTAGGTCGTCTTGTTTAGCCGTGTAGAAATTCGACTGCTTACGACCATATCGGCCACCTTTTTCTGGCGCGCAAAGCGCTTTCCGGGTGTCGTCTTCAGCACCGCGGCGGCGGCCTCTTCCATGCTCTGGTACGTTCCAATGTGGTCGCTGGCACTTCCCCTACGCACGCGTGCGACATACGTTGACCCACGTAGCCCATTTGAAATTGTCACCCCGTAGCAGCCAGACGCGGACGTGTCCGTTTGCAATTGCTCCAGGGCACTTTGGTCGGCAAGAGTAGGCGGGTTCTCCTCCTCCGAGAAGGCTTCGACTTCCACCCTCGAAGCCACCCTTTTCCGCTTTTGAATCGCACGGGGCTTGCGCGGCATGCTTGCAAACCGACCATCGGTGCCCAAGTCGTGCCCTCGTTGGTAGCGTGTCGGTGGCGCACGCTCTCGTGTGCTTGAAAGCTGGGGCTTGGACATTGCCTCGTCGTAGTATTTGGACATTGGCACGCCTTCCAGTTCGGACTCCAATGGCGTACTCATGAGAAGCAACCCACGCGTCCCGCGCTATTGGCAGTTAGCGCGTGCGTGTGGAGAAGGCTCCTTCTCTTTAGTACTCCACATGCACACACGCCGCAAGATGTGTGTTAAAAAAATACACACTGAAACGTCTATTTTCTTGCAAAGACGACGCGTGGTGAGGTTTCCTCGAGACCTGCATTTGCCATGGCCGCCGAAAGTGGCGCGCTGCGATACTTGGAGTCGTGCAGCGCGACGAGTCCATTGCGCACAAACCAGGACAGTGTGTTGAAGATACGTGCCGCATTGGCCTCGCGTGCGATAGTGTCCACAAAGACCAGTCCCCGTTCTAGCGTGCCGATGCGCAGTTCGGCCCGGCCCCAGATGCCATCGCGACCCGAGAAGAGCTCGATCAGGGCATTGCACAGTCGCTGGACTGTTTGCTCCGAAGACTCGGACACGCCCTCGCGCAGATGGAAGATGAACTCAAAATTCAACAACCCCGTGGACATGACCACGAGCGGGATAAAGGGTATGGCATCGAGCAACCTCGAGGGGCTGAAGGCGTTTGCGTCCTTGAGTCGAATGATGCCATTGTATGCATTCTCTCCCCGTTCGTACCACCCACCCAGAAGGCTGCACGTGTCCAATTGCAAGCTCATGCATGGCGCGCTGCCGCCTTGGCGCGCTCTTCGGCGTGCTTGCGCCGGTACTTTGCGTTGTTCTTGCGCTGGCACTCATTGTGCCGCGCGCGCTTGGCCTGCTGCGCGGGCGTCTCGAGGGGTTTTTCGTCGACGATGCCAGCGGCGAGCTTCTTTGTGCTCCACTGCGCACGAATCTTGGTCCGAAACCAGAGACCACGGGCTGCAGATTGCTTCTTGGTGCCCTTGGGGACCGGCAAGTCGACTTCGCCACGTGCACGGCGTTCGGGCTCGCTGGCCATGAAGTCGCGCTTCCACTGCTGTGCGTCGCGTCCGTGATCGATGAGTGCGAAAAAGAACGTGCGGGCCTTGGCGTGGACGTCTTCGGCGCCCTCGGCCACTGGCTGGCACAAGACCGAGGCCTCGACCTCGCGCTTGAGCGTAACGTGCCACTTGTCGGGATAGAGTGTGAATCGATAGGTGCCCTCGAAGATGGACTTCACCTTGGTACCACCAGGCTCGGCATGTTGGCCCAGACCGCCGCCGGTAATGGGCCAAGGCGCAGCCTTGCCAGCCTTTTGGACACACGTGGCAATGATGGTCTGGATGTCGGCAACCACCTCGCGCTCCTGGACGACATCGTGAAAATCGTTGATGCGCTTCATCAGTGGGTCATAGACGGCGGCGCCGAGCTTCTCGATTATGTAGTCCTTGCGCGAAACGAGGCTGTTGACAAAGGAGGCCATTTTCTGCTCGTGCTTGGCCTCGGGTGTAGCACACGCCTTCTCGCCCGGCTGCTTGGCCGTGGGCTTGCGTCCCGTGGTGTCCATGAAGGCGTTCAATGCGCGCAGCTTGTTCTCGATGCCGTGCGTCGAATTCTTAATCTCGAGCGCATCAATAGCCTCGGTCAGATAGGGCAGGCCTGCGTACGCGGCGTCCTGCTCCTCGTCGGTGAGCGCATACTTGGGTTGGACACCCTCTACAAAATTGCCGAGGATGCCGAACAAAAATTCGCCGTAATTGAAATTGTGATCCGTGCCCTCCTCGGTGCCGTCGTCGTGACAGCGTTTTGTCATGTCGTCCCGCTTCGGTGGGTCATTGTCGTCGCCGGTGCACTCGATGAGTGCCACGAGCTTTTGCGACGTCGTCAGCACCACTGCGTTCTCGCGATGGACTTCGTAGCGGTCCATGACCTCCTTGACCGTCGCACGCTCGATGCGTTTGACTTCAGCGCGCACATTCGGCTTCTTCAGATCGTCAGGGTTGGCCGAGACCACCGACGTGCGCGAGCGCATGCCCGAGTCGAAGGTCCCAAGGCAGTCGAGGAAGGAGTTGAGCCATTCCGACTGTGGGTCGGCAAAGACGTAACACTGACTCGTGTCCCCGCGATACTTGTAGCGAAGGCACCGACCGAGGCGTTGCATTGCGCGATGGGCCGACTTGTTCGTCGGATCGGCACCAAGGGGTGGCGTCAAAATGGCCACGGCGTCGCACAGCGGAAAGTCGAGGCATTGGTCGAGGATACGCACACCAATCAGGAAGCGGAAGATTGGTTTGGAGCAAAGCCGCTCCTCTCCAAACTCGTCGACACACTCCTCTTCGACGCGAATAGGTCCATTGGAAAAGTCTTCGATGGCGGCGTCGCGGTCGATTCTATGAGTGCCGCATACGACGACGTGGCTTTTGCAGCGCACGCCGACGACGTCGCATGCCTGCTGCAGCGCCCGTTCGGCTTCGAGCGCGCTCTCCCGCGAATCGCGGGCGTAGGCAATGCACCGACGCTTGCCGTGGACGTACATGCCTTGCACGGCAAAGAGCGCGGCGGCGCCGAGGTCGTCTGCGGGATGCGCATCGAGCAGCGCTTGCACCTCGAGGGCGAGGGGCTTGCCGTCGAGGGTCTTGGCCACGTCGTGGACGAGGGGCAGAACAATCTGGTAGTCGGCAATCCACCGATTTTGAATCGCGATGTTATAATCGAGTTCGAGCGTCTTCTTCAGCCCCGGGAGGGTCATGACATTCCTGTCGGGCGTTGCCGAGGCCGCAATGCCCGTATCGCCATTGCCGCCATTGACCATGCGCAATAACTCCATGACGGATGAATTGTCGCCAGAATCAAAGTGCGCCTCGTCGGATACGACGAATATGTTGCGGCCGAGCATCTGCGCGTTCTGTGCGACTGCGATCAGAAGCTCCGACGACTTGTCGGTGGCGACGAAGACGCAAACGTCCAAGTCCTCCATGGAGATGAGCAATTCCCCTTGCGTTGGCACTGCACATGATTGGTAGTGCGGCTGCGCTGTGTCCTCTTCGGTGCGCCGAAGCTCCTCTGACGCGAGGAAGAGGACCTTTTGCTTCCAGTTGGCACCGAGACGGAGCTTGAGCACGCCCTCGAGGGCCTTGTAGAGCTGGCGCGCGTGCTGGATGAATGGCGCAACGAGGAAGCAAACGGGTGGTTTCCATTGCGGACGCTGCGGCGTAGCAGTGTTGCTGCGCGTCTCGATTTGCGGCGGCGGTGTCAGTAGATTGGCCAGGACGTTGCCAATGATTGTAGTCTTGCCGCAGCCAGTGGGACCGCGTACCAAATGCAGTCCCTTTTGGTTGCAGATGGCCTTGACGGCGCTGTTTTGAAACGTGCGCACAACGGCCTTGCGCGGCTTGGCCGCCTCGCGATTGGCCTTGCGCTCGGCATTGAGCCGCTCGCGCTCGGTGTTGCCACCTTTGATTTTTCCAGGCGGCGGCGGCGCCGCCACGGGCAGCGGCACGGGCAGCGTGGGTGCTTCTTGCACGGCTTGGTCACCGTAGCACCGTTCATACTCGGCAGCCTCGCGCTCCTCGCGCGCCGTGAGCGGCGCGCGTGGCTGCGACGAGTTAAAATTGGGCATTGCCTTGACTAGGATGTTGCACGTTTCCGTGTAGTCTCGAATGTCCATGTCGGAAATGCGCGTATCGGGAGCCACGGCAAGAATGCCGCAGGGCGCGGTAAAGGTCTCGTCGGCAATGGCGAGGGCGGTATTGTACCGCTCAACACGTCGGCATAGCATAACGTAGCGGTAGAGGTTGCTGGCATGCCCAGCGTGCGCGACATCCTTCATTTGGAGCGCAATAATCCAATCATTCGTGCAGACGATGAGCCCATCGCCGCCACGCTCACGCCACCCACACTTGTCGGGTGCGGCGTGCTGGATGCGATTGTACTCATTGGCACTCGTTGCCAGGAAGCCAATGCTGGCCAGCAGTCCTGCAGGAACGTCCGAGGTCCATGGCCCGTAGACGCGCGCGCCGCGTAGCACCTTGACGAGGGGACTGTCGGCAGTAGTGGGCGTTCCATTTGCAATCTGTCGCAGCTGTGAAATTGTGTGGTCTTCGAAGAGTTGCCATCGGGGCTTGGCCGCATTGCCCAAGGGCATGTGCAAGGAGTGGAGAATTCCCCTTTTACTGTACACACACACACGCGCGTGCACCTTCCGCAAGAAGCACACGCGTACACCTTCCGCAAGAATTAAAAAAAAACACACACACACGTGCACACACTTGCTACAGTGCATCGACGAGCTGTTCGAGCTTGCGTTTGTTTGCGACGGTAGTGTCTGTTGGTGGGCCCGTGCGCATGGGTTCCAACCCCACCGCCGGTTGAATGGGCTGTACATCATCGTCGTCGTCGAGACAAATGGGTGTCTCTTTGCAATCGCCGGCGCACGGCGGTGCTGGCGCTGGCGCTGGTGCTGGTGCTGGCGCTGGTACTGATGAGTCGCCCAGCGCGGTCGCAAAGGCCTCGTCGACTATTTGACCTGTTCCCCACCAGTCCAAGACGTCAATCATGACCAACTCGGGCAGGCGCTCCGATTCTCGTAGAGGAGCAGGCGGGGGTGTTGTAAAATCTATCAACATGGCGGGCGCCGAGGGCGCCGAGGGCGTGGCAACCGGCGAGGGCGGCGTGGCGGGCGGCGC
>Ga0115007_10001837_pt1 | contig 13472 bp, 10 predicted proteins | sample ArcOceMetagenome_2_FD_87166 | JGI IMG/M metagenome (GOLD analysis project Ga0115007, IMG submission 87166) | Marine eukaryotic phytoplankton communities from Arctic Ocean - Arctic Ocean ARC135M Metagenome | ecosystem: Environmental > Aquatic > Marine > Oceanic | place: Arctic Ocean | collected... | reverse complement strand
TTAGAGAAATATAAAGAAATTTCTCTCTTGCAATTTTCTAGTGAGTAGTAACCATCTAAACTTAATTTATTGAACACAGGACCAAGAACAGGAATATTTCGATGTTCAAAATATGTCACATTCAAATTGAACGTATCAACAGCACTTCCAACCCCAGCACCACCCACCAGTAATACTCCTAATGGTTTTCTACTTGATTTTCCTGAGTAAGAATCAGTGTGAGGATAACTTGACGCCATTGCAACTGATGCGTTGTCTGTACCACAAATACTTCCAACGGCAGGAAAACCAACTCCATCCACAACCACTACATCCTTCCCGAGTGCCAACTTATCTACGGCATGTTCAACCTTCAATAGCATATCTTCCGTTGATGAAGTTTGACCAGCAAGAAAAGCTCGTGTAAAGCCACGATAATATACGACAGGTCCAATCGGGACACAATCTATACCCATTTTTTCACAGTAACGTTGTACTAGTTGTGTAGACTCATCTTGTGTTGCTGGTTTAATATATGCTAACCTACTTGGAGAATATCCCATTGATATAAGATTTCCAAGAAGACCAAGACATACACTAGTTTTTCCCACTGACATACGATCACCAGCGACAAATATTCGAAGGGCCTCATCGAATCGTCTAACAGTATCACCTAATAAACCAAATGATTTAAAGTAATCCAATAATTCTATTTTTGACGAATCGGAAAGTATATAATCTCCTTCTTGACCTAATTTCCACGATGATAAAATATCATTTGATTTAAAACTCAACAAATAACTGATTTCGGGTTTCTGCATAGTCGATCGTCGCATGATCAGTAACACCGCTGGAAGTTGGTCAGGTGGACAAGGAAAAAGTAATTGATGATTTTTTTCTCTTTTTTCATCGTCGTCATCATTGCAATTATTATTATCACCACAATATAAGCTAAGTGTTTCATCACAACTGTCCACATGAATAATTCCTGTTCGATACGATGTATCATTTCGTCGTTGAACTGTTTTTAACAATGTTTCAAAGAAAGGTATAATCTTTTTTTCCTCTTGTTTTCCATTCCATGATCCACATACAACAAACAATCCAACAACATTCTCATATTCACCACCATCATGAAAAAGTTCTTGCGAATCTGCTGACGAATACATGTCACAAATTTGCTCAAGATCATTCTTTCCTGAAAATGAAGATTTGATCCATTCATCGTCATCATCAGTCGTTTTCACTTCTGCCATTATTATTGCGGTACGAGCTGCGTATCTCTTGACAATCGTATTGACACTATTATTTACACTCCACAATAAACCAAATTCTTGAAAAACTAAAGCAGCCGTGGTCGCTATCCTCCTGTCTTATATTGTTTCTTTTACTCTTGGTTCTGCCTTTGTTATTATTGAGCACGTGAGCACGTTGATGTGTTGATGTAAAATGTAAATTCATAATTCATATCTGACAAGTCTGACAACTAGTATCCTCTGTTTGTGCATTGTACTACTGTAGTATATATATATATATATATATATTCTTTCGCGGAAAGGGGAAAGGGGGGATGAGATTATTTAAATTTCTCGTGTTTTTCTTGAAAAAAGTCAATTTGAATTTGCATGACAATAAAATGACAAAATGACACAAACTTTTTCGACGACGATGTGATTTTGCATATCGAATATTCAATGCTCTACTACCGATACAAGATGCTAGCTGTATCTATTATAACATTCTACTTTGCCTGTATCGCTATCATATAAGAAGGAACAATTATTGTTATGCTACCGTATCATTTGAGAGCACCTGTTTATGGAGATAAAGAGAAAACTTTGAGGAGAAGACGAGATGGAATACCTCAAACAGAACACGATGGTGGTGGGCCGATTCAAATGGCAATAACAAATGATTTGATTAATCTGAGAGAACTATTCAGAAAAAAAATACTGAACGACTTATCATCGTCATATCATCAAACCACCAACAATCAGCAGCAAGTAACAACTTCTGATAATAATGATGTTGATAATGATAATATACATTGGAAATCTGGAACTGCATTTTTAATCTTCAAAGATATATTTCGATCGTCAAGAATAGCAATGATACATCTTTTACCACCAGCCCTTTGTGATAGAGAGGCGTATACTCAATTAATTTATGCTGCATGCTTGACACTTTTCAAGGAATCATTTGAACAAATTGTATGGAAAAATATCGACGACGACGACGAAGATTTGACGGATAATGATAATGATGGCAATGATGACAATGAGGAGAAGGAGAAGGAGAAGGACGACGACAGCACATCTGATAGCTATCGTAACCATCACGATGATGCTGGATTTGCTCTTTTTTCTTTACTTGCCTTGTTCGAAACAAATCCTTTACCTCGAAAAATTGGTGATGAAAATCCGCTTGAACTATTACCGATAAGTTTACGTTCCTTAGGAGATGATCCTCGATCATCCTTTCGACGGTGTTTTTCACAAAATATTCGTATAGATCGACAACATTATGCTATGCTATTACGGCTAAAGGAATTATCTAGAGCGAAGAAATGCGACTGTGAAAGACATTTTTACGAAATTTTCAAATATAAAGAAAAAACCAAAATCAAAATCAACAACAACAAAGACCAGCAGGGATTTTCGTGGAACACTGAGTGTAGATGTGGGATGTCCACTGATATTTTAGAAATTATAGAAAGAATCGTTCCTCGTTTAGAACTATGCGAGTACATTGGACCGATCGGCGTTGAAGGCTTCGCTGGGCATGCAGATTATCCATACAAAAAACAACATGATAATTGTAAGACGACTCATCAAGAGTGTAATAGGGTTCAATCACAATCAGTAGCAGAAAAAGAAACAGAAGGAGGCTACTCTATAGAATCTTCATCAGAACTATTGTCTAATGAAATTGTATCTTTGATGAGGAATTATCAGAACAGTATTACTGCGATACGGATACCATCATCGAAATTAAAACCAAATGCTGTCAAGAGACTGCAGAAAATCCTGGAACCTGTTTTCAAGTCCAACAATAATGAGCGGCGGGACAACATCAACAACGCAAATGGATTATCTTCAATCGGATCTCAAAATCGTTCGTTTCTCGATGATGGTCCTGAAGCATCAGTATCTGGAAAATATAAAGTTACTACACATGAAATCGACGGAAATCTAAAAAAACATTTGCATGCGTCTTTAATGTTTCTTTTAAAACGAGATGAACCAATTCCGTTACAATCAGAATTAGCTCATCATTCTTTATCGAAAACTTCATTAGCTATGGATGATGCTTCTTCTATTGGGCATGGTGGTATATCAGTCGGAACTAATCAAGGCCAAGTGGCCATCCAGAATTTACTGTCTGCCGTTGCGGGTAAAAATATAATAAGGAAATTTCGATCAAAAAAGAAACTAACGATAGAAGAAGAAGAAACAAGTACTGAACAGAACTTAGCAAACATTTTTTTGACTTCAAATAATCAAGCAATCGATTCCGTTGAAAGTCCAGACGACGACGAAGATAGTGTTGATTCCGAATTGACAGCTCTATCTTTTTCTAATGAAGAATACATCCACGAAGATGACGATATATCAGTAGTATCGGTTGCAACATCTGCATTTGGAACAAAGGCTCTAGAAGATCTTTTACAAACTGTTGCACAAGAAGTGGATAATGGCAAAAGGGCTAAGCGAAAGTCGGTTACAAAAAAGGCTAAAAAGCAGAAGAAAAAGAAAAGAACCGAGAACGACCAAGATGACGAAATATCAGTAGCAACAAGTGCATTCGGTACGAAGGCTCTAGAAGATCTATTACACACCGTCGCGCAACAAGAAACAAATGATGATGTTATTATTCCTGCCGGTAAGACTAAGCGAAAGTCGATTAAAAGAAAGACAAAGAACCAAAAGAAAAAAGTAATTGCGCAAGATGATGAGATTTCAGTAGCGACAAGTGCATGTGGGGCAAAGGCTCTTGAAAATCTATTACAAACTGTCGCGCAAGAAGAGGAAAAGGATGATGGGGATTTTATTATTCCTGCCCGTAGGACTAAGCAAAGAAAGTCGGCACCAAAAAAGGCCAAGAAACAGAAGAAAAGTACATTCGAGCACAACCAAGATGATGAGATATCGGTAGCAACATCTACATTAGGGATAAATGCCCTAGAAGATCTATTGCAGACTGTCAACCAAGAGGAGTGCTGATAGTGTTTTTAGAAACAAACACTTGAATCATTAACAACTAATGGAGAAAACCTCAGAGTACCACTTGGAGTAGCTTAAGATAGCGCGTATTATAACACAATATTATTATTTTATATTCGTACATCCTTTTTTTCATTGATAACCAAGCTAAAAACTACGGCTTTTTTTCGAGGTAGATTTTTTTCCCTTCTCCTTTGGAGAATCAATTTCAACCTTTCTCTTGTTTGATTGTTCCGACAAGGCGAACGAAGGAGATATCAATTCCATCACCAATTCGCGTTGATAGGCTTCAATTTCGCGTACCCAGATTTTCACCCTGACTTTGTCAAATACTTGTATGGAAATATTTTTGTTGTATACGATCTTATTTTCGTTGGGTAAGCGAATTAGTTTAGGATCATCACACGGCACAGGAAGTTTAACCTGACCTTCAATACCATATTTAGGTACCATAAGTCGGATTGACGGGTCAGCCTTTTCTGCAGTTTCAACATCCAAAACGTACGCGTCTTCTTCCTTAGGAGGACCACTACCAAAGAAAATTAGTGTGTGAAGCTGGACACTGGCCCGTCCCGCTAGTTGTGCAGCTCTGTGTCTTCTATTCATATTGGCACATAAATCATGAAGGTAAGATTTGGAAGACAGATGAGGTGGAAGTGGAGCCACATTGATCGCGGCTGCAAGTAGACGATGAACGCAGACGTCAGCGTATCTAATGGATGTGAGATGATGGGAAGAGAAAGACAATAAGTTAGAAATAATCGTCTATAGATGCATGATTTATTGTAAATAATCGTCACGAAAATTAGCAACTTACCTTCGGATAGGGGACGTAAAATGAGTATATACGGGAGCTGCAAGACCATAATGATGCCATTCCATGGGTCTATATTCACCGGAACAGAAATATTGAGCTGGTGACATACAACGGGTAGATAAAATTCGAAGCAATTTATTAAAGTACGGTTCATCTTCGCTCTGGGCTGCGTCTAATGAATCAGCAAGTCTTTTGGAATTTTCAATGTCAATTTCAAACCCTCTACATCTAGCCTTGCTGATAAGGCCCTCAAACATAGCTCGATTCGGCGAAGGATGTCTCCGCAACACCGAAAGTGTTGGAAAGTTACGAAGAATCTTCTTTGAGACAGTAATATTTGCCAAAAGCATAAATTCTTCAACGAGAGCATTTGCCTCGAGTAGAGCATATGCTTGGACGTCTGTTGGATTTAAAGACTCGCTGTCAAGAACAAATTTAACTTCTGGAGAAGCAAGTGTTAGTGCACCAGCTTCAATTCGTTTCTTTCGAAATTTTCGAGCAAGAGAGGCAAGCCTTTTAACTGCACCCACTTGAGGATCATCATCACTCTGGCAATCGGGTTGATCGATAAAACTTTGAGCTTGTTGGTAGGTGAGTGCAGCAATAGAATGAATTACTGACTTTTTGAAGTCCACGTTCAAAATCTCTGCTTCTGGCGTTACTTCCCAGATGATAGAAAACGCATATCTGTCAACATTCGCCTTTAAACTACACAGATCGGTTGTTAGGAGAGCAGGGAGCATATCAAGACGTTTATTAACAAGATACGTAGAAGTTGATCGATTGGCGGCTTCTAAGTCCATTGCACTGCCTGCTGAGACATAATGTGTCACATCAGCGATGGAAACACCAACCTGGTAGTTTCCATTAGGAAGAACAATACAATGTAATGCATCATCGATATCCTTACAACCCGGTGGATCTATCGAAAGGACAGGCAAATGTCGAAGATCAGTACGCTCGGGAACCATCTTTATCTTGTAATCATTCGGAGGAAGACAAGCCAAAACTGCTGCGGGGAAAGGTTCATGTGCAATCTTAAACTGTTGTAAAAGTACTTCCGTCTCGACATCCTTGGACCCAGCAGGTCCGATTGTTTCTACATAATGCCCTAACGGGTATGAGGAGTAGGACGGCCACGAATCCATCGCAACAACAATTCTTTGTCCTAAGAAACGATCTCTTTGTGATGTTCGGATCAGAATTGGTGGAATCTTTGTATCCATAGGAAAAAATACACACGTTGAACTTCCATCGGGATGTTCTCGTTCATTTTCCAGTGCAATCTTTTCCCGCTCCGAGATTTCTGATGACAATGATGATGATGACTTCGAAGTCTTTTCATAGATCGAACCACTATAGTTAGCAAAATTCCTTCGAAGTATACCAACAACACGACCAGTTGGTTTTAGATTCTTGGCAGCATCGTCAACAGTGATAGTATCTGGAACGTTTGTTAGATCGTTTTGAGTCGGTTCTGCAGTTTCATTGACAAATTCTACTGTGCTGGCCTTTTTATCTTTTTCTTCTTTTCTCTTAGTATCCGAGGAGGTAATCCATTTTTCAAGCGAATTTAACTCAATAGCTACAGTATCTCCATCAATTGCTCTATTCCGATCATCGGACTCTTCAATTGTAATGGCAAGTCTTTCTTCACCTCTTCGGATGGTAACAAATGCTGATGATAAGTCTCTTGATCGTATAACACCTCTATAATATCGACCTGACTTGACACCCAAAGAAAGATCTGTTTGACCGACATGTGGTCGAAAAATATCAGTGTTGTTTCCATTCGTATTATTTCTTGTATCACTACTACCGTACTGAGCAACTAGATCTGTTAGAGATAAATCCGAATGATGACTATCAAGTTCTTTCGCCCAACTTCGGACCGATCGTGCCTCATATAAATGTTTATCCTTCTTTGCAATTTCACGTGATGCTTTATCATCTGTTAAAAGTATAACACGAAAATTCGTTCCACGTAAATGTTCTCCGTATAGAATAGCAATATTACGAATCCTTGCATCATTTTCATCATTGATACTAGTACTTTTTTTCTCATTGTTATTTTTTTCATTATCAATTTCTTCTATATGAGCTGTTTGAGAATGATGCATGTCGGGAAAGAAAATACAGCATCGATTATGATGCATCTCGCCAACCTCTCGTAATAATTCTACAGCACGATCATATGCAACCATCCGATTCGATCGACATTCAACTAATGACGTTTGTGGAAATACTAGATTTGGCATAACCTGTTGACTTTGTTCCAATACGTCTAAATTATGTAATAATACATTAGTATCACAAATAACAACAGCATTTGTTTTGTTATGTTTTCCTGGTCGTAGTAGAGACAATAAATGTTTTGTATCATCAATCGTTCGAGGTTTAGCAACTGTTGCATCATTTGATCGACGATTACTCATCAATCCTTCATCAACATAATAACAACCTAAACCAAGATCATCACGTAAATATCGTTCTGTAACTGATTTAATAATTTTTCCTTTCTTTCTTGTTTGTCGAAAAAATGTCGGACGGAGATATAATGATGGTGCTGTGAGAATTGATGTTGTCGTCGTATCACCATTCTCGTCGCCATCCTCATCCTCGCCCATCATCATCATTTCTTGATCCTCTTCTTGCATTATTATTTCCTTTTTCTTTCGTATATAACAAGCCACCGTGCGGACACCCTATCCCCTACAAGTACTTGTATGTTACGACGATGAGTTGCAAAGCCGATTGATAATATGATTTTTTGCTTAGCGGGATTTTTTAAGATGGATACATGTATATTTTTCACAAAGTTTTGTAGGCGAAAATCGGTTGGTTGGACTTGACTCACACGATTCGATTTGAAGAGGAAGGGAAATAAATTTATTTGCGGCGTTATTACGCGTTATTACACGTGGCGCGCTTATAATATGTGAAATAAGAAATAAGGCGTCAAATAAGCAATACAATTTAAAACTCGACCATGACACAAGCAAAAGACAACCACACTATACAACTATTCTACATCAACTCAAACTACTTGTACTTCTGTTAATCATCTCCTGTACTCAAACTTTCCAAACTTTCCAATATGAATTTATCACAGAATCAACTGATAAGAATTCTTCTCTTTATCTTTGTCACACTATGCTCAAATAATAATAATTTTGTTGTTGTTGTTGATGCAACAACAGCCAGCAGCGGTAGCAGTAGTAGTAGAAATAACGACGAAGACGATCCCAAAAAAGTTGTTGAAAAATGGATATCACAGGCACGTGAACAATATAAGGCATTACCGGATCAAGGCAGATTTGCAAGTGGTGCTGTTGTGGGATTTGGTGCATCAAAAATAGCTGTCAATTCTGCTGTAAAATTTGTAAAGCTTGCTGGCGCAGCTTTCATTGCGTAAGTTAGTTAGTTTAATGAATGAATGAATGCTGGGATACCCGACAGTGCAATTGTGATTTGTATATCTTTAAAAATATAATGTGAAAGCTCCTGCTTATATGTCTATGCTCGTGATTTCTTGGTTTGTTTCTTACTTTCTTTTCCCTACAACTTTTTCATTTTTTTCAGTACTGAAGCCCTTGAAGCAGCTGGTATATTAGATATGGATCAAGCATTCGATTCGAATGGGATAGAAAAGGAAAGTATTAAACGACGAGCATTAAATAAAATTAGCGAAATTCGTACGACCGTTCGTCAAAAATTGGATGGAGAAAATATTAAAAAATGGATGGAACATGATCGAATGGGTGCACTTGGTGCAGCGACTGGTGCATTTTTTGGATTTTTATTATAAGATAATAGAAATATTATTATGAATATAATAGGTATCGATTATTATATTATTAGAAATTAAAGTACAGCACATCCAACAACAACTCAGTTCTACGTACTTGTACAATATTTTGAGTGTATATCCGAGGAAAATTGTCTAAATTCCCAAATTCCCAAATTAGGCTACAGCTAAAAAAAGATTATCTAAACGCATCATAAAACAAACATTTTTACGACTGCAGTATTGCAGATGCAATATTAAAATAATAATCTGCATGTTTGTTCTTCCCCCTTCAATTACTAATTAATCCCATAAAAAACAAATGCTTGGCAATCATTCGCGTTACTTTCTGGGTACTATACCACCGGTATTCATACGAGACGTATTAAGTATCGTACCATCCATTTTTTTCTTTCCCGTGCCAGATATAATATTGTTTGCGTTCGTTCTGGTATTGAAATCTTTTTCTTTTAAATAGAAGCAATACCTCCAGTGATACCAATATCAATTGAACTTGTTAAGTTCCACAATGATCCAACATTAATATCGATTTCAGAATTCATATTATCGTAATCGTACTTATTGTTAGTATTGCTTTCTAACTTACCACTACCATTTGGTCTTGGTCTTGGAGCGCCTGCTCCTGATCCTGCTACCTTATTATTATTATTATTTTCCTGAGCATAATTCATTATTCTCATTCCAGGCGGAGGCAATGGTGGTATTTTCATTTTAGCAGAATCGGCTGCTACCTTTAGCATATCTTTTTTCTCATTCAAAATATCAAGAATTTCTGTTACTTCTTGTGTTCCCTTATTCATTCTTTGTGTTTCAACATCATCCATTGTACTAGTAAGATATGCATTGTACTTACTAGAACAATCCTCACAGCAAATTAATCCTCCCGGTCCATCGTCAATACAAGCTTCATCATACGACGAGGATATATTATTATTATCTGGCCTCCAGATCATTCTTTCGGAAAAAATCTTTTTTGCTCGTTCATCTTGTATCTTATTTCGTTCTTCTTCTCTCTTTTTTTTCTCTTCGTCTCTTAGTCGTGCCTACAAGGGAAAAAAATAATTACAAGATAAAATGAATTGAATGAGTATATTTATTTGTACGTGTGGTGTATATTATTGGTTTGGAAAAAGTAACAATGTAGCTGAGAAAATCCGAACACAATATATTATAATTAATTCCAGTACGACCACCATCATACTTATTAATATTCTTTTGATATAGTAATAATAATTTACCTTAATCTCCTTCTGCTTCGTTACGTCGGTTGCATCCAACGCCTCCTGTAATTTTTTTGATTGCAATTCTGTTTCAGACTTCTGGTTTGTCAACTTCGCTTTACGGAGTCGTTCTCTTAGAGATCTGATTTCTTTTCTCTTTTTATTAAATTCTTCTTCTGACATTCCCAAACCTTCTAATTTTTCTAATAATTTTGTACGATTCCGAGCACGTACACCAGCAGCAATCTTTGCCTTATCAGCACTAGATCGTTGTTTACCATAATTCCATGGTGTATTTCCAGAATTTGATTCCGATATTCGACTTTTACTTTGATTCGTATGAGCGTATCCTCCATGTGTTGTCTTTCTTGTATGTGCTGGCAATGCCTCCACTTTTTGATCAATTGCAAATTCCTTCTTCTTTTTCTTCTTAATTCTTGCTGACAAGGGAACAAGACCATCTTTTGAGCATGCATACTGTACTACACGGGCGTGACAATTTTTTTTCCTCTTCTTCTGGTCAAGGTCAGCAGTGGGTTTCTTTACATCTTCTTTATTTTTATCGTCATTATCATCGGCATCATCACCACCGCCATCCTCTTCTAATGATTCTTCTGATGATTCTGGTGCCTCTGAGAGGTTGTTGGACCAATCGTCCTCTTTGTCGTCTTTGTCGTCAGGTTGTAGTTCGTTTTCATCATTATCTTCGTCGTCGTCTAGTTCGTCAGTTGCATCATGACGTACTACAGATTTACGTTCACGTCGACTTCGACGGAGCATCTTGATCGATACGATAGTAATATTATTCTCTGATTACTTTGAAGTATATGTTTTATTGTTTAGTGTCTCGTTGATTATACACATCCACGATGTTTAAAAATGATAAATGATGGGACAAAATTTATGTTTGTGTAAAAAAAAAATGCTGGGGGATGTGGGAATATCAATATTATATTTTCTGTGAAATTCTTTGCTGACAGCGTAGACACACGAGCACTACGTGAGTCGCGGAAAAACGTCAGTCATCGAATGATTCGACGACAACAATATATATAATAACACAACAATAATAACAACAAACATTAAATACATCTACCGTATTATTGACATACTTTGTAGCTGTTGTAATAGTTAATACCAATCGAAATCAAAATCAAAATCAATCACTAGAACAGCTCTAGTAAATAATATCAAGAAAGATGCCTTCTTCCTCTGCTAATTGTCTACTTATTATTACCTTCCTTTGTTTATCATCGGGATTGGTGTCATCATTTGGATCGTCGTTCGTATCATCGACGAAAAATCAGATGAATGTAGTAAGAAGTGAATCAAATTTGAAAATGATTGATCTTGATGGTAAGCACAACATTTTTGAAATTGATGAAATGATTAGAATGGAATAGCTTTTTTCCGCAATACTTTTCCTTCTCGTTTCTTTTTCTTTTCTCAAATTTGTTTTTCTTTTCCGCACTTTTTTTGTTTTTGTTTTGTGTTTTTGTGATAATAGCAACTACTGCTGCTGGAGTAGCGATTGGTGTTGGTGGATTTGTTGTGGGGATTGGTATGTTAAGATTCGCAGAGGGACAAGGAGAAAAAGCGACGGAACGCGGTGGTGGATTATCTGAAAATATGTCTAAAAAATATGCTGGTATGTTTATGGAAGATCAAGAAGTTAGTTCTATTGAAGATCTTGGATCACTTACCAGTCAACTTGAACAGGCCCTAAAAGCAACGGGAGGTACAACAGAAGATTTTGAAATGACAGAAGAAGAGAAGCAAAAGGTTAAGGATGATTTAGATGATGGATGGTAAATAAATAAATATATATGAAACATGATAAAACAACATAGAATTGCGAATCAATCAATCGAATTTGATTTGTTTGCTCCAGTCATCAAAAACGATGAGAAACAAAAAAAACAAACATGCATCCTATCATATTCATAAAAAAAAACTGAATCAATCAATCATACGAGTACTACTTTAACTTTGATAATTCAACCAAAAAATAGAAATTAGGAGTAGTACTGGAAACACGCAGCTTTGGTGGTATATGACCTTCGAAAATAAGACACTACTAAATAGAAATAAATCCAGTTGTCGTTGGTTATTAAGCATACCATTATCTTATACTTGAAGCAATAATATTATTGCATTGTACTTTGAACTTAGTGTGGATTTAACATAATGTTTTTAAGATAAATATTTATATATGCTACATTACATTACTGTTCTATGAATGCATCTAAATGATGTCCATTATTGGTACTAATACGTATATGTGGGTCATTATTATTTTAGACTTGAATCAGCATAATCTTATGCCGTGAAGATTGATAATCTTTGTGGTAGTCAGTTTGTGGAACGATCGTGTAATCGGCAAATATCTCTTTGGCAGTTTCAATAAAGTAAGGTGTTCCTTCTCGTTCATTACAAATACCTACAACAACCATCGTATGACCTGGTGAGCCATATTTATGAATCATACCTAAAGTTCCTCGAGAGTCTCTCTCAGATAGGGTACAATCTGTAACTACTATCAAATCAAAAATAGGAGTGTCATTCTTATTAGGAAAGATACTTTGTAATGTTTCTTCAGTCTTATACCAGTCCAATTCACGACAGCTTACACAACCTGCAATCAAAGTTGTGTTTTTTGTATCAGAGGAGAAAGAATTCGCTGATAATATGTCAACATAGTTCCGCACTATATTTTTTTCCAAATGATTCACTGCCAATCCATACTCGGTGGACATAATAGCAATGTTTGTTCCTCCAATTTTGGCAAGACAAATACTGAGTAAGCCAGTTCCACTTCCGAGTTCAAGTACTTGAATGGGTCGATTATGATTGGATTTAGATAAAGTATCGACTTTTGTTCGCAATGCATTCATTAAATTGGGTCCGGACGACGAAGAAGACGATGACGACAACGATGACGGCAATGATGACGGCAATGACGACGAAAATACATTTTGTTCAAACCATTTGGTTGTCAGTACAGAACAATCCCAAACTCGAGTAGAAATGCTCTTCGAATCCTCTTCAATGATAATATCTTCTTTTTGTCCATTGCTATTCCTGATAGATAACTTGTACTCTCCAAACGCAAAATGATATCCCTTGCCTTTCTCTCGTTCCCATCCAATGTTAATGTTGATATTGTTTCTTCCTTTTTCTATGGAAACTTGCCGTTTCAAAAGCATTTCTTCTATATTCGGTGATGTAAATCGCATTTTTCTTGTTTTTGCCTCTCCATATCATATGTGAAGACAAGTGATAGTAGGTAGGAGCGGGCTGCGGTTTTATAGCGTACCCGTTGATATGTTATGCAATAATCTTCACATTTTGTATGTGCTTTTTCTCTAATTTCTATTCCAAAAGTATACAAATTGTGACTTCGCATTTTATTGCATGATGACATT
>Ga0115007_10001836_pt1 | contig 13473 bp, 6 predicted proteins | sample ArcOceMetagenome_2_FD_87166 | JGI IMG/M metagenome (GOLD analysis project Ga0115007, IMG submission 87166) | Marine eukaryotic phytoplankton communities from Arctic Ocean - Arctic Ocean ARC135M Metagenome | ecosystem: Environmental > Aquatic > Marine > Oceanic | place: Arctic Ocean | collected... | reverse complement strand
GCTTTCGTCGGAAATACATTATGGTGTATTTAGTTATCATGTTAGCCGATTGGATGCAAGGAACGCATATGTACACCTTATATCTATCATATAACGTCAATGTATCTGCTCTTTTCATTACGGGATTCTTAAGTGGTGCAATCTTTGCTCCATTTTTGGGTAGTTTCGTTGATAAGTTCGGACGAAAGAATTCTTGTATCGTATATTGTGTCTTGGAAATAATCATCAACACACTTGAACATTCACACGATTTCAATATCCTACTGTTTGGTCGGGTCCTCGGTGGAATTTCTACCAACTTGTTATTCTCGGCCTTCGAATCGTGGATGACAACCGAACATAGAAAGAAAGGTTTCCCCGAAGAATGGATGTCAACAACTTATTCGCAGGTATGTGATGTAAAATTTGATTTAAAAAATAAAATAAAACTACAAAAAAGGGAGAGACTCTTTATTTGTGTCTATTCTATTCGCATCCATGCATGCATCCCATATCTTATCGTATACTGGAACACTTTGCTCTTGACTTTTCTTTTCTCACTAAACTAACTATTATTGTGTCATGTTGTGTCATGTGAAAACAAAACAAATATTATGCGATCACACTACAAAAAACAAAAGGCATCCATCGGTAACGGCTCCATGGCCGTCTTGGCTGGTATCGTCTCACAAGTATTGGAGGATAAATTCGGACATATTGGACCATTTCAGGGTGCTATTGCGCTCACTGTCTTGGCGTTGATTTTAATCCTTCCATGGGAGGAAAACTACGGTGAAAAAGATTCGGATGATGATCATTCCCTGTCCCATCAATTTACTGAAGGTTGGAAGGCTACTCTTTCGAATTCACAGATCTGGAGAATCGGTATGACCCAAGCGCTGAGTGAAGGAGCAATGTACACGTTCGTATTCATGTGGGTACCAACACTTCTTGCTATGGACCCACCTGGTGGTCTCCCAACGGGTTGTGTTTTCGCAGCAATGATGATGGCAATCACAATCGGTGGTATGATATACCCTCCCATTCAATCATTCGTTAAAAATTTCGCTCCAAAAGGAAAAGCACCAGAACTCTGTGCTACTTTGGTATACCTGGCGGCTTTTGCTAGCATGGCGATCCCGGCCTACCTCTTGTCCCAAGGCGATTCTATGGTTGCCGGAGGTTTTACCTTTGTGATCGTTGCCTTTATGATCACCGAAGGTTGTGTTGGTTTGTTCATGCCCGTAGCAGGAACCCTCCGATCGAAGTACGTTCCCGATGCATTGCAAGGTGCAATTCTCAACATTTTTCGACTTCCTCTCAACGTGGTGGTCGTTTCCGGTACATACGCTACGGACGTTTTGGAAACGTCTGTGGTTTTCCAGCTTGTTAGTGGTTGTTTCTTAGCAGCTGCTTTATTACAAAGCACATTTCTTATTGGGGGATCATCAAATGAGACTATACGCAGCAAAAAGAAGGATTAGATATTATCTACAACATCACTACTACAAACAAGTACTGGTGTCTTCCTAATAAAATAGTATTTTAAATACTCTATAGCTAATTTACTGAATATACGATTAGTGCATTTTGTAGATATGAAAATTCTTGCCGTTTTGACATTAAATCTACTTCACTTCAAACAGCCTGTTTATATCAACTTCTACGACTACGAGAATGAAGTATCGAACTTCTATGTATGCAGGTTTATGTGTATGATATTGTTTGTAAAGAGATTGATAACGACAAATAGCGATTATTTAAAACCATTCGAATTATTGACTATGATAGAGTATTGGCTATGCCTCGATCCTTCCGTCGATTTTTATCAATACTATTTTCACTTAATCAATCACTAATAATTTATTTACAAAAAGTATTCCGGTGTTTTCCTTCCTAGATGTGGTTCACCGCGTCTTGGTGCGGGATCAAATTGCAAAAATGTTTTGTTGAGTTGTTCGTCGACTTCCATAATCGCCGCTTGATTACCACATCGATAACAATAATTGGGTGCACTGAAAATAGTAACAACGGCACGTTCATGAGACCAGTTATATCCGTCCATAACGAGCTGATGGGCTCGAGCCACGAGACTTAACCCGTTCCGCTCATTGTACTGTTGAGATATATCCATACCGAATGTAAAACCTGCACCACGGGGACTGATCCCCCACCCGGATCGATCATCGGGATCACTCCATAATAAATCACACATGGGTCCCTCGTGGGGTACCTCTTGAACACGATCGAGTTGTCGTACGTGATCAAGTGTATCGATGGATGGACTTAACCCACCGTGTAAGCAAAAGACGGAATGTTCTACCAATGCCGTTAATGGGAAATAATCAAATAAATCCGTGAATAATTTCCAAACATTTGCGGAACCATATTTCCGCACACATTCATCGTAAAAGCCATATACCTGTGTAATTTGACGTGATTCGTGATTCCCTCGTAACACGAAGACACGATCAGGATACCGTACCTTTAAACATACTAACATCGAAACAGTTTCAACGCTGTAATAACCTCTATCGACGTAATCACCCATAAATAGATAGTTTGTATCGGGTGCACTACCACCGATCCTAAATAATTCCATAAGATCGTGCCATTGTCCGTGAATATCACCACAAACCGTTACGGGAGCCGGAACCGGTTGAACATTTGATTCGTTCAACAATGTTTCGCGTGCCATGTCGCATAATGATTTAACTTCCGATTCAGCAAGAGGAGTTCCAACCGACAATTTGGATAACCATCCCTCTAAATCGTTGTAGGTTTTATCTGTTGATGATGCCGAAGATTCTCCGATGTTGTTACCACTACTACCCGTTCGGACCGAAGCAGGAATGTCGGAAGTCGTCATAGGAGATGAGGACGATTCTCCTCCGTCACTACCGCCTCCGCTTGATGAGGAAATTGAGGCCGACGGGACATCGGTTTCTACTTCCATGATAATAGTATATTTCTGTTGCTATTATTATTTGTATTCTTCGCTTGTCTATTTTTCTCTGGTGTTGTTGTTGTTGCTTTTGTAGGCTTTGTGTTTTGTTATGTTGTTTTGTTTTGAGCTTGATGCTTGATGCATTTGTTTTAGTTTTATTGCGCTCAATACTAATGCGTTTTTTTTGTAATAGCCTAGCTAAAAGGTAAAATATTGCTCTGGACCATCTTTCATTGTCATGGAAGGACTATGTCTGTATCCGAATTCGATGCCATAAGAAAGAGCACGATGTTCAATGTTTGATGTTAGGAGTTCGATGTTCGAAATGTTCCTTCGTTTATTTCTGTTCAGTTCACATCATGCAAATCATAAACTCACTCAACACTCAATCTTATTTACAATACACCAGTAAAAAGGTTTATTTTACAGACCAGTTATTTGTACTGCTTTCCACTGATTTATATATTCAATATCATACAAAGGGAGAAGAGAAGTGAGACTGTACGCAATATGTTCGATGGTGATTTTCGGTCCAGACGAAGGTAAGGAATTGCTCTATCATTTATTGCCGCATCACAACTACGGTCGGTTTGATATTTGTTTCATTACTACATCGGCCGTGTTCTTCCCAAATCTTGTCCCCTGCGGTCCGTATTGTCTAGTGCACTTTCTTTCTTGTTGTGGTCATTGATGTTTGTTTGTGTCTCCTCTTTCTTTTTTGTTTTCTCCTTTATGAGATATTGAGACACTACAGTATCTAATGAATACAATGTTCGATTTTTTCTTCTTTTTGATCTATCTTAAAACAAACGGGAAAATCCAATCATGACATCGAGCAGAGAGGTGAATCTTTCGGGGAATAGACGAACGGGAGGTAATAGCAAGTCAAAGGCTAGCAGTAGTAGTGGTCGTCGCGACTTACTCAAAAATGCTGAAGCTCAACGGAAACAACGACAAGAACGAGTACGACGAGAGAAAGCAGCGATTTTTTTGCAGCGTGTAACGAGGGGTTATTTTTCTCGGTTACGTACCGTTCAACAATGTTATATTAGTGTTCTTGCTTCTTCTGAGCCGACATCGATATCGTCATCATCAAGACGACTGGTCGCTCTTTCGATTTGTCTATCACATCATTCTCTTCTGACGAAGTTCGATACGAATCGAACTGATTTACTTCTAGGATTCCAAAAAAATGCATACAAGAACAACAATGATAATAATGACAACAACCACAACAACCACAACACACAACAAAATAATGATCCACAGCCCATGGATGTCGATTCTTTCTCTGGGAGTTGGTTATCTCAAAAACGTATGATTATAAATACACTAGTAGAATTCGATCCATATCGGAACAACAATGAATCTAACAAAAAATTGTATCAACTGCTCGAAACGTATCGAGAATCCACCAGAATCGACGATCGAATCTTTTTAAAATTGACGAAATGTATGCAAAGATGGTATTGTTATGTTGACGAGCACAAAACAACAACGAATCCCACAGAGGACGATACAGAACCTCCAAAATACGAAAAAACTTTGACAAAATGGGCTATAGAAGCAGGTGATCGACTGAAGAATCCTAATGCGAAGGCACTCCTAGCGACCATTATTCTTAGTAGCAACAATTACAACCGCAACAGCAACGATTGCAATACAACTATAGTTCCTGATCAATTTGAAAAATGGTTCACTCCTCTTGCTGAAATTTTACTTCGGAGACACGGTGATGTCAGCAGTAGCAGTAGTAAAAACTCCAACAACAACAACATGGATCCGATATTGCAAGCCACGATGGAAAATCTACGCAACACACAGGTCAAGCGCCTATTATCCAATCTACTCGATCTTACGAAATCTGCACAACTTGTGTTGTTGATCAATCACGTACTCTGCCAACCACAAAACGACGATCTGAAGCTTACTGTTTCCTTGCTTGCTCGTGGAGATTCTTTGGTGGGGAAGCAGCTAGAACACGATCCCAATCAAAACAACGGCAACAATAATGGTTGGGACGACGACAGCAACGACGATGACGAAGACTCGGAGGTTGAGGAAGAGCCTTCCAGTCAGAAAAAAGCGCGTGGTGTATCTACACAATATAAGCGGCAAGAAATTTTGACGCTAGTCAAACTTGATAGGTTATATAACGAGCGTATACAACAACAACTGATAAAAGAACAGCATACATTCGATTCGGCCACGATAGAGGTCGCAACGAAAATCGTCAAGGCTCCGTGGAAAGAATGGGGTTTGCAAATTCTCGGAGTTGGTACCGATAATGATGGCGAAAAAGAACGATACGTGGAGACCTTAGGGTATTTGTTACAAGCCAGCAGTAGTATGAGAGCCAAAACAAAATTTACTCCGCTATCGCCTTTAGCATTCAACCATGCCATACTAAAAGGATTGTGGAATCGCATCCAAGAACAACAACAACAATGCGGGGTCATCCTGACTATATTTGCAGATTTATTCAGCCACTATCTCGTTGCGTTAAGTGATGATGACTTTATTAAGTATCATTGCAATTCTTTTTCTGAAGGAGGAGTTGAAAATATAATAATGGCCAAGGATCTAGTTTTGCGATACGGCCAAGTGTTGCATGAAGTCTACTGGACGAAACCGGTAATATCCAATGAGATTCAAATGGATAACGTTAGGGGGAGATTGATTTTGTCTGGTACGAAACTTTGGAATTCGATATACGAACGCTGGAATCGGCTTGTGAAGACATCCTTTTGCGAAGAAAATATGTGGTGGTTCCCCCATATGGGCTCAAAAGAGGGAGACAGTGCTGTGATTCCTGACAGGGAGTTGGGTCATGCAGCAAACGAAAACGATGATGACGATGACGATTCTATGGATATTGATGAAGACCAAAATCAAAACCAACAACTGTCCACTGCAGAAGAGGCAACTGACGCGTTGGCCGACTCATTTAGAGATCCGAAGATGGCACGGGTACTCACCTGTATTCCGCAGGCTTTACCATTCCAACGTCGAGTGAAACTCTTTCATTCATTGTTGAAGGCTGATAAGCAAAAGTCTGTTCAAGCATACGCTAGTCGAAGGGCACTCATGGCAATGCGAGGTGGGGTAGATGTCGATGATGCTATGATGTGGCTTGATGGTAGTGTCAGAGAACAAGTCACAATCCGGAGAGCTACTTTGTACAAAGATTCTATGGAACAGTTGAATAAGTTGGGAGTTGGTCTAAAACATAAAAGTAAGCAATATACCACCCTTTATTCGCGATTATGATCCGATATGTTCGATTATACACTGATGAGAAGAAAGAAAGAATATCACAAATTAACCTACCCTCTTACTTTTTCATTGTCTTAAAACTCATTAGTTCAGGTTTCGTTTGTTAACAAGCATGGTGCCGAAGAGCCGGGGATCGATGGCGGGTAAGTGCAGGGTTTTGTTTTGCGTTTTGTACCAGGAATTTTCGCCATGAATTTGTTGTTTTGCAGTACGTACGATGTATTATATGATGTATTCTAAAAAAAAATCCATTTCCTCTTCTACTATTGTCTATTCCCGTTAATAGTGGGGTATTCAAAGAATTTCTTGATGATTTGATCAAAGATGGTTTTGCGTCAAGAAATGACGATGAGACAGACGGGGGTGCCCCTCAATTATTTTCCATAACACCAAAGCAGCAGCAACTAACAATGAATTTTGATTTGACTGAAGATACAAGCATGCTTGTGCACTACGAATTCCTTGGAAGGGTGCTCGGCAAAGCAGTATATGAGTCTATTTTGGTAGAACCACAATTTTGCCTTCCTTTTCTAAATCAGCTCATGGGGAAGCTAAACACGTTAGAAGATTTAAAGAATTATGACGATGAATATTACAACAACTTGAATAAGCTTCGTCATTATAAGGAAGAAGAAATCGACAACTTAGGATTGGCCTTTGAGCTGACGGTAGGTGGGACGACACCCAATTCCGCTCCTCGAACAGTAGATCTCGTTCGTTCCGGACGAAATATCGCGGTTACAGAAAAGAATGTGTTTCAATACACTCAAGCGGTTGCCAATGAACTACTGAACGTTTTAGGTGCCCATCAGACTCGAGCGTTTCTAAGAGGCTTTCGGGATCTGATACCAGTTTCGTGGGTCAGACTCTTTTCCGCTAAAGAATTGCAGAAATTGATTAGTGGCGACGACTCTGTACGTGGAATTGATGTTTCCTCATTAAAAAGAGCTACGCAGTATCTCGGAGGCTACCACGAGTCACAACCTTACATACAAGACTTTTGGGATATCCTTGAAAATGAGTTGAGTTTTGAGCAACAGAGGAAATTTCTAAGATTTATGACATCTTGCAGTAGGCAGCCGTTGCTCGGATTTTCTTCCTTAGAACCATTCCCAGCGATACAGCAAATTCGTTTAAGAGATGATGAAAAAACAAAGAATAGCCGATTACCGACAAGCTCAACATGCATGAACCTGTTAAAGCTTCCGAATTATGAGGACCGAAATCTATTAAAACAAAAACTCCTAGCAGCCGTTGAATCCGGAGCTGGATTTGAACTGACATAGTAAATAACTATTAAATAATAATAATAGTGTAGGTATGAATACAGTATTATGAAATTCTCCGTCTATTCTACAGTATGCAATTTACTTTTTCAAAAAGATCAATAATAGAGATTATAAGTGAGGTAGTTATTACCTTAATTGATGAAAGTTCACCAATACAATGCAAACAACAGCCATCAATTTATTTCATTAAATATATGTTCCAACTATTGGCTTGTTGTATTAGCTGTAAATAAGATACATGTTTTCTTACTATTATTATTACATTAGATTGTAATTAACACAATTATTAATAGTTGTGTCAGAAAAAAATCCGAAGCGAAATACATGTTGTGCGTGTGTCGTCGCGCCAACTCTGCGCTCCGCCAAAATATGTCACGTGCAATACTTTTAAGTAATATATATCTATTATGATGAATACTGCTGTGATTGGATTTTCTTTAGATGAAGAGACTTGTAGTCTTGCTTTACAAACATACCCAATGCCTACACCCTTCCGATTAGACATATTACATGACATATATATATATATATATATATATCAACCTTCTTTTACCTTTCACCTAACAAGTACAGCTTTGTAGATATTCATCAAATAATAAGCAATAATAATAATAATAATAATACCAATACTAATAAATATAATGTCCAGTCATCTAAGTAGTGCTATCACGTCGGAACAATGGGAACGTGTCGTACAGTTATGTCAGGGAGCACCAAAAGAGGCAAAGAAATGGACGACACGACAAGGATTATTTGAGGGTATAAAGGATGCGAACGTACTACCCATCCATGAGGCACTTGTTGCTGGCGCGCCGTATCCAATCATCGAGGCATTAATTAACGCATATCCTGATTGTGTTTTTTGTAAGGAAAGTAGTTACCAACGATTGCCATTACATTGTGCATGTCGTAAGAATGCAGTACCAGATGTTGTCGATTTATTGTTAAGAAAATACGCTGACGCAGCGCTGACACCCGATAGTCTTGGGAGACTCCCACGTAAGTACAAAATATAAATACAGTGTGTGTGCAGTGTGTCCTATCCTTTATATTGGAATACGTATTTCCATTTTCCCTTTTTCTTACAATTCATATTTTATTAATTATTAATCATCATCAAAATCTATCCATCGGTTGATTGACGAATGCAATGCAGTCCATTACGCGTTATCAAACGGTGCAAATCCGCACATTATAAGTTGTATTCTCAAACACAGACCGAACAGTGCAAGAGGATTTGATAAACGTGGTTGGACACCGTTACATGTAGCATGTGGTGTTGGTGCCGATATATCCGTTATTAAATCAATCATAGATTGTTATCCTGAGGCAGTGTTGATGAGAACGAATAAGGGATCAACAGCGAAGCAATGTCTTAGCCTAACGAATGCAAAAAACAAATCGGATGTGAAACAGATGCTTCAGGATATTTATACTGAGGTAGAAAAAAATTATCGTCCAGCACAGGAGATTAAGTCAGAACGAGTTTTGTGTTAATCATCTATGATATTATTAAGCAAGTCTACGCGGAGCTAGTATATCTATAGCAGAACATATAACATTCGGAAATCATCTTCTTAGGCTCAAACAATACTCAACATTTACATATAAGAGCTAGAAACCAAAAAAGACAAAAATCTGAAATGAAGAAGTGATAAAATAATTTTCATAATGTTCATTCATTTAGAAGTATTATCTACTAAAGCGAGGGTTTCTCTCCTCTCTTCGCATCATACCGCTGTCGAACGTACTTCCGCAGAGCATCACGTTCGACAGACCTTCGAGATTTTGTTGATCGTTGCTCACTAGATATAGACTCAAAGCCAGATCTGCTATCGGTTTCAAAATCTTGTGCCCACCTCGCACCATCGTTTGATCCATCAAGAGAATCTCTCGAATATTGCTTCTCAACAGCAGGAAACTCAACATTTCGCGTAAAATCACCGCTGCTTACATTATTCGTAGGTGAAAATGATCCCGAATCCATAGATATTGGTTGCTCCAAATGCCGATGGTCGAGATGGTCGACTTCAATTCCCATTTCATGGCATGATGGAGGGCTGGAAAAATTTGTAAATTCTGTGGACTGCGTAGACATTGCGGAAATGTCATCTTTCATGTTGTGTTCACGCATTTGCTTTCCATCAATCTGTCTCAGCTGGTCTTTCAGACGTTTGCATTCCAAATTTCGATCTCGTAGCTCCCTTTCGAGGGAAGAAATCTTCCGTTGTAGTGACTCGTTCTTTGTTGTTAATCGATCAACGTTATCACTAACTTCGTTCATCCTTCCCATTAGATCTGAATGACGACCTTCGTCTTTGTCTTTGTAACGTTTCTGTATATCCTTGGCAGACTGCAATGCTTTCGTCGCAATTATTTTGGCATGTTGAAGTTCTTCATCTCTGCGTTGTAGAAGTTCTGACAGGGATTCAATCTCGTCCTCCCTATTTTGAACTTCGTTTATTACCCCTTCGAGGGCGGCGATTACTTCTGCCTTCTGTGAGATTGCCTTCTTCAGTGCTGCTTCGATTGATGCTCTTGACTTCGACACTCCATCGAGCTTATCTTGCAAAGATCCAGACACTTCCTTGGAGTTCTGAAGTGTCTTCTCCAGTACATCGACTTTCTTCCTTAATTCCAAAGCTTCTGATGATACCTCACTAGCGGTATCGAGATTGTTTCTCAGATTATCAATTTCAAGCTGAAGATGATGTTTCGTATCAGTATCTTGATCCAGCTTCGCTTCAAGTTCCATCACATAAATCTTGTATCTATCTGAGACTTCTCGGACTTCACGTTCTTTTCGTTCGAGTCTTGATGACAATTCGGTCATTTTGGATCTAAGCTCATCCTTTGACCGTGTTTGAGTGTGAAGTTTTGTCTCCATTTCAATTTTCTCAACCTCAAAGCTACGAAGTGTTGATTCCTTCTCGTCGAGTTCATTGAAAAGAGATTCCGACTTCAGTTTCATACTTTCTTTACTACGACTGGCAGCTTCCAATTTTGCCTCCAATTCAACTATTGATTTCATCAGTTCTCTTATCTTGCCATCCTTTCTGCTTGCTTGAGCCTGGACGGTTTCTACCTTGTCTTCAGTTGTCGACTTAACCATGGAATGTTCATCAAGCTTGGCTTCAAGCTCGGCGATTTGGTCGGTGTATTTCGTAACGAGTGAGTTAATTTGCTCTTTTCGCTGCTTAAGTTCCATCTCGTTGCGTTCGAAAGATATTTTAAGGTCCTTGCTTTCAGTCGATTTGATGTCAAGCTCGTTCCGTAGTTCCTCGATGCTTTGTTTCATCTTCGTCATTTGAGTTTCTTTCCGCTGCAAATCTTGACGCGTCGATTGTGATCTATCACGATGTACGTCGTGGTCTTGCTTGACATTCTCAAAGGAAGCAATTTCTTCTTGATAGTTTTTCGACAACTCGCTCAACTCTACTTCTTTCTTCAGTAAGTCCTTCTTTGTCCGGTCCAGATCAGCCTTGAGCAGCTCTCGTTCTGATGAAGCCTTCCCAGAACCCGATTCGAGTGCCATTGTAGCTTTTGCGTGACGTTGGACCATTTCTTGCGTTTGCTTTTGTTTATCTTCTAGCTCACTTCTCGCACTAGAAAGACGATCTTCGAGTTCTAGTTTCGTTTGAGTCTCTTCTTCAAGCTTCGTCTCAAGATCTGCTATCGTTCGTGTATACCTTTGGACTGCTTCGCGTAGATGGTTATCTTTTTTGCCAATATTGTTATTCATTCCCCTAATTGCTGTATGCTGTTCGTCTTTAATTTCTTCCAACTCTCTACTAACATTATCATAGTTTTTCTGAACCTTCGTCAGATCGTTGAAGATCATATTTTTGTCGTCTTGCATTTTATTCAAAGAAGTTTGAATATTGTTGTTTTTCATTCGTAACTCTTCATTGGCCTTAACCTGATCTTTCATCTTGCTTTCAAGGTCAGCAGATTGCCTTTGGTAAATATCCACAGTTTCTTTCAATTCGGTTTCTTTATTCTTCAACATTGTGTCGAGTTCGTCCTTCTTAGCAGAACTATGAAGATTCTCTTCGAGCAACGCTGTGAGTTCCTCGTAATCCTTTCGCAAACTCCGTTTTTCAGACTCGAGATCAGTGATAGATCGTTTCGTAACAATGCTTTCGCTGCGCTCTTTCTCCAAGTTGAATTCTAACTCATTAATAGTCTTATCACATCGCATTAAAAGCTTCTCCTTTGTCTCCAAACGTTTATTGAATTCGTCTTTTGCATCTGAATACCGTTGTTCTACTTCAAGAACCTTCGATCTCGTGGATTCGTACGCAGATTTGACTTCTAACAATTCGTCCACGTTATTTTTCTTCTCGCTTTCGGTGATAGCTAGCGTTCGTTTCATATCTTGGAAATCGTCTTCGAATTTTCTCATATCGGAAAGCGATTCTTTGAGTTTTCCACTTTCGTACTGCAACTCCTGGATCTTGGTTTCCTTGGCTTCTGAAGCTGATGTGCTGCTCTCCAAACGAGTAGAAATATCTTCAACTTGCTTTCTTAAAATGATTATTTGATTTTGTTTCTCTTCTCCATCTTTCGAAGACGATGTTGTTGCCATATCAAGTTCTCTTGACAGATTTTCAATCTGAGCCTTTTTGTTTTGTAGGGCAGACTCACTGGCTCGAAGCTGACCTTGAAGCTTGGCAACCTCGACACGAAGCTCAGTTTCTAAATCTTCAACGCGAGCACGCTCAGACGTAAGTTCTTTTTTAGTATCGTCAAAGGCCGCCTGAACTTTCTCGAGGTTGTCCTTGAAGCCTTCGTTCTCTTTCAAAAGAGCTTCAGCGTTGGATAATTTCTCGCTTCCCTCATCGACTTGTTCTCGCAAGTTTTGAATATTGGTTGTCATTTCATTCTCGAGTTGCGAATACGTAGCTTTCAGGGTGGAAATCTCGTCCTTCAACTTCGCTTCAGTTTCAAGGAATTCTGCCCGTTCAGTTTCGAGTAGATCTTCATGCTTCTCTAGTTCAACGGAGTGCTCCTTTTGCATTGTTTCACGGACTTGTTTGTATTCCTCCAATTTTTCCTTCAAACTCGAAATTTGGTTGTCTTTTTCTGCAAAATCATTGAAATAGGAATTGAGACGCTCGTTCATATGATCCAATTCTTGCTGTCTTGTCTGATCTTGTTGTTGGAATTCCTCTGCCGCCTCGCGGGCCTTTTGTTGCGCATCCTGAAGCCTTGTTGAGTAATTAAGCTTTTCCTCGTCGTAACTTCGTTTGAGCGATGACATTTTCGATTCCAGTTGATTAACCTTGTCACCTTCTCCCGTTCTTATCTCTTCTCGCAAGTCTTCCTTCATGGACTCTATTCTTTTCTGGTTTCGTGATCTAGTTTCCTCAATCTCTTTATGATGACGATCGGTTTGGTGTCTGAGTTGTTCTTGCATAGCTTTGATTCTTCGTTCGGACTCTCTCGAGTTATTCGCACGCTCGGCCACCAACTCCTGTGCCTTACGAGTATCTTGAGCCTTACCCGCTTTTTTGCCTTCCTCGAATCTAATTTCGGCATGTTTCTCCAACGCTTCAATTTGATTGTGCATATCGGTAATGTTGCATTCGAATTCAGATTGTTTGATTTTAGCCTCGTTCAAGTCGTTATCTTTCTCAACAAGCGAAGCATTTCGTTCTGTACATTCTTTTTCCAGTCGTGAGTACCTATCTTTCGACATTGATACCTGTTGTTCCAATACCATGATTCGAGATTCGTAAGCATCTTCTCGTTCGCGCTGGGTCTCTTGTACGAGCTTTTCCGAATTTGATAGATGATCTTTAAGGCCTGAAACTTCGGATCGTTTTTTCTCCACTTTCTTTACAAGTGTTGCATTCAAATTTCGAGCTTCCAAAAGTTGCAACTGTAATGTCTCTTCGTTACTCAATAACTCATTAACGTTCCTCTTCTCTTGGGTTGCCATTCCACGGTATTTCTCAACATCAACCTTAAACCTTTCAG
>Ga0115007_10001833_pt1 | contig 13487 bp, 8 predicted proteins | sample ArcOceMetagenome_2_FD_87166 | JGI IMG/M metagenome (GOLD analysis project Ga0115007, IMG submission 87166) | Marine eukaryotic phytoplankton communities from Arctic Ocean - Arctic Ocean ARC135M Metagenome | ecosystem: Environmental > Aquatic > Marine > Oceanic | place: Arctic Ocean | collected... | reverse complement strand
GTTTTCGTTTTCGTTTTCGTTTTCGTTTTCGTTTTCGTTTTCGTTTTCGTTTTCGTTTTCGTTTTCGTTTTCGTTTTCGTTTTCGTTTTCGTTTTCGTCTGCGTCTGCGTCTGCGTCTGCGTCTCTTCTCCAGTCTGTACTGACGTCGACGCTACCGAGGTGGACGCGGCCGCACGCGCGGAGACGACCGATCCTTTCCCTGAGACGACCGATCCTTTCCCTGGAACAACCGACCCCTTCCCACTCAATGGAACCTTCCGAACCCCGAACCCACTTCCGGCGATGTCCTCCACGTCGCCGGCGTTGGCGGCGTTTGTGGAAAATCCACCCGATGCACCCGCGCGAAGCGCGAGTTGCCCGCACGCCCCCGCGATGTCCTGCCCCATTTCCTTTCGCACCGTGGTCCTGTGATTGAAAGGCGGCTGCGCCAACACCACTTGCATCGCCTGCACTGCTTCTGGGGTGGGCGGCATGTGACCCATAGGCGTGTCCGTCGGGTTGAACGGAATCAGGTTGATAATGACGTCTTTCCCTAACAACAACTGGCCCAGTTCAACCGCCAGTTCCGTCGTGTCGTTCACCCCCCCAAGCACGCAGTACTCGATCATCGCCCGCGTTCGCGACCGCGACCCCGCTTGAAGATAGAAATCAAGCGCCCCCATGATCTTCGCAAGCGGGTACGCCGTCGCGGTGGGCACAATCGCCTCACGCAGGGTCTGGTTGGGCGCGTGCAACGAAAGCGCCAAACGAACTTCCGGGAACTCGGTCGTGAGCTGAATCATTTTCGGCACCACGCCCACCGTGGATACCGTTATTCTGCTTTTCGCGACGGCGAATACCCGGGCGTCCGACATCGGGCCGATACAAGAAATCACGGCGTGGAAGTTGTTCAAAGGTTCGCCCATTCCCATGAACACCACGTTCGTCACCGCGGTGGGGCGCGCTACTGTGTTTATTGTGTGCGCCGCGGAGACGCCGACGGGTACCGCGTCGTGCTGTGTTTTTTTAGCGACATGATCCTTCGTATCCTTCTTCCTCTTTTCCATTTCGCCAGCCACAACAAACCCGCGCGCGTGCGCGAGTTGTTCCAGAATCTCACCAGAGGTCAGGTTGCCGAGCTCACCCAGGGTACCGGTAGCGCAGAACGTGCAGCCCATCTTGCACCCGATTTGGGAGGAAACACAAAGCGTGTTCCGCCCGTTGTCGTGTCGCATCAGCACCGATTCTATTCGGTGGCCGTCCACTAGTTTTATCACAAACTTGGACGTGCCGTCGATGGAGACTTGCACCGATTCCACCGTGGACGTGAACAGCGCGAACTCGTTACACAAACCCTCCCGTGCGAAGCCAGGCAGGTTGGGAATCGAGGAAAGATCCACCCCACGTAAACCTCGGTCCGCGGCCGCGACCGCGGCGGCCTGGATGGTGCGGCGGTGCCGCTCCGCGGTGTCGGCTTTGCCAACACCGAGCCCTTTCTCCAGAAATGCCAAAAGAGCGGGCGCATCGAAGAAAGAGTGACGCCCGAGCTTGCGCTTGGGCGCCATTTTCGCGGTCCGCCGCGGCTCTAAGCACCGCGGACCGCGTCGAGAGATACACGCCGAAACAACAGGCGGAGGCGCGGCGTGCGCGCCCGCGCCGCGGACTGAACAGGGAGGGTGCTTCTTCAAAAAAATAGAAACGTGGTTTCTGTTGCAGTCGGCGGCGAAAACGACCGCCGCCAAAACCTTCTCCCACCGCATCGTGTTCGCTAGTGCGCGGTCGCGCGGGACGGGGCGAGGCGGTTCTTACGACTCGGGTTCTGGCTATAAAGGCGTGCGCTTGATAACAACACGACGTACGGTTTAGGACGCGCGTTCTTGACGAGTCGGTTCCGTCACGGCGGCGACGAGGACGCCGCGTGTCTGCGGAAGGCCGGAAGCACCTCGGAATCCCCAGAAAAAGGCGGCACTTCTTGTCGGCGACCGCCCATCCCATCCCACGGCGTCTTAAGACATAGATTCACAGTGCGGAACATTTGGTAGTGTGTTGCTTGACCTTACGATAGAAACTGATACACACAAACAACCCAAAACAAGTGGTCCCACGATGGCCGAGCTCGCGATTCTCGAGCAGTGCGCGTTGCATCCCGAGGGCATTCCCGACAACGACTTGGCATCTACGATCGGGCACATCCCGGTGGGTGAGCGCGCCATCGCGATTAACTCGCTGCTTTCGCAACGCAAGCTGCAGATCTTCCGGGACGGGGATGTTTTGGTGTACAAAACCGTGAAACAGGACGAGGCGGTTAAGTTCAAGGGCTTGGCGTCGGAGGATTTGCTGGTGTACCAGATAATCCAGCAAAGCGGAAACACGGGAATTTGGACGAAAGAGCTGAAGCAAAAAAGCAATTTGCCGCAAACGCAAATAAGCAAGATATTCAAGAGCCTCGAGGCGCGGAAACTCATCAAAGCGGTGAAGCACGTGGCGCTTCAGAACAGGAAGGTGTACATGCTTTATGAGCTGGAACCCAGCTCAGAAATTACCGGCGGCGCGTGGTACACGGAGCACGAGTACGACGCGACGTTCATTCACGTGTTGCGCGAACAATGCGTGAAGTTCATTTTGTAAGTATTTCCCACCCACCACATTTCGCCTCCCTGAGTGATTGCCCATACACGACTGACATTTATTTTATTTCAATCAGATCAAAAGGCGCGGTGACGCTCACGGACGTGTGCGATTTCGTGAAACAAACCAAGCTGTCGCACGTGGATCTTGGGCCGGAAGAGGTGCTGCAGATTGTTAATACCTTGGTGTACGACGGGAAGGTACGTGTTGCGTTTCCCAAATCCCGCCTCCCTGTTTTCCGATTGTCCAGAGTAATTACAATTTGTACTCATACAGTAAGAGTACAAATTTGTACTCATACAGCATGAGTACTCATACTCATACTCATACAGTACACATTTACGGAATACTGACACTTTTCTTGAAAACTCCAAAGGTTGACGCGCACGAAGAGGTCGAACACAGGGACAACCTGGCGAATGGCACCGACTTGGACGACGACGTAGGCGACGCCGCCGGGGGAAGCGACGACGACTTGGACTACATGGAGAACGTCATCGTGGTGTACCGCCCGGCGTCGCTGCCTATTCCCGAAAGCTCAGCGTTCACCGCGGTGCCGTGCGGGGTGTGCCCTGTGTTCAACGAGTGCGCGCCGGGCGGGCTGGTGTCGCCCGAAACCTGCGCGTACATGAAGGACTGGCTGAGCTTTTAGCACTCGCGGCTTTTGCTTTTAATCAGGACCGATAGGTTAGCACGTACGAACGCGACGAGTCTTGTGCGTCAGTCTCGCGGTGTAGGGTCTGCGCGCGCGCGGTCCCGACCACAGGACACTGCCTGCGGTTACCAAGGCGACCCGTACAGTAGACTAGTCTCCCAACTCCGCCGGTACTACCCCCCCCCTCGCACTATCGCTCTATTGGTTTCAACTCCGGGCCTGCGCTAAGCGCCCTCCATGCTAACACGCAAAACGCAAACACGTGAAGCCCCAGGGCGTACAGAAGCGCGAGGGAGCGCCACCCGCCCGAGCGCGAGAGGTGGCGCCCGGCGCGAATGCCGATCTTGTCCACGCGCCGCGCCGCGCTCGCGACTCGCTGGCGAACGCCCGCCGGACCACCTTTTCGGGCGCTCGCTTTCAACGGACGCTCGCTTTCACCGGGAGCTCGGCGTTTCAAGCCGCCTCCACTCACGGCTGACCCGCTGTCACTCGCCACAGAGTGCTCCCTTGTCACCCGCCGTCGCTCCATCAGCGCCTCCGCCACCGCTTGCTCCAACGCGAGTTTCTCGCGCGCCAGGGTTTGCGTTTCCAACCGCCGCGACAATAGCTGCGCGGCGAGGCTTTCCGCGCTTTTCTGCAAATCGGCGGTTGTTTCTTCCGTGTGTTTCCGCGTTCTGTGCGAAGACGACACCGCTTGCGACGACCGCGCGGCGCGACGCACGGTTTCCTCACCAAGAAGCGTTGCCAAATCTTGCGTTGCGGCGGAAACCTCCAGGCGCAGACGCGCGGTCTCGGCGCGACGCAACAACGTCTTCGACGTCGACGTCGACGTCTCCGCTGAAGCCTTTTGTGTTTCTTTTTCGTCCAGTGCAGCGGACAAACACGCTTCCTCCAAAACCTTCGCTTCCGCGGACAGCTCAGCTGCTCGTTTTTCCATCCCCCGCGCGTCTTCGTTCCGGTTCGCCGCGAGCGCCGTGGCGCGCAAAAGCGCGTCGTGAAAATCGCCCTCGTCGCCACCCAACGCGTCGCGCTCGCGTCGCGCGGCTTCTGTCGCGACTTGCGTTAGTTCCTGTGTCTCGGACTCAATCTCCCGTTGCAGCGCCACGTGTTGCTCCTTCGCATCCGCCGCCTCGCGCGCGCGTACCGTCTCCGCCTCCGTCACGGCGGTGATTGAGCCGTCGCGCGCCGCTTTCGCGGTACGTGCCTTTTCTTCCAAAACCACGAGCGCAGCCACAAGCGCCGCGAGTTTCCCTCGTTGCGCACGCACAACCGGGTCACTCGTCTCATCAAGCACGTCCTCGGGCTCGTACCCACCCTTTACCTGGTGGCCATCCCTGTTGCTGCCAAGCCCCAACCTCAACCCTAACGCCTGGACACCCGACGCCGTCGCGACCGCGCCGGGATCCCGCGTAAGCAAATCCTCCATCGACTCGTCGTACCCCGACCCGCGTCTTGCCGGAATAACCTCCGCCGCCAACGCGTCAACCTTGTTTAGCTGCTGCTCCAGGAACTGCATGGCGAGTGGACGAAGCGCCGCGCGCACGGTGCGCGCGGTCGGGTGTGTTGGCCACGACGCGGGGCTTTCTCCAATCTGCTTTGTTTTGCCAATAAAAACGAGGTTCCTAAGATAAACTCAGCAAAAGGTGCCTAATTTTATGTTTTACATCCAAGCTCATCACGTTCGTCACCTCTCCCGTCCCCATCCAAATTCACCCCCCCCCGCCAACCGTAGCGCCTGCGTTAGCGACTCTATCCGCTTCACCGCCTGCGCCAGCTCCGATTCCCGCTCCTCAGCCTCCGCGTCCATCTCGGCTTCCCTGTTCGAAAACCGCACGAGCTCGTCACGCAAACGCTCGGTTTCCGCGCATGCGGCGGATCCGTGATTGTTTCCTGTGTCACCTGTGTGGCGCGTGCTTGTTTCCCGTGCTTCTCCGTTTGTCCGTCCTCGCCGTCGCATCACGTCACTCTCGTTCTCGTCGCGTTCATCAAAATCCAGCGCGTTTTCCTTTTCGCGTTCCGCGACAAGCGTCTCGAGCTTCGCGTTGGATTCATTTACCAACAACCCCACGTGTTCCTCCACGGCCTTGAGGTGTCTCAACGCGTTCGCCTTGGTTTTCGCGGACTGCGTGGTCTCCAAGCTACTCCGTGTGCGCAAGCTCGCCAGCTCCGCTTCGAGGTGGTCGTTCCGTCGTGCCAACGCGCGCGCTTTGGAGGAGGTACCGGAATCGCGCGTTCTTTTCGTCTCGCCTCGGTGCGGGTTTGTCTCGTTTGTTTCGTTCGTGCCGAACACCGGGCTGGGCGGCACCAGCGCCTTGTTGCCGTGCCATCCGCGGTGCGACGGGGCCGTGAACCCACCAACACCCGCGAACAATGAGAAGTCCTCCTCCGCGAACAAAGGGTTGTCCACGGCGGCCATGGCGGGGACCCCGGCGCGAGACACACTCACGAAGCCACACACGCATCTCGAACATGAAAGCGGGGGAAAGACAGAAAGAAATTAGAGACCCATTTTTTGTTGCGAAACGCCTGCAGCGCTTTTTTCGGTCTGATGACAGTCAGCAATCGCGACGGTTCGTGACCGTGGGTGTTGATCGCGGATCGTCGGTCGGCGAATCGTTTCAACGCGCGTGAAAGAGATTGGTTCACCGAAAATAAAAATCGCGGGAAGCTGGTCGTCGCTGCCACGTTTGCTTCTTTTCGTGGCTGGACGTTTACATTAGTCATTTCCTTGTCATTTTTTGTCACTGCAGGTCTGCACTGCAGCAGACAACGCTACACGTCACGCGACTGTTTTTAACTGTTTTTCGTTATGCACATGTCGGCGGCGAGTGTCCCCGCCAGTCGTTCGCGCACGCCCGCGCGTTCCGCACGAATTTCCCCCTGCCTTCCCCCAACCTCTCCCCCGCGTGACGCGCCGCCTTCACGATGGCGGCGATGAAGGGCGAGAAGGTGAGGCTCGCCTTTGAGCGCCTGTCCTACACTGTCCCGGTCAAAGGATCGGCCGTGGCAAAGGCGCTTTTGACCGACATCAAAGGCGAGGTGACGTCCGGCCACGTCCTGGCGATCCTCGGCCCGTCCGGGGCTGGGAAAACCACGCTTCTGAACATGCTGACGCTTCAGCAAAGCGGAGGCACCCCTACTGGGTACATCAACGTCAACGGCGAGCCCCTCACGACCGCGCTTTACGACCGCACGTGCGCGTACGTGGAGCAAACCGACACGTTATGGGCGTCGTTAACCGTGCGCGAGCACCTGGCGTACGCCACGAGTTTGTTCCGGCCCGAGCTGGACGAAGACGCCAAGGCCGTTGCGGTGAACTCGTTGTCCACCGCGGTTGGGCTTGAGGAGTTCATGGACACCAGGGCGGGTAACGAAATCACTCGGGGGCTTTCCAGCGGCAACAAGCGACGGCTCTCCGTGGCGCTGGCGCTTGTCAAGCAACCCAACATTTTGTTCCTGGACGAACCCACGTCAGGCGTCGACTCCGCCTCCGCCGTGCGCATGATGAGTTTCCTTCAGAAAGTCGCCGCGGAGCAGAACGTCGCGGTGGTGTGTACCATCCACCAGCCCCCCGCCAGCGTGTTTGCTGGTTTCGACAACACCATGGTGTTGTCGTTGGGCAAAATCGCGTACTTCGGCAAGGCGAGCGCGATGGGTGCGTATTTAACCTCCATCGGCAAGGCCCCGCCCGCGGACACGAACCCGGCGGAGTTCATTCTTGACTTGGTGAACAAGGACTTCACGTCTCTTGTTGGGGTCAAGGAAGTGCTTGACGCGTGGGGCGAAACCTCCGGCGACGCCTTCGGGTGCGACGACAAAGTCGCGGACGGCAAGGCGCTGTCGCTTGTGGAGCGCGGCGTGGAAACGAGTTTCGGGAAACAACTCGCCGTGCTTACGGACCGGTCGTTCCTCGTCGCACGAAGGGAACCTCTGGCGTACCTGGTTCGCCTCGTCGCGAACTTCGGCGCCACGCTGTTTTTCGGAATCATCTACATCGAAACGCGAGAAAAAGTCCAAGCGCAAATCAACTCCAGGACGTTTTTCCTGATGTTCTGCATGGGCATCCCCATGCAGTTCATCTTGGTACGTGTTGCGTTTCCCAAATCCTGACACACTGTTTACGGACCCGTTCGTGACTGTTTCCCGTGTACTACTGCCCGTAACAACTGTTACAACCACACACGGCACAACCGCACTGTTTGCCCGTACAGCGCACCCGTACTCAAGACTGACACGTTTCGTGTAACAATCACAGGTCTCGAACTTCATTTACCACTACCAGTGGCTGTCCCTTAAGAAGGAAGTCAAAGACGGGATGTACCACCCCACCGCCGCCGCGGTGGCGAGCTGGATCGTCCAGGCGCCCATGATGTTCGTCCTGGCGTTGTCATCGCTGCTGCCGATGTACGTCATCGGCGACTTGCCGTGGTCATCCTTCGGCATCGTGCTCGTCATCTACGCCGTGGCGTTCTGGTCCTTCGAAGGCTTGGCGCAGATGCTGAGCGTTTTTTCCAATGTCATCATCGGTCTGTTCGCGTTTCTCAACCTGTACTTCGCCGCGTTTCTGTTCTGCGGCATGTTCGTTGATCCCGAAGACGTGATCTGGCCGATCCGAACGTTCTGCTACTTCATGCCCCTGGGCTGGGCGCTGCAGTCGTACATGTACGGCTTGATGCACGACATGCCCGATCACAGCGGCACGGTGGCGTGCGTACCGGGCGCAATCGTCAACGCCACCGGGAACGTGTGCACCTCCCAGGGGTTCTATTGCTACTCCGCTGACGATCCTTCCGGAGCCGTGTGCTACGGCAAGGACGGGGACACCATTTTGGAGTCCCTCTCCGTGCAGTTCACCATCTTCGGAGACGAAGGGCACTACGCGAGGAACATCGGGTTCATCATCGCCTTCGGAATCCTGACACGCGTGGGGTACGTCACCCTGTGCTACGTGAAAACCAAGCTGTACGGAGGCCAAGCCCCTGGCGCGCCGTCCAACTCCGTCGCCGTCGCGATCCTTTCGGGTGACGAATCGGATGACAACGACACAAGGGGGGGTAACAAAGTCGTGCCTCGTTCCAAGTCGGGCGCGGACATCACGCTGTCCGAATTGGAAAAATCCGCCATGGACGCCTCCGCGGCGACGCGCAAAGCCGACGGCACCGGCGTCGTTTTCGCATTCAAAAACGTTTCCTACTCCATCGCGAGCAAAAAGAAAAACGAGCCCGACACGCGAGTGTTACAAAACGTCTCAGGCAGCGTCAAGGAGGGCGAGATCCTCGCAATCGTCGGCCCGTCCGGCGCGGGCAAGACCATTTTGCTGGACGTGCTCACTTTCAACAAAGGCCCCGGCGCGCCGAGCGGCGAGATTTCGCTGAACGGCGAGAAAATGAAACGCTCCGATTTCGTGAAATCCGCAATCTACGTCCCCCGGGAGGATAATTTGTGGCCCACCATGTCCCCACGGCAGCACCTGTTGTTCGCGTTCAAGGTGTACCGTTCGGATTTGACGAGTGTCGAGTCCAGGGACGCGGAGGTTGACGATTTGCTGCAGCTCACCGGCTTGACGTCGTGCGCGGACACGATGGCGGGCGGTTTCCTTTTCAAAGGTCTTTCCGGGGGCCAGCGCCGGCGCCTTTCCTTAGCCGTGGCGCTCGTCAAGCAGCCTTCCGTGATCATCCTGGATGAACCCACCTCCGGTCTGGACTCTGCCGCCGCGGCGGCTATCCTGACCCTGCTCGCGCGAGTCGCGAGCGCGCGCAGAGCCGCCGTGGTGTGCACGATCCACCAACCGTCAGCGCTTGTGTTCGCCGGGTTCCACAAGGTGCTCGTCGTTTCCGGGGACGGGTCGCGTACTGCGGCACGCGACACGCGATGCACGAGTACTTCGGGAGGATCAAAACCCCGCTGTCAAGAGACGCGAACCCCGCGGAGGCGGTTCTGGATTTGGTTTCCAAGGAAACCACCTCGGCGGCGCAAGTCGCGCAGGTGCTGGACGGGTGGGACGCTTCGTCTGAGTCTACACAAATCGCCGAGGGAGCGGGCCCCGATGCCACGCAAAACCTGACCCTGCCCCCGCGCACCACGCAATCCTCAGGCGTGCTCTCCGCGTGGCACGTGTTCGCGAGGCAAACCCGCCTGGCACTGGTGGATCCGCTGCAGTACGTCGGGCGCCTTTTCATTGTTCCCCAGCTCGTGCTGTTTTTCGGCGTGGTGTACATCGCGAGCCGCAAGTTGAACCAGAAACAGGTCCCCTTTCGCCTGTTCTACCTGTGGTGGTGCCTCGCGCTTCCCGCGTGCATGAGCATCACCACGCTGATTGGTACGAACCGAGACGCCTCGTCCGTGGTGTACGAGCTGCGCGCCGGTATGTACCAAGTATGGAGTTACGTCGTCTCAACGTCCTTGGTGCAGGTCCCCGCGCTGTTCCTCCTAAGCGTCGCAATCAACGTCTGCTGCTTCGGCGTCGGGAACTGGCCGTGGGACCACTTCATGTCCTACGTCCTCGCCTTCGCGATCACGCTCTGGGTGTTTGACTCCTTGGCGCAGGTACGGCCTTTTGCCTTTCCCAAATCCAGGCACACTGTTTGCCGTGTACAAGACTGACACTTTTCGTTCACAATCGCAGCTCCTCGCCGTGCTGTTCAAGAACCCGGTGATCGGGATGCTGGCGTTTCTCGGGTACTGGTCCAGCAGCATCGTGTTCTGCGGGCTCGTGTTCCGAGCCACCGATGTGGTGTGGCCGTTCCGTTTGTTCTACTACATGCTCCCGCTAAAGTGGATGTTCAACGTCGCGGGGTACGCGGTGTACATGCCTAGCACGTTCACCGGTTCGACTCCGTGCGCCGTGGGCACGCAAGTCACGCTCGCAAGCGGCGTCGCCATGGCGTGCCCCTCCTCTGGTTTTTTCTGCGACGGCATAGGCACGTCTTTCGGGTGCTGGGGAAGCTCGGGGAAACAGGTTCTTGATACGATGACGCTTTCGTACGAGTCCATCGGGTCGAAGGACGAACGCGGCCTCGATATCGGCATTCTGCTTCTCATGGTGTTCGTGTTGAAACTCGCGTACGTCGCCGTGTTGTACGTCAACTTTGCCGCGACGGACGAACCGCACAATGTCAAGAAAAGCAAAAGCAGGGACGTGATTGAGGTGAAATGAGCGTGCGAACTGAGATTCGTAACGTGCGACAAGTTTGTTCGTTACTTTTCGTAGTTTGGAACCATCGAGCACATGAATCATCGTGCTGACGACTGCGCGTTCGCGCCGAGACGACAAAACCCACGTCTCAGGCGTACAACCACGGCAGTATTTAAGACCTTGTTTATTTATTTCACTGTTTGATTGACGTGTTTCACTGCGTGTCTTCTCGTCTAATTACTCGTCTTCCCGTCCACGGCCCCAAAACACTCAACCACACGGCCTCAGCTTGCTGTTCCCCGACCCGAACGGGTTGTCGTCTTTGAACTCGTCCCATGTTCGGGATTTTTCAAGCGCGCGCGTTTCAATTTCCTCGTCGCTCCGCAAACTCTCCTCGAGTTTTTTTTTCGCGGCGTTACTTTTCTCCCTCGCCGTGCGCTCCACCAGCTCGGAATACTCGATCTCCCCGTGCTGCTCCACGGTCATGGTGGGCAAAACGTGGCCTGGTCGGAACACTTTCCCTAAAATCGTTGACCGGTCGGAGGAAGAGTTCCGCGATTGCATCGCGAGTTGAATCGTGTGTAACTGCTCCGCCGACATTTCCACGGCACGTCCAATTTGCGCCGCGGCACTTTGTCGCGCCCCAGGCGGTACGTACCCCTGTCCGATTTGCGTTACGGACCCGCCGGGCTGGATGATATAGTTACCCATGCCCGATACGCTCGATGGAGGGTTTGAAGGTCGTCGTCCATTTCGAGATGACCGGTCTGCGTGTTCGCCACCTGTTTCGCCACCGTGCTCGTCGTATGAGCAATTAGTCACAAAGCCGCTCCGCGCGTCGTTTTCCATTCGCCGTTCCAGCATTTCTTTCTCCGCGGCGACCAAAGAAACGCCGTCCAGCGTTTTCGCAACCGCGTTTTCCACCAAAAGCAGCCACCGCGTTCGTGCTTCGGTTTCGTTTTCCACACCCCCCGAACCCGGGTCCTCCGGGTCCTCATCGTCCCAGTCCGCCTCCGCCAGCGCCACGCGTCGTCGTTCGAACTGGCTTTTGTCCAACGCAAGCAGCTTTTCGTTAATCAAGCGCTCGCGCTTGAACCTTTGTACTTTTTCCTCGCGCGCGGTGGCGGGGTCGGGCCGATCGCCATTCACCCCACGGGCACGTACGATTTTCGCGGCATCACCGAGCATCTCGTGCTGCTCGCACTGCGTCAGGAACTGCTCGTAAAGAGACGAGGTTTCCACTAAGCAAGTCAAGCGCGAGCTCGGGTCAAACGTGTGCGACCGGGACACCAACTCCGCGAGGTACCAGGTCGCCATCAGAAACTTCAGGTTTTCGGTGGGAAAATCGTCCCCGGTTTCGTTAGGAGACAAGAGCCCTTCCACATCGACCCTAGTCACCGCGTGGCGCATCGCGGCCGTGCCTGCAGCGATAGTGTCCGCGTCCGCATCACCGGACTGCGACCGCGTAAACACGTCGAGCCCGCGCGCGAACGCGGCCGCGAGCGGGAGCTCATCCACAGATCCCGACATGCGCAGATGGAAATGAGTTTCGGCTTTTTAACGAAACAGAAAATCTTCCTAAAAATCACGAACGATGCCGAAAGCATTCACAAATGGACGAGGGTGCGACCTTGTACCGGTGCGCTCTGTGCGACAGCTATGCGTTACTAACCCTCGGGTTGCTTCCTGATCGCAAGCTCGCGCGGGGTATCAAAGGAAAGAAAGCGTACGAGGATTTGCTGGAGGATTTCCAAGAGCGGCTCGCGCCTGTGCACAAAACATTCCTCCTCGCGTGTGTCACGTGCAACGCCTTCGCCTCCGCGTCTGATCCCGAGAAAGGGTTCGACCAGGTGAAACAGGGGGAGTACCTGCGAGACGGTCTCGCGGTTCTCACGCCGTGTGACTTGGTGGTGTTCGATGACCAAGAGCTGCCTCCTGTGTACCGAGACGAAGCCAGTGAAGGGGGCAAACCGAAATGGAGACTCGCGCAAGGCGTGGGGCCGGCTGGTTTGGAGTTGGACAGAACACGCACGGGGCGGCTTTTTAAACCCAGCCTCCGTCCGTTCGGCATCGACGTCACCCCCCTGAACCTACCGGGATATCTCGCCAACGACCACGACGCCCTCGCCGTTGCGGTACGCGAGGCGTGTGCGTTCGCGGAGGCGACGATGGAAGGCCAACCCGAGAATGCGGATCTCGTGAACGAGCCCGAATTTGACGAAACCCGAATCACCGAAACCCGAAACCGAAACGAGCGAAGCGGGTCGAAAACGCTCCGCGCGTGGCGGGACGTGACGTGCGGCGGCAGGCCTGTTCTGCAGACGTGGAACGAAGCGCGAAGTGCGGCGATTGCGATGAGTCCCGACACCACGAAAGCGCGAATGGAACAGGCGGCGAAAGACAAAGGGGAGTAGTAGGTAGAACGAGCGACGGCGAGGACGTTTTTTGTGTAAGTGGTGAGTACATCTTTTAGAATACAATTTCATGGTCGAAAGAAACACGTCACCGCTCGTCTCCTAGAAACACCTGGTCGCCTTGTTTCAGGGGCGTATCTGCGGGAACCATTTCCATGTTGACGTTGACGAGCTCGGGCGGTTGTGATGCTGAATCGGCCAATCTCGGGGATTGAACCGAGGACGGGAGAACGGCCACGGCCACGTCGCCGTCGTCGCCCAAACCGGACGATTCCCTGAGCTGCGCCGCGGTTGCTCCTTTCGGGACCTTCAAAAGCGTCGGCTCCATGGCGCGCGTGGCGTCGCCGTCGGTGTTGGTCCACGCCACGACTAACACGTTCTCGTCGTCCAGGGTGACGGTAGGCGACGCGAATTCGTTACCTTCGCCGGAACCGTTCCGATCGCGGGCGGACGCGCCGGACAAATGCGCCGCCATCTGTTTCGCATCCTCGGCGTCGAAAACCGCGCCTGGGCCGGCCGGGTTGTTTCTCGGCCAAACGCCCGTTTCATCGTAGACTACGCCTCTGCGCGCCAACCGCCCGCGCATACCCGCCACGGCGGCGCGCGCGATGTTGAACTCGGGCGAGTTCGCGTCCCCCGACGCGAACGCGTTCGCTTCTTTTGCGTTGCGCCGTTT
>Ga0115007_10001832_pt1 | contig 13490 bp, 6 predicted proteins | sample ArcOceMetagenome_2_FD_87166 | JGI IMG/M metagenome (GOLD analysis project Ga0115007, IMG submission 87166) | Marine eukaryotic phytoplankton communities from Arctic Ocean - Arctic Ocean ARC135M Metagenome | ecosystem: Environmental > Aquatic > Marine > Oceanic | place: Arctic Ocean | collected... | reverse complement strand
TCCATGAGGTTTGCTGTCGAACCCACGCTTCATGTGGCACCCGCGTCGGCACCCACACTGGCACCCACGTCGACGACAGACCAACAACAGAAAAAGGAAAAGGAACACACATTGCAAAAACAATACACCACCGATTCAAAACGTGTTGTTTATTTGGATGCCAAACATTTGTTCAATCAATTGTCTACGTTACAAACGATTGATCCTCAATTGAGAGACGCAACAGTCAATACTGTTGCAGACAGCCGCAGCAGTGGGGACAGTGGCAACAAGGACCAGGCAGGCAAAGAAAACACATTGTCTTTCAAAAATGTTCCTGTATTTATATTTGCTCATGCGGTCTCTGATCAACCCGACGTGGGTACACCCGTCTTGCTTGAACGAACTAAAAAAATTGCCTCCTCGGTCAACGGCATGGTATTTGTGGTTGAACACGGTCAAGGTGTCTTTGGTCCTCGCATCTTGTGGGAAAGTCCCACCGTTTGTGGTACAACATCCATGTACGAAGATTTAGGCAACCCAATACGTCCAGCATTGAGAGCCATTGCAAACGCATTGGGTGGTCTCCTGCCTTTGCATGTTGGACCCAGTGCTCTTTTGGCCAACGCCGGTCAGGACCATGTACAAATCGTGGAAAGACACAACGATTGGCAATGGTCGGTGGGTACATCGCCATTGGCATTGACGGCAACGGATCCAAAAACCACCACTTTTTCAAAATTTAACATTGATGCACTGCATCGTTCTACCATTGCACAAGCAATGATTGCTTCGAAAATGTTGTTGCAACCCTCGTATGAAATATCTCAAACGGTTGCTTCGTTGCATTCCGTTGAAAACTTTCGCATGGTAGCGTTGAGAGAACAAAGCATGTTGAACATGAACGCAATTGCCAAACAAGTACAAAAATTTGAATACGACACTGCATTGCGGTCATTGAAAATGTTGTTGCAAACATCAAGAAGTGTGCATGACATTTCCACCCAACTGAAAGCCACCGAAGACGCTCACAAATGCATTCAGCAGGGCAGCAACACACCTTGGTTCAGTGGCATTTCATGGACCACTACGGTGGAAAGAATGACACAGATTCATATGGTTGAAAAGCCATGGATCATTGGCATTGAAGCGTTGGTTTTGGTGTTTTTCCTGTTGTTTTGTTTGAAAAGAACAGGAAGATCGATGAAGAAAAAAGCTAAAATCAATTAAGAAGATGAAAAAAAGAACGAAGGAGAAGGAGAAGGTAGAAGATGGAAAAAGGACGACGTGCCGCAGAGCACAATCGAGCAATCATCGAACAAGATTGAAATCGCAATCCAGCTACCTGTATATACTTTACCTTTCTACAGTAGAACACAGGTGTACATCAAAAAGAAATTCAAAACTTAATTTTATATTTATTATTTATTATCGTTACCCGGTACTGTACCCGGTGGCACTCCTCACTTTCTTAGACCATCAACGCAGCAGCAGATAATGTTGGGTTGGTGTTGGTCGGTGTTGCAAACGGTGTTGCAAAACCACCGAATCTTTTGGTTGCAGTCTTGTTGGGCGAGACAACCCCACGATCCAAGTCATCGCCACTCCCACCGTTTCCCATGGGTGCAACCACAGGTTTGCCCAATATGACTCTGTTGCTACCTAGCTCAACAACTCCTCCACTGCTGCCAATTTCAACAAAAGACATCAGTTGTGGCGCCAAGACACTCCCAAGAATGATTTGCGAGGGATGATAGACCAACAACGGCACGACAATGTAGGCGGGTACATTGTCCCCATACATGCTCATTAAGATGGGCATTCCCAACGTCAAGGATTTGTGTGACCCACTGAACATTAACGCAACCACGTCTTTGGGCGATTGTTTCAACACAAAGAACGTAAGACTGCCAATGATACCCAGCAGCAAACATTGAACTGTAACGGTACACATGATCAATAGACTGATGTCAATAGTAGTGATGGGCAATGGTTTCATAAACGTTTTGCTAAAGACATGAAATATAATGGCCAATAAAATTCCTTTCCCCACGGACGACGGTATTTTAGGTGCTTTGATACGTCTTCCCAATTGTCCAACAATCAAGGGAAACAACACCGTAATTCCCAACTTGGTAACCAAACCACCGGCACTGACTTCCGATTCCACGCCGGTGACCACGACCAAGAGCAGTGGGGTCAAGACCACACCCGCCAACGACCCCAATGTACTCGCAACAATGGACAACGCAGCGTTGCCACCCGCCACGGTAGTGATGATCACCGCCGACGAAATGGGGGGTGGCAGGACACCAAGCAAACGAAAGCCGGTCGCCAGACCGGGGGACAGGACATTGAAAGTACTAAAAAGTTTGGAGGCAACGGTAAAAAGAAATGGGCAACACACAAAGTGAAAGAACAAGACGCCACCACTCACTCGCCAATTTGCAACCGAGGCACGAAGTTTGGCAGTTTCTATTTCCAGACCACTGCGGAGAAAGATGATGGAGACGCCTATGTTTTTGACAAACCAACCAAAGGTGTGGCTGGCGCCAAAAGAGGGATAAATATATGCAACGATCAAGGAAAGGAAGAGACCAAGGAGAAATTTTTTCATGCTGCACTGGTGTTGTTTTTAAGGTGAATACCCTGCGGGCAGGCATCGATTGTTCCACAGGAAGCGGGGGCTAAGAGTCGTACGCGAGGCCCCTGCAAATCCAATCCATCCCATACTGTACCACAGGGCAAAAGACCACAAAGGAAAAAAGACAACATCTTGACGTCAACCATGGCGGACGACGACGATTCAGGGGCCGGGGTTGATTTTGACAAGATCACTGCGTTGATGGCCAATTTCTACGGTGTCAGTGAATTGGACGACGAAGGCGGTGATAATTCAGCCAACGATCCAGACAACATAGATTCTTCGGCCTTTCAAGTGGAAGATTACGTCCTTCGTGCGGTACGAGACGACGAACTGTCAGACTTGCTGCGCACCGACGAAACATTGATCACCGAAGTGCAAGAACTCAACAACGACATGCAAAATTTAGTCTATGAAAATTACAATAAATTCATCAGTGCGACCGACACGATCCGAAAAATGAAAGATCAAGTTGAAGGCATGGAAACAGAGATTGAAACATTGATGAAAACAATGGATTCAGTGGGTCAAAGGTCCAGTCAAATCAACCAGAATTTACAACCCAAACGTGAACGCGTGGAGAACATTCAAAGTTTGCAACGTCTCATCAAACGTTTGGAATTTTTATTCGAATTGCCATTGCGTTTAAAACGTTCCATTGAACTGGAAGCCTATACACAAGCAGTCAAATACTACAACATGGCTTCGGGTATATTGGAAAAGCATTCCGAAGTGGCTTCGTTCGGTGCAATTCAAGTCGAATCCAATGAAATCATGTCCACGTTAAAAACAAGCATGTATGCTCATCTAAGTTACAATGCAAAAACAAAAGCAAGAGTTTTATCGGAAAACATACAATTGTTAATAGATTTGGGTGAAAACAAAAAAGAATTGGCCATTACTTTTTTAACGTGGCACAAACAACGTCTTCATCAACGTCTTGAAAGTTTGACCCATTGTTTTGCCGATGGCGATCCAGTGGAACAAGAGGCCACAGGTGATACAAAAGATCCATACCAACCAATGTGGTACGCAAACAGTATCTTTTTGTCCGACATGAATATGTTTTTGGAAAGCCACGACGACTTGTTTGGCTACAGCGGCAGCAAGACCACCGGTGACGATGCCGAGATCGACAAAGATTTGTCACGGGGCCACCATACCATGGTGCGTGAAACATTTGCCGAATATTTTCGTATCATTCGTGGTCATTTGTTGCGTCATCCATTGCCCTTGTCTCTTTCCAGGGCTGCGGGCAATCGTCGTACTCCACCACACAACAATGGTTACGAGAGCAGTGGCAGCAGTGACAGCAACGACAGCAATGGCAGCAACAATAGTGGCAGTAGCAATGGCAGCAGCACCGTGAGTAGCAATACCAACACAGAGGGGTTTCAAATTTTATTGACCACACTCGGACGCTTTAAAAGTGAGTTGCGTGAATCGACCGTCTTATTACGACCCGCCAAACTAAGACTGGGCGATCGTGCTGCTGAAATCATTGAAAATACCATTCGTACACAAATGAACCGTGCTTTCATTTCATTGCGGACAGTATTTCAATCTCGAATACATGGTACGTTGTTTGGTGGATCGTTGAAAAGTTTTACCGGTATTCTTTTTAGTATTGCATTCTAATCTAATCATACCCCCCCTCCCATTGGTCAAACGATGCATTTTATAAAACACAGGGATGGCGACGGCGGTCAAAGAAGACCAGTCGTCCAAAGATGACAGTAGTGCCAATGAAAGTAAAGAGGAACAAAGGAAGACCAAGGAAAGCAGTACACGTCCTTCCCAACCCCCCTCCCAACCCCCTTCTCAACCTCCTTCCCAACAACCCACGCTACCACCCACGGGCCCACCCTCAAAAACAGCTCCAACACCCGGATCAAACGCCGAACTTGGCAACCCATTCGGAGACAACAGTTCTTCGAATGAAACCAAAGAACTGGGTAACCCTTTTGGCGAACCACCACCACCAACAACATCCTCTGCAACAGCAGAAAAAGAAACCGCAGGAAATCCATTTGGCAACAATACAATTCAGGAAGAAGACCAACAAGACGAACCACAGGCACCATCGGCACCATCGGCACCATCGGCACCATCGGCACCATTGGAACCATTGGAACCAGAATCAAAAGCAGAAACAAAAGCTCACACTCTTGTGACACTCGTACGTTCCACCCAAGAAGTACTGGTTTCCGACGTTGAACGCACCTTGACCGTCTTGCAATCATTGCTACGCGATGCGACATCCAATACGGAACAATATGGTCGAACTTTGTCCAAAGACATGGTGCACATCTTTGTTCATTTGATGCGGGCAGAATTCGATAGTTTACTGACTTGGTTTGTCAATCAAGCAGAAAATTCTTGTGACGGGGTGGGTACAAATCGACACAGTTGTGAAGTGGAACACATTGTTGGTGCTGCTGCTGAAACGGAGGTGGCTTTGACGATGCCCTCATCAACCACAACGACGACGACTGCCGTTGTTGCTAACAAACATTTCAACCCAGCAACTCAAAGAGCCTTTCAATCAAGACCACGTTTTGTTTTGGCCACTTCTTTTTTATTTCGTGGGCTTGCGTTGCGAAGTATTGAATACATGTTGGAAATTTTGGCTTCCGGCAGCATTGACGACGAGGCCGACGACGAAGAAGACTACCGTGCCACCTCGTTGCATCGATCCAACGACAAACGATTGGAAAATGTGTGTGACAGATGTTCCAATACTTTGCTGGCCCAATACATTGGCATTAAATCGCGTGAAACAGTGCGTGACATCTATGAACGAATGGAAGACATTGCTTCTTCGTCGACTTCTTCCACTGCCATGAATGTGAATCCTTTGGCATTTGTTATATTGAACAATGCCGCAGCAGTTGGCACGGACACAAGTGTATTGTTAGGGGGACTTCTCCCCGCCTACGACGGAAAAAACAATGCGGTAAGAAATGGACCGACACCAGGCAATCGAAAAAACAACAGCAGTGGCAAAGGTGGGGGCATTCAAGTGGACATTGATCGAATTTTTTCGAAAAAAGTCACGATTTATGGTGGCACTTCCTTTTCACGTGAAACGCTGTTGCAAGAATATTTTCGGGTTGTGTTTAAAGCATTGTCCGAACATTCACGCAGTTTAACATTTACAACATTGGGTTTTCACACGTGTTTGATTACGGCACGATATTTATTTGACGTGTTGCCAACGTACTGCAAAGACACGGAAAGTTTGGATTATTTGTTGTCGGATTGGATTGGCAGTGTCAATGAAAGATGTGTAAACGTGGAATATTTGAGTGAAGGAGACATTGAAAATGTAGTGACCTTGGTCAAACAGGAACAAAGGTCCTCGTAGTGTCAAGAGACCATCAAGTTTATTTTCATTTTCATTTTCATTTTCATGTAGATGTGGTCACCTCCGCATTTCTTTTGTTTTCTGTGCCTTTGTTTGTGCCCTGCCCACTAATGCAGATAGAAGGAGCAGAAGAATACCGTATCAGTTCCACTCCTTCTATCGATACCGTACCATATGGTAATTTGGTGCACACAGGTACCTGTATTCGAGAGATGCTGATTTGGTTGAAGGTGGTACAAATTTCGAAGCTAAAGTCCCTCCTGGTGTGGAAGTGTTGAAAAGTGTTGAGAAGTTAAAAATTTAAATTTCATTGCCTGGATTGACGTGACGCTGACGGTCGAACAATTGAACCTTCGAACCGCCTGAATAAGGATGGCTGGTCGTGAACGAACGCCTTCTTTCTTTACCACGAATACACCACGTGCTGAGTCATCACGGTCCCCTGTATTAGAACAGATCCCGGAAGAACCAAATGTATCGTACCAACCATCACCCTCACCACTACCCAAGTCACCACCCAGTGCAAGGAAAAGAAAAGTGCTTCGGAGGCGACAATCCACACTTGCTCGGCAATTAGCCAACCCATCGTCACAAGCGCCCGTACCTGAAATGGGCCACTCGAAATATGCTCGAGAACATGTCAATTCTGCGTCACGACCTTTTAAATTATTGGAAGAGGGTTTTTTAATGGACGACCTGATCAAATGGGTCAAACGATACGCAGAAATCACACCAAACACTAGCAACAGTGCCCCCACAGAACAAACTACTACCAATCCCGGAGAAACAGAGAACAATGGCCATACAGATGGTACTAAACTACCCCCTCTAACAACCACCACCACCGCCACCTCATCCAACGGCAAAGCCCTGGCCAACAACCCAATTTATGCACAGTTTTTACTTGAAAGTCTGCAAGCCCTGCGCTTCAGCCAACAACGATCCATTCAATCGGTTCATCAATCAGTACGTGAATTAGAACAATTTTTAAACGATCATACGACGGAATTCAATTGGCACAATCGATGCACAGAGTCCGACAACAATGTGGGTCAAACACTGTGCCAAGCTGAACTTGTGATTGTATGTTTGACAGCATTGACCGAACTTGAGATGATGTTCAATGCAACAATACGGCTTGCGGACAAAGTCACAGAATTGAGGCGATACTGGAAAGGATTGGAGTCCAGGGAGTGGCGTTTTAGTGCCATTTCAATCTCTGAAAGATGGTGGAACAACGAATTGTACGAAGCCAACAGTACGGCTGGCCGTACACATACCTGCAATGAAAGGGTCGAAATATTAAACGAAGTATTGGACCAGCACATGATTTTATTGGGTCGAACAAAACGTTTGATGCGGCAAGTGTATGACATTGCTCATGAAGATGTGGAATTGTACGAGAAATATAAATCATTAATGAATTGGGCACAGGAATCCTTTTTAGTGATTGAAAACTACATCCATTTGACTCACGAGAGCAACGGGAGCGGCAAAAGTCGTCGTCGTAGGAAAAGTGGACAAAGTCGTCGGAACGACAGCAGCAGTAAAAGTAAAAGGGACGATGGATTGACTTCCTCCTCACCCACGTTGGTCAACATATTGGACCAAATGAAAATGGATTATACCGAAACGTCTTCCGTGTTGAGTCCCAATTTAGGTCCATCGATTGTTCAACATTTGAAAACCACGTTGTTGTGCATGCCCGTGTATTACACCGATCAATGTGCTTTGATCTCCCATTTAAACAAACCCACTTTGCTTCAAAGAAGATGGCCTGAATTTGCATTGGGTGGAATTGCTTTGTTGGGTGGATTGTATTGGGCCAAAAAAAACAACATCACCAAAGAAGACGTGCAATACAATTTATCACGTTTTGGTGACAGTTGTGCTGAATTTATTCATGAACATGTGACAGAACCGGCCGAAGAAATCTACAAAGAAATTTTCATGGACGAATACATGGAAGTCACCGACCCAGAAGAAGTCGAAGAAAGTAAAAACAGTTTGAGAAGAAATTTACGTGATTATTTAATTCAAAAAGAATTGCAACGACTTGATACCAATAACATTACAGGCAGCCTGTTTAGTAAAATCGATGAATCGGCATTGAGTGCAACGACATTGGCAAGAATACAAGAAATATCACAAGGAATGAAAATGTCGGATGTGATGCGGGACTACGAACATGAATTATCTGCACCAAAAAGCAATTTATTAATGGGCAACATTGTACATCTGATGTTGATCCAAATGCAATTTATGAAAAAAGAAATCATGGTTTCAATGGCAAAAATGGACGATGTATTGAAAGGCAACCATTTATTGGTCAACACAATGTCGACCGTGCCAGCTGTTGTAGTCAGTTGGTTTGGGTACCAGTCTTGTACGTTCATTTACAAAAGATTTTTACAAGACGACAAAGAAAGAAGAGATGCCAGTTTAGAATTACGCATTACTTTGCGAGACATTGATCAATGTTTTAATTTAGTAGCACATCGCAGTGAAGTCGATGTCAATGGCAGTGAAATCTATCGCATGGATTTAAGAGATTTAGGTAATTTAGCAATGTTGTTGCATCGCTTTGATGAACAACTAAACATGTATTTCTTGTTTGGACGTGTTCGACCTGAAGTCAGGTATCGAATGGAAGAAGACATGGAAGAATTAATGATGGAGGATTTCAGTTTGACACAACGCATGAAAGTAGTGGAACGAATTTTTCGATCGTACGACGTGTTTCACGTGCACAGCAATTCCAATCGTTTGTTTTAAAGAGAGAAGGTGCACACACACAAGTGGTACAGGTAGCACACGTAGAGAGTACTGTAACAGCTAAAAGAAAAATCTAAAGAGAGTTTTATTTTGTTATATACATGTTTTAAAAATATGAAGTGTGAAGTGTGGCGTGTCAAGGTTCATTTATTTCAATCTCAACAACGTGTTGAAATTGAAACTCATGGTGGGTTCAGCCATGTCTGCTTCGCCCTCTTCTCCAATTATTTCCTCCTCCACCTCCTCTTCTTCCTCCTCCTCCTCTTCCTCCTCTTCTGGTCCCTCCCAACCATCCATGTAGGAATCTTCCTCGAAATTATCGACACCTGAAACTTGTGGATTGTTTTTTCGTTCTTCTTCCATCAACCTTTCCGCTTCTCGTGCCGCTTCTCGTTCTTCCATAAATATTCTTCTTTTTCTAAACTTGTTGTTTGAGATTTTTTTAACGCCAAAATTTTCGACAATTGATTGCGCAAGTACATTCATTTTATCCAATTTAGGTTCAGCCGCAAAGGGCAAATGAATGTATTCGCTTTGAGAAGAAGATGCACCATTAAGCCGACGACCACCATGACTTCCACCACCATCTAACATGGATTGTATTTTCTTTTTTTGCTCTTTCGTATTGTTTATTTCATCGTCAACCAGTAAATGTGAACTTGCTACATGATAGGGTACACGAACGGAACCACTGTAGGAATAATTACTCAAACGTACACCATGTGTTTGATCTTGGTCCACGGGCGATCCTTTTTGTTCGAATTGTCGACTTTTTTGCACCAAACGTTGGGGCAACAGGTTTGATTGATTCATCTCCATTTCATCACCGCCACCACCATCATTGCCACCAGCATTGCCACCAACATTGCCACCAGCATTGCCACCAGCATTGCCACCAGCATTGCCACCAGCAGTACCACCAGCAGTACCACCCACGTTTTTTTGGGGGGGTGAACTGTAATCTTCCATTGCCGTCGCATAATCTTCACCATTTTCATTTTGGTCTTCATCCTCTACCCCCCAATTACGAAAACGACGTCGATTTGAATATTTAGTTGGACTTGTGTTGTCCCATCCTTCCAATTCAAACAAAGGAGTTTCCCAGGTTGAATTGTTACTTCTCTGTCTATTGCTTTGGTTGTTCGAGTACAGGCTACCACTGTTTCGATACCCAGTTTCACTGATATTTCTTTTGTGTACTTTTCGTGTGGGTGTGGAACGCATTACAAATCTTTTTAATTTTGTTTTTCCTTCGTTGTTGTTGGTGATGGAATTCATGGTATCCATCACTGCTACGCCATCACTGCTTTCATTGTTGTTGTTGTTGCTGTTTTCATTGTTGTTGCTGTTGTTGCCAGTAACCGGTGAAGTCGTCACCCTTGTCACTACAGATCGGTCACTTGGTATTGTTGCGGGCACTTTCTGCAACGATGAACTGGAATGGTTGGGAGGACTGGTGTGTTGTTGTGGAGGTCGTTTTTGAAGTCGAAGGGGTGATTTTTTGGGCGAAGACGACGATGCGGGAAGAGAAAAAGAAGAAGAAGACGTGGAAGAGAACACGGGAGTATTGGGGGCAACCAAACGAATTTGTATGCCACCATCGGAACCGACACCTTGAAATTCAGAACTGGCCAATACCGCAGTACTGTGGTTGCGAACCAATGTTTTCCATTTGCTCTCTTGTCGATCTAAATATTGACAATTCCATTTCAAACCCGATTTCAATTTTAATTTGGAGATCACATAAGAAACAATTTCAACAATGGTGGCTTCGTTTTTGACATTCAATTGCACTGCCCGCATTGTGCTTTCGGCGGGTGCTTTCCCCAATGGTCTCTGTCGTTTGGCCTGTGGATGATCTTTTGGCAATCGATCGGGGACACTTCTTTCCAACACCCGTACTGTGACTAAATAACAACCTTTTCTGGTTCTGCCACGTTCTCGGGGATATATAGTGGTGGACAACACAATGTTTTCAGCAGCGGACGAATCATTCAAACGTTTGTTGTTGTTGTTGCTGCCGCTGTTGTTGTTATTTCTGCTGCTGCCATTTGCATCGCCCCAAGGAGAACCATCCTCTATTGATTTGGTGGGAGAAGTGTTCCAAGAACTGCTGTTCATACTGTTGTCTTCATCCTCCCATCCACCCAGCGAACCACCAAAATCCATCATTGCATTGGGTGACAAGGGTCGGTGGTCGTTGGTTTCATCATCGCCGGACAGGGAGTTACCAAATGATTCGGGCACTTGTTCGTTGTATTTGTTCTTTTTACCTCGACTGCGATCTCGACCACGCGATCTTCTCGATCTTCTTTGAGAGGCGGATCTGGAGGCCGATCGGGTGTTTTGTCTTGATTGTTGTCTTGCTTTTTGTCTCAATTGTTCTGGACTTTTTGTTCTTTGTTCTTCCTTCCCTTCCCCCTCATTATCACTAGCACCGGGTGTCCAGGGCTGCGAGGAAATGGACGGCAAGACAATGGGCCCCTCTGCAGTCAACGAACCTTTTCTGGGTGGTGATGGTGATGCTTGCAACAATGTTGTCGAGGAGGACGACGAGTTGTTGCTTAACACCACGGATTCAATGCCACCAACTTGTGCGCGCAATACTTTGGACGTGATATCATTCAAAGAATCGGCCCCCAATACGGACACTTCAATCATGCCATCTGCACCAAACTTGTTTGTGGTGGCTGGTTGTCCACTTCCCCAACCATGTGTGTCAAAAGGTAACGTGGGTTTGCTCGTTTGGTGCGAGGAACGAATGCCACTGACATTCCACCCCGACACGGAGGAAGTAGAACCACCACGAATGGACGTCAAGGACGTTGAAACGTTGGCCTTTGTGTTGGCATCGTTCATGTTGCTGTTCGTGTTGTTGCCAGGCAATACACCACTGCCACCGTTCATTGTTGCGCCACTGCTTGAAAGCAACATTTTACTGTTGACGTCGTTGGATTTCATGGCTCGTCTTTGTTGTTGTCGTTCTTTGTACAACCGCCGACCCAAAGGTGTGGCGGGACAAAAACTGCCCGGGTGCATTTGTTGCTGCTGTGGTTGGTCCTCTTTGGACGAGCTCCACCCTCGAGTGGATTCATGGTGGTTACCACCGCTTGGTGCACGCTGCAAAGATGGATGACTTGTGATTTGATTGTTTGTCGTCGTCGTCGTCGTCGGTGGTTCTAAATATAAAAATTTAAAAGGACCCTTTTGATTTGGATGTGCATTGGTCGCAAGATTGTGGCCGCTGTTGCCACCATGCCCACCCCCAAAATCACTGCCAAAATCACTGTGACCATCGCCGCCCATGTCATCCAACACCATACCAAAGACACCGGGATGAAAATGTTCTTGTACCAATTCTCGTCCGATTCGATTGGTACCATTGTTCAGATCAGACATTCCAGCGTACACCTCCTTGGAGGTGGTCGGCGTCGACAAATCAAAGGGACTGGGAGGTACGACCATGTTACTACCAGGTCCCCTGCCGGGACCACCCACACCACTTTCTGCGGTCGAGGGGTACCACCCCGAGTTGATCGGCGGTTGCGTCCCGGTGCGGTCGCCGTTACCGGAACCACCACCCTCGCCTTCGCCCTCGCCCGCAAAAGACATGAGGGAAAGACTCAGTTGTTCTTCGTTGACCAAACTGGCACTCATCGTGTGGTACGCACGAATGGCGTCGGCGTCGTTGTTGGCCTGCAATTTGTACAATTTCGTGGCTTTGGCCGCACGGACGCCGGCGAAACCAGCCGGATGAGTCCCTTTGGTGGTAAGTTTACGTTGTGGTAAACCAGCTTGCGGTTTGTATTTGGAAAAGATTGTGCCACGCCGTCCTTCGTACAACAATTCCTTCTCGGCCTTGGTCCTGGGCGCGGGTTGCAATCCTGTTCGTTGTCGTCGTCGTCGTCGTCTTGTACTGGTGGCACCAAACAATCCAACAGAACTACCGATCGCCGAACCGCCGCTGCTGGTGGACAAAGTGGGCAACGAGCGAGAGAGTGGATGATTTCGGGTCAGGGTCAAATCGTGCCTCAATTGCGACAAGGATTTAGGCGCTTCGGCCAGCCCTGCGTGGTGGGATTCACGATTGAGCGAGTAACTTCTTCTGAGTTTAAGTACTGTTGAACTTCTGGATCCCAAAGTGGCGGAACTGGAGGCGTCCAAGTAACTGGCAATGACGGAAGAGGAACCACCACTTAATTGCGACAAGGATGGACTTGTAAGGGTCAAATGGTCTTTGGTTTTCATGGTTTGTTTCTGGCGTTGTTTTATGTCATGTGGAACGGGTTGGATGGTCGAGTCTAAGTTCGTTCACCTGTTCACCTGATAAAAAAAGTTGGACTTCCGAGAATTCTAGGTGAAAAGGCCTCAAACAGTCATCTCCCCCCGAAACCTATATCTGTGATAAGTAAGCCTGGTAAGCAGCAGAGGATAAGCGACTGTTTCGAGAGTTGGGAAGGGGACCAATGTTCGATGTTTCGGTTACAGAAGAACATAAATTTGCCAAGGAATATTCCTCTGGAATTCTTTACTTCTCTGAATACAAACACACACCCACCGCACACCAACAAACAAGGAGTGGAGTTGAGGGAGGGGTCTGAACAGTTTAAAGTTCTGCTCCACCAGTGTGCAACCCTCTGAACACAACAACACCACACAACACCCCAACAGAAAAACTCGAATTCCGGTGCTAGCTAGGATGAACAATTCCTCCACCTCTTCACC
>Ga0115007_10001831_pt1 | contig 13495 bp, 8 predicted proteins | sample ArcOceMetagenome_2_FD_87166 | JGI IMG/M metagenome (GOLD analysis project Ga0115007, IMG submission 87166) | Marine eukaryotic phytoplankton communities from Arctic Ocean - Arctic Ocean ARC135M Metagenome | ecosystem: Environmental > Aquatic > Marine > Oceanic | place: Arctic Ocean | collected... | reverse complement strand
ACTTTCGATGGGCTGCCTTATTGGAAATGTACGGAGGCAGCTCCGTAATTGGTTTGCGATACAATACTACGAAAGGATTTCATCACAATCATATGGTACGTACGAATCCAAAACAATGGAGAAGAATATTCTACGATGTCGTATTATCTGTTTCTTTACTCTACATATACCTACAACAGTGTTGTTACTATTCTTTCATCATTTGTCATATCGTGTTTTTTCTCATATGTTACCATATATAATATTCTATTCTCAGTTTCCAAACACGTATCAGGCTGTACGAGTCGTTAACGGTCCATCTGACTGGAACAATGGAGCCGACTTGCTTTATGTCGAATGGTGCACTGGAGAGCAAGAATTGTATAACATGACAGTTGACCCTCACCAAACTCGCAATCTTGTAGGGCCTGCTTTCTTGGAGACTATAACAGCTTCTGACCACGATGATATCTTCCCGTTGCTGCATAAATTGAATAAAGTACTTTCGAAACTTGGGGATTGTGCAGGGTCGGAATGTTATCAATTGGAAGATGATCATTTCAAGCAATCATTGATCGACGAACATACCAGTATTACAAGCAATAGTAGAAGGACGTTGTTATCGACAATAGAACATATGAAATCATCGATTAGGAATAGGATCCCCTGTCATAACCCACCTAACATGACGGCAAGTAATATCAATCAACGACGAAAGTTTTTTGCTTATGATTTACCAGTGCCGTATCCTTTTCAATTCGGATTCTCCTTTTCGGATGGCGATGACGTTGACGAGGACTTACTAAAGATATGGAACGATTATGAACATTATTTCCATTAAAAAATACTAACAACAAATAATAATATCGGATAATAATAGTAATTTCAAAAATAGTTTTTTTTTCTTATTGTATATAAATTCGTACATCACCCAAGTAAGTTAAATGTCTAACTAATCCACAACTGTATTAATTCCACTATAAGGAACAAGCTTTGGACGTTTATAAACTTGTTTTTCAACTGTTTCAAGTTCCCACATATCACGACTATTAATCCCCTCGGTGAGATCATATCGTTCCCACAGATCTGCCGCTGTGCGGCCTTTCTTATTCTTATTATCCTCATTGCCATCACTCGGTCTGCTAATAGCCAGGTTTGGCTTTTGCTGCTGTTTTTGTAGTGCTGCTACTGCTACTGCTACTGCTAATGGCTGATTCAAAGAAGGTTTGTTATTTGTTGGATCTTTATTTCTACCGGTATCATTATTGCTTGTCGTTGTCGTATCTGTCGCTGTCGTTGTCACAAGCGGCGCATCATTCTTTTCGTCAATTTTCCAGATGAAACTAAGAGCTCTACGGAAAGAACTTTCCGACGTTGTTTCCATTGTAATGATTGCGATAAGTGTAAACGTTGGGATAGCTTGTGAGAGATATTGAGATAGAGTGTATCCGTATCCTGTTCTGAATTCTGTTGTTGTACTAGTATATGTCGTCGCTTTTGCTTTTTGCTTTTTGCTGCTATTTGCTATTCTTTGCTACAATACACTTACGGTGTTGGTATGATACATTAGTATTAAGATACTATTCATAGCTACAACGATAGCTACGGCTATGAATCCCGTTGTTTAGCGCACAGGGCGCCCCAACATTTTTGGCGTGACGAATCTTTCAACAATCCAAGCTTTTTGTTGGGTTGTTTTCTTGCGTGTCTTGTGTTTGTTTTGAAAGAACATCAAGCTGAGCAAAAAAAAATCAGCAACGTTATCACTCGACGAAATAACCACAGCCGCAAACAAAAACGTACAAGTATCGATGTCGATGTGATTTGTGACGACGATATGATCTAGAGTAAAAGTTCGTACCGACATTCCAATTCAACTCCTCTATTTGTAGTACTTAGTATCACATACACCCTTTTCATAAAGGATTACTCAACTATTAATTCCTACAATAACCGGTCCGACGATACGTACCGGCAAGCAATTATTTGTTAGAAATCTCAGAAATTCCAAAGATGCCTGAACAAAAACAGGAACAGATAAAACAGCGTAACCAAAATCAGGAACATCAGGGAGGAGGATTGTTTCCTTTTAGAGTAAAAAAGTTTCTGTCGGAGGTAGCATCAGCAGGTCATGCTGTTTTGAAGGAACACCAAGTTAAACAGCAAGAACATGCCGATCGAAACAGTCAAGCACAGGCGCGTAAGCCACCTATCGTCGCGGGGACTTCATCTCCTAAAATGAAAAATCCTACTACCCTGAGAAATAATACACCACCTGCTATCGTTACGGAAAGTAAACCCCAACAGCAACTACAACAGCAAAAATTACCGAGAACACCACCCACCACGCGTCGTCCTGTTGCAGTTTCCCCAGGAAAAGATGAATCCGCTGTAGATTTTAAGGCTGTGATTGATCAGCAACCGATTATGAATTTTCAATATGAGAACGACTGGGAAATTCTTTCTTGTTGTGGTGACTGTGACGAGAAAACTTCCAGTTGTTCTGGTGTTTTTGTGTCGTCGGGTCCAAAGGCAGGATCGATACGGTCCATGGCATCATTAGATCAAGATAGTTCTTCTTACCATGCAACGTTATCGGTTCCCTTCAAAATACAAAGAACAAATTCATCGTCGACACTTGACTCACAAGACAACGTACTGGGTCCGAGTGGAAAGGGCATCCTGGGAGTGGACTACGTTGAACATGTATGTCTTCCTACTGACACCCTACAGGGGATATGTATATCCTACAAGGTTAGCGCATCTCAGTTGCGTCGTGCAAATCACTTTTCTGGTACCCTCCACTCAGCTCCAAAGAAACTTCTAATTCCATTATCAAAGCAAGCACTCCGAACAGGATTTATTCGAGTACAAGATACGGACAATAAGGAATACAAGTTTCATAAAATCCAGGCAGAATATCCAGACATAAGTGCCACTGAAGCAAAGGCATATCTCGAATTGGCAGATTGGGAACTAAAGGACGCTTTGCAGTCTGCTAAGGAAGATCAGGAATGGGAGAATAGTGCGGAAGGGTACGATAACGAGGATGGAGAATATAAAGTTAATAATCTCAAATCAGGACAGATTGGCATAAGAGTAGGCTTCAATGGGAGTATTCCTACTTTTAATCTAACCGGAACGGGTCATATATTGTCAAAAAGTTTCATTAGTAAGAAAAAGGAAAGTTTAGACGATGACGAAGGAAATTCTTCTACTACCAAGAAGAAGGAAAAGGTTGTAGTTCACACGCGTCCTCCATCCATTGCTACCAAATCAGTACTGGCTGAAGATTTATACAATGCAGCGCCACAGCATAACTCGTATGGTTTGGAGCTGAAACCCCTTCCCAAGCGTAATCCATCGACTCAAAACTAGGATGGGTGACGGATAGAGACGATGATTATTTTGGCTTCACTTTATTGTATATTTTATTTATCTTATTTTAGTTTGTATGTATTTTTTTAATAGTGTTCTTATAATAATAACAACAATTTATAGCATAAATTCTTTTTTTTTATAATGAGTCTTGAATGAGAAATAAGGAAGAGGACTCCCGCATTGTACGAGTGTCCCCTATTACTTTTTTAAACCGTACTATTTTCTTTTTGTCAAGTTTTATTAACGAAACTGTTGATAGCAAATGATCGGGTAGGATTTTCTCACAACTCTTTATCTAAAATTATTAGCTATGATGATCGTGATGATCGTGATGATCGTTCTTTCTTTTTGTGAAATACAGCATCTGTCATTGCCAACAAACACACACCACGTGGTGGACTGCGTGGGAAACGAAAATATCCCAAAAGAAACAATTATTATTAGCGTTTTCAATTTGGTTGTGTATTTTTATCTACAAATGGGTGTGGTGTTATTTGTGTGGTGTTATTGAATATTCAAATTTAAATACAAGATATCTCTATCATCGTTCCTGAGCAACCAGCATGTTGGCAGCGACTAAGGCTTCCTCCAAGAAGTCATAATATTGTGGATCCAATTCATCCAATGGTGGTCTACAATAGGCCCTGCTTGTAAGTCCCATCCGGTTAGCAGCCCACTTACAAGGAATTGGATTACTCTCAACAAATAATCTGTCATGTAAAAGAGCTAATGGCTGGTTCAATTGCATAGCCAGTTCACTATTCCCCTCCAATGCCGCATGGATCATTGCTCTCATAACCTTAGGGGCGATGTTGGCTGTTACCGATATACACCCGTCTCCACCTGCTAAAACATAGTCAGTCGTTGTTCCATCGTCTCCGCTCAACTTCAAAAAGTTTTTACTACCTTCCTCACCAAGAATATTTTTTAATGATATTAGACGTGAAATATCCCCCGTCGCATCCTTAATACCAACGATATGTTCATGTTGTGAAAGTGTCGCGATTGTTTCGTCTGACAAATCGACGGCGGTCCTACCGGGGACGTTGTATAAAATAACAGGTAATCCCATATCAGCCATAGTCGTGAAATGTTTAATTAAACCTCTTTGTGGTGGTTTGATATAGTAAGGTGAAACGACTAAACTAGCATCAGCTCCTAAATCGATGGCTTGTTGTGTATACTTCTTGACAGAAGCAGGATCAATAGTTCCAGTTCCTACTAACAATGGGATTTTTCCTTTTGCTCTATTTACAATAGTTGTCAGGGCAAGTTCTCTTTCTTCCATAGACATAACGGCCGCTTCAGCTGTTGTTCCAAGAACGCACAAATTATCTGTTCCAGCTTCTAGATGGAAATCGATTAATTTTTCCAATCCCGGTACATCGATTTTATCATCCTCTGTAAATGGTGTAATGAGAGCACAAGTAGATCCTCGTTTCATTGGCATGAACTCATTGGCGTTAGTACCTACGAACAACTGCGTCGACGACGACGACGACGATAACGTAGAACTGTACGATGTAAAACCTATCATTATCATTGTCATATTATTCGTTTGATGATGATATGATGTATGTTGTCGACGATAAGATAAAGACAAAGATAAAATAAAAGACGATACGATGCAACAGCAAGTAAAGAGTCAGCATGAGTGCGTGTGTGGATAATCATTTTCTTCGAAATAATAACGAGGAGAAAAATAAATGTTGGTATAACATCTCAGCAACCATTTTTCTTTTTCTTACCGAATACTGACGGAAACATCGTCGAGCATAATACGAATGATGATGGGATTAGAGACTTCATATTACTGCTGTACAAAGTAAATGTTTATTCTTTATTATTTTATAATAAAAATGCGATAATAAATGTTGTTGTTGATGTGTCAATATGGCAGTTACCGGTATGTTGATGTTGCAGATGTCGACTGAGTTGTTGGTTTTTACTTTACTTTGTCGGTGACCTATTGAAAACGAAGGGGAAGAATAGATGAGGATACTAAGTTATTGGTAGCAATTGAATTGTTGTTTACATTCCTTCTTCTTTTCTTTGTCATTATACGAGATCTTCGTGTTCAAACTTAAATGGTTTTGGCGTCTATACTGCTATTCGCAAATCTTCCCGTACTTCGACTCATGTGCACAAACCCTTACTTGCTCACTGCTCATAGAGGCTAGGTGGCCGTCGATACACGCAGATTTGAGGTTTTACATAATAATATTTAGAAAGAAAAAAAAGCTCATCAAGCTTACAGCCAACCAATTGAATAGAATTCCGTGACGTAAATTCGAAAATGAAATTTCAGAACACTGCAATAAAAGCAGGTGACATTTCTGTGATTGGAATCGACTGACTCGACTAATAGAATGTGTTTCAACTTTCTGTCCATCACAAGACCACACACAAGAATCTTTTAACTTCATTATTTCTTCACTTTTCTTTCCGTTCGTTTACAATAACGATATTATGTATCATGTCGAACGCAAGCACCAAACGTCCTTCTGGTATTAGTAAGGAAAACAAAGACAAAGACAATGCAATCGGATCAAAATTTTCGTGGATGGAAGATGGAAAAAGTTTGTCAAAAAATTTGCTGTATACACCAATTGTTGCCTACCACAAGGCGGCGGCGGCGGCGGCTTCTGCTGCTGCTTCCGTCGACGATAATAACAACGACGACGTCGACAAACGATCTAGTCAACATCATCCATCCCAGTATATGAGTATGAAATCATCTGTACCAAAATCTTTACAGGAAGTATCTTTGGTAGCCTTTTTGCATACCGTTTCTTGTGATTATCATCGCAATGGCAATGGTCGTAACGATGCAAAGAATAATGGAAGTCGTCCTTTAGGAAAGAATGATATAGAAGGTCGGATCCGACAACGAGCAGTTACGTTGATTGGAGGTGGAATAAATTCGTCAATAATACCTACTAATAAAACCTTTCAAGAGCGAAAATTGTCGTCGTCGAATACAAATAAAAAACGTCGTCAACGAAGTTGGGAAGAAATTGAACCCATATTGTTGAAAAAGAAGATTAATATGAATACGAATACGAAGAACAACAACAGCAACAAACAAAGTAATGATTTTAATGATGTTATTTTATTCCTACAGGGACTGAATGTTGCTTGGAATGAATACATTTGGAAAGTAATATCAAATCCGCCGTCTTCCAATAATAAAAAACCAATTGATAAGAACAACAACGACGATGAAGTTCTAGTACAAGATTTACATGTACCTCCTTTGAAAGAAATTGAATACCAACTTATAGCTTTAACGAGGAGAAATACTAATAGAATCAACAACAACATCAACAACAATAGCAGTTATCGTCCTTTAGAACTAATTGGATCCCACGTTCGGATTGAGAGTTGTAATTCTCATAGGTCTTGGATTGGTAGATTTGGTATTTTAATTGGAGAAACAACAAATACATACAAAATCGCAGGTTATTGTAGCGCTAATACAAAAAAGGGTAGGAGGAAGAATAGGAAAAAAAGGGAGTATACAAAAGAATCATCTGATGTTATCAGTAGCAGTATAAATAATGCATCTGATGTTGTTAAAGAAGATCACGAAGATAACGATGATGAAGTAGAAATCTTTCTGTTACCCAAACGCGGATCCTCTATGGCACTGATCGTTCCAGTTCCATTCGATAGTGCTACTGCTAGATGTACAAGTAGTAGTTGTGTGAACAACAACAACAACAACAACAACGATGATCCCGATGCTAATAAGAATATCATTCCTTTGCCAGACAAAGCTATTTGTATTTCTATAATCGATCCAGATGATATTATCAAATAATGATTTCAATAGAACAAGGAGGTTACGTTTTCAGGTACAGTATGGCAAAAAGAAAGGAACGAATTGAATGAATCGGTAGGTTTTTAAAGACCTGATTAACTCCGGGTAATAAAATTTAATAATAGAGTAACTTTACTTGTTTTCGAAAGAATATCAACTAAACAAATATATATATATATATATCATAGCTAGAGAGTAGTATACGTGTGATGCAACAGAGAACATCCACGGTTACGTTTACAGGTATGGCAACAAGAAAAATAACGAATTGAATGCATCGAGAGGTTTTCAAAGATCTAATTCACTGTCCGGGTAATAGAATTTAATAATAGAGTAGCTTTGCCTGTTTTCGAAATAATATCAACTATACATATATCATAGCTAGAGAGTAGTATACGAGTGATGCAACAGAGAACATCCACGTTTACGGTCATGGCATTGTTGTTTTTAAGTCAAAATCTGGAAGATCGATTTACATATATTTTCATCTTAATCATTGGTTTTTTTATTGTGTTATCAGTTGTTTAATATGTATAAATAATAAGGTAAACGATTTAATATTGATGACCCGATGCAGCTGCCTTTTGTCCAAGTTCGAAATGTTTGGTTCTCTTGTGACATAATTGCTTCTTGGTTTTACATTTCTTACATTCAAGACGCAAGACGATTTTACGTGTAGTTTTGGCCTTCTTGTGAAAGACTGGCTTTGTTTGTCCACCGAAACCCATTTGTTTGGAGTCGTATCGCCTTTTACCTTGGGCAAAATTTGATGCCTTACCGGCCTTGTATTGGGTGACCTTGTGAAGGGAATGCTTCTTGCATTTTCCAGCACAGTAAGTCTTACGTTCTTTTGGAACATTCACCATTTTATTATTATTTTATGAATGATATAATATCTATAAAATTATATGAAGGAGGAAAGTAAAATAAAATAGAATAGATTTGAGTTAGTACAAAGCAAGTAGAATGGATAACAAATAAGCAATCCAATTACAACGATCCTAACAAACTAACAATATCGTTCGTTGTCTCGTTTTATCGTACAAGTGCTACTACTAACTCAATGACGCTCGAATAAAATAAAATCAATCGCCGTTAAAACACCAATAGCAACAGTGACAACAAGAATGTTTACCACAGCGACAACGAGAGCATCCACTACTACTATTACTACTACAGCGATAACAAAGTTACCAACTTACATTAAACAACAGTGATCAATATATTGTCTTGGTTACATGCAACAACGAGATGGTAGTAGCAGAACTTGATGTTGCTGTTGCGCTGTTGTTTGTATTCTGCCGAAAGCACGCATAGCCGAGGAAATAACTATCAAAAAAATTAATTAGTACGGGGTAAAAGGTATTCGGATGAAGGACGGACGAAAATTCAGTCTTTTGGGTGCGGAGGGTTGGGGGAAACTTCAAAATGTTTTTGTTAAATTTTTGTTGTGGGGTGTAGAGAAAATAAGATTTCTTCGTTCAATTTCACTTCAAATGCTGGTGTAAAGCAGTTTTAGTTGCAAGTTGCAATCGCATCTTTGTTCTTGTTTCATGCATGTCATTACAACAACCGAGACATAAGAATACATAACTCGTTTCAACCTTTTGGAATATATTGAATAGAGGAATATACCACATCGTAATCTTTATAACAATGCCATCTGTTCCCGTCACTTCAGCAGATGCACGTGAGACGCTCGTTTCGTTCACGGAACAACACATAACTCAATTGATCCGTGAAGCCGTAAAAGTACAACACCACTGTAAACGTGCTCGATTCCATCTATCGAATGAGAAAGATTCCAAGAGTGGTGGTGTGGGGGGAGGAGGAGGAGGAGGCGGATCTGGGCTGCTAACAACCAACAAAAATAAGACTCGTACGGGAATTCTTAGACGTCGATTACACGCCGATGATATCAATATGGCATTGCAGTGGCGTGGGTCGGAGAAAATATACGCTACTGGTATGGTTGGTGGTGGTCGATTTGTTAACTCGTCATCACGTGACGATAAAAAGATTATGTTGGAAGATTATTTAAAAAGTGAAATGAAATTCAGACCGCCACAAGAAATTGGACTAACGTTGCACTGGCTAGCAGTTGACGGGGTTCAACCTGATATTCCACAAAATCCACCGACCGCTGCTAGCAGTGGCAATGCTGCCAACAATAACAAACGGAAGCAGCAGGTCGTTCATCGAGTTGAAGACGATGGAGAGGAGGACGATACTTCTGGAGGAGGTGATGGTGTTCAAGTGACGCAATTACTTCCTCGTCTGTTGAGTGAAGAACTACGGTTGTACTTTTCAAGAATAACCGGAGCCGTAGAACGTGGCGGAGCCACGCCTGTGACACGGCAACAACAGGATGCGGCATTGACGTCACTAAGTCAAGACCCTGGATTGCAGGAGTTGGCACCATTTATGATAAATTATGTAACCAAAAACTTATACAAGCACGTGGGAAATCCGGAACATTGTCGAACCTTAATCCGCATGGCACAGGCTCTATTAGTCAATCCACACATGCATCTAGAACTCTATGTAAGCAAAAACAAAAATACAATGTGCCTAACTATTCAATATACTGAGACCGTACAGCATAACATTTTATCTATCAAGCAACATGTTTCACTGAGTATCTAACATTTTCCTTTTCCGTTCTTATTCCCGATCTTTAACCGGTGTAATTTCCTCCTAGCTCCATCAACTTTTACCCGCTATCTTGACAATGGTTGTGGCACAACGCTTGTCCTCCAAATCGTTCGACAATCACTGGATACTTCGTTACGAGGCTGCTCTTTGTTTGGTACAAACTTGTAATCTGTAGGTATATGATATTATATTCGACTACTTTTGTGGCGGGAATTGGAAAAATCCACTCTCTTTCTGACAGTCTCGTTTTATATTTTGTTTTGTTTTGTTTTGTTTCAATGAATGGTTCGATCTTTTTTAATTATTTTAAAAGATTTGGAGAGGATTACGCAACGCTCAAAGCGAGAGTTTTGAAAACATTGTCTGATGCCATCGGACCCGATAAATCTCTTTCTACTCGATACGGAGGCCTTGTAGCTATTACTTTCTTCGGATCCAAAGCGATCAATGCTTTTGTTTTGCCATTGGCGTTGGATTACTGGAAAAAGTCGGAAACTGCACTCGCAAACGCCAATAATTTGGAACAACGAATGGCGATTCAAATGTGCAAACAGGCTACTTTGAATGCTATCGGTGTATTCAATCAAGAGGCACCCGAAGCCATGGACATGGGATGGGATGAGTTAGAAGATACATTTGGGGATAGATTAGTTATGCTGTGCACAAACGAAACAGAATACGCCACGTGCTTCATTTGATATGCTCTTAAGAAGCATTTTTTAGGATGTTAACTATTGGAAGAAATGACGCAGATACGATTGATTTTAATTGAAATGAATGTAATAATAAATGGGAAATTTGTTTTGTCACAAGAATTAATGTTTTGTATTTTCAAATTTTAGTTTCTACACTACTGTAGTAGATAAAATTAGTTCTGGATAATCTTTGTCTGAGATTGTTGTTAATCAATTCTATAGCAGGAACGGGACGAGGGCTAGTCGAGCGATGGTTGCTTCCACGCAAATTCTTCTATGTAAGCACCAAGCTCTGAGTTCTCTTCGACCTCAAGCCCGCCACAACTACCCGTACAAGTGAAAACTGAAACGCATCCCCAATTCGGTTTGTTGGTGTCCCCCTCCATAATTTTAGCTCTCATTGCATCGACCGCCTTTTCTGTAGTATCAACAAGATTAGGAGGGACTTGCTCTGGTTGTGATTGTTCTATTATGTTTGTTGCTGCTCTTAAAGCCTCGATTTCTTCTTTCTTTATTTTATTTTTGTCGTCTTCTTTGTTCCGTTCCGTTTCTTCGTGATTTTTCAACAAGTAATGAAGCATTTGAGGCATAAGTTGGAACTCAAATCGTCGCTCCGCTCCGCATCGTTCGCATGAAGGTATATCTGCATCATTGGGTCGGTGATCCGATCGTATCCATAATGGAGAGGTGGTTTCCAAACATTGCTTCTGATCGGGCCATCTCAAGTAACGAAGACACTGCGTATTGACATTAGGTATACTAATAATTCGATCATAAAATTTCATAGTGATATCGTCTTTTGTAATCGTCTCGGGGCCAGCACCGGTCATTTCATTTAAATCTGCTTGTTCTAAATTACTATCTAATCCTTCTTCGTCGTCGTTTTCGTCATCGTCATCGTCGAACATTGGACTTTCCGCCTTTTCTCCCGATTTTTCATCCTTCTCAACTTGGGGCTCTTCTTCCACTACCAACTCCGATGCTGTCAATACGGAAGGCATGAATGTAGATTCCAAGTCGGAAGAAGATTCTTTTTTGTTGAAAATATATTTTTTATGTTCTTTCTGATGGTGTCTGCCACAAAAGTGATAACCCTGAACTGGACATTTGCCGTGCCCTCGTTGACCGCATACCCTGCAAAGATTCACCTCCCAAGACTCTGGAAGATGTTTCGGCGAAAACTCGTCCGCTTCTAGTGGATAGTACGGATTCTGTTTCGGCAATTGGGTTCGCAATACACGTATCGTTCCAGTCGTTTCTTTTCCACACCCATTGCTGCTGTTGCTTTTAGGGCAAGCAAAGATGTAAAATGTACGATGGAAGGCGTCGGAACTGATTTCATCACAGGGACAGTAGATCTGACAGACAAATACTAGAGGATTCTGGCAACATTTACAGGTAAGGTAATTTTGGGGAATATCTTTCGGATTGAGCCAAGTCGGTCGTCCTCCCAATTGACCACCATCCCAATCTCTCCACAAGGGCATATTATGGCCTGCGAATCTCCGATGATCGTCATCTTCGAATGCAACGGAAAATCCAAGTTGGACAGAAGCTTTTACTGGTTCATTCTCATCGGTCTCTGAAGACATCATAAATGCTTTTATTTGCGTTGTTTACTGGTGGTGTCTGCCTCATTAAGTTAGCAATGAGTCCGATGCTACTCTAGCTTCTGCTTTATTGTACAAAACAGTTTTAAAGTTTGTTCGAACTGATTTTGAAAAAAATCTTGTCGTCGTCTGATAAGGGTGAAATCGTATAAAGGCCAGACGTACGATTTTTAAGAATTTTCTATTACATTTTTGTCCTATTCCCAGCATGGTCCTCACTATCTCTTGAGGAGAAAATTCAGCAAAAAATTATCTCTATCTGTCACTAAAGGAGACCCAATTTATAAACCCCACAGTAACAAAAGGTCATCCCTATGTTACAAACAATCAATACCAGCTACTGGATGGAGTAGGGTATGTGGTATGCGACATGTACGGCACAGCAGCAGCAGTGGTTTATTTATTATGATATAGTAGAGAGTTAGCATTTCTATTATTTGTGATTTCTGAATACTGTGAAATTCAGATCAGTTTTCCCTGATGCTACCTATGTCTATTGCTAAATTGATAGGTTATGGTATCTACTAAATGGTAGGAGACAAATACTCATCAGAGACTATCCTTTGTGGTTGCTCTGCACTCTAACGTACGCTAATTAATAACCTACATGTAGGAGTGACTGATCTAAGATAAAGTATAACTAGGATTGAGAATAGAAAAAGTGGCAAACACTCATCAAAAGGGATGATTCTAGACTATTATATGCTAGCGCTGAGAGCGGCTAGTAGTTTAGTACCTACCTAGCCTAGCTAGGCAGGCAGGCAGATAATATGAGCTTTAGGCCACCAGTTTGTGATATTCTTGTGCTAATTTTTTTGGTTTGGTTGGTTGATAACAATGTTCTTCTTCTTTTCAAATCAGTCGGTCCAGTGAAAAATGAGCTGCATTATAAAACAGAAAGAAAAGCTAATGGAACAGATACTACATTACACATACACAAACAATCTGATTCTTTCCCTTTTTTTACAACATACACAACCAATTGATATCTGTAATGAACTTCTTTGCTACTACTAGCTACTAGCACTAGAGCTCTAGAAATTGCCTTGAATGGTGGGTGCGTGCTACAACAATCCCACAAGAATATTCTTGAAAATCTGCGAGCTGCGCGATGAATCAGTGATGATATTCACGGGCCGTACAGTATAGTCATGGTAGGTTACGGTAGGTTACGAACGAAATAGCGGCCTTGTCCAATCAAAGTTAAGCTCATTCAAAGATTCCATACGCTCTTTTGTCATTGTACTCTTTTCATTTTTGTGTAACAATTTGTACTGGCATCTTTGGGTTTTAACCCAGATTCCAAGTTGTTTGTTGGATGGAAACACTTGTGGAACATTGGTACTACCATT
>Ga0115007_10001827_pt1 | contig 13505 bp, 13 predicted proteins | sample ArcOceMetagenome_2_FD_87166 | JGI IMG/M metagenome (GOLD analysis project Ga0115007, IMG submission 87166) | Marine eukaryotic phytoplankton communities from Arctic Ocean - Arctic Ocean ARC135M Metagenome | ecosystem: Environmental > Aquatic > Marine > Oceanic | place: Arctic Ocean | collected... | reverse complement strand
GAAGGCGAAGACTACGATCTAGCGGGTTTCTGTGTGGGCGTGGCTGAAAAAGCAGAACTAATCGACGGCAGCAAAGTAAAAGCAGGCGACGTGATCATTGGTTTGCGCTCTTCTGGTGTGCATTCAAACGGTTACTCATTAGTACGCAAAGTGATCGAAGTATCGGGGGCTGACCTAAATCAAGACCTAGACGGCCAAACCCTTGGCGATGCCCTACTGGCGCCTACTCGCATTTACGTAAAACCGATTCTTAAAATGCTTGAAACCATCGATGCGCACTCAATCTGCCATATCACTGGCGGCGGCATGTATGAAAACATCCCTCGCGTACTGCCAGAAGGCACCAAGTGTATCCTTGATAGCGCGGCATGGGATCGCCCAGCTGTATTCAACTGGCTCCAAGAGAAAGGCAACATCGATTGGCATGAGATGCACCTTACCTTCAACTGCGGCCTAGGCATGATCGTAGTGGTTGATGAAAAAGACGCTCAAGCCACAATGGATATCTTAAATGCAGAAGGCGAAACCGCTACCCTAGTTGGCCGCATTGAAAAAGCAGGCGAAGGTGACGAGCAAGTCATCGTTAAAGGCGTAGACGAGGAATAAGCACAGTGAAAGCCGAACAAGCAGAACCTGCGCGTATTGTGGTATTAATTTCTGGCTCTGGCACAAACTTCCAAGCCATTGCGCAAGCCTGCCAGAAAAAAGAAATAGACGGTGAAATCGTCGGGGTGATCAGTAATCGCCCCGGCGTCATGGGACTTGATCGCGCCGAGCAGTTAAGCATTCCAAGCTCTGTCGTTGACCATACCGAATTCTCTAGCCGCGAGGAATTTGATGGCAAGCTAATCCACGAGATCGACCAATACGGCGCTGATCTTGTTGTACTAGCGGGTTTCATGCGCATCCTAACGCCGGACTTTGTTCGTCGCTACAAAGGCCGTTTATTGAATATCCACCCGTCGTTACTGCCTAAATACAAAGGACTCGATACACACAAGCGCGCCCTTGAAGCAGGCGATAAAGAACACGGAGTTACTGTGCACTTTGTCAGTGAAGACCTTGATGGCGGCCCCAATGTCATTCAGGCGGTTGTACCTGTGTTAGATGACGATACCGAAGGCAGTTTAAAAACGCGAGTTCAACAGCAAGAACTCATCATCTACCCGATTGCCGTTAAGTGGTTTGTTGAGGGTCGTATCTCCATGCTCAAAGGCGATGCCTACTTCGACAATCAACCCCTTCCCGAGTCTGGTGTTCAGCTTACTTTTTAATAAAAGTAAGCTTGGACAAAATAGAACAGACATTTCTAGCCAGTTGCTGGCATGCACACAGTAACTGCGCTTATACTCAAAAGCATATTAACGACCTACCTAGGCAGGATGCTTTGTATAAAATCATCGTCACCTTTTTTATTCTTCTTGCCAGCCAAGCAAGCTTCGGCAATGAGACAGCCCAGCCACCCAATCAAGCTCCCGAATTCACGCCTTATAAAGCGAGCTATGAAGCCACCTGGGAAGCAGGATGGTTCCCGATTACCGTTGATGCTAGCCGTGAACTGAGCAAGCTTGATAATGGGCTATGGCAACTCACCTTTGAAGCCTACTCATCGGTAGCGGACCTGCATGAAGAATCGCAATACAGTATTGATGGCAACACCGTGAAGCCACACTATTACCGCTACAAAACATCCGGTTTTTTATCTAAAAAGCGCCGCGCACAAACCTTCGACTGGGACAGAAAACAAGTCTGGATACCCGAACGTGATGAATGGGCAAAATACGAATTAATGTTAGGCATACAAGATAACCTCAGCTACCAAGAGCAAATTCGCCTTGATTTGCTGGCCGGGAAAACCGATTTTTCTTACTCTGTTGCCTATAAAAACCGCTTAAAGCAATACGATTTCAAGGTGGCAAAATACGGCAAGACAAAAACCAAACAAGGTTTAATCAACACAGTCGAAGTCATCCAAGAAAAAGAAAGCAGCAAAGAATCCACCCGCATCTGGTTTGCAGTGGATTACGAATATTTACTCATCAAACTACAAACCAAACAGAAAAACGGCGATAGCAATACCATCAGCTTAAAGAAAGCCACCATTCAAGATAATGTCCTATTAGGCTTCTGATACTTTTTTCCTATACATAAATCACGTAGAATCTCCCCTATCCAGGGGGAGGCCTCGGCCTGAGATGTCTTTTTAGCGAACCCCTAGAACCTGATCCGGTTAATACCGGCGTAGGAATGGACATTCTTTTGCGCATTTACACTCTCTTAAAGCGCTACTAATTACCTCTACGCAGTAACCGGGACTTATTCAATATTTTGGAAAAGACCCATGAAAACCCCAATCCTCTTATCTTCTTTAGCATTAAGTGCCAGTAGTATTGCGGCCTTACCAACGCCTGTGAATGGCCAAGTGACAGATGCAGTTCAGCCCACTGAAGTGAATGGCGCTGTCATCGACGCCACACAAAAATCAAATGCAGCACAATTAGACACCGTCAGTGTTACTGCAGATTTTCGTCAGCTAGATGTAATGGAGATCCCCTCTGCTGTTACTGTTATCGATAAACAGCAAATTAATGCCAGTAACGCCAGCCACTTAGAAAATATTTTATCAATGGCACCCAATGTGAATTTTGCATCAGGCTCATCACGTGCGCGCTTCTTTCAGATTCGAGGCATTGGAGAACGCAGCCAATTTAAAGACCCTGTTAATGCATCAGTGGGCTTAACTATCGATGGTATCGACATGACTGGCCTAGGTGGCGCAGCCACCTTATTTGATATTGAACAGGTAGAAATTCTACGCGGCCCACAAGGCACTGCTTTTGGTGCTAATGCACTGGCCGGCGCCATCAACATTGTCAGCACGCAACCCACTATAGAGCGTAATGGTTACATTAAAAGCAGAACGGGTAATTACTCAACATCTGAAACCGGTGCAGCCATATCAACCGAAGTTACAGATTCCGTTTTAACTCGATTTGCGTACAACCACTTACAATCCAATGTCTACACAGAAAACCAATATCAAAACCGAGACGATTCAAATAAGTTTGATGAGCAAGTTTTTAAATCCATAACTACTTTTGACATCAATGACAACAATGACGTTACGTTCACGCTACTAAATGCAAATATAAATAATGGCTATGATGCATTTAGTCTGACCAATGACAGAAACACCTACTCAGATGATCAAGGCTTTGACAAACAAAACACCACAGCATCAAGTGTTAAATGGATAAACTCAAATGCTGAAAACTTTTTGATTGAGACAACCATCTCTGCTGTTAACACTAATGCCACGTATAGTTATGACGAAGATTGGTCTTATGGTGTATATGATTCAAACGGCAATTGTATTTCAGAATGTGTCATTGATTCAGACCCTCTAAATTATGTTTACAGCACATTCGATGAGTACAAACGTAAAACCAATAAAGGCAACTTAGATGTCCGCATTCTTTCAAATGAAAAAAGCCGACTATTTGCTGATTCAACGGATTGGATTCTTGGAATTTACACTCAGAATAAATATGAAAAGCTCAATCGAGCTTATACCTATGATTTTGAAGACCCAAGTGCTGCAGGTACGATTGGCAGTGAAACAACGCTTTACAGTAATCGCCTGGAAAATAACTCCTATGCGGCATACGTTCAATTAGCCAGCCACTTAAGCACCAAAACACAAATAACCTATGGCGTTCGAGCTGAGGAATGGCAATCGGACTTTACCGATTTCACTAATCTAAACCTAGACTATAAAGAAACGCTATTTGGCGGAAAAATCTCTCTAGAGTCATTAATTCATGTAAACCATCTCACGTATTTATCTCTAGCAAGGGGTTATAAAGCTGGCGGATTCAACAGTGATCCAGATGTTTCTAGTGAAAATCGCACATACAAAACCGAAACTAACAACACCGTAGAGCTTGGTTTAAAATCATCTCTAAATAATGATGCACTCAATACTCGTCTTGCCGTTTTCTACACACAACGTGAAGATCAGCAAGTAAAAAGCTCATACGTTATTCCTGCAAGCGACCCTAATGAAGCACCGGACTTCCAAGACTACATAGCGAATGCAGCTAAAGGTAAGAACTATGGTTTAGAAGCTGAATTAAACTGGAGAATAGCACCTAAAGTACAATGGTTAGCCGCACTGGGATTACTGCAAACTGAATTCACTGATTATGAGTACCAAACCACTGACGGAACTTTCTCCAAAACAGGCCGAGATCAAGCTCATGCGCCTAACTGGACACTCAATACCTCTGTCATCACCAATATTAGCCAAAACGTGTCCTTAACATTAAGCGCTGAAGGCAAAGACAAGTTTTATTTCTCAGATAGTCACGATGAGCAATCAAAAACTTACGGCTTGGTACATGCCCAAATCAAATATCAAAAAGACGACTTAGAGCTAACACTTACAGGTCGCAACCTAACTGATAAAGACTACGCCACAAGAGGGTTAGGTGGATTTAGGAACAACCCAAATAATGGCTGGAGTGATACCCAACACACACAATTGGGCGAGCCTCGATTAGTTTCAGTATCAGCAAAATACAGCTTTTAATTACCAGCCGGACACTATCCGACCATAATTCGGCAGGCAATGCCTGCCCTACTAAATAAACGTACAAACTGGAGCCGATATGGAATTATCCGTCGAGATCAGCAAATACCCATTGGCCGATGATTACATTCCGGCCATCAAAGACTTTATCGAACGCCTAAACGCCACCGATGGCATCAGCGTCGTGGGCAGCACCATGAGCACCCAAATCTTTGGTGAGTACGACTTAGTCATGTCTGTATTAACTAAAGAAATGAAACGCTCATACGAAGTATTTGGCAAAGCCATTTTTGTATGCAAATTTATTGGCAGCAACCTTGACCCAGCGCTTAACCCTCACGGCGATAACTAAAGGCTTATCATGGAAACAACTCAAGACACACAATCATTCAGTGACGCCTTTATCCAAGGTGTCATTTCAGCGGCACAAGCCATGAGCTATTGGGAAGTCATCGCTGTAGCCTTAGGCATCGCCTACCTTGTACTGGCCATGCGTGAAAACAGCTTATGCTGGTATGCCGCTTTTGGTAGCACCGCTATTTTCAGCTGGTTATTTTTTGATGTTAGCCTTCTAATGGAATCCGCACTTAATGTGTACTATTTAGCAATGGCGGTTTATGGTTGGTACGTCTGGAATAAAAAACCACAAAACTCAGCCATGCAAAATGAAATGACACCCAAACTCCCCATCACCACCTGGTCTGGCAAACAGCACTCACTGGCCATTGGTGGCGTATTCGTCATGACCTTCATTAGTGGCTTTTTGTTAAGTGAAAACACCACAGCCGTAATGCCCTACCTAGATTCGTTCACCACTTGGGGTGCGGTACTAACGACCTACATGGTGGCTAAAAAAGTATTAGAGAACTGGATTTACTGGTTTGTGATTGATGCCCTTGCCATCTACCTATACATTGACCGTGAGCTTTACCTTACGGCCCTGCTAATGGCTGTGTATGTCATTATGGTTATTTTTGGCTATGCAGCGTGGCTGAAGATTTACAAATCTCAAACACATCAGACACAAGGACAAACGGCTTAGTCATGATTGTTACGTCACATGCATTGAATCATGTTTTAAAAGATTGGCCGCAATGGCCAATCTTAAACCGCGTTGATGCATCTGCCTGTGACTTCACACCCCTTGAGCAAGGCCTCACCAATGAAAACTGGCTTGTTACCCTGCCAGATGACAATAGTAATACGCAATTTGTCATACGCATCAATGCCCAGAACGCCAAAGAGCTCAACATTGATCACCAAAGCGAGTTTGAGATTGTCCAGCGCATTAGCAACCTAAACCTCTGCCCTCAAATCACATTTAAAGAATCGACTTTTAAATATTGGGTACGCCCCTATATTCGCGGCAATACCCTCGCAGAAATACAATCACAAACGCCTTCATACCAAATACAGCATGACCTTGCGGAAGTAGCCAATGTTCTGAATACAATACACAAACAGCCCACGCAACCCAATTGGCCAACTGTTAACACCATCGAGCGCACCGAATATTTCTGGCCACAAATCATACCTAGACTTATTCAACATAAATCTGCCATTTTGAAATGCAAAGTCTTACTTGATGAGCTTTTAAAATCAGACATTAAACAAGCATCTCTTTGCCACATGGATACCAACACCCATAACTGGATCAAAGACAAAAGCGGAAAACTAAACCTAATAGATTGGGAATATGCCGGCCTAGGCAACCCAATTTGGGATTTAGCCGTATTCAGTGACAGCGCGAAACTTAGCCGACGAGAGGAGCAAGACTTGCTTTCTCATTATGGCCAAAACTCCCTAGAAGAACTGCACCATGCAAAACGCCAGATGGAGTACCTGTCTATTCTCTGGTTTGCGGTACAAGAAAACACCGACTGCAACACACTTCTTTGCGAACTTAACAACCTAGTTGCCCGCTCTAAGCAGCCTGTAACACTTGGTTAATCGAACCATCTAAACGTATTACCAATTGACAGCATCATCTCATTCGACACGCCTGCCATCTGTGCACAGTCTGGCCATAACTGGACACACCCGAGCACATCTTCAATTATTTTTTTCACTTTTTGCTTAGACAAACCGGTTTGCTCGGCAGCCGATAGTATGTCCTGCAACACAAAATTATCACGTTTACCGCTTACACTCATTTGGTGCTTAGAAGTCCACAGCCCTTGTGGGTTAAAGCTGTAAACCACATCAAACGCCGGGCTTACTTGCCAAGCTCCCGAGCGATCCATCAAGAACGCAATATTCTTGGTGTGATCATCCTGATTACGAAACACCACATTAAACACCATACGCTTAAACAGCTGTGCCACATGGTCACGAGGCACTTGTAACTGTCTTGCCAGTACAAACGCTTGCTCATAACTGGTCGCCGCAGGGTCGTTAAAATCAAAATGCCCTAAACCGCATAAACTGGTCATATGGCGCTTTTCACCATCAACTCGATCAAAGCGTTTTGTCATAAAGTGGGCACGACCACCCTCCTCTAACAAGCGGCTTTCCATCATGGTAATACCGGCTTTTTGGGCTAACAGATAATACGCGTATTCAATCCGGCCATAACCAAGTGGGTCGGCCAACTCTTTGTCGCGGTTCTCACTGACGCCATCAAACTTAATTAACCAACCATCAAACCCATCTTGCGGTTGTACATGACCAGGCAAAATAATATTGTCTTTTTCATTCCAATTAATAATGGCTTTTGCACGTGCACCACCAGCGGAGGTGCCAATTTGTAAAATTTGCTCCAGCGCTTCGCCATCTAAATCTTGGCTATCGATTTCGAATTGTTTTTTTTGTAAAACCAAGCTGGCAAGGCGCACCATTTTGTCGATTTCAATTTTCGCCCCTTCGTCGTGATCAAAATAGCGCTGGGTCGGTTTAAACTCCAATGCACCAATGGCTCGGTCAGCTGTGTAACATAAACGCTCGATTGGATTAAAATCAGATGGGCTTCGGCCTTGTTTTACTAGCCACTGGTCAATCAAGGCATTACCAAATTTGTCAGGCAGCACATCCGCCAACATGCCGGGTAAACCTTTAAAGGTGTCTTTATTCAAATTCGCAAAGCGGTAAGGCTGTGATCGCACAGGCATCACAACCGGCGCCACTTCAATACCGAAACCCTCAAACTCAGGGGTGTATTGAAAATCCGCAACGCCCGCTTGCTCATCCCAACGCACCACTGCAATGGTTGTCCCCCACAACACCACTTCGGCAAGTTCAATGGCCATTAGAACTCATCCTTGGGCGACATGGGAGCCACTGGCTTCCCATCACCCCATTGCGGCTTAGCTTTATGGGTTCGCTTCGCTTTAGAAGCCCGCTGCGGCTTTTTAGGTTTTGCCTTATCCATGGCCAACTGCTCTAACGGCGACACTGCGTTTGGGTCAGGCAAAGCACTATGAATTGGATCCAGCAAGCCCAAAGAGAATAAGTACTTAAATAAAATAGCAGTCTGCCCAGATTGGCCAGATTCGATGTTTTGTGCCGCACGCAAACTAATCTCAGCCAGTGCCGCCTGCTCTGCCTGAGTATGGTTTTGCTCAATACGGGTTTGCCTGCACACCTCTGAAAGTCGCGCCAGCACTGAGTTTACAGCCTGATCCGGTAGATTTGATAGCATACTTAATCCGTATATTTATACATATTAATTAATTATTTTAGACCAATATGCATAAATATACGCTTTTTATCAATAAATAGTTTCATCTAAAGTCAATGCATATCCTTATAACCACTATGATGGCCCGCAGATTCAGACGCTAAAACACACCACTGCTCACGAAACCAACACCCCAATAAGGCAGCTAAACCCCATCTAGCAAAAAACACCAGATTACCGTAATGTTCAGCCCAGCATTTTCATACCTATAACAATAAAAAACGGACTAAAAGAATGAACGACCGCCTCGCCATATGGCTTGTACACTACCGCAATAAAATTGCCCTGGCCGCCATTGTGGTCATCATTGGTTTAACCATGGGATTATCTCAACTGCAATTTAACGGCAGTTATAAAATCTTTTTTGATGACAATAACGAACAGTTACTTGCTCACGAAAAAAACGAAAGCCTATACATTAAAAGCAACAATCTATTATTTGTGTTTGAAGCTTTAAACGGCAACATCTACACCCGTGAAAACCTGGCCAGTGTTGAATCCATTACCCATCAGGCTTGGCAGTTACCTTATTCCTCACGAGTGGACTCCATTACCAACTATCAACACACCGATGTAGTAGGTGACGAGTTAATAGTGGCCGACCTTGTTGAAGATGCCAGCGAACTGTCCGACCAACAACTTTTACGCATCAAAAATATCGCCTCAAACGAAGTGGCACTGGTTAATCGACTTGTCTCTGATCGCCACCACTCAACAGGCGTCAACGTGGTTTTGAATATGCCCAGCGACACTAAACAAGCTGAAGGCAAGGCCACGGTTGAGCTGGTGGCCGCGGCTCGTCAACTGCGCGCGGAAATAGAAACACAAAACCCAAACATCAAAATACACCTACAAGGCCTTAGCATTGTTAATACGGCATTTAACGAATCCACCGAATACGATGCCATGTATTTATTCCCCATTTTATTTTTATTAATTGTATTCATGCTCTTGTTTTTATTGCGCTCGGCTTGGTCAGCATTTGTGACCACCATCGTCATCATTGTGGGCGTGGTTATAAGCGAAGGGTTTGTGGGCTGGATAGGCTACGATTTAAACCAAGTAAATGTCATGGCACCCATCATCATACTAACCCTAGCGGTATGTGACTGCGTGCATTTATTAGCAAGCTATTTGCATCACTTATCACTTGGGCAAAGCCGTAAAGACGCCATGACAGAGGCCATGAAAATTAACCTGCAACCGGTATTTTTAACCAGCTTCACCACCGCCATTGGCTTTTTAGCCATGAACACATCAGGCGTACCACCGTTTAGGGAGCTAGGGAATTTTGCCGCCTTTGGTGTTATGGCCGCGTTCTTTTTAAGCATCACCATTTTACCCGCCCTTGCTGTTTGGCTGCCCATGAAAGCCAAGCCCATGGCCGAAGGCAAAACCATTTGGTCAAACCGTATTGCCGAATTTTCAATCAAACACCGTAAGGTTTTATTACCCAGCGTATTAATTACGGCAACTGTTTTAGGCTCGCTGACCCTACTCAACGAATTAAACGACAACACCGTAGCCTACTTTGATGAGAGTACCGAGTTTAGACAAGCATCTGAATATATGGAGCAAAACCTAACCGGCTTTGATGTATTAAACTTCTCATTGGATAGCGGCGAAGCTGGCGGTGTAAACAACCCCGAATTTTTAAAACAAGTCGAAGCCTTTGTTACTTGGTTTAAAAGCCAACCAGAAATAGTCAACGCACTCAGTTATACCTACACCATAAAACGACTAAACATGAACATGCATGGTACGGACTCTGCCTATTATAAAATCCCAGAAAGCCGCGAACTGGCATCGCAATACCAGTTACTGTATGAGCTTTCACTGCCTTATGGGTTAGATCTTAACAACCAAGTTGATTCACAAAAACGCTCACTGTTTTTAGCATTTGGCGTGGTAGGCACACAAGCAAAAGGGTTGATCGAATTAGATCAACGCGCTCAAACTTGGTTTGCGCAAAATGCACCGCAACTGGCCACACCCGCATCCGGTATTTCAACCATGTTTGCTCATGTTGGCAAAAAGAACATCGACTCCATGTTATCAGGCTCAGTCATTGCCATTATCCTAATTACCATCACACTCATCTTGGCACTTGGTTCAGTTAAGTTTGGCTTAATGAGCTTATTGCCCAACGTATTCCCTGCCTTAATTACCTTTGGTATTTGGGGCATCGCTGTGGGCCAAGTGGATTTAGGCGTGGCCGTTGTTTTTAGCTTAACACTGGGCATTGTAGTGGATGACACCGTACACTTTTTTAGCAAATACCAACGGGCTAGAAATCAACTAGGGCAAAGCTCTGCTGATGCCGTACGTTATGCATTTCAAACCGTAGCCAAACCCTTGGTGATCACCACCATCGTATTAGTAGCTGGATTCTCTGTATTAATGCTTAGCAACTTCACGGCCAATGTAAAAATGGGAATAATGATCAGCGGCACCATAAGTGCCGCACTTATCTTTGACTTTTTATTATTGCCTGCACTACTGATGAAATTTGATAAAAAAACACAAGATGAAAATATTTCAGATAAAGACGAAACCGTAGCCACACAAGCCTAAACCTAATATTCAACACAAATAAAAAGCGCCGCTATTGCGGCGTTTTTATTTATGCATCAACTCAAGACTCAATCAATTAAATGAAGCTTCTACTTGCGCATAATTGCTCAAGCACGCTGCCTTATCCCCTGCTATGTCGCAAAATGTAGCTATAATGAAGCCGGCCTTAGGTAAAGACTGCTCTGCGAATGTTAGCATTAGCGGAAAAGTAATATCAATATTCAATGTCATCACATTGCTACCAATATTATTAGTATCCGTTACAACAAGAGTGCTGCAATTTACCGCCATACTCGATAAATAATTACAACCTAACATATAGCTCACACTTCCAGAGGTAGGAGGCAATGGAAATGTCATAGCAAATTTAGGTGCGGTATCCGCCTGACCTGAACCACTTTCATCATCAAAATAAACTTTCAACCTTTCATTATCAGAACTTGTTGTATAAGTTTCCAAGGCGATATAAAACTTACCTGAGTCAATATTTGAATGAAGCTGTATTTGATCGTTAGATAACTCAGAGGAACCAATTACCTTCATGCTATGTATTTTACTAATCCCTGATTTGGAGTTAACACCAGTAACAACTAACTCCTTAGCTTGCTAATCTAATATATTACTTGCTGCGATAAATGCTGCGCTATATTCAAGTTCGGATAAACATCCATTATTATCACGATCATATAAATCCGTTTTCAACTCAACTCCCTCTATTTCAAAAGTATCGCCTTGAGGGCAAATAACTGATGAATCGATATTTACATTCTTACCATCAGGAGAAGAACTTGAACCACCTTGACAGGCAGCTAAAAACACACATGCGGATGCAACTATACAGTTGGAAATTTTAAACATGATCTATCCTTGATTTAAATAGCGACATAAAAAATTGAATCATTATTCACCTTAAAGACAAAACGTCAAACTCATATAAGATAAAACATCTATCCGCAATATTTTTACATGGCTATTCACAAAATTTTCACATAATCATCAAACACTACTGACACCATGCTGTCAGTAGGCCTGCTTTATACTCGTTCACTCAACCAGCTATTAAAACCACCAACAACTGAAACCACCCATAAGCGAGAGCACTATGAGCAACAACATCAACATGGCCGTTTGGTTTGAAATCCCCGCCACCCAATTTGAGCGCGCCGTGGCCTTTTATGAAACCGTGTTTGATATTGATATTGAACCCTTCGAAATGGCGGGCCTTAAACAGGGCTTACTCCCCCACGATGATAAATCTTTAGTATCCGGTGCCATCGTGTGCGGCATGGGTTATACCCCTTCACAGTCAGGCAGCGTGGTGTATTTAAATGGCGGTGACGATCTGGCCGTGGCGCTGGCCAAAGTAGAGCCCGCTGGCGGGCAAATAATCATGCCCAAAACCCATCTAGGAGACGAAATTGGTTACATTGCCCACTTTATCGATACCGAAGGCAATCGCGTTGGCATACACTCTTTATAAGCCGACAAAACTCACAGAATAGGAGAACATCGTGCGCCGAGCCGACCGCCTGTTTCAGATCATCCAGTACATGCGACACCGCCGCCTAACCACGGCCAGCTGGCTGGCTGAAAAACTGGAAGTCTCAGAGCGCACCATTTACCGCGACATTAAAGATTTGATGTTATCCGGCGTGCCCATCGAGGGTGAATCCGGCATGGGTTATGTCATGCATCGCGGCTTTGATATCCCGCCCATTATGTTCACCACCGAAGAAATAGAAGCACTGGTCATCGCCGCGCGTTTAGCTAAAACATGGGCAGGCACTAAGCTGGCCCGCACCACCGAGCTGGCGCTGGATAAAATCGAAGCGGTACTGCCGGACAACCTAAAAGCAGAACTGGCCAAACCCAGACTCTACACCCCAGAGGTTTTAAACAACTACCCTGCCTCACCGATATTAGATGAAGTACGTGAAGCCATTAACGCCAAACACATTATTCACCTTGAATACCAAAGCTTAAAAGACGAAATCACGAAGCGGGAAGTCAGACCACTGGGGTTATTTTTTTGGGGCAAGGTTTGGACGCTTGCCACTTGGTGTGAGCTAAGACAAGACTACCGCAGCTTTCGGGTGGATCGTATTACAAGCACGACATCCACTGACAAAATATTTGAAGAAGATAACCATATTTCTTTCAGTCATTTTTTAAGTATTAATTACAGTGGTGTTGATCAATCGGCGATTATTTAGTTTTGTGTTGAAGCTGGTGGAGATGGGTTGTGTTTGAATGTAGGTTAAGGATTTTTGCTTTGGGCTAACACCCAAAGCAGCGGTTTATCCGCTGCATTTATTTGTTAGCACATTATTAGTTCTGTGCGATGTTGTTTAACGGAACCCAGCCTATCGCCCCGGTACGCTCACCGGAAGCCACTTTAACTTTACGCCAAGTTATCGGGACGCCAGAAGTTCGCTCAATAGGCTCAACAAATTCACCCTCCAGTAAAACCAGCCTGGTGTTTTCGATTAACCTGAACAACTTATGTTCTCTTGATTTATAATTGATTAAGGACTTGAAGTTTGTAGTGGCACACTAGTTTCGGTCACGTAATAGGAGGTGCTAAAATGCCCTCATATATTTACGGTGACAATATGACCAAGCAAACCAGACCACGCTTTAACCCAGAATTCAAAGTAGAAGCTG
>Ga0115007_10001825_pt1 | contig 13514 bp, 7 predicted proteins | sample ArcOceMetagenome_2_FD_87166 | JGI IMG/M metagenome (GOLD analysis project Ga0115007, IMG submission 87166) | Marine eukaryotic phytoplankton communities from Arctic Ocean - Arctic Ocean ARC135M Metagenome | ecosystem: Environmental > Aquatic > Marine > Oceanic | place: Arctic Ocean | collected... | reverse complement strand
AGCAACCAATGAGCAAGAAGTACAAACAGAGATCAACAGCGAGACAATGACCGAACTGGAAAGTACCCTGAAACAAGCTCAACTTGATAAAGTGGCAGCAGCAAAAGCAGCGATGTTGAATGTCACTGAGTCGACGAATGAACCTCCACCAAAAAAAGAAGTGGAAACAGCAGACTCCTGCAGTCAAACAAGATTAACCATGAAAACCATCAGCAGTACGTTGGACAAAGTAGCAACATTGCAAAACAAATGTGACGCATTGGTCAAAAAATATGAAAACACTGCTGCCATTGCGGAAGTGACACCACCACCCATCATTGTGCCCAAAATTATTCAACTTCCCGACACATTGTTGAAAGAAAAGCAACTGTCTATGTTTCTTAAAAAAGTTCATCTGGATGCCGCACAAGACTTTACCAACAAAGACATCAAAGAATTGGTGACTTTGTTAGATATTCATGAAGTTTCTCCTGGCGACGATATTATTCAACAGGGAGAAGAAGCGACTTGGTTTGGTATGTTGTTGTCTGGTGAACTTGATGTTGTTGTAAATGGTGTGGGTACCGTTGCTACGATGAAATCGGGTGCATTGTTGGGTGAATTAAGTTTTTTAGGTGGTAGTCTTGAACGTACCGCAAACGTGACGACCCGCACCAACGGTGTAGTGGCTGCTATACCCTTTCGTCGTATTGTTGAATTGCAACATACAAACGACAATCTGTTTCGAAAATTTATGTTGTTGGTGGCTGAAGCGGGCATTGTTAAATTGTTTTCAGCCGACAGCCGATTGAAAAAACAGATTGAAACATTAAAAAAGGAGTTGGAAGATCGACCAACCGCCGTGGAAAAGAAAGAAGGACAGGACGAAGGGGGGGGAGACAGGAAAGAAGAACAGGAAGAACAGGAAGAACAGGAAGAAAAGGAAGAACAGGAAGAACAGGAAGAACAGGAAGACAAAGTTTTTGATACAAGCAGAGAAGTGTTTGAACAACCCTCCGTGTCCATGTCGGATTCTGAATCAGAATATGGGTCCGAGCATGGGTCTGATCTCAGTTCATTGGAACACAAAGGCTCCCATCACGCTATCCACCATTCCAAAAAGAAAAGACACAAACGAAAACGAAGATCTTCCACTGGATTCCATAAAAAAAACAAGGGTCATAAATTTCTTAAATCGTCGCACACAGAATTGTTTTATCGAACGAAAGTGGCTCAAGCCAATGGAAAGGTGGAAGAAATGTTGCACAAATTGGAAAAAGAAGAAAGAGAAATGAATCATTTAAGAGCCAAAGTGAAAGGTGAAGCAATGCACATAAAAAATATGGAAAAAGAAATGGAATTCATGCAAATGAAGTTGGCGGCGGCGGGACTGGATTAGAAATTACAAGTACCCGGTTACAGTATAGAGATAAGATAAGTAACCCTTGAAGAGAATGAAATTGACCATTTTGTAGTTACCTGTGGTTCCAATGCGAGTACCCGGATATCGACCTGAACCTTCGATTTGTGGTCCTCAAATCACGATAACAGAGTACTAGTAGGCCCCTTTGAATACCATTGGCCTTTTGTCCCACCGACAGTCAACACGAGTGAATTTCACGGCGACGTATGTGAACCTAATCAAAGCCACGACAGAAACATGAGACCAACAGTAGCTGCACGAGTTTTCCAACGTTACGCTCTGAGCGTTCAATACAATGGAAAATTCTTCTGTGGTTCAAGCGGTCATCCTTCAACAATGGGCAAACATCCAGCCAAACATCCTTCTGTGCAAGAGGAAGTGGAAGCGGCGTTGCACAAATTTGCACGGAAGACCAACGTGGGTGACCTGCAGTTCTCTTCACGAACCGACAGAGGTGTGCATGCTTTGGGAAATACGTTCCATGTCGACATCGAACGCCGAAGTGGCAAAGATCAAACCCTGTTGGCGCCCCACGAACCAGTCACCGTACAAAGAGCTTTGAATTCAATGTTGGCCCCGAAAGGCCTGTGTATTACCAGTGCCAGTACGGTGCCGTCCACGTTTCATGCTCGTTTTGACGCACAACATCGTACCTACATGTACCGCTTGTTGGTGCTGCCTCGAGCAAGTGCTGCTTGGCGAGGATGTTTGTTTGAACAAGACAAATCATGGATCATATCGCCTAAAAATTCACATTATTTAAACGTTGATTTAATGAAAGCGGCCGCACGGCCGTTGTTGGGCACCCATAATTTTTCAAGTTTTCAAAACGCAGGGTGTCAAAGTCGTACGTCGGTCAAAACATTGGATGTTCTTGATGTACGAGAACGTCGCTGGTCAATGCAGTCGTTGCCAAATGATTTGACATGTCCAAATTTTACGCCCTTTGATTTTTTTCAATCGTCGACCATGGGTTTGAACAGTTACATACCAGGTTCAAGCGGTGTCATCAGTGCCCCCGCGTCGTTGGGTGGTGGTGCTGTTGGTGTGGAGGAGGAGGGGGGGGGGCATGTGTTTACAAATACCAACAGTTTAATGACCAGAGAACAGGAAATCAGTGTGCAAGAAATTATTATCACAGTAAGGGCACGTTCTTTTTTGTACAATCAAGTTCGAAACATTGTGGGGTTTTTAGTCAATCAAGGTGATCGGTACGACGCGCGTGTGATGAAGCATTATGATTTGGTGGGGCAGTACGTGGGGGAGGTGGAAGAGGTGAAAGAGGGCGAAGAGGGCGAGGAGGAGACACAAGAGGACACTAGTAGTGACGCATCAGTGGACGATATTCTGGAATCAGAAAGAGCAGCAACAACTTTGTTGGAACGAATGGATCGAGATGTTGCGCCAGCCAAAGCACCAGCACGTGGTCTTTACCTTATGCATGTCGGGTATTGAATGAAATGTCTAGTACAGTACAAGTTAGAAGGTAATCTTCTACAGGAGAAGAAGTTCGGTTTTAACAGTATCGCACGTATACCCTGTAAAATCGCTTTTTGCTTGTTGCATTCCTGCACATCCAAACTTCGTTCCTGATGATGTACAGGTATACAGTACATGATACAGATAGGTGTATTTACCTCCGTCTCAAAGTGTAGGTCCTGGTACCAGGTACCCTACACGCTTTTATAAATTATGTTTGTTTGTCTTGCAATCTCACTTTGTTATCTTGGTATCACGTATTCTTGCATCCAATCGTCGTAATTGTACAATCTCTTTTTCATTTGATTCATTTTTGCTCTTGTTCGTGCGAGTGTTCTTCTTTCCACCGCCGCAGATCTTGGTCGAATAATTTTTTTCCGTCGCCGTCTCGATTTGGTCGCTCCCGCTGACTTTGGTCGTCGTTTACCCTCCTTCGTTACCGGAACAGCAGCAGCAGCAGCAGCAGCAGCATTGGGAGGTTGTCTACCATTGTTTGTGTTCCTTAACAGACTGATTGACGTAGATGCAGGAGTTTTTGGTGGTGGAGGACCATTGTTTGTGTTGTGCAACCTTTCCTTCAATTCTTGTTGGCGCCAGATATTCTTGTGTTTGTTCAAACCGGGGTATGCAGTATTCAATTTTTGTTCATGTTGGCAAAGACGAATGACAGTAGGAACACCCACGATCGATTCCTTTTCTGCTCCTGTGCATGTATCACCACCACCACTCAGTCTTGCTTGTAGGGGTGTCGTGAATGGCCTCCTTGCACTGGAATTGAGTCGTGGATTTTTCGATGCTGAGGAGCGTACATTCGGCCGTTTCACTTGCATGGGCGTAATCATTAAATTGCCCTTGGGTATTGGTTGTGTCCAAGCATTTGGCATTGCTGTGTTGTACGATTGATTAGTCCTTTGTTTGCCCATGCCAAACAAAGTACATGTGGGCTGCTTCTGTTTTGTTCTTCTTCGAAACACTCGAGCAGACAGTGGACGACGTTTACCAGTTGTACCACGGCCACAACTGCGTTGATTGTGGGTCAATGAGGTTGCTGTCAGTTTTTCCTGCTCCAACTGTTCGTATTCCGTGTCTATGTGTTTAAAGCCGGTTAAAGATTCTTCCAGGACTTGAAGATACGCGTCGGCGACAGAAGATGTTGTGTGTTTGTACTTTTGGATTTTACGTTCAATGCGTTGCAATTGTTGTTCTTGGGGTGACTTTGGGGGTTTTTTGGCATGCATTGCTTTCGGGTGGCGTGAAAAGCGTGGTGATGTCGATTTGAATTGACTGCTGGGGCGACAAGGGATGTTTTGTGGGGTTACCTGTTTGATTCGATCGGCTGGAGGAGTTGTCTTGCCAGTCACGATGGATCGATAACTGAACCTTTCCCCGATGCCAAAAGTACTTTTTCTCGGCAACGACGTTCTGGTATTGTTCTTGTTTCTTTTTCTATGGCGACGGCGTTGTTTTTTTGCGTTGGTGGTGGCAGTGGTAGTAGTGGTAGCAGCGGTAGCATGAACTGGATGAACTTCACGAATGGGGATGACGATTGAGGTTTGATGAGGTGATGTAGCGTACTCGTTACGATCGCCGATGTTGCGGCAATTCACCAGGAAATGAATACTTGGTGTTCTACCGAGTTGGTTTACCACTTGACATTTCTTGGATGCTTGTGGCATTTGCGGGAGGTACAGTTGAGAGATTACATTACCAGGTAATTCATTATCGATAGTTGTACTGAAAAACTGCCGGGGGGCCGCGCCGCGGACTTTTGCCCAATGTGGTATATTTATCATCTCCAGCAGTTCCCTCACCAACGGCAAGGCGGGATCCGGGACGGCAATTTACCAAACGGGTTATCAACGCGGGTACTACGGCAAAAAGTATCGATCTAACTACTCAACGGCATTTCCACAATGACATCCAAAAAAACCTACACACAAACACATGAGCGCGCTGAGAAACTGGGCCGAATCGAAATCACCGACAAACTCAATCAAGAGGAACAACTGATGTTGCGAGAATTGTTTTCACAGATCGACGTCGACGGTTCCAATTCCTTGTCTGCTTCCGAACTGCTTCAATTTGGTGATCAACTTGGCCTTTCCAAAGTGCAAGTGAACCAAATGTTGGCCGAAGGGGATGACGACGGTGACGGTGAAATAGATTTCGAAGAATTCTGTTTACTGATGCGCAACGACGACAAACCGGATGCTCCTTGGAGGCAAATAAAACGACTCCACCGTCATCGTTTCAGCAACGACCCCTTGTCTTACGTACGATTGGCCAACACCGATGGCACTGGTCCGGGCAATTACGCTCCAAAAATTGCGCAATTGGAAGAAGAATTGCTGGAGATTGTCAGTCGCAAACCCACGGCCACGGTCTACGTGAATCAAGACGAAGAAAATACTACGGTGCAACATGTGTTGGACTTGTTGCAACAAGGTGCAAGGCCCAATTGCAGAAACCCAATGGGGCAAACATCCATTCATTTGGCCGTACAAAATTGCCATACCAAAATAGTAGGGGCATTGGTTAGGCACCACAGTGCAGATCTGGATTTGATTGATGCCAAGACCGGTTGCACTGCCTTGCATTACGCGGTCAGGAACATTGAATTGGAAATATTGTTGGCCTATGGTGCTGATCGATGGAAAAAGAATTATGCCAATGCAAGTCCAGGTGAAGAATTGGCGGTACGGTTGGTCAATGCTTTGCATTCACGAAAATCTTCGTCCTCCTCCTCCTCCTCCTCCTCCACCTCCTCTGCCTCCTCTGCCAGTCCAGATCAAATCATGAACAAAACAACCAACAACAACAACAACAACAGGTCCCATGATGCCAATGCTGAAGCCGAACACATCTCCAACATGTTAAATACTTTGTCTCGAACGCGGTTGGGTGGTAGCAAACTACCTGGGCCGCGTGGTGGGTCGACATTTCCTGGTGCGGTTTGCATACATTACAAATGGCCAGCGCCGTACGATGGGTTGGTTGCCAAAGTCAAGCTGCAAATGGGATGGAGTGAAGTGGATCACAGTTGGAACACGACACCTTCTGGGGAACAATATGTGGGTGTGGGCATCTTTGATTTAGACGAAGGCAAAGGTAAAAGTATGTTGGTGGCGGTGTCTCGTGCTATTGTAAACCCGAATTCTGTTTCTGTCCAAGACATCAAATTAGAAGCACCATTGAAAATACAAAGTGGGCAATACGTCGGAGTCTTTATGCCACGGCATTTGCAAATTACTAAAATACCCGTTGCTTTTCATGATGCGGGTGAGTTTCAACACACCTACCTATATCTTAACACGGTACCTGATTTGTATGGCAGTTGCGCGTTTCACATGTGTAAAGGGCACGTGGGCATGCAAACATGGTAAGTTGAAAAGGTCGTGGTTTTTTGATTGTGGCAATGTTGAATGTATATATGTCAAGTATGTATGGTGGATGCATCATGGCATCATGACATTCCTGGTGTTTTCTCATTTGTATCTTATTTTTTGGCAGGATTGAATACCCTTCCATTGTGGATCTGTTGATGGTCAGTTGTGCTTCGACGACCAATCTGCTTGATTTGGTCGAACGCGGCGGTAACGTCAATGCAACGTACGACGCTGTCTTGGGTGGTCGAACTCCTTTGTCCGTCGCAGCCATGTCGGGGGATTTTGAATTGGTACGTTCTTTCCTCGAGTTTCCAAACATTGATACCACGTTGTCCGATCGAGATGGCCAAACCGCGTTGCACTTGGCGTGCAAGGGTGCTTCTTTCGTCGCACATGCACAAACGTTGGGTGGTGACGGCAGTGGCGGTGCCAGTCGAACCATTTATCAAGACATCTGTCGAGCGTTGGTCTTGGGAACACGGTCGACTGAAAAAAGAAGCGTGTTGATCAATATGCAAACCGTGGCAGGTAAAACGCCCTTGCATGAAGCCTCAACGACAATTATGGCCTCTGAAAACCGTTCCACCGTGCATTTCGTGCGTACCGTCAACGTTGATGTTGTGTTGGCGTTGTTGGAAGCCGGTGCGGACGTGGCCATTGTTGACAACGAAGGTGAATCACCTTTGCATTTGGTGTGTCGAAATTCACACAGTCCCAGTGAATCACAAATGGGCGATGGTGCCGGTCCTGATCGATGGACCGAACATGAATACCTGGTGCGTTTAACGTTGCGTGCATTGATTGAATATTACATAGAAAGTCCGGCCAATCAAAATGGAAAATTGACTTTGTTTGCCACACAAAACGCTCGTGGTATGTTTGAAGTAGTTGTTGCAACTTGTAGTTTGTTGTGCGTGTTGCATGTTAAGTTCGTGTTGGCACTTTTTGTTCTCATAGTCCTTTACTTCTTCTTTTTTTCAGGTAACACCCCATTGATGGAAGCAGTGACCTGTCTGTGTGCCGACGTGCACAAGGGCAAACATCATCGTGCGGCCATCTTCATGTTACTAGAATATTCCAGATCAGGCAAACACGGTACCAAAGGTCAAAGCATTGGATTAAGTTGTGTCAATACATTTGGTGAAAATGCATTTTCAATAGCGGCCTCCAACCAAGATTTATTGACGGCTTGTTTGATTGCTTCCGGCGGTGGTTTCAAAGTGGATGAAGCAACAGTGGCACACATTCAAAACCAACACGACGAGGGAAGGCATGTATTGGACGCCACGTTGTTGGTGTCTGATGCACAAAGTGCCCGTGCATCACTTTGTGATTTATGTGACATGGGCATTGATCCATGCGTGTACATAGGTAAGGTTGTGTTGGGAGGGTGCATGGTAGATGTTACGTTTTATATTGAAAAATGCCATATCATAATTGACAAATGTTTTGTTTCCTTCTCCTTTTTTTTACGTATTACGTAGACAGCGCAACGGGGAAACGTTTGACACCACCGACCATTGAAGTTGAAGAACACAACGACAGTGTGATTGTGTCCATGCGGCACGATGAAAGAGGGGTACGAATCATGTGGACAATGGACGGATCAACTCCAACCGCAGACCAACGACATCGTCATGAGTATTCCCGGCCTTTTATGTGGACATGTCCTGGCACGTATCGTTTGAAAGCAGCAGCATTTGTTCAAAGATCACATGCCACTGCGGGTGTACTTGGCAGAACCAATGAAGGTGGGGAGGTTTTAAGCAGTGAATCGGTGCAAGTAGAATTTGTCATCAAAACATCCTGTGGGTTTGGTTGCGGTGAAAGGTTACATATGCATGAACGTAGAAGTCATGAAAACAAATATTGTACCCGATGGTCCATTGTGCAAAAGAAACTTGGGTTGAATTTTCATCATGGCAATAATGATGGGGGTGGGGGTAGAAGTGGCAATGGTGTTCGAAACGAAGAAAATGAACATCAATTGTCACATCTGCATCCAGGTCGAAAAAGATCACCGAAAAGAAAAAGTGTGGAAGAAATTGAAGTAGAAGAGGAAATGAGTGGCAGAAAAAATGAGCACATTGGCCATCAAAACAGACGCAGAAGCAGCAGCAGCAGCAGCAGCAGCAGTACACAAAGCAAATCGACGAGACAGTTGGAGCGTGCAGGGTCCGCAAGGAGTGCATTGACACATTCATTGGCCCGTTCACCTTCGAGAGATACACCCCATGCTTCTCCTTCCAGAAAACACATGGAGAGTTTTGGAAGAGTAAAATCAATGGGCAGAAAAGCCTCAACAACGGTACGAATGACTTCCTCGCCATCAATGGCGATTCGTCCCACTTTGAATCGTGTGACACCACTAGTACGACATTTGGGGGAGGACTACACAGATGAGTACGAAAAAGGGAACAGTCCCATGTTGGAACCTTTGGACGATAATGCAGATCCAGCTGTCATGGAATACATGGATGGTTTAGTTGAATCGATTGCATCCGACACAACCCAAGGACAAACGCTGGTACCATTGCAACCGCGTTTTAGGGATCAAACCGCATCGTTGTCCCCATTGAAACACAATAGATTCATTCAATTTTTATTGCAGTTGGAAATTGATCCATTGGATGCAGTGGCGTATCAACAAAAATTAAACAAAGAAGGTTTTTCAAGTGTTGCAAGTATCAGATGTTCTAAATTAAAACGTCAAGATTTAATGGAATTGGGTATCAAACGTGGTCATGCTGCATTGATTGTCTATGAGTTGAAACGATTGGCAACAAAAGAAAAAGAGAAGAAAGAAGATGCAGCAAGGTTATTCAATCAATCACGGGATCAATCAACTCGTGTCAAAAGCAACAGCAGTCCTCATAGAAGTCCTCATAGAAGTTCTCATAAAAAATCTCCTAGAAAAAGCCCACACAAAAGTCCGCACAACAATGTTGAATCCAGTGGTATACCAGACTCCATGCCTGATATGGATCAAGACTCTTCCATGGATATCACGTTGCGGGATCCGAAAAGGATAGATACAATGTCTTCTGCCGCATTGTGCACTTGGTTGGATGCCATCAGTTTAGGTCAATACAAATCAATGGTACGCCGGTTGCATTTGAATGGGGCAAGATTGTTGTCGATGACAGAAATCGATCTCAAAAAAGTGATATCCAATCGATTTCATCGTCAACATTTAAAAAATGCGGCCCAATCGAGTCAATTGGAACATAAAAGTTTAAGCAGTTTGATGCACAATTCCAACGAACAACATGGTCACATGAGCATGTGTTTGTGTGAAGCGTGTTCCTTTGCAACAAAACAGAACAAGCCCAAACATAAAAAATCGAATGTGCAAAAGGTATTTATTTGAATAGTAAATCGGGGAGTGGGCGAGTGTGTACATATTTTATTTATTTATATAGATATAGTGTACCGGGTAGCACATACATGTACCACACATGTGTACACCCGGTCACAGTAGTAGCTCAATTAGTAGTCCTCTCAGTGTAATGAATAATATTTTAAACTTTACTAATCGTCGCCATGCTATTGAAATCAAAAGAATGGCTGCCTGTAGTTTCATTCACAGTGTTTTCTTTTTTCATTTTTCGTCGTTGCTTCTTGTAAATGTGACCACCTTTGTTTTTGTTTTTACCAAAAAAATCAACCATCTGTCTGTCAATGTCGTCCACCGTTGTCCTTTTTTTCACTTTGCTTCCCCGCGTAAATCTGGATGTAGTGTTGTCATTCGAAGGGGGTGTTGGAATTTTCGGCTGTGTTTGATGGTTGATGTTCAATGGTGCATACAATTCTCTATTGGTGTCAATCGTCGTTGCTGACGAGGACGATACGGCCGCCGGAACAGCTTTGCCATTGCTGTTTATCACTTGACTTCTTAATTTTTTATGCAATTGAGCCAACAGACGAACATTTTCCTCGTGCGCTCTTTGTGCACGATTGATTTTTTGATGTTTGATTTTCTCTTTATCTGCTTTTTTCTGATCTTTCCATAATTCATAACTGGCTTGGTTTGCTTTTTTTCGTTGTTCCTCTTCTTGAACTTGGTCTTCGTTTTTCTTTCTCGTCAATTCCAACTGTTTTAATCGTTTTTCTTGTTGAATTTTATCCATTTCCGCTCTTTTCAACTGCAATTGATGTCTTCTTTCATTGTCCAATTGTTGTCTCATTTGTTTTTCGTTTTCAATCTCTTTGGCTTTTTCCTTCGCCATCAGTTTCAATCTTTTTTCAATCGATTTGGTGGATTTCTTGGATATGGATTTGGAATATTCTTTCTCCCGATTTCTTTTTTCATCTTCGGCCAATTTTGACAATAATTTTTCTTGTTGCAATTGTTGATGTGTTTGCAAAGCATTATTGGATCTCGTTTTTTCTTGGTTTCTTTTATTGATTTCTTCGTCGACGCAAGCATTTATAACGTCGCGTGAAATGTATTGGGACAATTGTATGATTGAAGTCGTCAATGAATCGTCTAAATTTGGTTTTCTACTCGAACAGTGTCAAAACAACACAAGAAAAAACAAAATTTGGTGAGACAATACCATCAGACAACATCAGACAACACACACTACTACTACCACATTGTGTCTACATCGTGTCCACAGCATTGTGTCTATTCTTCTTACATTTTCAACAACGATGTCATGCTAAATCGTTTTAACAATATTCTGGACAATTTACCAGCCGTTGTATTGGCGTGATGGTCATTCACCAACAGCAACGCATGTAAACCACCGGCTTGCCCAAAATCGTCCTGTCCTTTGAAAATATCTTTTAAATTGGACGTCACATGGTGTTGACTGGTGGACGGACATAATTCGTCGCAAAAGATTTTTAAACATTCCAATCCCATGTCTAAGATGGACGATGCTTGAATTTTAAATTTTTGAGGAACCACCGACGTCACTATCACAATGGAGGCAATGGTCACGACCAAATCTAATTTTAACGTTCTTTTTAATCCTTTTTTACTGGTGCCTTTTCGGGTCGCTTCGAACAACAAGGAACAAATGGTCGTCAAAGATTGCAACCCATCAATGATCCACGGTGCCAATGATTTGCAAGTGCAACAATAGTAGTATAAAATTGCTGCAATGGAACCCACACCACCACCTCGAGCCACGGCCCAAGCTCTTGTTTCAAACGACATAACTTGTTTGCGTATAAAACTTAACCCCTGTGCCAATTCCATTTCCGTGGGAATCACGTACCCCACGGAGTCGGGTTTGGTTGGGTCCCCGCCCGATTCAATGCACAATTTCAACGCTTTGAAAGACACCAAAATGGCCACCAAACGTTCGGCCGCCGATGCGGTCGTGGTCGTGGTCGATGCGGTGGCTGTTTCCGGTTGCATGGTCTCTGGCGGTGGGGGTGGTGCTTTTTTCTTGGGTTTTTTCTTGATTTTTTTCGTGCGTTTGGGCGACACGGATTTCGCACGTTCATTTTTTTCTGGTTGTTGATTGGCTTGTTGAAATAATTTTTGAATCGATCCCTCTTGCGATTGTCTTGTTTGTTTTTGTTGCCGACCCATTTTTTTTTCTTTGTATTGTTTTTCGACCCAATCGGCCCCCCCAACTTTACTGTTCCGTGCAACACGTTGAGCATTTCTTTTGCTTTCATGTTTTAAATCTTTGACGTGTTGGGTCAATTCGGCCACCGACATGTCGTCGATCGTTTTCGCTGAATCTTTGACGTGTTGCCCTGGAAGATTCGCCGATGACGCACGTAGTCGTCGTGGTGCTTCTGTGAAATACAAAGTCTCTTCGTCATCAAAAAATTTCCATGTTTCTTTGTCGTACCATTTTTGAAATCCCTGTATGCCACATTTGAAAATGGAATGGGATTGATGGTTGTATGGATTGCCTTTGCCGGCGGAAGTTTCTGGTGAAATTGGTTTTGGCATCGGTGGCAACGGCGGGGCCGCCGAACGTTTTCGGGGTGCCGGGGCGGTGTTGGTTCTTGACGGTGCACGACTGTTGCGAAATGATTTCATAATGCGCATTTGTTGGGCGGCCGCGGACATGTTTGGACCCGGTCGTCTCCTTGTAAGCGTTACAGTACCGATGTGGATCAAAACCTATCGCTAACGTTCGATTGGAAAATTTCAACCGTTTTCAGTTTGCCAGTTCTGAGTTTCAAGTTCAGGATTATTAATAGATTACAGTATAATAGATTGGCAAATTGCACCGCCGTAAGTGTTCGAACGCACGGGTACTGTAATCGTTTTCGAACGCACGGTAAACATTACATAGAATCTGTAGAATCTGTTGCTGTAACCTGTAATCAAGAATTGCATTTTTTTTCTTATTTCTCTTCGATGTGAATCCCGCAAAGAAATCCCTTGATTTACAGTCGAAAGAGTCTGTGTTTGGGTATGGTCGAATTTGAACGCATCCAAATATAGACTTACTTATTAAGTGATATTGTGATATACACATTGTGTTCAGTGTACTCCACCAATCCAAATCTAGTTTTTGCTTTCACTTCAATACACAGTTGAATTGTCCACACTTCCGACGAACCTCCGCCAAGCCAACTGTGTATTAATTTTGCTAACTTTGGTGGAGGTTCGTCGGAAGTGCGGACAATTTCAACAAATGACTACCAAAGTTACACCCACCGACACGGAAACGGAAGAGTGGAACTTTGGTGAAGGTTCGTCGGAAGTGCGGAACCGCAAACGACCACGCCGCAACACCACAGATGCTCAATTGGAAATATCGCATCATCGACAAGCCGACTACCCACTTAAGTTGTTGATCAAACTTCCTGTCGCCGATGCACAAATTCAGGCCCGCCACCCATGTGGCAGTGCGAACGGTGCCGTCAACGTCTCCTTGTTCGTACTGGTAAAAAAATTAAGAACCATCGATCCTAAATCGTCCTCCGCCAATCTGTCTTTCATTCTTTCTCTCCGTTGGGCGTGCCCAAATTTGATGGGCCATCGAGTTGACGTCTCCAAATTATGGGTGCCCAAGATTGGAATTTTGAACAAGGATAACATGACAACAACGGCAGACAAGCCCTGGTTTTACCCCTTGACGGGGGACGTTCGCCAGATCATCCATTGCGAAGGTACCGTGGCCAATAAATCGGATCTACAATCATTTCCTTTCGATTACGATACCGTCTCGATACAGATTGCGGCAGAGATCGGCACCGGGGATCGATACGTAAGGTTGCGGTGGCAAGACGATACTGCTACCGCCACCGGTGGCAAAGGCGGCAGT
>Ga0115007_10001824_pt1 | contig 13515 bp, 8 predicted proteins | sample ArcOceMetagenome_2_FD_87166 | JGI IMG/M metagenome (GOLD analysis project Ga0115007, IMG submission 87166) | Marine eukaryotic phytoplankton communities from Arctic Ocean - Arctic Ocean ARC135M Metagenome | ecosystem: Environmental > Aquatic > Marine > Oceanic | place: Arctic Ocean | collected... | reverse complement strand
GGAACGGTTAGAAATAATACACAAGGAAAAGAAGTAAGACAGTTAGATTTTTCTAGCTATAAACCGATGGCAATTAAAGAAATGCAAAAAATTGCAGCATTGGCTTTAGAAAAATTTGATATTAAAAAAATAGCCATTCATCATGCAGAGGGAATGTTACAAATTGGCGACATACCGGTAATCATTACCGCTTCTTCCAAACACAGAAAAGCTGCTTTTGAAGCCTGTGAATTTGCAATTGATACCCTAAAAAAAACGGTACCAATTTGGAAAAAAGAGTACTTCTCTGATGGTGAAGTTTGGTTGAATGCACATCCGTAGGTTTTAGTAACAATTTTCAGTGTCAGTCTACAGTAATCCGTTTTTTACTGCTGTGGTATTTGGTTGGTAGCCTTTTATTAGCTTACCGTTTCTTACTTCGTTGCTGTTAGTGGTCTTACGTTAAGTACTCGTTTGCATTACAGTAAGAAGCTGCTATTGCCAACTACTACTAAATACTATTCTATTTCGCATACCTGTTTTGCAACCACAAGTAAAACTGCAATCCGAATAAAAGCGCCCCAGATAACAAATGAATTGCTTGTGTACCAATAGGGATTTCTGCGTAATACATTAAAATACCAGTAATAGCCTCTAAGAAAATTAAGAAGATAACCCAGTTTACTAGCTTATAACCTAATTTTTTTATTTCATTTAAATAGAGCATTCCTAGGTTTACCAGAACAATTGCAATGGTAAAAGATCTATGAAAATAGAATTTATAATTGGCATTCATTAAACTATGATTCTTGTTTTCGAAACCATACAATTTCACTTGTTCGTCTATAAATTGTCTTACCTGTGTTCCCATCGCAATTTGTATTAACGAAAAAATTACAGAAATAATTAATAATTTATTAAACAACGAATTGTAGACAAACGTTTTTTTATCAGAAACTATAAACCTTAGCCATAATAACAGTCCAATAATAAGCAAACCAACAATCATGTGAATGGTAATAATTGCAGGCGTTAAATTGTTATCTACTACTGTTTTCCCTAACCAAGCTTCAAACAACATTAGAAAGAATGCACCAAATGCTAATAATGGAATTCTATTATCTGTTTTTCTGAGTTTAAATGCGCCATAAATCAAAAAGAGAAACACAAAGCCAGCTAAAACAGACACCAATCTGTTTATATATTCTGTCCAAGTATGAAATGTATTAAAGGTGTTATAATCGTGTTTTGTATATGCGGCCCAATTTTTTGTATTGAAGTTTTCTTCCGTTTTTAAATCGTGCTCTGCAACAAATAAAACTTCGTCTTTTATAATAATTAATCCTTCTTCATAAAAAGTATTTGGCTTCCAGGTTATCTCTTCTTCAGAAGTAGGTGGAATGTAATACCCAAAACATTTTGGCCAATCTGGACATCCCATCCCAGAACCTGTCATCCTAACAATAGCACCTGCTAAAAAGATTAAATAAACAGAAATAATAGCAATTTTTACTATTTTTGGAAACCTATTTTTCATCAAAAAAACTTTTTACAAAGATACTTTAAAAATAGTGTTGTGAATACAATATATGCAAACTGCCCTTATGTGTAAAAATTCTAAATAAAGCATGTTTTTTTATGTCCTCCTCTTTATAGTGTTGTTCGCAGGAGTATTCCTAAGAACTATAGAACTGCGTCCTTGGTTGGGAAATAAATAACGCATGTAATTACATTAATTTTCAGTGAAATTGTGTAACATTTTCTCATTCCATAGTTTTTAAGCGATTGTTCAATAATGTAGTTGGAACCTTGTATTCTTTTACGGATCTTTTAACCAAAGAATCAATTGCATTCTGCAGTTTAAAATAAATCAGCATAAAATTTAATTTAAGCCAACAACAATTTTTTTACTTTATGCTTGAAAATTACTTTTAAAAGTTTTTTTTGAGAATATCAACAGTAGTAGGAACTTAGGTGTTTTTGTGATTTTAAAAAATTGATATACAGCATTTTACAAAAGTGTTGTTTTTTTGTGATATCTGTAAAATTTACCAAATTGTTAAAAACTTCACGGATTTTGTGAATAACTATGACTTTCATTTTGGAACAAAAAAAGCAATCTTTGTAGAGGTTGATTCCAACAATCTATTAACTATTAAATAATACCGAATTATTGTGAAAATTACTCAAATCATAAAAAGAGACGCTATAACTAACCTTTTTGAGTTAGATAAAATTACAAAAGCGATTCAAAAAGCCATGCTATCTGTAGAGAATGGTACTAAAAATGACGCCATAGCAATATCTAATAGTGTTAATGAAACCTTATTAGAAAGGAAACAAAATGAACCTGATTATATTCCCACAGTAGAGCAAGTTCAAGATATTGTTGAGTATAAATTAATGGATAGCCCTTTTCAAGATGTTGCAAAAGCATATATCTTATATAGAAATGAGCAAGCAAGAATTAGAAAAAGAAATGTTTTTGAAAAAAGACTAAACTTAAAACCATACGATTATCCCGCTTTAACCGAGTATGTAGATGCTATTAGACATTCTTATTGGATTCATACAGAATTTAATTATACTAGCGATATACAAGACTTTAAGGCATACCTTTCAGAAACAGAGAAAAGTGCCATAAAAAATACAATGCTCGCAATTTCTCAAATAGAAGTGGCTGTTAAAACTTTTTGGGGAGATATTTATAAAAAAATGCCGAAGCCAGAAATTGGAGCAGTGGGTTCTACTTTTGCAGAAAGTGAAGTTCGGCATCATGACGCTTATTCGCATTTATTAGAAATTTTAGGTTTAAATAATGAGTTTGAAAACTTAAAGAAGAACCCTGTAATGATGCGACGGGTGAACTACTTAGAAGGTGCTTTAAAAAACGTAAAAAGCGAAGACAATAAAGAATTTTCGGAAGCTATAATTTTATTTTCTTTATTTATAGAACATGTGTCTTTGTTTTCGCAGTTCTTGATTATAATGGCTTTTAATAAGCATAAAAATGTATTAAAAGGAATCTCTAACGTGGTTGAAGCAACCTCAAAAGAAGAGCAAATACATGGAGATTTTGGTATTGATATTATCAAAATTATCAAAGAAGAAAATCCAGACTGGTTTGATGAAGACCATAGCTTAATGGTGCAAGAAATGTGTGAAGAGGCATTTATTTCTGAAAGTAAAATAATTGATTGGATTTTTGAAAAAGGAGAATTAGACTTTTTACCCAAAAATGTAATTAAAGAATTTATAAAAAATAGATTTAATAAATCGTTAGGAAGTATTGGTATTGCAAAAATATTTGATATCGACGAGACTTTACTCGCTCAAACAGATTGGTTTGATGACGAAATTATAGGAACCAAACACGGAGATTTTTTCGTGAAAAGATCTATCAACTACAGCAAACGAACTAAAAGTATAACTAGCGACGACCTATTTTAAATTATGAATCTAAACGAACTAAAGACGACCGATCTTACTGAACACGAAAAATTAATTCAAGCAAACAATAGCGCTAGAAAAGAAATCCTAGAAAAAAGAAAAGAACCAGAAATTACTTGGTTGACAGAAAATAGCCGTAAATTTTTAGAATCGGGGTATTTAACAGGAAAAACAACTCCAGAAGAAAGGATTCGTGAAATAGCCGATAACGCAGAAGGCATTTTAAAGATCAAGGGTTTTTCCGATAAGTTTTACAAGTATATGGCAGCGGGTTATTACTCGTTATCGTCGCCAGTTTGGTCTAATTTTGGAAAGAAAAGAGGTTTGCCTATTAGTTGTTTTGGTTCGCATGTGGCAGATGACATGGGAGATATTTTATACTCACAGTCAGAAGTTGGTATGATGTCTAAATTAGGGGGTGGTACTTCTGGTTACTTTGGTAAATTGCGCAATAGAGGGGCGGATGTTAAAAATAACGGTTCTTCGTCAGGATCAGTGCATATCATGCAATTGTTTGAGAAAATGGTGGATGTTGTGAGCCAAGGCTCTGTAAGACGTGGACGTTTTTCTCCTTATTTACCGGTAGATCACGAAGACATTAAAGAGTTTTTAGAAATAGGGACAGAAGGAAACCCAATCCAAGAATTAACACATGGTGTTACTGTTAGTGATCAATGGATGGAAGAAATGATTGCCGGTGACACAGAAAAAAGAGGTATCTGGGCAAAAATATTACAACGAAGAGGAGAAATAGGATATCCATATATCCTTTTTAGAGACAACGCAAATAACGGAACGGTAGATGTTTATAAAGACAAAAACCACGAAATTTATGCAAGTAACTTGTGTACAGAAATAATGTTACCTTCTAATGATGATTGGTCTTTTGTTTGTTGTTTGTCATCGATCAACTTGGTGCATTATGAAGAGTGGAAAGATACAGATGCTGTAGAAACCCTCGCCTACTTTTTAGATGCAGTAATGCAAGAGTTTATTACAAAGCTAGAAGTATATAAAGATTCTCCAAAAAGAGACGATCAGTTTACGTTTCGTTTTATGGAAAAAGCATATAATTTTGCAAAAGACAACAGAGCATTAGGTTTAGGAGCCTTGGGTTGGCATTCATTATTACAGTCTAGAATGTTGGCATTTGATAGCCAAGAAGCATATGATTTAAATACTGAAATCTTTAAGTTAATTAAAGAAAAATCATATAAGGCGTCAGAGGAAATGGCAGAAATGTTTGGTGAGCCATCTGTTTTAAAGGGGTACGGGAGACGTAACACCACTTTAAATGCAATTGCACCCACTACATCGTCTGCATTTATTCTAGGACAAGTATCACAGGGTATAGAGCCAATTTGGTCTAATATTTATGTAAAAGACATCGCGAAGATAAAAACAACGATTCGGAATCCTGTTTTAGAAAAATTATTAGAAGATAAAGGTCAAAGTACTTCAGATGTTTGGAAGAGTATTCGAGACAATGACGGTTCTGTGCAGCATTTAGCAATTTTAACGGAAGCAGAAAAAGAGGTATTTAAAACCTATTCAGAAATAGATCAAAAGGTCATTGTATATCAGGCGGCAAATAGACAAAACCATATAGATCAGGGGCAATCTATAAATATAATGGTACATCCAGACATGCCAATTAAAGAAGTAAATGATGTGTATATTACGGCTTGGAAATTAGGTGTAAAATCTATGTATTACCAACACAGTATGAATGCAGCACAAAAATTTAAGCAAAAGAAAGACTGTTTAAATTGCGAAGGGTAATCGCTGCGATTATTTTTTATTAAAAGTTGATAAAAAAGAGAAGTCGAAAGGCTTCTCTTTTTTTGTATTTTCGTTCTTTCTTTTCTTTTTGTCTTGAAAATCAGGAAGAAAAAACCTCATTACTAAATAAACACAATTATGAACTGGGAAGAACTCCTTTCTTTAAAACGCTTTGGCGATACGGAAAAACGTGAGAGAATCGCACAAGACGAAACCCGTTTGGGTTTTGATGTAGATTTTGATAGAATTATTTTTTCATCAGCCTTTAGAAGTTTACAAGATAAAACACAGGTAATTCCGTTATCTGAAACCGATTTTGTACACACCAGACTTACACACAGTTTAGAAGTTTCTGTTGTGGGTAGAACGCTAGGGAGAAGAGTAGGTAAGGTCTTGTTAGAACGCCATCCAAACTTAGCAACCCTTGGGTATACTTTTAATGATTTTGGGGCCATCGTTGCCGCAGCTTCCGTAACACACGATATTGGGAATCCGCCCTTTGGGCATTCTGGAGAAAAAGCAATTGGCGAGTATTTCAAAACAGGAAACGGAGCAAAATATAAAGCACAACTCAGTAATAAGGAATATCAAGATGTAATAGATTTCGAGGGAAATGCAAATGGGTTTAAGATTTTAACAGAATCGAGAGAAGGTGTTTTCGGAGGATTGAGACTTTCCTATGCTACATTAGGAGCCTTTTTAAAATATCCAAAAGAAAGTCTTCCAAAAAAACCAACGCCGCACATTGTGGATAAAAAATACGGATTTTTTCAATCAGAGAAAGCAGCGTTTTTAGATGTTGTTCAGGACTTAGGAATGTTGCAAAAGTCAACAGACGCTGTCTCTTACTACAGACATCCTTTGGCATATTTGGTAGAAGCAGCAGATGATATTTGTTATACAATTATCGATTTTGAAGATGGTATAAACTTGGGTTTGATAGAGGAGGAGTTCGCCTTAGAATACATGATTAAATTAGTGAAAGATACCATTGATATTAAAAAGTACCATTCACTTCAGCATAAAACAGATCGGATAAGTTATCTGCGCGCACTAGCTATAGGAGTTTTAATCAATGAGACAGTCGCTATTTTTTTAGCAAACGAAGAAGCTATTTTGAACGGAACTTTCGATAAATCTTTGTTGGGAAAATGTAAATACGAGGCACAAATAAATGACATTCTTAAAATAAGTGTTTCCAAAATTTACCAAAGCACAGAGGTCGTAGAAAAAGAAGTTGCCGGATATCGAATTATTGCAGATTTATTAGATGTATTTGTCACTGCTTTAAATAATACCTTTGATGGAAATCCGTCTAACTTTGATAAGTTGGTTTTAAATTTATTACCAGAAGAATACAAAATAGAGAACGCTAATTTGTATGATAGAATTATGCAGGTGTGCAGTTATGTTTCGGGGATTTCAGATAGTTATGCCATACGAATGCATAAAAAATTAACAGGAAATATTAGTTAATAGTGGAGGTACTAAGAATACCTGCATTAAATTAATTAGGAGAATAAGATTTTATAAAACACTACTTTTAGCATTCTGAGGAATATAATATTGTAATAAAAAGACGCTAAATTTAGCGCCTTTTTTATGTTTTCGAAAATAGGCTTGCTAAATTACTTGGATTTAAGCCGATCTTGTTTTGAAGTTCAGAAATACTGCCATGTGCTACAAAATTATCTGGAATTCCGATAATTTTTACGCTATTTAGATAGTTGTTTTCAGAGGCAAATTCTAAGACAGCGGATCCAAAGCCTCCTTTTATAGTGCCGTCTTCAACCGTGAAGATGGTTTTATGATTTTTAAAAACGTGGTGTAATAGCACTTCATCCAAGGGTTTTATAAAACGCATGTCAAAGTGTGCAATTTCTGAAGAATTATCTGTTAATTCAATGGCATCAGTAACATTTTTAGCGATTGTACCAATAGATAAAATAGCTATTTTAGTTCCTGTTTTTAACTGCAGTCCCTTTCCAATTTTAATTTTTTCAAAAGGTTTTTGCCAATCAATAATACTTCCAGTTCCTCTTGGGTATCTAATTGCAATCGGATTTTTTAATCCTAATTGGGCTGTATATAAAATATTACGCAACTCAACTTCAGTACTTGGAGCAAAAACAATTAAATTAGGAATGCTACGCAAGTAAGCTAAATCAAAAACACCATGATGTGTAGCTCCGTCTTCACCTACAAGGCCAGCTCTGTCTAAACAAAAAATAACCGGTAAATTTTGAAGTGCGACATCATGTATTACTTGGTCGTAAGCACGTTGTAAAAAAGTAGAATAAATATTGCAGTATGGAATTAATCCTTGTGTTGCCATTCCTGCGGCTAGTGTTACGGCATGTTGTTCCGCAATACCCACATCAAAAGTTCTTTTTGGTAATTCTTTGAACATAAATTTTAAAGAGCTACCTGTTAGCATTGCGGGTGTAATTCCAACAATTCTATCATTTTCTTTTGCTAATTCTACAATAGTTTTTCCAAAAACATCTTGATATTTGGTATACGGACTTGCTGCTTTTTTGATACGTACACCAGAAATTTTATCAAACTTTCCCGGAGCATGATAGGTTACTTGGTCTTCTTCTGCTCTTTGTAACCCTTTTCCTTTGGTAGTGATAATGTGCAAAAACTTAGGTCCTTTAACTTCTTTCAAGCGTGCTAGTTCTGCGAGTAATTTGGGTAAATTATGGCCGTCAATTGGACCAGAATAATCAAAATTTAAAGCTTTTATAATATTGTTTTGAGCGGCTAGCTTTCTATCTGTTTTTATCTTAGTTAAATATTCTTTTAGAGCGCCAACCGAAGGATCAATTCCAATAGCATTATCATTTAAAATAATCAATAAATTCGCTTCAGAAACTCCTGCGTGGTTCAATGCTTCAAAAGCCATTCCGCTTGCAAGAGAAGCATCGCCAATAACCGCAATGTGTTGTTTTTCTGTTTCCCTTTTTAAATTAGAGGCAATTGCCATTCCTAAGGCTGCAGAAATAGAAGTGGAAGAATGCCCCACGCCAAAAGCATCAAATATGCTTTCTTTTCTTGATGGGAATCCTGCAATTCCACCAAATTGTCTGTTGGTGTGAAAAACATCTTTTCTTCCCGTTAAAATTTTATGCCCGTATGCTTGGTGTCCAACATCCCAAACGAGTACATCATTTGGAGTGTCAAATAAATAATGCAGGGCAATAGTCAGCTCCACAACTCCTAGGCTTGCCCCTAAGTGGCCTTCTTTCGTTGCGACAACGTCAATTATAAATTCCCGCAGTTCTTTTGCCAATATTGGCAATTGGGTAGGATTTAACTTTCTTAAATCTTTTGGATTCGATATGTGATCTAACAAGGTGTACATCTGTGTACAAAAATACAACTTCCAATTTTAGGTTTGCAAAATGAGGAACGAATAAATACAAATCTATCGCAAATATTTTACTTAATTTTACCATTCAGAATTAATTATATATGATCCAGCCTTTCGACGATATTTATTTTATGAAAAAAGCTTTTCAAGAAGCTGAAAATGCTTTTGATAAGGGCGAAATTCCGGTAGGAGCTGTGATTGTTTTAAAAGATCAAATAATAGCAAGAGCACACAACTTAACAGAGACCTTAAATGACGTTACGGCGCATGCAGAAATGCAGGCGTTTACTTCGGCAGCAGATTTTTTGGGAGGAAAGTACTTAAAAGAATGTGTTTTGTATGTTACGCTAGAACCTTGTCAAATGTGTGCAGGTGCAAGCTATTGGGCTCAAATTGGTAAGATTGTATACGGTGCCTCGGAACCAAAAAGGGGGTTTAAAAATCTGAAGACTACTTTACACCCAAAGACGGCAGTCGTAGGGGGTATTTTAGAAAATGAATGTTCGCAAATTTTGAAGCGATTTTTTATTGAGAAACGGAACTTGAACTAACGGGCTCGGCTATAAATTCTAAAATATCTGCAGGCTGACAGTGCAATGCCTTACAAATGGCTTTAAAATTAGAAAAGCGAATTGCTTTCGCTTTTCTAGGTTTTAGGATGGATAAGTTTGCTGCGGTAATGTCAATGATTTCTGCCAGTTCTTTGCTTCACACTTTGCGTTTGGCAAGCATTACATCTAAGTATACAATGATCGCCATATTATATGGTTAAATCGTTTTCTGTTTTTGCATTTTCCGCAATTTTAAATACTTCACTTAGAATCAAAAAGAACAGCCTTAAGCAAATAGTTGCTAAGTGTTCGTTTAACCCAATCTCTAGTATGACTTTTTTTTCAACATAAAATCCCGTAATTACTCAAACTGTGAGCGAAATGAATCCAGAAAGACAAAGAAGGTGCCCTGACCTTCGCAAGGATACAAGTACTTTTTGTTCAGATATTTTTGTTCTTAAAAAGGAACCCAGGATATTTCTAGTGTAATACAGTGCTGCAACGATTAATAAATAATTTGTAGTAGAAATATTAAAATGATGATTTATATTACTGGTGTGCGGCGTGTTTTTTTGCAACGAGTAAGATCAATCTCTATGGAGCTCTTTGGGTAGTTTCGTATAGGCTCTTTTTAATTTTTCAACAACATGGAGTATTTCCTCCGTATCTAAGTGGCCAAATCCAAAGTGAATTGCACAGGTGTTTTTATCTTGATATAGAAGGGTTTTGGGTAAAAATAAATCATTTTTTTCGGCTTCTTCCGCTAATTTTACTAAGGATATTTTAGGGTTAAATTGCAACCAAATAGCCAATCCTCCGGAGGGAATTTCCCAATGTGCGATGGTCGAAAAGTGCTCTTTCAGAAGGGCACACAAAGAATCACGCCTTTCTTTATACCGCACTACATTTTTTTTCATAAGGCGAGAAATTTCTCCTTCATTAATCAGTTCGGAAAGCATTTGTTCCTGTATAAAGTCACCTTGTTTATCGAGCAACTGCAAATAGTTTTTCGCTTCAGATATTAGGTTTTCTGGAGCAACTACAAAACCTGTTTGAAAACTTGGAAATAAGGATTGCCCAAGCTTTCCTAAATAAATAACCATTCCGTTTCCATCTGCACTCGCCATTGGTAGCATTGGAGAACCTTCAAACTGAAAGTCGTAATCGTAATCATCTTCAATAATAGCAAACCCGAATTCTTTAGCAAGTTGTAATAATGTTAAGCGCCTTTCTATGCTTAACTTTACGGTTGTTGGGTAATCGCGATGTGCACAGATATACACACACCGTATGCTATTTTTTATAAAATGTTTTTTAATGTATTCAATATCTAAACCATTCGCATCTACTGGAATGGTTTTGATATTAGCGCCTGCCTGTTGAAAAATCATATTGGCAGCATAATTACTTAAATTTCCTACCAATACAATATCGTTTCGTTTTATCAATAGCTGTGAGACGATGTATAAACTCATTTCTGTACTACGCGTACTGATGAGGTTTTTAGGTTGTATATGAAAACCTCTTGTTGCATTTAAATAGTTGCACAGTTGTGTTTGAAATACAGAATGGGAAAGTTCGCTAGGTCTGTTCCATTTTTTTATCAATGTTTTTCTTTTCATTGCGGCACTGTACCACCTTGTAAACTGATGTACCGGGTGCAAGCGTACATCCGGTTTCCCATCATTAATACTGTATTTCGCATTGGTTATTGGAACCGTGGATGCTAGATGAAATGACTTTTGAAAAGGAAATCCAGTAGTTTTTGCGTAGTGATATGCAGCTGCTATTTTTTGAGAAGGGGCTTTTATTTTTGTGGTATTTATGGTTGGTTCTAAAACAAAGGTGCCTTTATTGGGGAGTATTTCTACCCAACCTTGAGCGGCCAACTCTTCATAGATTGCTACGGCAGTATTTCTGTGTACCTTCAATAAAAGGCCCAATACCCGAGTTCCCGGCAACTTTGTTCCTTTAGACAGATATTTTCGCTGAATGGTATTTACAATCTGCTGTGAAACTTGGATGTATACAGGCTGCGATATTGATTTGTCAAAATCAATTAATTGTTTAAAAAGCGTAATAACCGGACTATCTATCATTTTAAAACTGGACTAGGTTAGTCGTCCGGAAAGTTACGATTTTTGTTCTGCTTTAAAAACAAAAAAAACATTAAAATGAACCAAAGTAAAGTATTAATGAGTGCAGTTTTAGTCTTGCATTTGAATCTATTTTCACAAGAAACGAAGTCAGTTCAAGAACTGGATACCATTGTAATAAAATCTACACGGATTGATTTGCCATTCAAAGAAAACTCGAGAACCATCAGGGTGATTACTTCTGAAGATATAAAAAATAGCGCAGCAACAAACGTAGCAGACCTATTGCAACAAGTGGCAGGCGTAGACATCAGGAGAAGAGGTACTGCAGGAAGTCAGGCAGATTTATATATTAGAGGTGGTGGTTTTGATCAAACTTTATTGCTAATTGACGGAATTAAAATGGACGATGCACAAACAGGACATCACACCATGAATGCCGCCTTGCCTATTGAAGTTATCGAGAGAATAGAAATTATTAAAGGTCCTGCCGCAAGAGTTTTCGGACAAAATGCATTTACGGGTGCTATCAATATTGTGACTAAAAAGAAGTTATCGAATACTGTTTCTGCAAATATAGAAGCGGGTTCTTTTGGGCAATTAAATGGTTCTGTAACTGTTGGAAAAGAGTTTGAAAATTCATCAATAATTGCGCATGTTGGTGCGTTAACTTCAGACGGGTATCGAGAAAATTCAGATTATAACAATTACAACTATTTTTTAAAGGGAATTTTTAATAAGGAAAAGCAACCGATAGAAGTTTTGGCTACTTTCTTCAACAAGAAATTTGGAGCACAAAATTTTTATACACCAACTTCTTGGGGTTTTAATGAATATGAAGAAACGCAGAACAGCCTATTAGGAGTTTCTACAACTTTTAAAACAGATAAGTTTAAAATTACACCAAGGGCATATTGGAAAAGAGGGCAGGATATATTTCAATTGAAAAGAGATGATCCAAGTTTTTATAGAAATTTACATATTACTAATAAAGTAGGTATAGAAACAAATGCTTCTTATAGATCATCTTTAGGGATTACAGGTTTTGGAATTGATGTTTCTAGAGTCTCTATAAGTAGTAATAATTTAGGAAATAGAAATAGAATCATGGCTAATTTGTTTTTAGAACACCGTTTTAAGGTTGGTGTCGTAGATATTACGCCAGGTATTGCAGCAACCTACTTTTCAGATTTTAAGTTTCATGCATTTCCAGGGTTAGATATTGGTGCACAATTATCAGATAATTTAAGGTATTATTGGAATATTGGTTACACATACAGAATTCCTACTTATACAGATTTATTTTATAATGATTCTAGCACAACAGGTAATCCTAACTTAAAACCAGAGGAAGCAATTGCTCAGGAAATAGGTTTAAAATATACAAATAACAACTTTTTCACATCACTTTCTTTATTTAGTAGAGCTTCAGATAATATTATAGACTTTATTAAACAAGATGATTTACAACCAAAATTTATAGCAACAAACATTACTCAAGTATATACTCAAGGTTTTGAGTTTGATGCAAATTATACAATTAAAATTAAAGAATTTAATCAATCTTTAGCAATTGGTTATACTTTTTTAGAGGATGATATTACAGATCAGAACAGAAGTTTATCTCGTTATAGATTAAATACATTAAAACATCATTTTACAACCCGTTTTTCTTCTCAATTATTTAAAAATGTTAGACAAAATATTATTTATAAGCATGCAGAAAGAACTCTAGGAACAAGCTATAATGTATGGGATGCTTCTGTAATTGTAGCTGTTAATAAATTTAACTTTACGGTTACTGCAAATAATATTTTTGATGCCGAATATATCGAATCTGGTTTTGTACCAATGCCACCGAGGTCTGTTTTATGCGGTGTCCGTTATGGGTTCTAATCAAATCCATTTCTTTAAATCTTAAATGCCTTGATACCTAAATTTATCAAGGCATTTTTTTATGTTTCAGACTTTTAATTAAGGAATTAGTTGAGTGAATAGCATTGGAATGAGAACGGATAGAAAGACTCTTAAGGCGCAAACTTTGACCTGCTTTTCATAACTAAGTTCGCATACTTTAAAGACAAAAGCAGAGTTCAGTATAAAATAAAGCAAATGAAAACTACATAAAACACCCAATGTCCAAACTGCAGGGGCTATCAAACCTATGACCATCAGCACCCAGAACAGCAGTTTTGCGAATGCAAAACAACAGTATAATAGACGAGTAGTAAAACAATTTAAAACAGCAATTATGAGCATATTTAATGTACCAACAAAAAAT
>Ga0115007_10001823_pt1 | contig 13517 bp, 11 predicted proteins | sample ArcOceMetagenome_2_FD_87166 | JGI IMG/M metagenome (GOLD analysis project Ga0115007, IMG submission 87166) | Marine eukaryotic phytoplankton communities from Arctic Ocean - Arctic Ocean ARC135M Metagenome | ecosystem: Environmental > Aquatic > Marine > Oceanic | place: Arctic Ocean | collected... | reverse complement strand
TACAAGTTCGCACGGTTGTATCCATTGAATCAACAAGATCTACCGGTAATGGGTGACAATAGTCCCATCGAATTCGTCGACACAACAATAGCAGCTACATCACAACAGAAGGATGGAAAAGAAAGCAAAGAACAAACGCAACAAAGGCAACAGCAAGATAAATTATTTGAGCCTGTAAACCTTCCTGAAAATGTTAGAGTCGAAAATTCTCCTTGTGACTTTACTCCTGCCAAATTTATCACTCTACTCTTTACTGATCTCGGTGTATTGACACCAAGTGCTGTTTCTGACGAGTTAATTCGACTGTATCAATAATATAGTATATATATATATATATATATACAGTACAAAAGCTAGTACATTGATTTTAATTTACACCATGATATTTCGTGAATAGATAATAGTATTTATATGTGCGCTTTCTAGTGTTCAGTTTGCTATAGTGTTTATTTTTATTTTTTTAAGAATGAGCGACTACATCAACAACAAAATATAATGAGAAAATTCACTACAGTATCAAATGAAAGGGTTTTGTAGAAAATTGCTTGATTTGATCTAGATCTGAGGATCTCATATATAGTCCAGCTACAAGTATTGTGAGTAGCAAAACATCTAGTGAAATGTAGAATTATAACTCCCAATAGATAGTCAAATCTAAAGGACGGGAGACTGTATAAAATATACTAGGAATATAAGAGCTTGATTAGATTCTATGATTAAATTCTTAATAGCAATTGATGTTAGTCTCATTTTCCATCGTCATCGTCCTTACCGTCGTTGTTGTCGTCACTCTCGTCCGATTCTTCTTCGCTACTTTCATCAGAAGGAGATTCGTCACTGAATTCGTCTTCTTCTTGGTTAGCCTTCTGTTGATCTTGAGATATAGTTGCTTTGTCGTGAGAAGCTTTCATTAGAAATGGGTTCATTTTTGCGAGACTAATCAAAACAGCCTCTTCGGTTCGAATGGTTCTACTGGCTTGGAAAGGACAAGTATTCAACCATAAGTCAAATAGCTTCGAGGAAGAAGACCCGGCTAGTTTGATAGACTCATCTGCATCAACACATTCTTCAATTCCCGCTACACCACCAAAAACAATCAACGAATGTTGGAATTTAGGTAAACCGAAACTCTTATCTTCGACTGATTTACTTCCACGTTCGCTTGTACCAATTTTCAAATCATATCCACCATCATCAGCGAAGGGACATTCCTCAAACACATCGTTGATTGATTTTGCCATCCTCGTCGTGTAACCCCAGTACGTACCATCATCTTCTCTAGGTGCTGATGGAGAAACAACAATTCCTTTGATTTGTGCTGCCTTTCCATAAGCAGAGGGGTCGATCTGGACAGTGCATCGAATACCAGGAGTAATGTTTCGATCAATTCTAAGAGGGAGAAAATGCGATAGAACAACAATAAAAATATATGAGTGAAAAATAATGAGGAAATTATTCACAGTCACAGACAGACAGTCTGTGTAAAACATAACACGCAGCAGACGTAGTTGAATTCAATTATACGACATACAACAAATGCACTTACTCGACCGGTCGGTTTCGGATTCCACAATTAACAAGAGAGTTTCCATTTGAACTATTTTTGTTCATAACAACACCCTCTCGATATTTACTACGATCACCCTCACGAACGTGATGCGGGGCATCTACTGGTGCTAACAGACCAGCAAATTGTAGATCGGGATGCATAGGGAAAAATTGTCGTCGTAGGTATTGAGGACATTCACAATATTGTAGTAGTCGAGCCATAAATTCTTGATGTGTAGATCGAACTCGACGCTCGAATTGCGGTTGCTCATTGTTATTATTTCTGTCAGCATCAATTTTGGCGTCATCTACTTTCTTCTCAGTGGGAATCTCTTGTTTTTCATTATTATTTCCACCATCTTGCCTGTTTTTTTGTCGTTTGAAATCTCTCCATCCACCACCACTACCACTACTGTTGCCAGTCTTTCCTAATTTATCATCAAATACAATAATCTCATCAACATGATAAATTGTACATGCACGAGCAATCTGACCAACTAACAATGTTCGTAGCTCCCTCGTTTGACAATTAGAAAGAACACTTCCCGGTAAAGCAATACTCACAGTTGAAAACCGGGATTTGTTTCGACAGGGAACAGTTTCCATCACTCTTCCGAATCGATGTCTCGAAATATAAGAAGGTTTTCCACTGCTATTCCTGTTGTTGTTGTTGTTCATGCTACCACCAGGTCTGTTGGTGGCGCTGGCGTTGGGATTGTCGTAGTTTCCGAATAAGGGTCGTTCACGTTGTTGAGGGGGTCGTTGACGTTGCTGAGGCCTCGACGAATCATCATCTTCGTTATTTTTTGCAGTTGCAGTTGCAGTTGCAGTTGATTGTTTCGTTTCATCTTTACTGTATTTTTCAGGTGAGGTTACAGCATTTTTAACATCATCGTCAACGGACGATCTTGACTTTTTTGTCTTCTCGTCATTATTAGCTCCTCTAGGTCGAATACCACCAGACTCTTCGATCCGTTGTCGTTTCTTTAGTTTACCTTCTTCTTTCCTCTGTTTCCTATCCTTTGTTTCAGAATCGGGGTTTGTCATTTTTAAAGATCGATTTTATTTCGTGTACAACAAGGGATTGGTATATCTTTTGTTATAGTTGCAAGTTCAAAGTACAATTACAAGTACAAGCAGTCACCTTATTGTCGTAAGTTTCGAAGTTGTCTCGATTATGATGGGTATGATGTGATCGCAGAATTGAAGGGAGCAACAACATTTCATTCTTTCAAAAAAATGAATGGTTCTCACGCGAATAAGGAAAGGGGAAATTTGAGGGGGAAATATGTGTATCCCCAATTGTGTGTTGTGAAAGATTTTTCTTGTTCACAATTTTCAGATGCTTCAATTTCAAGACAACTATTAAATCAAGAACGATAATGAGGGAGGAAGAGAGAGATAGAGAGAGAGAGAGAGAGAGAGAAAGAGAAAGCGAGAGACGTTTAACCGGCCTATGATGAAAGCAATATCCCGGCCCTTATTTATATTGACTACTGTCGCTAGATTCTTTCCGATCGATAAATCTACAGCATTCACACGATCGCATCGCTTCTCTTCTTCGCAATTATTATCATCGTCGTTGCCGCGTACATTGAGAATGTCGTCGTCATCTGCCATGGATGAATCATTATCGTCGTCATCATCACCATCTTCCACATTACGAATTGCCCTCTGTCAGTTTACTGTAACCCACGACAAGAAGAAGAACGAGGAAACTGCAAGAAGCTTTCTGGAACGAGCAAAAGAAAAAGGTGCAACTATGACAGTCTTACCGGAAATATGGAATGGTCCTTATGCAACTACTGCATTCGGCGAGTACGCAGAAACACTTCCAGAAATAGGAGATGGTTTGAATGATGCGGATAAATCAAAATGGTCTTCATCATCAGCATCTAGAATGCTAATGAATGCTGCTAAAGATCTTGGTTTGTGGATCGTCGGAGGGAGCGTATCCGAACGAGTTGTGATAGACAAAGAAGACGACGAAGGAAATAAGATTGAAAAGATTTACAACACCTGTCTAGTTTTGAATCCAGACGGTGTTGTCGTAGCTAAGCATCGGAAGGTGCATATGTTCGATATTGACGTTCCAGGGAAAATTACCTTTTTCGAATCGGAAACTCTCAGTCCTGGTTCGACAGTCTCACACTTCGAAAGTCCTTACGGAGAAATTGGAGTTGGAATATGCTACGACATTCGATTTGCTGAATATGCCATTTTGTTGCGTCAAAAGCACAATTGTCGCGTTCTAATCTATCCTGGTGCATTTAATATGGTCACGGGACCCGCACATTGGGAATTATTACAAAAAGCTCGTGCAATAGACAATCAATGCTACGTCGTTACCGCCTCTCCCGCTCGGACTGAGGAACCCGCCGATAACGACGATGACGAAAAGAAAAAGTATCCCCACTACACTGCTTGGGGTCATAGTACAGTAATATCTCCTTGGGGAGATGTTGTTGCTACTACGGATGAAAAAGAAAGTATCGTTATCGCTGATTTGGATCTAACTCGATTGGAAGAAATTCGAAGGGATATTCCGATTGCAGATCAGCGACGAACTGATATGTACGCGTTAGAAGACTTATCATGAACTTCTACTAACGTAACTAGCTACTAGCCTACAGTATTTGGGATATATAGATATTATATATAGTGCGCGTACTTGTTCGTAATAAACTTTTACGAGTTTAAATCAAATCATTATTTAGCTTGGTTACTTCCTCTTCTCCCCGGAAATAGATACTTTGCTTTGATTGTTATTCATAGGCCTACTAGTAGTAGAAAATGCATGGTTTTGATAGCACATATGTTGAAGAGCGATTATCGACGCGGCTTCTCTGTCCTGAACAAATGTTGGTGACAATTGCTTGCTGTATCGTCGGAATTCGTATCTTTCTGGAAGCGGATAGTATCTCACGGTATATTTTTCGTGGCTTATCTGTTGTTGTGGATTGAATCAATTGTTTTTGCTTCCTACGACGAAGTACATTGCCGTTTGAAAAAATGGGAGAAAGAGTCATATCTATGACCATCAACAAACCGTGATGATGAACCATACAGTTCTCGGTATTATATGTGTCTTTACTACTACTGGTAGTAGTAGTACTTGGATGTCATATCACGGACAGCTCCAAGTAACAAACAGATGTGATATGACATTATTTGTCGTGACGATGATGATGACCATTCCAATTCATTTCCATGTCCATGCTCTTCTCGGTTAAGACTAAAACAGGGAAATTCTTCGCAGCTTTCATGAAGTGTTCCTGCTACGATCTTTGTTTGTTTGTCCTTCTTTGAGGTAGTCGGTGATCTTTCGTGATTATTAAACTGTAGTAGCTCTTTGTAAATTTCTTTCAATCTTTGGTTATTCGTAGTAGTATTCGACGACGCCTCTGATGAATGAATTTGATGTTGTTGATGTTGTTGTTTATTCCAATTACCCCAAATTTTCAACAACGCTTTTCGATTTGTTTTTCGGAGTACAACTTCAGAATGCTTACTATTAATTTTCTGTTCACGAAGAAAGTCAATAGAACAATGTTTTTGTAGGTATTCTAAAACTGCACGTTTCGTATCCATCCCACCAACAGTATAGTTCGACGTATCTGTACTATTATTATTTGTCGTCGTCTTTGGTGGAAATGTAGGATCTAAGTGAATAACACATTTAATTCCCATAAAATTTCACCGTTTTTCTAAGATTTTGAGCTGATTTTTTCCATAACTGGATGATAATTTGTTCCTTAGGAAAGACCATTGCATCGTTATTTCCCCCGCCACCACCGTCATCATCATCATCATCATCATCGTCGTCTATTGTCATATGTAGTCTTGCAATGTCTTCGTCAAATAAAAGTACTAATTCTTTTTTAGTTCCATTCAATGGGTCGTCCGGTATCGTCCAAATAAAAAAGAAGCAACACAACGAACCAAAGCATCACGTCTTCCCCACCATTGCGATTCATCGCCAGAATTTGGTCGATCGTAAGGTTTCACAATGATAATGATTCTTTGTTGTTGTTACTCTATATCCGGCATTTTATGATGATTCTTCGTTCTTGCTACATCCAGCATTTTTGAGACTTCTGCATGTACCGTACCATAAATTCAAAAAAGCAATAAAATCTGTATTTTATAAATTTACATAAATTTACATAAATTTAACTGTCCACAAATAAATGGGATGAGTTAGCGTTTTCTGGTGAAATAATTTCTAAAAAATTTACGTAAAGCACATTTTACCGCGGCGCTTCAATCTTTCACAAAACGGCACAACACACGTGCACAATGGATCGATTGGCGATGAAATTCTTAAACACTTAAATCAAGCTCACTTTTTGACACGCTTGAGCCTAACCTGTCGGCACAAAATTTCATGACGATGATGATAGGATTGGATTTTTTTTCTTTTGCGACTCACTCTATTACATTGCTTCCTGTGATCCTTGAGTGGTAACTGGTACCACAATTCTATTATCATCAATCTAATCCGATCCGATCTTCCCTTGAAGTATCACACGCAATCGAAACAAGGTATCCTGTCCTGTCCTGATTCATTCATTTCTATAACAATTTTCTATTCGAATACTTTAATTCAAACAAACAAAAAATATGCCGCATGTCGAACTTCCGCAGGCCGAATTCAAGGCGAGTTTTTCTCAAGGAAAAAAAGAAAGAATAGGAGGAGTACTTTTCTTCTTTATCTTATAAATTCGTCTGATTACCGGCACTGAATATATAGTGTGGGATAAAGACAGGATCTCTCTGTGTTCTTTGAATATGCATCGTTCTTATATTTCTTCTTTATTATTTTTACTTTATTTCCTATCCTATACTATCATATCTACTATACAGGTCGTTATGTTGGGCGAAACATTCACGGGAAAGACTTCACTTGTGGTAAGTATGATCTCCTATCATTAGAAAAGAATACGATACATACAGCACGATTAAATTCATCCACTAAATTCATCTTCTTTTTGTGTGAATATTTTATCCTTTTTTTTCTCTCAACTCAAAAAGCTTCGATTTGCAGAAGGGTATTACAGAGACTCATCACGAAGTCCTACTGTGGGAGCATTTTTCATTACGAAACGATTAACTGTACAAGGCATGACAGCAAAAATACAAATTTGGGATACAGCAGGTCAAGAACAATTTAAAAGATTAGCTCCAATGTACTACAAAACTGCTGCAGCTGCAATTATATGTTACGACGTTACTTCTCCAAAGTCTTTTGAAACGTTGGAATGTACGTATTATAAATATAACAGTACCAAAAGAAAAGAAAAGCAAAGAAAACTTGTACCTGCATTGTTTGATTGATTGTAATTATATCGTTTCTTTTTTCTCTCTAATGGTTGCACGAGATGAATAATTCGTATGCATTCATTGATCATTTATACTGACTACTATCTACTATCTCGTTTTCTTTTTAAGATTGGATGAATGAATTACAACAGAATGTTCCAGCTGGAGGTATCGTTATTGCTATGTGCGCCACAAAGTGTGACCTAGCAATGAATCCAGATACATCTCAAGCAGAAGCTTTGGCCGCCCAAACAGGTGCCATGTTCATGACAACGTCATCCAAAGCAAATTCTAATGTTCATCTTTTATTTCAAAAAGTAACAGAACGGGTCTTAGATTATCAAAGACGGAATGCAGGGTTAGACATTCCTGTTTCTCTTTCAACAACCGCCGTAGAAACAACTCAAAACCAAAACAACAATATCCTTTCAAATGCTGTGTCTCTATCATCTGCGGTTTCTAGAACGTCAATAAATAACGATACAAATGGATCCAGTTCACTTCCTTTCACAAATAGCAATGGGACAAGAATAGGTAATTCACAATCTTCAACAGTTCCAGAAAAAAGTGGAAGGGATGTCACCGGTAGCAATTTCGTTGACGAAAAAAAGATAGAACATGAAGAAAATGAATTATTGGATACTAAAAATGTAATTTCAGACGATTCAAATGCAAGTAAGGAATATGTTAACAAGTCACGATGTGACACCAATATGCTAATGTGTGGCGACGTTGTTGGGGTAACATCTGAAGATGGATGGACGAACGGATGTACTATACAATGATGGAAGTTAACGGGTTTACTACATAGAATATAGAGAATACGGAATGAACATCAGAAAGCCAATAACACACGAACTTGTTTGTGGCTACGCTATTAGCATGTATAGTAAAGTTTATTTTAAGAAATAATCAATTGGGGATATAATAGTTATGGTTTCATAGATAATGCATTAATTAAAAAACCTTTTATGTACTAAAAAGTACTTTTACAACAACCTTGATACCAAGCCCAAAATCTTTCCTATTATTGCTTTATGTTCTCATGTGATATTGTCTTTTAGGAGGTAGGATCAAAGGTCATAACCCCAATTTCATCTCATGTTTAACCTTTTAATGATAAAGGCAAGAGTAACAAAGATTAAAAAGTGTGTGAATAGTGGTTTTGGTACCCCATATAATATAGTTGGTAACCATAATAAAATCAAACAACAATTCTGGACTAAGTCTACAAATAATTTGGTATTTGCTGTACCACTTTTGTACCACTTTTGAACAAGCATATATCTTGTCTTGAGATATGACTGGCTTTTCAATTTCCGTCATCAGTTAGTTCACTGCTTGTTTCAATAAAGATTTTATTGTCCTTAGTGTTTGGAACATTTGATGTTGTTGTTTTGGTATTTTTTTACCGTCAAAAACCTTCATCATTGAATAAAAAGAAGTATGGATGGAATGATAACAAACAAATTTAAATTTCAGATGTAAAAACGTGTAATCAATCATGAGTGGGCAACAAAAGACGGCAAATAATGAAATGCATAAGTGCCCAAGTAAGTAGATGAATAAATTAAAAGAGGCTAGGATTGAAATGCTGTGAGCTACCTACTACAGAAGCTGCAAGAGAGTGATTTGTATTTGGTCATCAAGAGATTTGACAGTTGACAGGAGATTTTGGAATAAGAATTAAGGTTATGGATAGTCCATTCATTCAACAAACAACGTGTGCGTCGTATTGTCGCGTTGTCGGCAACTTCTTGTGAAGATGAAGCGAACATCCATTATCCATTAACGACAATCGACAACATCAATGAAAATAACAAAGTGTATCAAAGTCGTCTTTCTATTATTGCAGTTAACTATAGTAATATTTCTTTAAAGAACATAATAATCACATTTCAAAATGGTTGTGGGCCTGGTACAAAATGTTCGGACTGCTCTGAAATACCGAGGAGGATGGAAAGGTCTCTTTCAGTTAATGTACACGGTAAGGATTAATTTTGTTTTTATCGTATTTATTTTGTTTTTCTTGCGGGTAACGAAAGGAATGAACCTCACATGGTAACAACAATCAATGCTTTCTATTTCTAAAAACCAAAATAAAAATAAAATATCTAATAAAGAATGGTGATTTTCCGTTCAAAATGGGAACGTACAAGGGTTGTGATATCGCTGGAAATCGTTATTACGAAAATCTTACGGATTATCCCGTCGGTCAACATCGATGGGTCGAACCGGGTGACATTCATAACTTTGATTCAACTCAAGTCCAACCGGAATGGCAGGGTTGGTTAACGTCGATGCACGATGCAACACCCGAACAAGATGATGAATACATCGATGAAATGAAAAAGCGTATCCGTCCAAATGCACCATCAGATGCACCATACGATCACAATATCGGGTATCAAAATCCGGTCTTTAATTTTAATCATATGCATGTCCAATCACAGATTCGTTCTCGTGGATACGGTATCGGTAATTCCATTGTTGGTTTACCTGCACATGCACCGGATGCGTATTATACCCAACCCGGATCACCGTACAATCCTGCCTTTATGAAAAAACTTGAATTTGAAGGTGATTTGGATGAAGCGAAGGGTGGTGGTCGACCATACAAAAACGATAAGTGGAAGGATCGTCTTATGACAGTAGCAGAAAAGAAGGCATTGGAACCAGTCAACGATGATGAGTTCGTTGCCGCATCAGTAGCAAATCTCTCTCCGAGGGAAGAGGCTATCCTTGCCCGTGGTGGTTCTCTTCCTGGAAAGTAAAAAGAAAAAATGCAATTTCTTTTTGGGAAATATATCCTCGCTTTGCTTTTATAATCTGAATACCATAATACACTTCGAAAATAACTGAACTATATATTTATACACACACTATTGAATACGACTAGTTACTTTCTTGCTGTCGCAGTGCACTTCTACTGAACTAGCTAGTCTATTATTCTACTTTTACATCAAATTAATTCCCAGCATATTTAAGCTGTTTTATTAATTTGTTTGTTTGATTGACTATTTGAATTCTTATTTCCATAAAAATGAGTAGCGGTTTTTACCTCTTACACAATGTTTTTCTGTTCATTTGCAGTCGTCGTCATCGTTTCAGTTTCCCTGTACCATCAAATCCTCTTGCATGTTATGAACAAGCGTACCTAGTACGGAAACATCCTCAACTTTAAATATACTTTCCTTGTTCTCGATTTTATTATTTGCTTTTCGTTCAGATGGGTATGTCTCACCTAAAATAAGATTCAATTTATTCGGTTTGTTTTCAAATTGATGCATTGTATTTTTCAATTCGTGACATCGACCGAATACTTCTTGACGGCAAAAGACGTACATACCAAGTCTCGCTCTTGATACTGCAACTACAAGACGACGAACATCACGCAAGTGTCCAACCGTTTTTGTCCTTACCAATGAAAGTAAAATAAAATCATTTTGCTGTCCTTGATATTGATCCACAGTTGAAATCGCCTTCGGTCTTACTCCTGCGAGAGGCGTACCCGGACCACATCGTTGAGAAATGATATCTGTAATCAATCCACGTTGACCATTGTAGGTAGTAAGAATAGAAATCTTTTCTGGTGGATATCCAATGAGTACCATAAATTGAAAGAGTGCGACGACGTATTCTGCTTCTCCTAAATTCTGGTAATAGTATGGACTTGGCGTCGATTCTCCTTTCCCCTCAAAGTCAGGCACATTAATAACCTGAAAGTTATGTAAGAAGCCAGGATTGGCCCGTAGAAATTCTTTCGAATTCACTACATGACTTAAATTGCCAAGATTTTTATATCGCCAGCTATTTATGAAGTAAACCGAAATAGAAAAGAGAAAAAAATAAATAAGATTTTGAGTGAGTACATCGAATTAAAAATCTGGTGTATACAGCACTTTTACAAAAAACAACACAGAAGTGTTTTTTGAAACGTACCCGTAGAGATCCTTAATTTCGGGTCGTGCTCTTCCTTGTTTATCAAGTTGAATATAAGGAACGCCCAGATGGATCAGGCGCGCGAACATACTCTGGTCCAGGTTACTATATTTCGAAAATGAAGCGTTCTTAACCACTGGCGGTAGTTGGTTGTGATCTCCCAGCATGCACAATCTCTTTAGTCGGGACCGTCGAGAAACAGATTCATCAGAACTTCCTTTTTGTAATAGCATAGGGACGAAGGTTTCAATTTCTAGCATCTGTCCAGATTCTTCCATTACGATATTGTCGTATTCAAAGCCTAATCTGATCAGGTTTGATCTTGCAATTGCAGCATGCGTACATGTCATGGCAACGACTCTTGCTTGCTTATTGATGAGGTAATCAGCTCGCTGGCGTTGGGAACGAAGTAGTTCGAATGGTCGATATTCAGCCAACTCAGAAAAGATATTATCAATAGTATCAAAGCGCTCTCTTGCCTCCTTTAATGCCACACGATCGGTTGTAAAGTATTTCTTAAAAGGAAATAATTCAGAAACTACATCATTATCAAGGGTTAAACCAGCCATTTTTGCCTCAGATTCAAATTTCGACTTATTTCTTTCGATGTACAGTTTTCTAAAATAGTCGGCTGTTTCGCACGAATAAGAAGATGAGCCATCAGCTCCGCGTTGAGTCTTCCCGCTGACTCCCAATGACTCCGACAGGCATTGCACTTGCTCCAAAAGGTCCCCACGTCGCTGAATGGAATAAGCCACACGTCCAATCTTCGTAAAGTCGTGAGTAGAGTCGGTTTCCAGGTCGCGCTCCCCTGCACCAAGTCGAACCAAGTAGCGCTCGTCGATGTCTCCGCGTGCCATAACTTTCGTGAAAATATCGTTCAAAGCAGCATTCGAATGCGTGATGATTACAGTTCTTTGCGTTGGAAAAGAATGATACAGAGATGCAATAATTTGAACAGCTACATCTGTTTTACCTGTTCCGGGTGGCCCAACCACGAGCGTTAATCCCGGCGAGAGACCAGATTTCACAGCTTCGACTTGCGACGGTGTAAAGCGGATCGGATTTCCCGCTACACCTTTTGGGAACGGTAATGATACAGCTTCAACCACATGCTTCTCAGAATCATTGCCGGAAACCTGCGAAAAACGAATCTTCAAGTTTGCTCGTGGCTTCTTCTCCTTTGAGGTACTGTCCCCTGTCAACTTATTGCCGTCCAATGAAACATCCTTTCCATCAAATGAGTTACGAAGATGAGTCTCGTCTAAGAACGTGTCCCCGAAATCTAAGTAATCCGTTGGCTTGTTAACGCCAACTGTATGCAGTGCATAAGTTTTCATAGTATCAGACTCGTAGGAGGCAGACTTTGGATCAGCTGTTCCGAGTAACACCGATTGAAGCCATTTAGGAAGGACACGTTCAATGGATCCAGCACCTTCTGTCAGTCCACGAATGGTTTCAAGAATAGACTTAAAATTATTCTCCCTACCTTGTCGCCTGATAACGAGATTAAAACTTTTGTATATCTCACTAGCTCCTCCAAGTTTACTATCCGATGAATATTGGGCCGTATCCATAGCAACTCTGAATATCTTCTTTGTTGATCCTTTTTGCCTGTCTGGAATCGGCAGTCCCGGCTCGCTCAGTATAGTTCCATGTTCATTACTAACTTGCATCACCATGCAACCCCGAACGACCATCACGCCAAATCTTTGAGGGAATGTACCGTCCTCTTCGTCTGGAACACGTCTTTCTTTATTGTCCGTATCCCACATTTTATGAGCTCCGTGTTTTAAGTGATAGTCCTTCAACAAAGGTGCAGGAGCTCCACTCATCTGTGAGGCGTCAAGGGAAACCAGAAAAAGATTATCGAATTCTCCCACCTCTTCCCACTCCTTTCGAATACCCGCACCGCATTTCTCCAGGTCCACCGTGAATTCTGCAGTCACTTGTGCACTAGTTGTTTCACCTAACTTTGGTGGTCTTACTTCAATAATTCTCATCGGCTCGGCCAATTCCATTGCCATTCGACTCCATCCATTGAATTCTGTCTTGAGAGTTATAGTCTCATCGTCCTCCAAACTAGATTGACGCAAGACAGGACGCACGCGTTTAATCGCATCGACCAAATCTGATCGGATATCATATGCACTTTCAAGTCGGACAAGTTCAAAGTTACGGAGAAGGTAGTCCTGAAAAGATAAGTATTGTGCACTTAATTTCGGTAATGCTAAGACTTGGGTCGGACGTAGTTGACTGTTCGAGGATGGAATAACACTGAGATCCCAAAGCACTTCTTCCGTTGGGTACAACGGATAGAGCTTCAGTTGATCGGTAGGATAGGGTGTTATCGCAAGATAGTAGGACAAAACTTGAATCATGTACTTTCTACTATGAGTCTCATCCCTATCTGGAATTAATCTCATCCGGTAAAGTAGATGTGTTAAGTTTGTATCTGAAAATCCAACAAACGAACGTTCCAAATACGGAATATTGGTCGAACTTTGACCACACAATAGGCCAACCCCAGCATATATGACTTGTTGTAGATCTTCAGGATAGTGTCGGTATGCCATTTTTTGTAATGTAGTAGCTCGGGAATGATGCATTGATAACATATCGATCTTAGAAAGACTCTTATGGTTTGCGTCCTGAATTGGAAATACTAAGAGGCTGTTGATTTTTGTAAGTAAAAATTGAACCAG
>Ga0115007_10001822_pt1 | contig 13517 bp, 14 predicted proteins | sample ArcOceMetagenome_2_FD_87166 | JGI IMG/M metagenome (GOLD analysis project Ga0115007, IMG submission 87166) | Marine eukaryotic phytoplankton communities from Arctic Ocean - Arctic Ocean ARC135M Metagenome | ecosystem: Environmental > Aquatic > Marine > Oceanic | place: Arctic Ocean | collected... | reverse complement strand
CGCAAATTTAAAATTATATTTAAAAATGTTATGACAAATGATAAAACAAAAAAACGATACATCAAAAAAAATGTGACTGAAAATAAAAATGATAACAAATGATAACAAAAATCGCAAAAATGATTTAGGCGATTTTTTTGTTATCATTATATAGGGTAATGGAAAAATCGCAAAAAAAATACTATTGTAAAAAATGTGACTATTCTACAGATAATAAATATGATTATAATAAACATTGCACCACATCAAAACACTTAAAAGATAACAAAAAAATCGCAAAAATCGCAAAAATCGCAAAATTCGCAAAAAAATATGTTTGTGAAATTTGTGAAAGAAGCTTTGCTTATCCAAGTGGATTAAGCAGACATACAAAATACAACCATCCTACATTAGATGAAGACCATGAAATATTTATAGAAGAAGACAATAATTTTAATCAAAACAAGGGTGACAAAAATTTGAAAGTATCTAATCAAATGTTTCATGAAATGCTAGAACAAAATCAATATTTACAACAACAACTAATTGAATTGTCCAAACAAAATCGACAAACATTCAACTATAATGATAATAAGAAGATGACAATTAATATTTTTCTAAATGAAATGTGTAAAGACGCCATGAATCTTACAGAATTTATTGAAAATTTACAAATTTCTTTAGATGACCTTATGTATACAAAAGACCACGGATACATAAAGGGTGTAAGTAATATTTTTTTAAAACATTTAGGTTATTTAAAACCAACAGAACGTCCCATTCATTGTAGTGACCGTAAAAGATTACAATTTTATGTAAAAGATGAAGATAAATGGGAAAAAGATAATAATGAGAAAATAGATAAAACTATTAATAAAGTTAGTCAAAAACAAATAAAAATGATTAAGGACTGGGAAAAAGAACATCCAAACTGGAACAATAATGATAATGAAACACAACTGTATTTAAAAATGATTCAAGAAGTTATGGGTGGCGTGAATGACGAAGAAATGAATAAAAATAATGAAGGCATAAAGAAAACTATTTCAAATGCATTTGACTTAAAAAACGCAATGATAGAAAATGAGTAATATGTTTTACAAATTACAAAATAATTTATATTTTATTACAAAATAATATGATTAATAAAATATATTTTTAAAAAGGTGCGTAACCGCTACCACTTACAAATGGTTCATATATATTGTTGAATTCTGGTTTATCTTGAACTGGTTGATTACCTGGTTGTCTTTGAACACTTTGCATATTTCTTGGAGGAACAGGCATCTTAGGACGAGCATCCCTTACAACAACTGTTTCTTCGTCTTCTTCTAAATATTCATCGGCTCTACTTTTTTGGTGTTTCCTAGAAGGAGCAGTTTTTCTAGCTTGTTTTTTTGATTCCATTGGTTCAGTTGTAATACTTTCACCATAATAATAATTCATAAGTCTATTAAACAAAATATCAACCTTTTGACCAACTTTTGTTTGTAAACTAAGCAAAATTACCAAAATAGGTAAAATAACGCTAAATAAATTCATAAATCCATATTCTACTTTGCTATAAGTTGGAATATATGTGATTACACGGTCAATAAAAATAATTCCAAAGAATATTGCTAATATTTGCCCAATAACCTCAATAATAATTTCTGGGTTGTCTTTTGTTTCATCAGGAACAGGAAAGACATTTTGAATAGTTTTGTTTAAAACAACAATAGGAATAATAGCAAGTAATGTATATTGCATAACGTTAGCCAAATATACCTTTGTGTCTTTATCAAAATTAAAAACATGTTGAACAAATGTTTCTTTAGCTTCAGCATTGTTCGCTGTTATTTCCTGTATATCTTCGAGATCTGCCATTTGTTATATAAAAAGAAATTAAAAATAGTCTAATTATTAAATTAATGTTAAAATCGCAAAATAATATGTCAACAGAAGAAAAACATGACGAAGAACAATATCTAGAATTAATAAAAAATATTATAAATAATGGTTCGTTAGAGATAGGAAGAAATGGAAATACATATGCTATCATCGGTTCAGCAATGCGATTTTCACTAGAAAATAACCGTATTCCTTTATTAACTACTAAAAAGGTTGCCTGGAAAACATGCTTGAAAGAGTTGCTATGGTTTATTAGAGGAGACACAAATAATAAAATTTTGACTGAGCAAAGATGTAATATTTGGAAAGGAAATGCTTCAAGAGAGTTTTTGGATTCACGAGGATTAAACCATTATGAAGAAGATGATTTGGGACCTGTTTATGGACATCAATGGAGGTTTTTTAATGCAAAATATACAGATTGTCATACTGACTATAATGGAAAAGGTGTTGACCAATTACAATATATTATTGATAATTTAAAAAATCCTGATACACGTAATTCAAGAAGATTGGTAATGTCTGCATGGAACCCTTGTCAATTAGATGAAATGGCACTTCCACCATGTCATGTTTTAGTTCAATTTAATGTTACCTGTGGCAATAAGTTGAGTTGTAGTATGTATCAACGAAGCGGTGACGTTGGACTGGGAGTTCCATTTAACATAGCATCTTATAGTTTTTTAACTAGTTTAATAGCAAAACATTGTGATTTGATTCCTCATCAATTTATTTATCATCTAGGAAATGCTCATATATACGATGACCATATGGATTGTTTAAAACAACAGATAGAAAGAGTTCCCTATGATTTTCCGATTGTAGATATCGAATCAAAGAGAGAAAATATAAATGATTATTGTTTGGATGATTTTAAAATTAGTAATTATGAATTTCATAAACCATTAAAAATGGAAATGCGTGTATAATATTTTTTAAGTATCTAACTTTAGGATATATGTCTCAGCAAAAACAACAACCATTAAGTGTTCAACAAATATTACTTTTTCATGAAACTAGATTGAAACATCTTGACGGCATTTTGAACAAATTAACTGAAGGTGAAACAAATGCTACAAAAGAACAAACTATGAAAGAAAATAATGTTTTAAAAACAATGGTAATGAACCAGCGTAATTTTAATGGTGAATTAGAAAAATTTGCTAACCGTGTAACAAAGGTAGAACAATTGCTTATTGATGTCAGTGTTGAATTATCAACATTGAAAAACTTATCATTAACTAGAGAACAACATAGCGACATTGAAGAAGTTACATTGGAAGTTGTTGAAAAGGTAGAAAATGTGAATGATGAAGTAAAAGTAGCAGTTCAAGAAGAATTAAGAGAACAAGCTGCAGAGCAATTAGTTGTTACAGAAGAAATAAAAACTGCTGATGCTGAAAATGAAGAAAAAGTTTAACTTTTCAAGAAGAACAAAATAATTTATTTTTGATTTCAATAATTAAAATAATTTAAAAATTGAACGTATTAAAAATAAATTATTACTATGTATCATATTAGCATGAAACTTGTTATTAAAGACGAGAAGAAGTGTAATCTGTTTAAGACACTTTTTACACTATTACCTACAATTGCTGACGAAGTAGATATTCATGTAAATAATGAACAAGTTTTTATTCAAGCAATGGATATGGCACATATTTGTTTGTATGAATTAAAACTAAAAAGGGAGTGGTTTGATAGTTATGATGAAATCGAAAAAGAGGAAGTATATGGTATTAAACTATCTTTAATTTCTAAAATTATGACTTGTTTTAAAAATCATTTTGAAATACATATTTATGATGGAAAAACAGATATAATGTGTTTTGATTTTGTTAGTGAAAAGATGTCGAAGAGTTTTGAGGTTAATTTGATGGATATACAAGTTGATATGCTTTCTGTTCCAGTTGTTGACCATGATGTAGATATGGAAGTATCTTCTTCTATGATTTTGTCTCTTGTAAATGAAATGAATAATTTTGGTGAAGTTGTAAATATTAATGCAATAGAAGAAACATTTAATCTTGAAAGTAAATGTAATAAATTAGAATCCACAATGAAGGTAAAAATAGATATAGATGATTTTACAAGTTATTCTATAGTAGAAGATGGAGTAGTAGACGGTGATTTTTCTTTGTCGCAATTTCAAAAGATAGTTTCTTTCAGTAAATTAACAGAGATTACAAATATTTATTTTAGCAATGATTTACCGGTTCAAATAGGGTTTGATTTCGATGAAAATAGTGGTATAAACTTCTGGCTTTCACCCCGTGTTGAAGATGATTAGTTTAAAACAAAAAATACTTTTCTTGTATGAAAGTAATATTTATGATACATATATTAGCAACATTCTTTATTTTTTTAATAGTTCTTATGCTATATTTACATATACACTATCATTTAAAAGTAAACAATACTTTGGAACATTATAGGATAGAGGAATTTAAGAGAGATAATATTAATAAAATATGTCAATTAAAACAACCATTTTCATTTCTTTATCAGAACAAAGGATTGTTAAATGAATTATCATTTGATAATCTTAAAAATAAATTAAAAGACGAGTATATTCAAATAAGAAAAAAAACAGATGATTTATTTTTACCTATGAAACTAGAAAAGGGTGTTGAATTGTTTGAAAAAGATTCAAGTAATAATTATTACTCTGAGAATAATGAATTATTTTTGAAAAATACTGATATAATTAAGCATTATAACAATGACCCTGTATTAAAACCTTGTTTAAAGAGTAATCATAAATATGATGTAATCATGGGAACAAAAGGAGTGGCAAGTAAACTGAAATATAATCTTTATTATAGAAACTTTTTTTATGTAACTGATGGAAAATGTAAAATACGATTGCTAACACCAGATAATTATGACGATTTAAATGTTAATAAAAATTATGATTTATTTGAATATAATTCGTCCATTGATTGTTTTTCTAGCGATTTTCAAAAGAAATATATAGATGTTGAATTATCAAAAGGAGAAATTTTATTTATTCCTTCTTATTGGTTTTATAGTGTTCAATTTATGGAAAATAGTATTATTTCTTGCTTTCATTATGGAACATATTTAAGTAATATTTCAATTATTCCAGAAGTATGTAAGCATTTGTTACAAAAACAAAATATTGTATTAAAAATGAAGTAAAAATTGAATATAAATATTAAAGCATAATTATATTACAAAATGGTTCAATATAAGTTGATTTTATACGATAATCATTATTCTAAATGGGAATTAAGGGATGCTACATCACTGAATAATGTAGAAGTTGAAAATTTTGACCCATCAAAACATAAACTGTTTAATTTTGATGTATTTAATTTGAATGAAACCGGTGAATCAAGAATACAACATTCTATTATTAGAAATATGACAATTATGGCTGGCATATTACATTTAAACGGAGGAAAAACATATGGAAAGGTAAAAAATAAATTTCTTATAAAATGTATTCCTGATGATAAAAGAATAGTTCCGTTTTTAGTTCCATATAGTGAGAAACAAATAGGATTTTATAAAAGTAGTAAGAATAAATATGTTACTTTCAGATATTCTCATTGGGATGATAAACACCCTCGTGGTATATTACATAGTGTTATTGGTGATGTAGATGGATTGAATAATTTTTATGAGTATCAGTTATATTGTAAAAGTTTATATGCTTCTATACAGGATTTTACAAAAGTAGCAAAAAGAAAAATAAATAATATATCTATAAATGAATTATCTGAAAAAATAGATAAAATATATAATCCTATCGACCGTACAGAGAAAACATGGGAAATTTATACAATAGACCCAAAATTCAGTAAAGATTTTGATGATGCAATTGGCGTAAAAAAGATTAGTACAACGCAGAGCATTATTAGTATTTATATAACAAATGTAGCTATATGGATGAATGTGATGGATTTATGGAATTCTTTTTCAGAAAGAATATCTACAATTTATTTACCTGATAGGCGAAGACCAATGCTGCCGACAATAATGTCTGAGTTTTTATGTAGTCTTTTAGAGGGTGAAATTCGATATGCTTTTACACTTGATATTTTAGTGAACCATGAAACAGGTGAACTAATTGAACATACATTTCTAAATACAAAAATAAAAGTAACGAAGAATTATACCTATAAAGATGATTTGAGTAATGTATCATCAATTAACGAAGCAAAACAAATATTTAAAAAACTAAAAAAAAATTATAATTTTTTGGGTGATGTTAAAGATAATCATGAATTAATCGCATATATGATGAGATTTATGAATTATTTGTCAGCAAAAGAGTTTATGAAATATAAAGGTGGTATTTTTAGAAGTATGAAACTGAACAATGCTTTTGAGTGTCCTGACTATCTGCCGAATGATATTCAAGTCTTCTTAAAAACATGGCGTTCAAACGGTAGTAAATATATTGGATATGAAGAGGAAAAGACTCATGAGATGATGAAGATTAATGAATACGTTCATATTACTTCTCCTATTCGTCGTTTAGTAGATTTACTTAATATTTTGGATTTACAGAATAAGATTGGCATCATGAAATATAATGAGCAGTCAAAGAAATTTTATGATTATTGGACAAGTGATACAAAAATGGAGTATATAAATCAAACTATGCGTTCTATTCGTAAATTACAAAATGAGTGTAACTTACTAACACTGTGTGTAAATGACCCAGAAGTATTAAACAATTCATATGGTGGTTATATATTTGATATAATGACAAGAAATGATGGATTATATCAATACGTAGTTTTCTTAAAGGACTTGAAACTTATAAATAAATTTATTTCTTATCAAAAACTTGATGTATTTAGTGTTTATCAATTTAGATTATATTTATTTACTGATGAAGATAGTTTGAAAAAAAAGGTTCGATATGAAATTCAATTATAAACTATAAATATAGTGATTGAGATGATATAATATATTTCATAGTCATATTTTTTATTTGACTTAAATTTTGTAGTAATTCCATATTATTAATAATATTACATACCTTTTCAATTTCTGAAACTATATTGTTTATTTTAATAATTGCTTTAACGAATTCTCCAACGAAAATACCTTTTTCCTTTATTGATTCAATAACTATTTTACATTCAATTTCATTAGTTGCTTCACACCAATGAAAAACTTGTTCTACAATGTCAAAATTAAGTTTATAATCGTCAACAATATCTAAATAGTTATCGGTTGTTTGTTTATAGAAATAATCATAATATTCTTCAGTTTTTTTAACAGCATTTTTAATATAATTATTTTGAATGCTATTAGATGTGAATAGTTTATGTTCATCAGTAACACGTATTTGTGTAAAAATACTCAAATAACTTGCCAGTTCAGATGAAGAAAGAGGAGTAAGAAGGTTATCCATAATAAGACGTGACATAGCCAAACTATGAACTTCTTGAATGTTTGATGCAATTTGCCCGTTCAATGTAAGAGAGAATTGTTTATTATTATCTTTATCAATTTCTTCTTTTACAAATTCATTTTCTTTTAAATTTTCTATAATAACACGAAGTGTTCGTGAAATATAATTTTTAATATTTTCTACATTTGATTTATCGTAATAAATTTTATATTCAAATTCCATTATTTTTTTATATTTTTCATATTCATCACAAAGCTTAGGATGTTGTTGTTTATAAATTTCAAGTTGGTTTATAAATTTTTTGCGTTGTTTATTTTTTAACATTTCTAGTTTTATTAACATATTATGATAAATCTCAACTTCATTTTTAAGTTTTAGGTTCTCTCTTTGTAATTTTATAGAGTCTTCATCTTTTTTGATACTTTCAACTGTATATTCAATTTCTCTATTAATTTCATTTGTAATCATACTTGATGTAATGAAATCTTCAATTGAAGAATTATTAGATATAATTCTCATTACAAGATTACTATGAATTTTAAATTTAGATACAAGTTGTTGTGATGTTCCACTAAGAATGGATTTATAATCATAATCAAATGGAATTTCGTTAAAAAGACCCATAAGATGAATTACTACACCAATAGAATCAAGACCACGACGACCAGCACGACCAGCCATTTGTGTATATTCATGTGAATGGAGTTTTCTAAAGTCATTACCTGTGAATTTATGTAGATTAGTAAAGATAACTGTTTTCGCAGGCATATTTACACCTACGGCAAACGTTTCAGTAGCAAAAAGAATCTTAATAAAACCTTTTGAAAACAGCAATTCTACCATTTCTCTAAGAATAGGCATAATGCCAGAATGATGAATGGCAACGCCTCGTTTGAGTAGTTGAATCATGGTTTCATATTCTTTTGTTTGTTGATATTCTTTATAATTTGGAAGTTTTTTCAAAATGGAAAGACACATATTCTCAATTTCTGCCGAATTTTCACTTAGATTCATGTTGAGGTCTTTTGCATATTTTTCAACATTTCTGCGTGAAAAGACAAAACAAATCGCAGGTAGGAGATTTTCTTTTTCAAGATATTGAACTGCGTTTTTTAAGACAAATGATGGTTTGGTGTATATATTTTTCATAAGTGCATTTTTATGGATTTTTTTAAGTTCAACAAGATTTTTATCACGAAAAGATGAATTTTGTTGTTTTAGAAGAATTGGTTCATTTAAATAATTATTTACTTTAGCTATTTCTTCATTGTTCATATCTTTAAAGAAACTTTTAGGATATGACAAGAACCCATAATGAGTAAGCGGAACAACACGCTTTGTGGTTGAACATATTGCTACATCTCTTTTCGTAGTATTTTCTATCCATTTAGCAAATCCTTCGATATTATTTATTGTTGCTGAAAGCATAACAAGTTTAACATGTTTTGGTATCATCATTATACTTTCTTCCCATACTTTTCCACGCGATTCATCATTAATGTAATGTACTTCATCAAAAATAACACATTCTAATTCATTTTCAATATCCATATTAAAATGAACGAGTTGGTTTACATCTATATCTTTCATTTGTTTTTGAAAAAGAGTATTGCGTAAGATTTCGGTCGTCATAATTAGACAATCTGCTTCAGGATTAAATTTTATATCTCCTGTTAGAATTCCAAACGATATTTCAGGGTATTTTTCAGTAAATTCATTGAATTTTTGATTAGAAAGACTCTTAATGGGAGCTGTATAAATGGATTTTTTTCCGTTTTTAAATGCAGTTTGAATAGCATACTCTGCTGGAAGTGTTTTACCCGAACCTGTATGTGCTGTTACAAGAACATGATTATTATTATTATAATGTTCAATTGCGTATTTTTGGAAATGGTCTAGTTCAAAATTATATTTTTTAAATTCTTGTAGGTGTTTTTCATTTGGGTATTCATTATCACAAACTATAACCATTATGTTTATTATATTATAATGTTTTTTGTTTATTTATTTTTAAAATAAAATATAATAAGTATTTATGTCACTAGGATTTTTAAAAAGTAAAAACCGCGTTCGCGATTCATCATCAGCAATAGGTAATATGAATTTAGGTAACAATCACAGGAAATTATGTAGTTGTCGTAATTGTAGAAAAAAACGTGGAAAAGATATGAAAGTTGCGTGTATGTTTTTATTACCTTTATTTGGAATAATGGTTTTGTTATGTATAATTATATAATTAAAATTTAATTTAAAATTATACAAATACATAATTGTTCGCTTATTTGTTATAAGTTTTGTATAATGTATATAAAATACCAGAAGTCAACCAGGCAAGCATTGATACTTTAACAGATTCATATTTGTTATATTCATATACATTAATTAAAACGTATGATAAACATGTTGCTACGAAAAGTAAAAATGTTATAAACACAAGATTTTTAGAGTAGTTCTTAATATCTGCGTTTTTAACGAAAACTGTAGATGGTAATGCAATGGGTATTCCAGCAATTAAACTAGCGAGTGCAGTGTTTTGAATATTATTAGAAAAAAACCCTATTGCTGCAACGGTTACGCCTCCAATAAGAAATTGACCTATTAAACTGTTGATAAACTGTTGAACAAGATACATATATATATATTATGTAAACTTTATTTTTTATTGCGTTTTGTTTTTTTGTTATTAATCCTTTTTTTTGATTTTCTTGTTCTCTCTTTGTTGGTTTTACAGAACGTAGTAATTTTGTTATGAAGCTTAAGAATTTTATTAACAATCTTAGTACCTGCTTTGATTCCTTTAACACTATTTCCAAATTTATCAAGAGGTGGAGATACAATAGCTAACCCACCAATGCCTGGTAATATAATAAATATACCTCCGCCTACACCAGATTTTGCAGGCACGGGTCCAACTTTGTTATCCCAAGTTTCAGAGAATTCATAAAGACCTTCACCAGTAAGTGCTCTTATAACGAATTCACACGTTTTTTGGGAGAGAATTTTTTTATTTGTATGTGGATGAATTCCACCTTTGGCAAATACACACGCCATAGTTGCTAAATCTTTTGATGAAACCATAACAGAACATTGTTTTGTATATACATCAACAGTATCCATAACATCACCATAGAAACGTTCTTTACTATTAAGTATATAAGCAAGGGCGTAATTTGTATCATTAGTTTTTTTTTCAGATAGATATAATTTATTATTAAGTTTTAATTTTTTGTTTGCGAAATTATCCATATTGGATAAAATATTTCTCTCGAATGATTTTTTGTTTTTCTTATAAAAAAGAGATGTGGTTGCAATAGCACCTTGATTTACAAATGGATTAATAGTATGTGTTTCGGAAAGAAGAGCAGCAATTATACTATTAAAAGGAAGAGAACTGCCCATATTACCAATTTTTTTGGATACAATAGATGAACCTAATTCTTCAACAGCTTTTGCGAATGTAAAAACTTTACTTATTGATTCTATTGAAATATTGGTGTTATGTTCTCCTACATTAATAATGGTTCCGTCGCACCCAACAAAAGATATTGCAAAAATGTTTGGGTCAACACTTGCTAATTGTGGAATATATGAAGCATTTTTTCCAGATTTTGTTTTTTTTGTTTTATTATAAACATTATTAATGATGTTTTCAATTATTTTTGTATGATTCATATACATTATGTAAGTAAAAAAATAAAGAACTTTTTTATTAATTTCAAAAAGAAGTTAGAGTTATTTAGACTGTTAATAGTATATAATGGAAGGTGCTATCAGTGTTACTCAATCTAAATATTCTGATGAGGTTTATACCGGGTGTGTTAAATGGTTTAACCGTAGTTCTGGTTGGGGGTTTCTCACCGTTACTTCCTCTGAAGAACAAGATGATATTTTTGTTCACTGGAATGCACTCAGTGTAGACAAGGAACAATATCGTTATCTTGTAAATGGAGAATATGTTACCTTTAAAGTATCTTTCAACAAAGATGCTAAACATTCATACCAAGCGGAAGAAGTTCGTGGAGTAAATGGTGGTCTTCTTATGTGTGAAACACGTAACGAACAACTTCGGTCTCGCCCTCAAACTACAAATTCTTCAACACGTAACGAACAACTTCGGTCTCGCCCTCAAACTACAAATTCTTCAACACGTAGTGGTGCTGGTGTGAAACATGAACGCGTGAATCCTCGTGGGCGAGGTCCTCGCGGTGGTCGTCAATCCCGACGTGGCAATACAACTCACCATGAACAGCTTGTGGTTCGTGATGAAAATGGTGAAGAATGGGTTATGCATCGTAAATAAATAATAAACATAATAAACATAATAAAAATTTAAAGAAATTATGCTTCAATAATGTAAATGGAAAATAACAGATTAGAAAATGATTTTACAAGCGTTTTAAATGCACTTTCTGATTTTAAAGTTTCAATTACTAATTTACAAAACCAAGTAAAGGGACTTCAAAGAAAGTCAAGTAAAAAAATAAAAAAATTAGAAAAAGAACTTGAAAAAAAAAGACTTAATAGGAAAAAAAACCCATCTGGATTTGCTAAACCTAGCAAAATTTCAGATAAGTTATGTGAATTTTTAAACAAACCACTCGGTAGTGAAGTAGCTAGAACAGAAGTTACCCAACATTTGATTTCATACATAAAAGAAAATAATTTACAAAATGAAAAAAATAAACAATTTATTAAACCCGATAAAAAATTAGAAAACTTACTAGAGACTTCTAAAAAAGATAGTATTACATATTTTAATATTCAGGGTCATATGAACAAGCATTTTTTAAAAGAAAAAATGCACTAGAATATTATAGTTAATAATTTATTATTTATAAAATAAGTTATTAACACTTATGATCATCATAAGGAGGAGCACATGGAGCATACAAACTTTGTGTTATTGTATTGCGTCTGATATGACAAGAACAATCATTTGATTTACAACCCTTTTTATCTTCACATGGTTCTTTTTTATTAATAACAATATTTTGTTTATCCATTAACCAGGAATTTAAAATTGCACGGAGATTTTCACGCCCCCACTTAGTGACAAAATCATTTACAAAAACGCAATCATCACAAACTTGTGATTTTTTTTGTTTATTTTTTGTATGGCATATAGCACATCTATTATTATTAAACAACTTCATTAATATTATTACAAAAGAAAATTATTTTTTATTTAATTCTGTAGATAATTTATTTTAATAAATTAGCATTTGTAAACATCATAGATAGTGTGTTTTTAAGAGTTACTGTATCCTCTTTTTTATTTTCAAATGGTTCTATAAGATTATATGTGATATCTCCAAGAAGACTCATTAACAATACACTTGTAAATTTAGTTACATCAATCATAGAACCAATACTACTTGTAATTGGTTTTTCTATTTTACGTTTTTTTTGTCCTTTTGGTATATCCTTACTTGTTTTTCTTGATATTCTTTGTTTATCTTGTTGTTTTTGTTTTTGTATTCCAGTTATTCCTGGACCAATTGAAGATGGGGGTGGACCTGGTGATGGTGTTGATTTTGGTGTAGGTGTCTTAGGTGTCTTAGGTGTCTCAGGTGTCTTAGGTGTCTCAGGTGTCTCAGGTGTCTCAGGTGTTTCAGGTGTTTCAGGTGTTTCAGGTAAACGGTCTGTTTCTGGAAAAAGTTCAGGGAATTCATCTCTTGGTTTAGGGATTTCATCACTTGGGTCGTCTTCTTCAAAATAATTAAGTGGATCAAATTCTAATTCTTCAACAAATTGTAATGGTGTTAAATCTTCTAGTTCAGGATATTTTTCTTCATCAATGTTTAAATCTTTTAATATGAATTGCATTTGTAATCTATCTAATTTTCCTCTAAAATATGGATGTCTTCCTAAACGTTTTAAATAAGAAAATGCAAATTGTTTTGGTTTGTTTTTTAAGAACTTAATAACTGGATTAAATACTCGGTCAAATTCAGCTTCTGGTGATTCATCAGGTTTTTTTTTCATTGTCATATAATCAGGTTCGTCTAGTTTTGTTAGTGCTCTTGGAGTATCGTATTTAGGTGCTTTCATTGTCATATAATCAGGTTCGTCTAGTTTTTGTGGTGCTCTTGGAGTATCGTATTTAGGTGCTTTCATTGTCATATAATCAGATTCGTCTAGTTTTTGTGGTCCTCTTGGATTATCATAATCAGGTTCGTCTACTTTTTGAGGTGCTCTTGCAGTATCATGTTTAGGTGCTTTCATTGTCATATAATCAGGTTCGTCTATTTTT
>Ga0115007_10001820_pt1 | contig 13518 bp, 15 predicted proteins | sample ArcOceMetagenome_2_FD_87166 | JGI IMG/M metagenome (GOLD analysis project Ga0115007, IMG submission 87166) | Marine eukaryotic phytoplankton communities from Arctic Ocean - Arctic Ocean ARC135M Metagenome | ecosystem: Environmental > Aquatic > Marine > Oceanic | place: Arctic Ocean | collected... | reverse complement strand
TTGCTAGTACTGTTAATTACTTAGCAGCGTCGTAAGCTTTTACACCTTCGATAATAGCCGCACGTGCTGCATCAGCACCTTCCCAGCCATTTAGCTTAACCCATTTGCCTTCTTCTAAGCCTTTGTAGTTTTCGAAGAAATGCTTAATGCGGGCTAGCGTCATTTCAGGCAGGTCGCTGATATCGTTAACGTCTTTGTACATTTTAGTCAGCTTGTCATGCGGCACAGCCAGTAGCTTCGCATCTTCACCGGCTTCGTCTGTCATGTTCAGTATGCCAATTGGACGGCAACGGATAACAGAACCCGGCACAACGGGATAAGGGGTTAAAACCAGTACGTCTACTGCATCGCCATCATCAGCCAGTGTATTGTTGATGTAGCCATAGTTTGCAGGGTAGAACATAGGTGCCGCCATGAAGCGGTCAACGAAAAGTGCATCTTCGTCTTTTTCTATCTCGTATTTAACCGGCGAGCTTTCCGCTGGAATTTCGATGATCACGTAGATGTCGTTCGGGACGTCTTTACCCGCAGATACTTTTGCAAAGCTCATGCGTATTTTCCTATGTAAAATAAAAGATCAGTTAAGAGATAAGCTAAAGCGATTATAAGAGTCGTACTCGATAGTTTGAATACGACTTACCGGTGATTAATCGTCTTTGCTTACGCTTTTTTTGTGGTACTCAAGGAGTATTTCGACTTCTTTTGAGGAGCCTAACGCAATAGCAACACGCTCGTGGATATCATCTGGCTGTACATCCATCACGTTTTTGTAGCAGTTTGTTGCTAATCCACCGGCTTGTTCTACCAACATACTCATTGGGTTGCCTTCGTACATAATACGTAACTTGCCTGGCTTTTTAGGTGTACGTGCATCCCATGGGTAGGCGAAAATTCCGCCGCGCGTGAGTACACGGTGAACTTCGGCAACCATGGACGCAATCCAGCGCATGTTGAAGTTTTTCTCACGTGGGCCATCGGTGCCGAGTAATACGTCGCCAATGTAATCACGCATGGGTTGTTCCCAATGGCGGTGGTTTGACATATTGACGGCAAACTCACGCGTTTCTTCTGGAATTAGAACATTTTCATGTGTCAGTAAGAAGTCACCCGTGTGTGATAGGGTAAACATGTTGACGCCTTTGCCGGTAGTCAGAACCAGTAACGCTGACGGCCCGTAAAGTACATAACCGGCTGCTAATTGTTTGCGGCCCGACTGTAAGTAAGGCTGTTCAGTACTGAAATCTTCGCCTGCAGGTGCTTCTAAAATAGAGAAAATAGTACCTACCGATACGTTAACATCGATATTTGATGAGCCGTCTAAGGGATCAAACAAGACTAAGAAACGGCCGTCTTTGTTCCCCGGAACCGGCCAGCTCTCTTCTTCCGAAGCTACACCGGCCACTGATGTGTGGTTGAGCAGAACGGTTTTTAGTATGTCGTTAGAAATGATGTCTAACTTTTTTTGGCTCTCGCCCTGAACATTAGTGTTGTCCGTTGTACCTAGTACACCGGCCAACGCCCCTTGTCTCAACTTTAATGCGATTTCCTTGCATGCCACGGTTAATGTGGTGATTAGATCCATTAATTCTTCATCAGTGTCTTGACGGCGTAGAAACTGGCTAAGCAGTTGCATGAGGGTGATTACCTTTGTTTAGGAATAGAGATCGTTCGATTTTACGTGATTCAGGGGCGAAAATCATGGGTTTAGGTTAAAAAAGGAGGGATAAAACCACGCGGTTTTTTGTCAATGACGGTATTATTGGGGCATTCGTTTTTAGGAGATTGTTGGGTGCATATTCATATCTTAGGAATTTGCGGCACCTTCATGGGGTCATTAGCATTATTAGCGCGCGAACTCGGGTATAAAGTGACAGGCTCTGATGCCAACGTTTATCCGCCGATGAGCACACAGTTAGAAGCTCAAGGCATTGAGCTGATGGAAGGATACGACGCGGCCCATTTGCAGCCAGCACCCGATTTGGTGGTGGTGGGTAATGCGATGTCGCGCGGTAACCCCGCTGTTGAGTATGTCCTAAATCAAGGCTTACACTATATTTCTGGTCCGCAATGGCTGTGTGAGCACGTGCTGCAAGATAAATGGGTGCTAGCGATTGCGGGTACGCATGGAAAAACGACAACAACCTCAATGCTCACGTGGATTTTAGAGTATGCGGGTATGCAGCCGGGTTATTTGATCGGTGGCGTGCCGAAAAATTTTGAGGTATCAGCGCGCTTAGGTGACTCACCGTTTTTTGTGATTGAAGCCGACGAGTACGATACGGCGTTTTTTGATAAGCGCTCTAAATTTGTTCATTACCGACCACGTACGGTTGTCCTTAACAATCTTGAGTATGACCACGCTGATATCTTTCCTGACTTGGCTGCGATTCAGCGCCAGTTTCACCATCTAATTCGTACTATCCCAGCTAATGGTCAGGTGATCTTATCCGATGCCGAACCCGCATTAGATGAGGTATTGTCCATGGGTTGCTGGTCGCCCGTCGTTAAAGCTTCGGTCGGTGCATCGATCGCACACACTGAAACACCGTGGAAAGTTAAGTTAGTTGAAGAAGATGGCAGTGCATTTGACGTGTACCTTGAAGGTGCGTTGCAAGGGTGTGTACGCTGGGATCAAACTGGGCAGCACAGTGTTTCCAATGGTTTGATGGCGATTATCGCTGCTCGTCATGTGGGTGTATTACCCGAGCATGCGATTGATGCCTTGTGTCAATTTGGCGGCGTGAAACGTCGTATGGAAAAAATTGGCGAAGTGGCGGGTATTACGGTATTTGATGATTTTGCTCACCACCCAACGGCTATTGAAACGACCTTGGCAGGTTTACGCGCTAGCGTGGGTAAGCAGCCAATTGTTGCTGTCATAGAGCCACGCTCGAACACCATGCGCTTAGGTGCACACCGCGCCTTACTGGCTCAATCGGCGGCGGTAGCTGATCACGTGATCTGGTATCAACCCGAAGGGATGGGATGGTCGCTTGATGATGTTATCGAAGGCCATGCGTCACAACAGGTGTCCGAATCGATTGAGTCGATCGTTGAACAAGTATCACAGGTTGATTCAGGCACTCACATTGTTGTGATGAGTAATGGTGGCTTTGCGGGTATCCACCATAAAATTATTGATGCACTTACGCTTAAACACCACTAGCCAAAAGGTATGATGTGAACGAATTTAAACAACGAGTAACACTAGCGATAACGGGTGCGTCTGGTGTGCAGTATGCGATCCGTTTATTGCAGTGTTTAATCGCTGCTGATGTTCAGGTATTTGTGATGGTATCCCGAGCGGCGCAGGTAGTAACCGCCACGGAGACTGATTTTAAGTTGCCTGGTGGCAGTGCCGATCAAGAGCGTTTTTTAATAGACTTCACGCAAGCAAAACCCGATCAGATCAAAGTGTTTTCTCGCGAACAGTGGATGGCACCTGTGGCTTCTGGTTCGGGTGCGCCTTCTACGATGGTAGTGTGTCCTTGCAGCACGGGAAGTTTATCTGCTATTGCTACGGGTGCGAGTAATAACTTAATTGAACGGGCGGCGGATGTGGCTCTCAAAGAGCGTCGACAGCTAATTCTTGTACCGCGTGAGGCACCGTACTCTGAAATCCATTTAGAGCACATGCTAAAACTTACTCGTATGGGAGCTGTCATTTTACCTGCGAGTCCAGGGTTCTATCATCAGCCCACATGTATTGAAGATCTTATCGATTTCATTGTGGCGCGGATTTTGTCGCAAATAGGGGTCGAACAGACGTTGATGCCGCGCTGGGGCGAGTCACTTATTTCATCATCTGACTGATATTGTTCAACCTTTATCGTTCTATCTTTATCTGTAAATCTTGAGCATATACTCATTTTGTAACGCAGGGTGAATAACATGCTAGCTGTAACAACGGAGCATTTTTAATGGCTAAAATTCTGGCACTTGATACGTCTACAGACGCTTGTTCTGTCGCCTTGAGCCTAGATGGCGAAATCCATGAGGATTTTCGCATAATACCGCGTCAGCACACTAAAGAGCTGCTACCTATGGTAGATGCTATGTTGAAAGCGTCATCCTTAAAAGTCGGTGATTTGGATGTGATCGCCTTTGGTCGAGGTCCTGGTTCATTTGCAGGGATTCGTATTGCTACGGGTGTCGCACAAGGGCTCGCATTTGGTGCAGGGCTAAAATTGATACCGGTTTCAACCTTGGCTGCGTTGGCATTAGCGCAGCATCGAAAAGGTTATAGTCATGTTGTGTCGGTACTCGATGCAAGGATGAACGAAGTTTACTGGGCTGCTTTTCAGGACGTAGATGGCTTGCCTCAGATAATTGGTGATGAGCGTGTTGATGCTCCGGGAAACTTGGTTATACCTGGCAAGCAGGCGTGGATGGGGGCAGGCTCCGGCTGGTGTTACAAAGATGATATGCCTATCCATGTAACCGAAGCCGTTACGGTTATTGAAAAGGAAGTTTACCCCAGTGCAGCTGATATGGTACGTATCGCTGTTGCTGAGTGGGAGCAAGGAAAGGTGGTGTCGCCTGAAGAAGCGTTGCCCGTTTACTTACGCGATGATGTCGCATGGAAAAAGAAGGATCAACAATAAATGGATTGGTTACAAACGGTTATATTAGCGTTAATTCAAGGACTAACGGAGTTCTTACCGATCTCTAGTTCGGCGCATTTGATTTTGCCGTCTCAGTTGTTGGGGTGGGAAGATCAAGGGCTCGCGTTTGATGTTGGCGTACATGTGGGAACGTTGACCGCGGTAGTCTTTTATTTCCGTAAGGATATTTGGGCTATGATTATTGCTTTCTTTGCCTCTTTTAACGGAGGAAAGTCAGCAGACGGTCGTATTGCTTGGTTCGTTATTTTTGCGACAATACCCGCGTTAATATTCGGCTTTTTAATTAATGACTGGATCGACGTATATGGGCGTTCAATCTTAGTGATTGCAGGAACGACGCTGATTTTTGGTGCCTTACTTTGGTATGCTGATAGCACGCGTACTGAAGTAGAGCCACTCGAAAACATCACATTTAAACAGGCGATGTGGATTGGATTAGCGCAAGCTGTAGCCATTATTCCGGGTACATCCCGTTCAGGCATTACTATGACGACAGCATTAATGCTGGGCTTTACGCGTCAAGCCGCCGCTCGCTTTTCTTTCTTGCTATCCATTCCTATTATTATGGCAGCAGGTAGCTATAAAGGTTTGGAATTGTGGCAAACAGGTACAACAGCGCAATGGGAATATGTACTAGGTGGTGTTGTGTTATCCGCAATTAGTGCGTTAGCGTGTATCTACCTTTTCTTGAAATGGCTCAACCAAATCGGCATGTTTCCTTTCGTGATCTATCGATTCCTATTGGGCGTACTTTTACTGGGCGTTTACTTTTTCGCCTAAGCATACCGTTAAAAATCCCGGGTCTTTACGTATGGTAAGACCTCGGGATCGCCTATACGACGTAATCAATAAGATGAGTTAGGTGTGCTCTCGGGATTTATTTCTCCATCGACCTCTTCTGGGTCAACATCGTTTAGCAATAAGGTTTCTCTTACAGCTTCAATGTGATTGAGTACTTTTTGGTAGCGATCGCCGTACTCATACTTAGTCACTTCTATTGATTTTGGCATATAACTAAACGCAATTTTAAGTGCTATCAATGCTGCGTCATTCATTTTTTCGCTCATCGTTACCTTCTCTTTGGCCAAAACGGCGCCGTTAACGTGTCTGGTGAAAGCTATTTATCCCATCATACATAATATTTTATACGATGCAGGGTTTCTGGTTATGAATGGTTGAGCCATAGCCTTATTTATTTGCTATCGTATGCTCACTTTTTAATTGGGATAAATAGGGCGTTTCTATGCTCGATAGGCTTGGTGGTCAGCCAGTGGTGGCCGCGGCAGATTCAGTGTTACAAGATGCTGCACGGCAGTTAGCTGAACGCCTTCAGTTGGGTTATGCCGGTGTGGTTAATGATATTAAAAGAGCACCTGCCCCATTGCTCTTGTGGGTCACTTTTGATGGGTTACAGCTTCAGCAAACCGGGAAAAAAGCACCGGGCCCAGTGTGGGCAGATTTTGTGACAGGTGCTGTTGCTCATCGTCGTAAGTTTGGCGGTGGTAGTGGCCAAATGATTGCGAAGGCAGTCGGCATTAAAGGTGGTGTGCGTCCTTCCGTATTAGATGCGACAGCGGGCTTGGGTAAAGATAGTTTTGTGTTGGCAACGCTAGGCTGCAATGTGTGTATGACAGAGCGCTCGCCGGTTGTTCATGCCTTATTAGCGGACGGCTTGGCACGGGCTGTGCATGATGATGAGGTGTACGACATTGCTGAGCGTATGTCGCTACAGAATGAAAATGCAGTTGAGTTTATCGAGCAGCTTGCCGATGATCAGCGGCCTCAAGTGATCTATCTTGACCCTATGTTCCCCCACACGGAAAAAACAGCGCTCGTGAAGAAAGAGATGCGGGTGTTCCGTGATGTGGTTGGGGACGATCAAGACGCTTCTTTGTTACTAGAAGCAGCATTAGGTAAGGCGATCGCGAGGGTAGTGGTTAAACGGCCACGTAAAGCGCCTACTATTAATGAACGTAAGCCGAGTTATCAACTAGAAGGCAAATCAAGCCGATATGATATTTACGCATTGAGTAAGCTTGTCTAACTCAGGTCTATATCTGACGATACAGAAACGCCAGCGTTATCCTTACTATGTCTATAGCCTGCACAGGCTCTCTCAGTGCCTGTGCAGCTCTTTTTCGATTAATGTGACAATACCTGCTGATAAGAACTGACGTGCACGTCTGATAAAGGCTTGGCTGTCATCATGTAAAACGACCACTGTATTCACTTGTGTCAGGATGTGTTGTTTAAAAAGCTGATCAATGAAAAGCTGCATCATCTTAGCATCACTGTACTCGGGCGAATGAAATCCAAAGTGTTGGTGTATTCTGCCAGCAATGCGTTGGCTTTCACTTATCAGGTCTTCTGTGGATAACCCGGAGTCAATGAGTAGCCTGTACACGATAAAATAACGGACTAAAATGGGTTCGGCTGTTTGTATTAGCACGCGATTAATATGTGAATCCATGACGGTCAGGTGAATCCCATCACGGCCGAGTAATTGGCATGCTTCTAAACCGATGCGTAGTTCACGAAAGATGGGCTTTGTGTCGTCTTGTTTCCAAGGTAAAAAGAGTTCTGCCCGCAGGTAAGGGTACACGGTTTGTAATAGGCGGGGTATGTTTGGCGGGGTGGGCTTCTCATATCGCTTCACCAGCATTAAATAGCAACCAGCTAATACGGTAAGCGGGTGGAGTTGGTTTCGATAGAAGGCCATTTCCCGTGCTTGCGATTCATTTAAACTGACCTGATTATGGTTCATCACTAATTGATCACGTTCGGCGGCTAAATCGATCCATTCGCTGATGTCGCCTTCAGCTATATAACGAGGTGCATTCGGCAATTGGCGTAAAACGGCGATTAATTGTTCTATACTCGCGATGAGTCGAGAGCGTGGTAGCGATAAGCTTGATTCGGTTAGTAACACGGTCGCAATGAGTGCGGTTTGGTTAACGTATAACGCGCTATTAATGTGCTGTAATACTTGAAAACTGAGTGTGTTGATCTGTGGGCGAATGGCTTGCTCTGTATCGATGGATTCCTCTAATAAAATGGGTTCGCCAAAGCTGAGTGCGGCTTCGCCAAATTTATGACTAAATTTTCGTAAGGTCTTAACGGCTCCAAAAAAAGATTCACCGCTTTTGTCTGCGCCATCCAATTCTCGCTGATAGGTATCGCTTTCGACCAGTTTGTCATAACTTATCCATACAGGTACCAAGGCTACCGGTTTATCAGGATCGCTAACAAAGTTCTCGATAGTCATCGTTAACAGGCCTGTTTTAGCGGGTAGTAACCTGCCAGTACGACTGCGCCCACCTTCAATAAAGTACTCCAAAGCATGTCCGCGACTTGCCATGTAGGCGAGATACTCTTTAAACAAAAAAGGATAAAGGTCGCTGTTTTTGAAGCTGCGGCGCATAAAAATGGCACCCCCGCGTTTTAAAATACTACCTAAAATAGGCATATTCAGGTTCTCACCTGCAGCAACGTGCGGAATCATTAAGCCATGTTTATATAGGGCCCATGAAAGCATCAGGTAATCCATATGGCTTTTATGACACGGTAGATAGACTAATTGATGATCGGCAGCATGGGTTTGTAATTGCTCAATGCCTTTAACGTGGATACGGTTGTACACTTTAAACCAAAGAAAGCTCAGTAATGGCTCAAGCGCTTTAGCGATCGCTGGACTAAGGTTTGCGGCGATACCATCCAGCTTACGACGAGCCTGTTCTTCGACTTCGTGAACAAGTTGTCCAGTATTGGTGGCGATGAGAGCGATCTGTTGGCGTATGGCAGGCCGGTTAATCACGGCGTTTAACATACTTTCACGACCAGAGAGTTCAGGGCCTCTAATGGCTATGCGTCGCTTCTCAAAGTGAGCTTCTAAGTCTTGTTGTATTCGATGTGCGATGACACCTGCAGGTTGGTGCGGATGTTGGGAAATAGCCGCTGCCAGTGACATTGGCTGATCTAGCTGTAATAGGGTGTTGCGTCCATTAAGTATGATTTGGAAGCAGTGCCCGATTAGGCTGTTATCCCTTTGTAACCAGCGATTGAAACGTTGCAAAGGCGTTAGATTCGTTCGCTCTGGTAAGCGGCCATGGTAGATGGAAACGGGTACCAGTTGGACATCAGGTGAGTCAGGGTGAAACGTCAACTTTTCTACTTGGGACTCTAAACGCTTTAATAGGTTTGGTAGATCATGTAGTGATAGAACGCGGGCGTTCGGTACTTTATTAAAGTGTTGTTTTAAGTGTTTGCGCAAAAGTAGACGATGTGAAGGTCGTCCTGATTGTAAAATATAAAGGCGCTGTTTATTAGGCTGCAGTAGGGCGCCACCTTGGGTATTGGTTTTGATCCCAAGGTTGACGGCTAACTTTCTAATATTTTTAACCAAATTCATAATGGTTAACCTGCTTAATAGTGCGGCGGCGGTGGCTCGTCGCCGGGAAGGTCTTGTCGAGTGTCGACTTTTTTGAGTTGATCATTCAATAAAGTTATAGCTCTACGTAAATCAATAATAATTCGGTCTTGTTCAGCAATAACATCACTTAATTTATCAAGCGTATCTTCCTGAAAGGCTACACGCATTTCGATATCTGAAAGGCGCTGTTCTTGGTCTTTATCTGGCATTTTGGTGGCCGTATCGCTGTTTATATCAACCTTTAGTTTACAGTAAAAAGCCCTTTTAGGGGTAAGCTATTGAATAGTTGAGTATTATTCTGTATATCTGAGCGGTTGTTGCCTAAGCTTTTAGGGTAACGTTTTTAATAATAGTAATTATCATGACAAGAGATATATATAAATATGAGCGGTAACTTAATTATTCGTATAGTAGCTAGTGCTGTTGCAGCATTGTTGATCCCAGTTTTACTCAAGGCGGTAGCTGGAATAGAAATCGGGCTAACACCTTTGGTGTTAGGTGTATGTTTTGTGGTTGTTTTAATTAGTCATTTAGTGGGTTGTCTTGGTGGGAAGACGGCGGGTGATGTTGCTGCTGCTGATCATCATATGGATGATGACGAAGATGATGATATTGATTACGAAAATGATGACCGTGAACTGGGTACCGTTAAGTGGTTTAACGTGTCAAAAGGGTTTGGTTTTATTACCCGTGAAAACGGCGATGATGTGTTTGTTCACTTCCGTAACATTCGTGGTCGTGGACATCGTTCGTTGAGTGAAGGTCAACGCGTGCGTTTTAATGCGCGTGAAAGTGATAAAGGCTTACAAGCTGAAGACGTATCAATCGTTCGTAGCTAATCACTCAGGTACAGCATCGATACATAGCGGAAGTCACTAATAATGGCTTCCGCTTTTTTATGTCAATTATGGCTTTAAAGTCGACTAATTCATGATAGTTTCCAACCGGCTAATGATCGTTTCTGCTGTCGCATAGCCATCGCTCACCCGGTAGTATTTCCCTTTATGTTCATAGCGCAACGCTGGAAAGCCTTGAGCGTCTAGTGCATGAGAAAACTCTATACTCTCTTCTAGAATTAGCTGTGCTTCGGGGTGCTGAAAAGCTGTAGTAAAGGTATCTTTATCTAGTCCAATTGATTCAGCTAATGCAATTAACGTGCTGTTATCTGATGGGTTGTTAGCCTCTTGGTAATAAGCTTGCTGGATCGCTTGTGTCATTAATGCAGCCCCGTTATCGATCAGTCGTTCGGCGGTATTTACGGCACGGCAGGCGGGATAAGTGCTACGTCTTGGAGAACATTTATCCCAAAAATCAGTATTAAAAGGTACGCCAGTACGCGCATCAATTTGTTTCCAAACGGAGCGAAGATGTTTTTGCATCTCTACATCCATCAGCTCATCGGAATCAGGCGCCAGGCCTCCTGTGACATATTTGATGGTCAGGTTAGGCCATTTTTCTCGAATGGCATCAATGCTGGGATGAAAGCCGTAACACCAACTGCACATAGGGTCCATGATATAAAAAAGCGTCATTTAAATAGCTCCGTTTGAGGTATGCCTTGTGACCATTGTTGGGGGAGTAATTGAATGTTCGGTACCTGTGGGCACAAATCTTTAAGTTGTTCGTTAAAATATTGGGCCAGTTGTGGTGCAGTGCGGTTGTCGGGTGTATGGAAAAATAGATAAGGTGTTTTTCCCTCATTGATCCACTGCGCTGTTTTCTTGACCCAAGGGGTTAAATAACTATAGCCCAGTTCAACGTCTAGCGGCGTGATAAAGCGAACAACAGGGCTGTTACCTGTGGCGATGACATGCACTGGCATTCTTGGTTTGGCGTTAAATGCTTCTTGAGTGATGGGGTCGTTTTTTGGGTGCGCGAATAGAGCTCGAGTATCAAAACTCACGCGATTAACCTTATGCTGCATCAGCAACTGATTAAAGCGCTTTTCATTATCACTTTTGTCAAAAAAGCCTAAGTTCCTCACCTCCATGCCGTATTCAAAGTCGTTAGGCAGGCTGTCCATAAAACTAGCTAAACGGTCTAAATGGTGGGGGCTGAAGTGGCTGCTCATTTGCAACCAAACAATCCCCACTTTCTTCTCCAATGGGTTAATACGGTTAAGAAATTCAGTTACTTGCCGATCACAGTGATATAGCGCTGATTGGTGGGTAATGCTTTGCGGAAATTTAAAGCAAAACTTAAAAGAGTTGGGTGTACTGGCGTTCCACTCCTTTACGCTTTTTTGCGAGGGCAACCCATAAAAACTGCTGTTACCTTCTACACTAGTAAAGGTTCGAGAATAGAGCGGAAGCGCTAAGGCTGAAGAGTCCGCCGTTGTATACCATTCTGGATGGTGCCATTGGGCCAATCCAAGGTAATAAGGTGTATGCTCATTTATCGTCATAGACGCTATGTTGCCGATAGATCGAGCGATACTCAAGTCATTCAATTGCGCGAAAAAAGCGGAGTAAGGTTTTAGATGGATATCGCTTCATTAGTTGGCATTATTTCAGGCCTTGTATTAATCATATCAGCCATATTTATTGGGGGCAGCGCTGATATCTTCATTAATGTACCTGGTTTGATGATTGTTATTGGTGGCACCATGGCCGCTACTTTGCTAACCGTACAGTTCAAAGATGTAACGAACGCATTTAAAGGTGCCTATCTCGTTTTCACGCGTGATAACACTAACCCAAATGAGATGATAGATACGATGATTAAGCTGAGTAAAATTAGCCATCGTCTTGGTCTTTTAAAGTTAGGGGATGTTAAGACTGATTCAGCCGTTTTAAAGCGGGCGTGTAATTTGCTGTCTGAAGCGGCTTCTGAGCAAGTGATCCGTAATACACTGCAGAACGAGATAGATTCACTAATGGCTAGGCACTTTGCCGTGCAAGACGTGTTTCGTAAAATGGGTACTTACGCACCAGCATTCGGCATGTTGGGTACATTGATCGGCCTAATACAGATGCTAAGTGAACTGGATAATCCCGATAAACTAGGGCCTGCAATGGCCGTTGCATTGTTAACAACTTTCTACGGGTCCGTACTCGCGACCATGGTGTTCTTGCCCATAGCCGGAAAGCTGAAAGCGCGTACGGTACTGGAAGTCACTAATTTAGAAATTATTCGGGAGGGGAGCATTAGTATTCTGACAAATGATCACTATGCCCACGTCTACGAGCAGCTGTCATCGTATCTGCCGGAGCGCGAGCGTAAGCCAATGACCAGCGATAAAGCGGTGGCAGCTCCCAAAGGTAAAGATAAGTGAGCATGAAGAAGCTGGTGTCAGAAGAGTCGGATCAAGGCTTTTTGACGACCTATGCTGATTTGATGACGCTTTTGCTTGTTTTCTTTGTATTGTTGTTCTCGATGTCATCATTAGAAAAGGTTGAATTCTCTAATATGGCGCGTGCATTTCAGGAGGCCTTAGGAGTTGACGGCGGTAGTTTGATTCCTTTACCTGAGGAACTAAAAGCACCCACAATAAAGCCACCAGAAACGATTGAAACCGAAATTCCAAGCGAGATGAAGCCTTCTGATTTAATAGTTTCCGAACCGGAAAAACCGTTAATCCCCGAGTTGCCTGAAAATCCTGACCTTCAAGACCAGGAGTTGATCACTAATAGTTTGAAGGATACTTTTTCATCGATGGGCGTGCAGGATGAGTTGACGGTAACCGGCCCAAAAGATGGAAAAATCCGTATTAAGGTTAAAGGATCAGTGGCGTTTGAATCGGGAGATACGGCCTTTAAGCGGGGCATGATGCCTATCATGGATAGCGTAATAGAAATTCTTGAAAAATACCCTGAGTACCATGTCGATATTCAAGGTCATACAGATAATGTGCCGATTAATACGCCTCGATTCCCGACCAATTGGGAGCTGTCAGCGGTTCGAGCAACAACGGTCTTGCGTTACTTTATGCGAGGTGGGATAAAACCTGCGAGGGTAACTGCAACGGGCTACGGAGAGTCTATGCCACTGGTATCCAACAATACTTTGAGCGGCCAGGCCGAAAATAGACGTATTGAGTTTGTATTAGAGAAGGTGAAGCAGCCATGAAGCCAACCATTGAAATCGACTTAGATGAGGACACTCAGCGACGCAACTTTCGTGTGACACCTCATGCCGATGATGCTGTTGTCCTAAAAATTGCGGGCATTGAGGTAGAAATAGTGAATATTTCTGCTTTGGGTATCGCGTTCCGCTTCCCCGGTGATGCAAAAAAAGAGGTATACCCGATCCAGCTTGCATTCTCTACAGACCGAGATTACCTCATTGCATGTGACCTACGTTTAATACGTAAGGATAAGCCAGAATACGCCGGTGAGTTTGAGAACGTCAGTGAGCGGGATATTAGTCGGATAACCTCATTAATTGTCGAGTGCCAGAAAAGAGAGATTCGTCGTGCTAATCAGCCGGATGATACAAGTGAAGTAGACGTATCTGAAAGTATTG
>Ga0115007_10001818_pt1 | contig 13532 bp, 6 predicted proteins | sample ArcOceMetagenome_2_FD_87166 | JGI IMG/M metagenome (GOLD analysis project Ga0115007, IMG submission 87166) | Marine eukaryotic phytoplankton communities from Arctic Ocean - Arctic Ocean ARC135M Metagenome | ecosystem: Environmental > Aquatic > Marine > Oceanic | place: Arctic Ocean | collected... | reverse complement strand
GCCTAAAAGGTTTTTACAGTATTGTGGCTGATGTTGATGAAAACGGCAGTGTGTACTTCGTAGCAAACAGTAAAATGGGCTCCTCGTTGTACAAAACAAATAATGGCCAAGTCAGTCGTGTGTTGGATGCCGATAACATTGTTGCGGCAAAATTAGCGGACGAGGGTCGTATCATTGTACAGGCCATCTCGGCGGATGATTATTACTATGCCATGTCGGAAATGGAGACGATTAATGAGTCGCCCTATGTGGTTCGCTACCTGTGGGATGATGAAAATAATCCAAGTCATGGACTGACCAATACATTTGATGAGATACCGGCAGTATCTTTTGATGATCCTGAAGAATATGGTTTTTTCAACAACGCTGATTACACCATGGGCAGTTTCATAGCAGGGAAAAATACCAATGGCGATTCTACCTATGACTTATCCATTGTGTTTTCTGATCCTCTGGCTTACCACTCATTAGCATTTAAAGCACAAAAAGATGCAGATCAAAGTACTTTACTGGGTGGGCGCTATAGTAATAATCAATATTTTTTATTGTTCGGTATCGATGCGTTTTATGTGGCAAAGAATGGGTTAGAGGAATACGCCCATTTAATTGAAACTCGAGATTACGGTATGGCCGCAGATATCAAACTTCCGTTTCTACGATCAGGTTACTGGGCTGGGCAGTTAAAGGCCAATTATTATCAAGATTACATTGATATTGATCGTGAACCTTTATCTGTGAGTATGAATATTTCCCGTGCTCAGGCGTTCGGTAACAGTTTTTATTACAACCGTTTGGCCTACCTTGATGTGTTTAATACACAAGACCGCAGCGATACGATTAATGGTGCAAGCTTTCGGTTATCAACGGATTTACCGGCAGAATTTTATATCGGTGTTAGCGGAAAATACTCCCAGAGTGACCATGGAGCTAGCGCGCGGGAGCGCCGAGGTGTTGAATTAGAGAACAGCATTAGCTTAGTAGGTAATGACCCCAGTGGTTTTTTGATTCCCAGCTTGATCGATGATGTTTATGCAAAAGAGGTCACGTTTGGTGAGGTGAATGTTTCTAAGGTATTTAATTTATCAGCCTATTTTTTTACTTTCCCATTATCACTGCAAAGAGAATCCGTTAGCCTTGCTTATCGTCATTATGATATTCAGGGGGTGAGCGGCCTTGGTATGAATGATGGTGTGAAAATTAACCAAGCAGCCGTTAAGCTAAGTTTTGATACCACATTGATGAATAACTATGTTGTGCGGTTTGCGATTGAGGCAACGCACAATGATGATGACACAATCACCGATTCTGATTTGCTCTCTTTTGGAATCGAGGTGCCACTTTGAGCTATTAACTGTATATACAGTTTAATATCTTTTATGTATTTAGGTGCGAATAGATATTTATGATGCTAGAATCCCGCGGCTTAAAAATACTGCTAAGGGATAGCAAATGAATAATGTTTTTAAAACTGCCGTATCGTGTTTTTTACTTTCAGCTTCGCTGAATACACTTGCGGACAATGATCGCCTGTATTTAGGTTTAGGTGTTGCATTTGGTTCTGGCTCTGAAGAGTATGAATCCAATGGCTATTCAATGACAACCGATCTTGATCAAGATCAAGCTGATCTAAAGCTAGGTTATGTTTTTCCATCACAAAAACGTATCGAAATTAGCTTCAACTCAGTTGATGTAGAAGCAGAAGATAATTCAGATTCAAAGGCTGAGTACTCTGGGTTTGATATAGATTGGCATTTCCCTTTTCAACTTGAAAGCAATACAGTTCAACCGTATTTAGGTGTCGGCTTTGGTTTTTATGATTATGAAGATACTGGTGAGTTTATTGACGATGGCGATGACCTTAGTGGAATCGCCTTTAATTTAATGGGTGGTTTATTAATTCCTGTTAATGAAAATATTGAGTTTGATATTGCTTATAAAATTAAGTCTATCGCATGGCAATCAGTTATGGTTGAATCAGTCGAGGTGGATACAAGTACCATGCTGACTTCCCTTGCACTAGGTGTTCGCTTTAAGTTTTAATGGGTGATATGCACAAAAAAGCCGCTCACTGAGCGGCTTTTTTTGTGGATGCAAGATAATGAATATCTTGGTTTAAGGGTTGTGGTTAATGACGGTTGATTTGTCTTGAGCAAACGCATCGAAGGCAAAGTCATCCACCGTTAACATTTCTAATACGCTGGCTTCATATTGAGCCATGAAAGCCGCTTCTTCTTCAGTGAAAATACTCGCCTTTAATGCTTCGCTAAAGCGCTCTTCTGGGTGTAATGCTTCCATCGGAATTTCACCTTTTGCATAGGCTTTACTGGCTTTTCGATACAAGACTTCGGCTTTGTCATAGTCTTTTAACAGCTCGTTATATTGCGCAACCGGGTTAGCTATGGCGTCACTGCCAGGAGTTGTCCAGCAGCCTGCGATGATCTTGTGTCGTATGGGCGTGTCAGTCGAGCAATTACGAGCAATCTCACGTGTTAAGTCATCGTGAGGTTTATCCCAGCGGCGACCCAGAGGCATAGTTAATACTCGTAATGTGTTTGCGACTAAGCGATTGGGTAAGTTTTGCAAAAACTCATCTAATGCATTTTCCATGTTGTACATGAGTAAATTTAAACTGTATTGCATGAGGGCTTGTTCGCCTTCTACCTTATCGGACTCATGCCAGTTTTTCAGCACCATAGAAGCCAAATACATATTGGACAGCACATCACCTAAACGGGCTGAAATCAGCTCCCGCATTTTCAGCTCTGCTCCTAATGTACTCATAGCCGCATCGGCGCATAAACCAAAGGCGGCACTAAAGCGTGACACTTCCTGTGCATAAGGTTTGGCTGCTTCATCAAAGGGAACCTGAGCTTTACCAATACGAAGGCCTAAGGTGAATGCACGGGCAGCATTACCAAAAATTAAGCCAGCGTGTTTGAAAAAGGCTTTATCAAAGGCTTTGCTGTCGTCATTGTTTTTGGCGGCCAACTCATCAAGTACGTATGGGTGGCAACGAATGGCGCCTTGGCCAAAGATCATCAATGAACGGGTCATGATGTTTGCGCCTTCCACTGTAATTGAAACAGGGTTGCTGCTGTAGCCAATGCCCAAGTAATTGCGCGGCCCTAAAGTTACGGCTTTGCCGCCGTGAACATCCATAGCATCGCTGAGCACGTCGCGCTGCATTTCAGTGAGATGGTATTTAAGAATGGCCGACGGTACGGATGGTTTTTCGCCGTTATCCACCATATTGGCGGTGTGTTTGACCGCAGATTGAGCAATGTAGGTTTTTGCCATGATTCGGGCTAGGGGTTCTTGTACCCCTTCCATATCAGCAACCGGGGTATTGAACTGGCGGCGCACGCGAGTAAAGCCGCCACTGGTACCCACGGCATATGCACCAGCACCGGCTGCACCGGATGGTAAGGTGATGCAGCGACCCACAGAGAGGCACTCGACCAGCATACGCCAGCCTTCACCGGCCATTTCTTCACCGCCAATAATATATTCCAGAGGAATAAACATATCTTTGCCCTTAATTGGGCCGTTTAGGAATGGGCCACCAATAGGGCAGTGACGACGCCCAATTTCCATGCCCTTGGTGTCACGGGGGATCAATGCACAGGTGATGCCGCGGTCTTTGCCTTTGCCCAGTAAATTATCAGGGTCTAGCATGCGAAACGCCAAGCCTACTACTGTGGCAATGGGTGCAAGGGTGATCCAACGTTTTTCGAAATTCAGTTTTAATCCCAATACTTCTTTGCCGTCAAATTCCCCTTTGCAGACAATTCCCGTATCAGGCAATGAGGTGGCATCGGAACCAGCACGAGGGCCAGTTAAGCCAAAGCATGGAATTTCACGACCATCGGCTAAGCGCGGCAGGTAATGATCTTTTTGCTCTTGGGTGCCATATTTGAGTAACAACTCACCAGGCCCTAATGAGTTAGGTACCCCAACGGACACCATCAAGCTTTCATTGGCCGCAAGTTTTTGCAGTACCGCAGATTGTGCTTTTGCTGAGAACTCTAAACCGCCATAGGATTTTGGGATGATCATTCCTAAGAAGCCTTCTTTTTTCAGGTAATCCCAAACCTCTTTTGGTAGATCAGCCCGTTCAACGGCCACATCCCAGCTATTACACTTTGATACTACCTCGGTGCATTGATGATCAAGAAAGGCTTGCTCTTCGTCGGTGAGTCCACTGCAAGGGTTTTCAAGAAGCTTGTTCCAGTTGGGCTTACCTGTGAATAACTCACCGTCCCAGCTAACGGTACCGGCATCTAACGCCACTTGTTCAGTGGCAGACACCTTAGGCGCCACTCGTTTAAACATGGCAAATAAACTGGGTGTGAGCCAAACTCGGCGAAAGATGGGCAAGCCTGCTAAGGCGGTGACGATGGCGCCGAGGTATAAAACAAAGGCGAAAAACGTGTAGCCCACGGACATGCTCGCAAGGCCCATGGCTGCAAACACAATAATAGCTGCCAGTGCGCCAGCCTCTTTGCGCATGACTACAACTAACGCCACGAGAGTGATAAGTAGTAAAAGCCAAAACATTTTGAAGCCCCTAATTGTATGAGATGTGTACTAAGAGTAGCGGACTTTGATTCATCTGTAGAGACCTTAAAGAGACGGGCAAGCGATAACCTCAACCTATTGGCGTATTTTCGCTGGTTTAGTGTGCTGTTAAATTAGCCAATTACTTGAAAAGGAAATTCAAACGATGAAATTATATGTTTTGCTATGTGCTTCCATCATGCTGTTGGCCGGTTGTGGCTCTGGGAGTGAGTCGGGCAGTGAGTCGACTAGTGAGTCGGGTAGCGGTTCCGGTGATATTCAAAATAATGAGCCACCGTTAGACCCTGTAGAGGAATTTTTGCCCACAAAAGAAAATATTAGCAGTATGACGCTAGTCGATGCAGTTGGGCAGCCATTAAAAAATGCACAGGTTGAAATACTTTCACAAGTGCCAGTAGTGTCAATCTCCCCGTCTCAAAATGCATTCACTTCTCACCAACAGATATCTCTTCAAGGGGTACTCACTACAGATGAAAGCGGTAACCTAGTATTAAATGATTTAGCGCCAGGTACTTATACATTAAAAGTGACGGTATCTAGTGTAATGGTCACCAGTATCGTGGTTATTAATGAAGGGAATGCCAGTGGTGCCACAACGATAGCGACGCCTTTAGTTGTTGAAGGTGAGAACGTCACATCATTACAAAATGAAGATGGTGAAAATGAAGCCATATTCGCCTCCATAAGTGGGGCCATCTATGACAAGAACAGGCCTATATCGCAGGTGCAGATCGAAATATCTGGTGGCGCTGAAACCAATGGTGCTGTGGCAGTGGATGTCACCAATGAAAATGGGGAATATTTATTGATCTTAAATGTATCCCTGTCCAAATTACAGGCTATGCAGACGGCCAGTATTCGAATTGTGAAAACGGGTTATGTTGATTTTACAGCTTCGTTTGATCCAACTTCGGCACTTGCATTTATTGGACAGAACTTTGAATTAACGCCACTGTTATCAAACAGTGACGTGATTGTATATGTGGATGATTTTGAGCAATTAGTTGACGGTGCCGTCTGCGGTGGCTGGATTGCGCAAGCGGTTGAACCGTCTGATCTAAATTTCGATTCGGAAATTAATCCTGAATCTGCCCCTCTTATGATCACCACAAATTTAGTGGTTGAAGAGCCTCAGATGCTACACAGCCTTTGGCACTCTCATGAAAGCGACCTCGATATCGTTAATGCTGCAATGGGAGCGGGCCATGTGTTACTAGCACCAGATGACATGAGTGGCGGTTTGATTCCTGAGCCTCTTGACCAAAAAGCATGTTGGTATGGTCAAGCCGAAGGTGGGAACGTAGGGCAGGGTAACTTTCTAGGTGGTGCGACTGATGTTGGTGACCTATTGAACGGCGGGACATCGGATATTCAAAATGGCGGAGCAATTGTTTCCCCTGTGATAGATCTAACCCAAGAAACGGCACCATTGGCTCTAACGTTTAAAACGTGGTGGGAGATAGAATCGGTTAACCCAAATGGCGCGGGATTTGACTTGTTGATTGTTGAGTACAGCACAGATGGTGGCGATACGTGGAATGACTTAGCAAGACTTAACCCGCTAAGCGACCCTCAAACAGGATGCATTCAACGGGAACCATTGCCGTTTTCTAACCGTGGTTTTAATCGTGCTCCCATGTGGCTGGCACAAGAGCCAATTGATGTTTCTGTGTTAGCTGGTGAAGGTAACTCAAAAATACGCTTTGTTTTTCGCACGCAAGATGAACTATTCAATGGCTTCCGAGGTTGGTTACTTGATAATGTGAGTATCGTTCGCCAAGCTGGCACTTTTCCATTGTTTGACCCTATTAACTTTGATGATGAGGTTGAAGGTATTGAGTGTGATACTGAAGGGCCAGATTGTCCCAGTGGCGATTGCGAGCAGCCGCCCCAGTAATTAATAGTAAAATGAATGAATTTTAAACCCAGTTGCCCTCAAGCCACTGGGTTTTTTTATGGAGTTTGCTTCTTAACATGACTATATGTCTATTCAATAAGCATATACGTCGTACTCCTTATTAAGTTGATGTGTATCAGGTGCGAGTTGCCATGAAACGTCTAGTATCCATACGGAGCTTGCTGTTTTGTCGGCTCGAAAATCAGAGGTATTAATGGATGAATGATAAAGTAGCTAAGTCATGCTCTTCACACTTTTATGGGCGTGTCCTAAAGGAAGTGAAATGACAAATGCAAAGTCCTTCATGAGTCCGTTAAAAAATCTGGTGGATCAGTTTGATCGCCTGATCAGTGGTCGTCTATGGTTGAAGGTTTTAATCGCACTTGGCTTAGGGGTGATTGCAGGTGTGCTACTGGGCCCCGACTTGGATTTGGTGTCTGTCACCTTAGTGAAAACCATTACCGCTTGGCTGGCCTTGCCTGGGCAAGTTTTTTTAGCGGTGATTCAAATGATAGTCGTGCCCTTGGTGATGGCCTCCATCGTAAGAGGGTTGGCAGCGAACAATAATCCAGAGGCCATGAAAAAAAATGGCTTCATCGCATTAATCTTTATTTTTGCATCCACAGCAGTGGCCGCAGGTGTTGGGATTTTATTGGCACTGAATATTCAGCCTGGCAACTTTATTGATGCCAATGCGCTAATGGATATTGATGCAGGGCAAGTTACCACTGCGGCGAAAGGGTTTCCCGATGTATCTGAATTACCGGCAAAAGTTTCCGGCTTGATACCAACCAACCCACTCGCGTCTATGGCATCTGGTGAGATGCTTCAAGTCATTTTATTTTCAGCGGTATTGGGTGCAGCCCTGTTGTCGATTCCAGCCTCACAATCAAAGCCTTTATTTGATTTACTGGGTGCCTTGCAAGAGGTTAGTTTACGTATTGTATCGTGGGCGATGTTGTTAGCACCAATAGCCGTATTTGGTTTGATCACACGCTTAGTCGCCAGTTTGGGTGTTGATGTCTTAGCGGGCATGGCCATTTATGTACTGACAGTTTTGTTAGGTTTGTTGATTGTTGCCGCTTTATATTTTGTGGTGGCAAAGCTGACACTTAAATTCAGTCTTAAGTATATGTTCGTCAATATTCGTGAGTTATTGTTGTTGGCATTTTCAACCAGTAGCTCAGCGGCAGTGATGCCTATTACCCTACAAGTGACAGAAGAGAAGTTAAAAATCAAACCTGAGATTTCAAGGTTTCTAGTGCCCCTTGGCGCGACAATTAACATGACAGGTACGGCGCTTTATCAAGGTGTTGCAACGGTATTTTTAGCGGAGGTGTTTAACGTGGATTTGAGTCTGTCCAGTTATGTCTTTATTGTCACCATGGCGGTGGCAGCCTCTATCGGCTCACCAGCCACACCTGGCGCAGGCATTATTATTTTAAGTATGGTACTCGAAGGTGTGGGCATTCCAGCAGCAGGTATTGCTTTGATTTTAGGTGTCGACCGCATTTTGGATATGTGCCGAACGGCCGTGAATGTTTTAGGCGATGTGGTCACCTGCAGTACGGTGCAATATTTTACACAAGATGAAAATGGCACCAGTAAACTGGCGATAGAAAAGACTTAAGCATCACTAAAATCTAACTCATCGGTAAAAGGAAGTGGATATGCAAGAGCCAGTAAAAATCAGGAATGCCCTAACCGATGACGAAAGTAATAATCTGCATCGTTATTGGCAAGCTTGCAATTATTTAGCAGCAGGCATGATTTATTTACAAGACAATGCGTTGCTAAAACAACCACTCAGCATTGAACACATAAAAAAGCGCTTACTTGGGCATTGGGGGTCCAGTCCAGGTTTGGCATTTATGTATGTGCATATGAATCGGTTAATTATTAAGTACGATTTAAATGTCATTTTTTTAGCAGGCCCAGGTCATGGCGCGCCAGGTGTTCTGGGGCCGGTGTATTTAGAAGGTACTTATCCACAAACCTACCCAAATATTGGCCTAGATGAAAAAGGCCTAAACACCTTTTTTAAGCAGTTTTCATTTCCAGGTGGCATCGGCAGCCACTGTACGCCTGAGTTACCAGGGTCTATTCATGAGGGTGGTGAGCTTGGCTATAGCTTGTCACATGGCTTTGGTGCCGCATTCGATAACCCGGATTTAATTGTCACTGTAGCGGTGGGTGATGGCGAAGCCGAAACGGGCCCGCTTGCTACCTCTTGGCATTCCGGCAAATTCTTAAATCCCATTCGAGATGGGGCCGTGTTGCCGATCTTGCATCTCAATGGTTATAAAATTAATAATCCTACCTTGTTATCCCGAATACCCCATGAAGAATTGGCGTCGCTATTTAAAGGCTATGGCTGGAAGCCCTATTTTGTGGAAGGGGATGACCCCATGCACATGCATGAGAAAATGGCACAGACCATAGAGGCATGCGTATTAGAGATTAGACAGTTACAGAAAGTGGCCCGTGAATCAGGTCATGCCACGCGACAGATTTGGCCTATGATTATTTTGAGGTCACCAAAAGGCTGGGGCGGGCCAAAAGAATCGGACGGCCTTAAAATTGAAGGATGTTGGCGTGCCCATCAAGTGCCATTGAAAAATGTGCATCAAGATAAAAATCAATTACGCATGTTAGAGCAATGGCTAAAAAGTTATCAGCCAGAAACTTTATTTGATGAAAGCGGTAAACTGCTCACCGATTTACAAGCATTATCGCCAAAAGGGACTCGGCGCATGAGTGCCAACCCCCATGCAAATGGCGGCTTGATAAAGCGTAATTTACGCATGCCAGATTTTCGCGCATACGCAGCGAACGTTTCATCTCCAGCACAAATCTGCCTACCTAATACCCAGCCCTTAGGTGAAATGCTCCGCGATATCATGAGTATGAACGCCAAGACGTTTCGGGTATTTGGTCCAGATGAAAATACCTCCAATAAATTGGATGCTATTTATCAGGTCAGTAAAAAATTATGGTTATCCGAATACTTACCAGAGGATGACAATGGTGGCGAGTTAAGCCCAGATGGCAGGGTGATGGAAATGTTATCAGAGCACACCCTTGAAGGCTGGTTTGAAGGTTATGTGTTAACGGGTCGTCATGGTTTTTTTGCCACGTATGAAGCGTTTGTTCATGTTATTGATTCCATGTTTAACCAGCATGCCAAATGGTTAGCCATTAGTGAAAAGGTTGCGTGGCGAGCCCCCATTGCCTCTATTAACTTACTCATCACCTCTACAGTGTGGCGCCAAGATCATAATGGCTTTAGTCATCAAGATCCGGGGTTTTTAGATTTGGTTGTAAACAAAAACCCAAACGTGACGCGTATTTATTTGCCGCCTGATGTGAACTGCTTGTTATCCACAGCTGACCATTGTTTACGCAGTGAAAATGATATCAACGTCATTGTGTGTGATAAGCAATCCCATGTGCAATATCTAGATATGGCGAGTGCCATTACACATTGCACCAAAGGGTTGGGCATCTGGGATTGGGCCAGTAACGATGATGGCGTTGAACCGGATGTGGTGATGGTGGGTTGTGGCGATATACCCACAAAAGAAGCGCTAGCGGCCACTGCATTACTACGAGATCATTTTCCGCAATTAAAAATACGGTTTATTAATGTGGTGGATTTGTTTCGCATGACACCTCAAAGCGATCACCCTCATGGTTTATGTGATGAAGACTTTGATAGCTTATTCACAAAAGATAAACCCATTATATTTAATTTTCATGGCTACCCTTGGCTGATTCATCGATTAGCCTATCGCAGAAACAACCACCATAACTTACATGTAAAAGGTTATACCGAGCACGGTAATATTAATACGCCGCTTGAGTTAGCCATTGCGAATAAAATAGACCGCTTCAGTTTAGCCATTGATGTGATTAATCGGCTGCCTGCTTTAAGTGTGGCTGATGCACATGTGAAGCAGCACTTTATGGATCAGCAAATCGAATGCCGACAATACGCTCATCAGTATGGTGTCGATAAACCAGAGGTGGATCAATGGGTATGGCCTTATTAATCAGAGTGACAATACATGAATAAAGTGGGTTGTTTGTGCTAGATATCATCAGTACAGCAGGGGCGTTACTGGGCGGCCTTGGTTTATTTATTTTAGCCATTGGCATGATGACGGATGGCTTGAGGCTAGCCGCAGGCGCTTCGTTGCGATCGTTATTATCAAACTGGACGAGTACCCCGTTGAAAGGCATTTTTTCCGGTGTGCTTATGACGGCCATTGTTCAGTCTTCCAGTGCGGTAACCGTGGCGTCGATTGGTTTTGTAAATGCTGGGTTGTTAAGTATGCGCCAAGCCCTTGGTATTGTTTATGGGGCAAATGTGGGGACCACCATGACTGGTTGGCTGGTGGCATTGGCAGGCTTTAAGTTTGATATCCATAACCTGGCCTTGCCGATGATCGGCATTGGTATGTTGATTAAATTAATCAAAGGTCAGGGCAGAACGGCGTCCTTTGGTTTAGCACTGGTGGGCTTTGGCCTGTTTTTCATTGGTGTGGATGTCCTGAAAAGTGCGTTTGATGGTTTGGTAGCAGTATTTGATCTCACGAAAATTTCTGCCGATGGCATTGGCGGTATTATTATATTTACCTTGATGGGTGTTGTGATGACGATTCTTACACAATCATCCAGCGCATCCATTGCCTTAACCATCACAGCAGCCAGTACCGGAATGGTTGGTTTATATGCGGCGGCGGCCATGGTGATAGGTGCCAATATTGGCACCACGTCCACCGCATTGATTGCATCTATTGGTGCCACATCCAACGCCAAGCGCGTCGCGTTTGCTCAAGTTATATTCAATAGTGCAACCGCCCTTGTGGCGTTTTTATTATTGCCGGTTTTATTCTTTGGCATTGAATGGTTCAGTAAGGTCTTAGACATTGAAGCAAATATCAGTGTGTCACTGGCTCTGTTTCATAGCGTATTTAATATTTTAGGGGTGATTTTAATTTTTCCTTTTAATAATAAATTAGCCAGTTTTTTAGAATCTCGATTTTTAACATGGGAAGAAAAGGAATCAAACTCACGCTACCTTGATAAAACCATCGCCATGACGCCTGATCTTGCCGTAAATGCATTGATGCTAGAAATGAAATCCATTGCAAAGCGCGTGAGTCTGCTTTCGAGAGAAGCAATTGAGGTGGACTTTAATCAAGTGAAGGCATTCACTCAGCAATCTTCTGTCATTAAGCACTTATTGGAGAACGCCTCTAACTTTATTGTCAGTGTTGAAAGTGCACAATTATCAGAAGAAACAACTCAAGATCTCGCGACAATGATGCGCATCGAGCAATACTTTTTAGATTGTACCCAAACATCTGAACGGTTGTTTCATGATTTTAAAATGACGAAAGTAAAAGTTGATACTCACTTTACAGAAAGCCATTATCAATTTGTCACGAATGTGTTGCGTTTTATTGAGTTTGGGCAAGACATACAAACACCAAAACTGGACACGATCTTGAGCGAGCGTACACTTTTACAACAAGAGCATGATGCTTATAAAGCAAAATTACTATTAGCAGGTACCCGTGGAGATATCAGTGTTCATTCCATGACCGATAATTTAGAACGTTTAGCGTTAATCAATAATGTGGTTCAACAATGGGCAAAAGCCATGAGGTCGTTTTCTAATATTAATATAAGTGAGCAGAATAAACTTGACGGCAATGTGATTAGCAATCAGGGCGTCTAAACTTCATAGAGGGTTTGATTTATGGCAAGTCTGACACTTTATGGCGCCGTTGAAGGCGTCACCGGTTCAATGTACTTATTGCAAACAGAATACAGTCAGGTTCTATTAGACTGCGGATTATTTCAAGGCAGGCGAACAGAAGAAGCGAAAAACCTAGAGCCACTGCCAGTGGATGTACATAAACTCGATGCAGTCGTTTTATCCCACGCACATCTTGATCACTCAGGGCGCTTGCCATTATTAGTATCGGCTGGTTACACCGGCACTATTTATATGACAAAACCAAGCAGTGACTTAATCGATATACTGCTAAAAGATGCCGCATCTTTACAAGAGCGAGACGCACAGTGGGAAAATAAACGCCGCAAGCGTTCGGGAAAAAAAGAGGTGGAGGCATTATACACTTTAGACGATGTGGAAGAGACTCTCACGTATTGTCAAGGGGTCGAGTACTACCAGACGCTTGCCATTACCGATGATATCAAGGTTCGTTTTCTCGATGCCGGCCATATATTGGGTTCAGCCATTGTTGAAATCTACATAACAGAAAATCAAGAAGAAAAGAAACTGGTTTTCACTGGGGATTTAGGTAACTCACAAGCAGCCTTGTTGCGTGACCCTGATACGGTTGACAGAGCCGATATACTTTTAATGGAATCCACTTATGGCGATCGAGACCACCGCTCTATGGATGAAACCCTAAAGGAATTTGAAACGGTACTAGAGGATGCCCAAGAGAACGGTGGCAATATTTTAATTCCTTCTTTTGCGGTGGGTCGAACGCAGGAAATCATTTTTCGGTTAGGTGAGTTATATCAAACGGGAAAATTGAAGCATCAAGCCATTTATCTTGATAGTCCTATGGCCATTGCTGTAACGGAAATCTATCATCGCTATCAGGATGTCTATAATCGTGAAGACAGTGCGGCTATCCAGGCGCGATCCAAGCTCGATCACTCTAAGCTAAAAAGCTTGCATACATTTTTACCCATCCTGCGTTACTCCACCAGTACTGATGAATCTATGGCGTTAAACCGTATTAAAAGTGGTGCGATTATTATTGCTGGAAGTGGTATGTGTAATGGTGGGCGAATCCGACATCACTTAAAACATAATTTATGGCGTAAGCAGTCCCATGTTGTGTTTGTTGGGTTTCAGGCAGAAGGAACACCGGGTCGCACGTTAATTGATGGGGCCACCCATATGAAAATTGTGGGTGAAGATATTAAGGTTCAAGCGAGTATTCATACACTCGGAGGCTTCTCAGCGCACGCTAGCCAAACACAGTTGATTGATTGGCTATCGGGCTTT
>Ga0115007_10001816_pt1 | contig 13544 bp, 12 predicted proteins | sample ArcOceMetagenome_2_FD_87166 | JGI IMG/M metagenome (GOLD analysis project Ga0115007, IMG submission 87166) | Marine eukaryotic phytoplankton communities from Arctic Ocean - Arctic Ocean ARC135M Metagenome | ecosystem: Environmental > Aquatic > Marine > Oceanic | place: Arctic Ocean | collected... | reverse complement strand
CTAATATACAACTTTGCAGATTACACGTCATTTGTCATTTTCGACGACTGCATCAGAACGATCTGACGAGAATTAATGCGATAAAAAAATTGTACGACTATTACAATTTGAACTTCTATTCACCGACAAACGACCGAGAAAGGTCAAAGCAAAATTGATGATGAGACGATGATTATTTATTCACAACTGTTAATATCGTCTTCGAGGATATCATAATAGCTAAGAACTGTTTTAAATTTCAACTACACAACGTCGACGACAAACGCAGACGCAGCGATGCTGCTTTTCCAAAAAAATCTTATATCATTTCTCGTCTGTATTGGCGCCTTATTATTTTATACTACCGATGGATTCATAATTTCAGTTCCACCAACGTTGTCGTCGTTAAATCCAACCCAAATAATAAAACCTGTCATCGAATCTCATCGCAGTCGCAGTAAATCGATTATTGGTAGGCGTTGTCTTCATACTACAGCAACAACGATGCAAGAACGGTACGATAAGGCGGCAAAAGTTTCCCATTCGTTCATCACAAGAGAATTCCAACCTGCGTGGTTTGCTACCAATTGCCATTTTCAAACAATAATCGGTACGCTGTTTCGAAAAGAATCCATGTACAGTCGAAGCATATCCGTCCTTCTTGACTTAGCTGGTGTTACTACTTCAAACAAGTACAGCGAAAGTCTTCTCCTCGACCACTTCGCATGGGATAAACGAGAACGAATAAAAACACCAGATGGAGATTTCTTCGACGTTGATTGGTCACTAGTCAACAGCAAGGACGATAATAATCCTGTCTGTTTGATTTGTCACGGATTGGAAAGGTATGTTTGCGCATATTATTTTATATACCTTTCGTTATACATATATTTTGGTTTCCCTTCTTTGTTCGTCTCACCATAAATGTTTTGCTTTCATTTATTTGTCTATTCTTTCTTTTTTGAAGCTGTTCGGATTCTGAGATCGCTCAGGAGTTAGCCATTGCATGTAATGACGTGAACATAGACGCAGCTTGTATAAACTTTCGTGGTTGTAGCAATAAAGGCGCAGAATGCAACTTGACACCGAGGGGATATCATTTGGGCTTTACTGACGATTTGATGCAACAGATCACCAAAATTCACAGCAATAATCCCAACAAGCGTATCTATCTATCTGGATTTTCCTTGGGAGCTGGAGTAGTCACAAAGCTACTGGCAGACCTAGGCGAAGACGCGTATCGGTACAATATTTGTGGTGCTGCTGTTAATGCAGTTCCCTTTGACGCAGCTCAATGCTCAACAAATCTTAACGGGAAAGGAATTACAAAGAGTATATACGGTGATCGGCTGCTTAAATCTATGAAAGAACGAATAAAACAACAGTATGATAATAGCTGCGACTTTCCGTTCGAACGGTCTAAGATTGATGAATGCAAAACCATAATGGATATAGAAAATCTTGCAATCGCTCCCGTCTTCGGATTTGATGATGCATGGGACTACTACGATAAATGTAAAACGATTGATATTTTAGATAGGATAAGTGTGCCCCAGTTGATCATCCAAGCAAAAGATGATCCATTCTTTAAGGGGTTGGAATTTCCTGCCAACAATGTCAATTTTCCTCTTCGAATTCAATACAGTCAACTTGGGGGACACTGCGGTTTTGTCTGTCAGACAATCAATGAAGACAATTCAAAAATTTCTTGGATGCCTACACAGCTTGGTCGATTTTTTGCTCACGTCGAAGAGAATTATCAATCTACAACTTACAATACAGATGATGCTACTGCCAGATTAATTGTAGCCACATAACGGGGCGAGATATTAATGAAAGTACAATACACGTTATGATTTCTTTGTTTTTGACAAACGACTTCTTTATATTTCATTATATGATTATTTTCTCTACTTCTGCCTATATATGATAGCCAGATTAGTAAAGTAATACGCGTATTTTTCAGTAATGCAATCAAGCGAAATCTCCTTCAAATTCTGGCTCGTCTCGAAACTTAGATGACGTATTGGATCGTCCTGATGCTAATGAATCATTTGATCCATTTCTTTCCTCGGGTTCATCTGAAAATGAATCAATATGATTATCAATAGGCATCATACCACCGTTTCCATTCGTCATTTCAATTGTAACAGGTTCGAGGGTCGCTCTACGATATTTTCCACCCTTACTATTGTCTCGACGACACCATAAACAATAGATACAACACAAGGTTGATAATGCAAATACTACTAAAATCGGAATGGCTTCATTGCCTTCAAGGATATTTTTTATTGCTGCTGCTGCTCCCTCTCCGTTGGTTTGTTCTTCTTCATTATTTTGTGTATCAGTTTCACTGCCGATTGCAGTGGGTTCATATGTTGAGAAAGAAGTTGGAGACGATGTATCAGCAGCAGGAACGGAATTATCCTTGGTACACTTGCCAAAACCCCATTTACAACCATCTTCTTTCTGACACTTCGCTCCACTCATAAGTGCTTCGCATCCGGTGGGAGCAGGTGCGTCCGTTTTCGACGAGGATCCTCCTTCCCCACCACCTCCTGCGCCTGCTTCTTCAACGTCCTTTAATCTACCAGTAATATCAAATTCGTATCCGTTCTGTTTGACTGTGGATGTGTAATCACATTCACTTTCTGCCCATCCGATACGGTTGTTGTCTACATCGAAAAGGACGTCGTGTCCCATCATCGCGTTAGCACCAAGAACTGATCCCGATCGTTCCGTTGGATAAAATCGAGATGTATATTTTTCTGAATCGGGATTGTATTCCATGTAATGTGAGGGAGGGATTGCCAATATAACATCGGACTTGTGTTCTTTATCTAATGCACCAGCTAAGCCCCCTGTATGGAACATATCAGAAATATGAGAATTGGCAGCGTCGTCACTATAAAGTTGAAACAAAATAGTTGGTAATAATTTGAATTCTGCATCTGACAACTTCAGTGAATTGTTACTATGTGGTTGTCCCGCCAATTTCGTAAATACTTTTTGAAATTCAGTTGATATACCAGCGTTCCAATACGTGTCGGTTGTTCCGGAATCGACAATAACTCCACCTTTGTTTAAAACAGTTTCGGTTAAGTCTAATACGGTCACACCCTTATTCGGATTATTATTGTTTGAAAGTGAACTTTCACCAAACTGGCCTTCTCTTAACATCATCCGACGAATTTTTACACTGAAAAAAGATGCCCGTCCACTACTTGCTGCAGGTGTGAATACCATCGGTGATAGATGTAAACGTGTATCGACACCTCCCAGTGTAAGTGCACCAGCCTCTGTTCCCTCTGCGATTGGATTGGGTGGACGAGAAAAACACAATGCGAATTGTCGATCAGATCCCATTTTACCCGCCTGAAACATCTGACCCCAATATGTCGATAGTTGATTGGACATACCCATGATACCATCAGCTAATTGTGTTTTAAATAAACCCGTTACGACAGTTTGACAACCGAATGCCATATCGAATGCTAAATCGGCAGCGTGTCTTGGATTTAAATCATCTCCATCCAACGTAGAACCTTGACTTGTTACTAATGGAATTTCATGTGGACCCGCAACGTAACACCTATCAATTCCTTCGTATGCATTCCAACGACTACCTTCCGCGTATGCCATACTAACCTTACAAGTATTCCCTTGACAATTACTTCGTTCTAAGGCACAATCAGCACTGCTACTACACGTAGCTGTTAAAAAGGATGATGAATCCTTTTCAGTAAATAATTTATCAATATGATAATTTGGTACACCGCAATCCTGACAACCACCACACGGAAATGCAGTAATACCACTTCCTGTATCGACGATAACAGTTTGTCTTTGGGGTGGAGTTCCACACCACAAATCAACGTAATGAGTACCATAACCCTATTTATTTATATATTTATTTTAAATCGATTTATTTATATAGTATGATAGTAATGATATAATTTTTGTCGTCGACCATAATTGTATGTAATAAGCGGTTGTATGATGGGTTAGAAAACACTCGGGGTGGTTGTGGGAGTTATAAGTAATTCGATTCGCTTGTTTAAACCAGACCACAACAAAGAAATAACAAAACAACCATTATATTCGAATGTCTAACAATTAGACGACAACATAACTCACCTCAAATAGAGCCCCAACTTGCATAGCTTCCTCACGACGTCGAATAGATGATGTTGATTCTTCTTCTTCTTCTTCTTTAACGTGCTCATCCTGTACTATCAGATTTCGTTCCCGTCGTCTTCGATCCAGTTCGACGTGACGTGGGGTCAACTTCAGACTAACAACTCCTCCTCCTGTTTCGACATTATTATTTCTATTGGCGGCAGTTTCAGATGTAGTTGTAGCGACAACACTTCCCACATGAAGACAAAGAAGAAAAGCAGTAACCGACCATATCGATAGATACGATCTATTATTGATATTATTATTCCGATAAGGATGACTCATCATATTATTACTGCCTAATATAATTCAGGGTTACTGTCGTTTCAAATGAAAATTTTACAGGGAACAAACGGAGCAAATGGGAAGCTAGGAAAAATCGTAATAGTGTCTTGAATCGTTCTTCTGCTCCTTTCTGTTCACTGTTAGTACAATTGTGGCGACCGTCCTATTGTCGGAGAAACAATGATGGATTAGTTTACATTCCTTGATCCCATTTTTTTCTCACACACAGCAAAAAGTTTTCAAATGACTTCATTCCCCTCCCCCTAGTACGATGAGAAGCAACTAACCTCCCCCAAATATTTGAAAAAAGTAAGTCGTGCGTGTGTGTATAAATGTATAAATGTTGTAAAACAATCTCTCATAAGTAGAACTTAAAAAAGAAAACAACATACTTTCTTTTTAATCACTCGGCGCCTACTACAATTTACCAGTACCTACACCCGAGTAGATATCCAACAATAGAATCAACAATAATAACTAAATAGAAGTCCATATAGACGATGACTTCCTTATTATGGGCGATAACCATATTGTTACTATTACTGGCGACTACAAGTACTTCGACTGCGTCTTCATCCGATCAAATTTTCAACGATTCATCATCTGATACTATTACCACAACAGGTTCCATTACTTTTCCACTAATTCCTCATCACGTACAACGTTCGAGACGTGGATTATTGACGATCGAAGAAGATGATGATGTGGACGCGCCAGGAGGGAATAACGATCGTTATCGTCGTCGGCGGCGTCGTCGTGGGGAAGAACTGTCATCGGACCCGAAGCAAATGGGTGCATTATATCAAGGATATGGAACTCATTATGTTGATTTGTGGGTTGGATCTCCACCGCAACGACAAACAGTCATCGTCGATACGGGGAGTGGGTAAGTAGTTTCATATATATAATAATAATGGAAATGACAAAAGCGATGCAAAAAATGTTTCTTTCGTCCTCACTCATATTCATATATACAAAATTGCATATCCTTTTACTTTTGTTGAAATAATTGATGTTTATTTTCATTTTCATTCTATAAATAATAATAATGATAATGTTATAATAATAATAGATTAACTGCCTTTCCGTGCGTTGGATGCGAGGATTGTGGTGCTCCCGATTATCATATTGATAATTATTTCGAAAATGATCAATCATCGACATTTCAGAAATCACAATGTTCAGATTGTACCCAACGAGCACATTGTAATGCAGCGAAACAAGAATGTAGAGTTTCTGCGTCATACGCGGAAGGTAGTCGTTGGAAGGCCTACGAGGCTAGAGATACATGTTATATCGGTGGATTTCATAACAAAGCTCTTACTGAGGTACGTACACGTATGTATGTAAAACTATAGTGATGACGACAATGATGAGGATGATGACGAGAATGATGGACCCTACGTATACTAGTATGTTCCTATTTATTTATTTACTTATTCGACCTTTCGTTCGTTCTTCTCTCACCCGGAGTAAAACCTTATTTTATTCTTACTTTTGTAAAGGACAATGGTGGAACAGATGATATTGATCCTGGTCATGCTAAAGCTTTTGGATTTCCTCTTCGATTTGGATGTCAGACAGTTGTTGCCGGTTTGTTTAAAACTCAACTCGCTGATGGGATCTTAGGAATGGCCGATGCAAGGAGCTCTTTTTGGCATCAAATGCACCGTGCAATTAAAATTGATAAAAAACAATTCTCATTATGTTATACAAGACCGAATTTAACGTCAAAAAGCGGAACACATGCGGGAGCAATGACATTAGGTGGAACCGATAAACGATTACATACATCACCCATGGTGTACTCGTCGGTTATTGGAACATCGAGCGAAACGAAAAATGGGAAATCAGGATATTTTGATGTTCACATTCGTAAATTGTACTGGCGAGATGGTACCGGTGGTGATTATGCTCGAACTAAGGAAGACTCGGCTGTAGTGATAAAACTCAATCGAGGTATTTTGAATGAAGATGGTGTAATCCTTGATAGTGGTACGACTGATACGTATTTGAGTTCGGTCATCCGAAATACTTTAGAAGCGAATTTTGAAACACTTAGCGGGAAGCCATTCAATCATGATAAAGTGGAAATGTCTGATGAAGAAATTAATGCGATGCCCACTCTTCTACTGCAATTGGCGGGAGACCAAATGATGAATCAAAAGGTTGTCGATGAATACGGTGGAGGAGATGTTAACAAAATTACCTCACTTGCGGGAGATTTTGATCCTGAAAATCCATTAGATGTTATCGTAGCTGTACCCCCATCACATTACATGGAAAGCCACCTTGGCGGGAGTTACACAAACCGTCTGTATGATACTGAAAAGGATGGAAGTACCTTAGGAGCTAATGGTATGTGATGAATTAACTTTGGTTATGAAATTGTGGATTCGGATTCTATGATTTCGTTTTGTGTATATGTACTTGAAAATGGTAGATTTTTAATTGCGAGATCAGTGCGATACTACAATCCAGTGTTTTCTGTCTATTTTTTGTTGGTACCGTTGATGCGATCTGTGATATTACAACTGATGTATCCTTACAAGGCGTTCTATGGGTGAACTTGACTGTGTCTTAACTTTTTGCTGTTCTTTTTCGATATTCAATCTTACTACTATCTTTTTCTTTACCGTTGGTACCTTCATTATTTACAGTTATGATGGGCCACGATATATTGGTACGTTTTGTGTGATTTGATTACATTCATGTAATATATTTCAATATCTTATGAGCTTCAGCATTTATGAAATGCCACGTATCAAATGATATTCTTGTTTTTGATTCATCTTCGCTCACTGGTTTACTTTTTTGTCAATTTATTCAGTTCGACGCTCCTGGCAAACGCATCGGATGGGCCGAAAGTTCTTGTGACTATAACGGATTGATTACCAAGAACGGATATCCGGACGTTTTGTCTGGTGGCGAAATAGAAGTTGTAGAAGAAGAGACCCTTGAAGATGAGGAAGAAAAGGCTGAAGAGCAAGAAGATGCAAAGGAAGTATTCGATGAAGACAATATCGAGACCGAGATTCACGTAGAAGTACAGGAAGATCAAGAGGAGGATAAAGAAACATTTGACGAACATAAAATTGAAGTGGGGATCGACCCTCCCGCTACTATGGAAACGAAGAAGAAGAAACCTTCATCCGGCGAGGATACTCATAACTATGACAACCCTATCAATGATATTAAACAACAAATGACAGACAATCCAGTGATAGCTGGAGGTGGACTTGTGTTTATTCTTTTACTTCTTTGTCTATGCTGCTTCTGTATGTATCGATGCTGTTGTGCATCGCGAAAGAAAAAATCATATCGACGACAGTCGATTGGGACAGAAATTGAAATGAACGGATCATCGTATAAAGATGATTTCGTTGACGAAGATGATGGCGAATACGGAGAATACAAAGATGTGTAAAAATCAATTAGAATTTTTAAAATAAATTTTGTATTTTTATGATACGAATTTGGAATTCTTCCCATACCCTTTATTACAATAACTTTAAATGTGAAGTGACGTCGTCGAAAACTTTTGTAGGACATGGTCCAATCCCAAGAACTGTCCTGGATCCTGCAGCGATTTGTGTTCTACCAGCGTCTTCAACTAAATAAACTGGTAGTCCCTTCCCTATGGCCTTGTCATAAATTATTCTCATTTCTTCTTCAGATGGACATTTTACAGCAATCTTTGCGCATCCTGTTCGTTCCCAAGCTGCTACACCATTTGGACATAATTTACGTGATTTTTCAACACATGCCACAGCAGCGTGACAGCACTGGGCTGCTATCTTGCCTTTCCCCATACCAAGTCCTTGATTGACACATAAGACCATTTTGTATGGTGCGTCCTTCATTCCCCAATCTTTTGCCGATTTATTCGTTAAAGGAACGGTATTATCATCGTCGTCATCATCGTCGTCATCATCGCTATCGTCGTAATAATCATTTTCGATTGACGACAAAATATTTTTTCTCCAAATGACAAAAGCGATTGTCGGTAGGAGACTTCCTGATAGGAAATAGACCAAGGGAGAAGTCGATGAAGGTAGTGACATATCTTGTGTATGTATTATGTATCCGATGGTTCAATTGGACTCCTCTCTCTTGATTAGGTAGCTAGTAGTTGTAGCGATTGCAGCAACACACTTTTAGTTAGTATGTTTGTTATTCAAGCAAAACAAAATCTTGCGCGAAAAGAATGAGCGCGCTTTTCAAGTTTCGCTACTGGTGTGTATATTTTAACTTTTAACCATAAAACAATCATACTTGTTACTACTGTACAACTACAGCACAATAAACCTATCGATTGGATTAATGTAAACCTCCTCTCAAAAGTACGACCAACCCAGAGAATAATCAACCAATCGACGACGACGACGACGACGACGACGACGACGACGACAACAAGAACAACAAGAACAACAAGAACAACGACATAAACGAGCTAGTACCATCATGATGGGTGACCAAACGACCGTCGTCCTCGAGCAGAAAATTTGTGGTGAAGAGAACAACAACAACAACAATAACCCTGACGGTTGCAGTGGCGGGGATGACGATGATGCAATGATTACTTTCGTAGACTATCACGATGAGTCTCAATTAAAATACGTCGATCAACTCGTTGCTTGTGATTTGTCGGAACCATACAGTGTTTTTACCTATCGTTACTTTTTACATCGATTTCCGGATCTTTGTATTCTTGCTGTGGATGGAATTTCTGGAGAAGTATGTGGATGTGTGGTTGGAAAAATTGATGTAGAAAAGTTTACTAATCATAATAATAATAATAATAAACTTCCCCCCGACGAGAACGACCACGATACAAATAATGACAATATAGATAATACCACGAGTATGACAGATGAAGATAAGAACAGTGATAGAACAGCAATAATAGCAAAATCTGATGACGGTGGAGCAACAACAACAACAACAAGTCCAACAATAGAAAAATACGGTGCAGCAGAAATAAACACCTCAGTACAAATACAAACAGGATATATCGGTATGTTAGCGGTTCGAAAATCATATCGTCGTAAGGGTATTGGGAAAGATTTAGTACAACAAGTTTTGAAACGGATGAAGGAAAGAGGTTGTACATCTGTTACGTTAGAAACTGAAACGTCGAATTCAAATGCGCAAAAACTTTATCAGAATCATTTTGGTTTCATCCGAGAAGAACTATTAGTACGGTATTATCTTAATTGTGGTGATGCATATCGATTGCGACTTTGGTTCTAAATAATAAAGAAAGATGGTTTCGTTCCGTTTCGTTCGGACGCTCACTTGTCCCTTTAAATTAAATTAAATGATTTGATTATTTATAATTTACATTGCGGACGTGTTGTTTTACTTAATTGGCATATTTTGGTTCAGATTATCAAGTTCTTCTTTCAATTCATCTTTTATCCCACAAACTCAATGAATTCTATATTCTACTATTAACAATCCAAGAACTTGATATGAGTCAAAAAAAAGGTATCTAGTAGTAGATACAGTTGACTTGCGTTGCTCTAGGCTAGCTTTCATTTCATTTAAAACTATATTCATGATTCTACAAAAACTTGTCAAATAAACAGATGATGGTTGGTGATTAATGTACTACTAGTGTAATTCAAATAATTGTGTGACATGCGGAAAATCAATAGCTGGACAAAAATTGAATCGTGGGAAGAGTGAGTCTTGCGTGCAGTGCGTGAAAAGAAAATGAGTGACCGCCGTGTGTTACAAATATTTAGTGCTCATATAGTATGCAATGGAAGTGTCACAAGAGGCACGGACTTTCATTCGAATTTCACGTTTAAAGTTTAAAGGTTGTTTTGTTCTTGAATACCTCATACACATCAACGCTACTTGTAACTTACCGTTCGAATAGTGGTCGCCGCTGAGTATCAAACCTAGACAAGCAAACCTTCCCAATCTCATAGAAACAATAAAATAGATTCTATCCCTAGAACGTTCAAAAGAAATTAAATTAAATTTAAAAGAATTTAAAAGAAAATCGAGAAACAACGGCAGTTTGAAAAAAAGAAGAAGAAAAAAATGAAGAATGCGTTTTCTATCTTGCCTCTTGTAGTACTTTGTTCGTTGTTTGTATTATTAATTTTTAATAATCCAATCACACAAGTCGATGCGACTATATCTATCATTGAATCCGGAACAACATTTAACACTAAACCAGATCGAAAAATTGGACAACAATTATTAAGAGGGTATGAATATATGGGTCGTATTCAATACGTAACAGATAATCCAACACTTTGTCCTGGTATATATAATCCTAATCAAAAATTTAATATTGTTCCACCCAATGATGGTTTACCAGGTACGTACAGTACTGTATAAATAACACAGATATTATTTAAATGTGAAATTCTTTGTGTGGTTTTTTTTTCCCCCAATAAATGAGTTATCATTTAGTTTCTAAAACTCACATCTGTCTGTCTTCTCCTCCTCCTCCTCCTATTACTATTCTTGTAAATACCTTCACATTCATATTCACATTCATATTAGTCGCATTAATCGCACAAAGTGGTGGATGTAGTATAATCGAAAAGGCCCGAGTTGCATCTACCATGATTAATCCACCTAATCAGGTACAGTATTTGATTATTCAAGATTCAAACAAGCGTGGTCATAAAAATCAACTACTAGGAGGAGGACATTTCGACAACGACGACGACGACGACGACGACGACGACGAAGAAGAACAAAATTGGCCGTTCATTAGTAGTACAATTAGCCGGTTTTTGTCCAGTAGTAAAATCGACGATGACGTGAACGACGACGAATCGTACTACGTTTCGATTGATTCTCTATTGGACGATGGCGACGGCAAACAACATCGAGTATTGAAACAATTTGTTGACTTTGATGATTCTACTAGTACAAATAATAACTATGGTGATATCAATTTGGCTCTGTTACACGTATCTTATTATGCGGGACAGACATTGTTCAGTTGGATTGCCAATGCTGATCCGCAGATCCATCGAGAGGGAGGGTAAGTAAAGAAAAAAATACGAGTAGTTTTTGAAATTTGTTCTGTGCTGAAGAAGAAAAAAAAAAAAATGAAGTATAATCGACACTCACTAACGACTTTATTTTCCTATTTTTCCTCTACATTTGCGTTCAATATACCCACACAAAAACTATAAAACGTGTACGTATTAATATTTTAAAAAAATAGAATGAGAGTACTTTTGAATTCAAGAGAATCAAATGTAAGCGCACGAACTGTCGTCATTTGGATGTTGGTTACGTTTATTCTATGTGCCTGTTTTTGTTGTTGTATGCTGGTTTTCGTACAATCAAGTTTTGAGGAAGATCAGCAACAAAATGCTACTAGGAGACCGGTCCGGCGTCGATTAACATTAGAACAAGTCCGAAGTAAATTCCCAGCTTTTCATTTTAATCCAACAGAACATCCTCAGAATCATCCTTCTGCTTCTTCCAATATCAACAATGATGAAGATAATGATGTTAATGCAGACGAATCGCAACAACATCGATATTGCCAACTTTCGGATGAGTGTACAATTTGTTTAGATGAATTTACACCTGGTGTACGATGTCGACAATTACCATGTGATCATGTATTTCACTCTACGTGTATCGCTAAATGGTTAATTGAACGGTCAGCTGTTTGTCCACTTTGTAAACTTGATCTATATGAAGAAGAGGAAGTTGTTGAAGACGAAGAAAATACTAATGATAATTCTGGTGAGGAATCAGCAGAACCATCATCACCATCATCACCATCACAATCGTTGTTAAGCTGGTGGTCAGATTTTTCCAGACGAAGAGTAGAAAGTTCAACAAACAACAACAATGAGGGGGCTACTAGACAAATTGAAATCCCTTCTGGAAATCAAGAGGAGAGAACAGCACTGATTGCTGGAATTGACGAGATTACCACTACTGTAGAAACAACAGCTTCTACATCGTGGTGGCCTTTTTCTGTAGAGAGTCGTGTCCCTAATAGTGCTGAAGAGGAAATGTATGATGATGATGAGAACATACAAAGGTCATCATCGTCATCAGGTTTTTGGGGTGGTTGGACTATGAATTTATTTGGACGACGGAACCGATCACCAACTGATAATGATATGTTAACAGAATTGACAGAACCTCTTGTTTCTTCTTCTTCCGGAGAACAACAGCGCATTGTAACTACTCAAGAAGAGGAAGTGGATTCTTCTGCCGGGAGTAGGAACGAAACCAACTCGCCTTTAAATTCTAACACATCGGCAGAAATATAAAACAACATAATATAAATTGTTATGTCGAATAACCTTTATTAAAAAGCGCGTTACCTATAATGAATTCATAAAAAGCTTCAGGATACTGTATATAGATATTATGCCGTGCGTCGTTTTGTTAGAACACGTTTGTTTATAATGCGCCGCTTTTATTCACGCATCTCAATTCTACTTGCAACAGCATACTAGATGTAGTAGAAGTCAATGAATTATATACGTAATTTTTAGCCAATGTATTTAAATCCCAAGCTGGATTATTTGTCGAGACGATATGTAATATGTATGTATGCATGCATGCATGCATGCATTTACACCGAATCGCTATCTACTGAATTAACCACACGCTAATATTAAGTTTCGCTTAAACTTCGTTAACCCGCAAAGAAATACATTTTTTATCGCCTCCCATAACCGCCTCCGCCTCCACCTCGATAGTCCCTACCTCTATCACCGCCACGATAGTCGTCACCACGCCTTCGATCATCCCGTCCTCCTCTTCCATCATAGCCGCCGCCGCCGCCACCACCACGATCATAGCCTCCGCCGCGCTCCCAACGTCCGTCTCCTCCTCCTCGGGATGATCCTCGTCTATCGTCACCTCTCCCACCGCCACGATAATTACCACCACCACCACCACGATCATAGCCTCCACCGCGAGATCCTCCTCCACCGTCTCGACCACCTCCTTGCTGCATCTGTTGGTATGACACCAAGGGTGCACCACCCCCGCCCCGTCCTCCATTTGGTGGAGGAGGTCGTGGTGGCCCATATCGACCATATTTTTGGACAATTTCTTGAAATTTGTCACGCACCAATTTCCATCCTACG
>Ga0115007_10001815_pt1 | contig 13545 bp, 9 predicted proteins | sample ArcOceMetagenome_2_FD_87166 | JGI IMG/M metagenome (GOLD analysis project Ga0115007, IMG submission 87166) | Marine eukaryotic phytoplankton communities from Arctic Ocean - Arctic Ocean ARC135M Metagenome | ecosystem: Environmental > Aquatic > Marine > Oceanic | place: Arctic Ocean | collected... | reverse complement strand
TGCTGAATACCTGCAGCGAAAATCATTTTTTGATCAGCTGGTAACTGTTTATGGGCGCAAACCTGTGGTGGAAATACTTCAGGACCCGAGCCTGAAAATCTATCGCGTGCACCTCGCTGATTCCAATCGCGGTGGCGGTATTATTGATGAGATTACTCAGCTAGCAGCCATGCGTAATATTGAAGTCTGTTTCCATAGCCGCGCTGAACTGTCGCGTATTTCACGCAATAGCAAACAGGATCAAGGCGCTGCCTGTGATATTCACTGCCCCGGTTACCTACCTTATAAGCAGGCATTGGAAAATAATCTGACGGGCACATTGATTGCTTTAGATGGTGTAACCAACCCACAGAATCTGGGCATGATTATTCGCAGTGTTACCGCCAGTCCCGCCTATGGTTTATTGCTGCCCAGCAAGGGTACCGCTGATATCTCACCGCTCGTCATTAAGGCCAGTGCAGGCACATTGTTTAAAGGCAATATTTTACGCTGTGACTCGCTGTTAACAGCTCTTAAAGACTTTCAACAGCAGGGCTATGAGATATGCACATTGTCGTCTCATGAGGCCACACCCATTGCCGACTTTGCCCCCACTGGGCCAGTTATATTTGTACTGGGCAATGAGTCTGAAGGGGTGAGTAAAGAGATTGCCGCACTGAGTGATCACCGTATTGGCATTCCCATGGCGAATGGGGTTGAGTCTCTGAATGTGGCCGTTACTGCGGCGTTGATTGCATTCAAGCTTTAGAGCTCATTATTACGGAACGCTGAGGGCTCATTATTACAAGACGCTCGGGGCTCATTATTACCAGAAGCTCAGGGCTGGCGGCATTACAAAAAAGCTAGGCTTCCGTAATATCGCCCCGGACATGCCACAGGGGTGAGAACAGGGCGGTGAGTACCGCGACGGTAAAGCTAGTTGCTGCGATCACCATGAAGGTTGAGCTCAGCCCGATACTCTCTACAGTGACACCGCAGACCCAGGCTCCCAAAGGCGCGCCACCAAATAGACAGAGTTGGTAGACCGAAGCCGCTCTTGAGCGAACCTCATGAGATACCTGATTATGCAAAATAGTCCGGCCCAATGTCATGGACAGGCCAGAGAAGAATCCCCAGACATAGACCACCGGAAACAGGATCCACATGCTCGGCACAGTAGCAACAATACCCACCAGACTGCCGCGCAATAAGAAGCTTATAACCATTAGCCTACCCGGGCGATTAAACATTTTACTGCGTTTCATTACACCAAAATTTGCACTGACGATGCCCAGAGAAAATACAATCTGTAAGGTCGCATAGAGCCCTGCCCCTCCGTCATAAAGCTCCCGAGCAATTAGTGGCATGCCTACCAGATAGACACCGAAGGCTAAAAAGCCGGTGGCAAATACAATCATTAATAGGTGCAGTAGGCCTTTATCATCACGGAATATTTGTAGCCCTTCGCCCAGTTCTTTCCAGCTGTGCTTGAGGGTTTTCTTCTCAACGATCGGTTTTACGCCACCTACGGGAGCAGGATGGCTTCGCCTTATTAGCACTGAGCTGATCACAAATATGACCATCTGAAATAGCAGTAACTGGGGCAGACTCACAATATCGAGCTGTCCAGCAATCCAAAAGCCAATACCCTGAGCAATAAACTGGGTCATCATGACCTTGGCCACGGTCTGATGCATAATTTCTGGGGCGGCATAACCGAGCAAGCTCTCGCGGGCCGGCTGCACAAATGCAGAGATAGTGCCGAAGGCCACACCAAATAACAGCAACAGGGTAAAGGTGAGTTCACCGGTCAGCACAGAGGCCAGAATAAGACCCAGTGGTAACAGGTAAACCAGATACAGCAGCGACAACCAGGTACCGCGATGACGGCGATCTGAGGCTATGCCGCCGGGCAAAAGAAACAGTAAATTAGGCAGTAAAACCGCCATTTGAGCCAGGCCCAAACGACTGGGGGATTCCATTAGCACACCCACTACTAACCAGGGATACAGCACCTTGTGCAGCCCCATGGCAAGATTACTTGTGCCTATGGTTGCCAGAAAGTAACGGAAGGAAAAACTCTGGGTCGACGCTTTCTGTGACGTCACCTAGCGAAATCGCTTGCGCAGATAGGCGATCATCCAGCCTAGCATTGCAGCGGCACCAATAATTAACATCAGTCCGCCGAGCATAAACATTAGGTTAGCGGTCATGGTGGAGACGGGAACATCATAAACTTTGACGGCCATGAGCAGAAATGCCAGACAGCCAAGCATGGATGCTATCCAAGCCGAGCGCTGTCTTATTTCTTTTTTTAACTTGGCCATTGATTAACCTTTCTGATTTTTAATTTTTGTTGGTCTGTTGGTTGGGTAAGTGCTTAGCCAACCTCTTTCAGCCATTCGCAGCGAATATTAATATTCGACTGATTGGGCACATGAGCCGCATCACTGGTTTCAAAGACAAATGAATGCAGCCCCGACATTTCTGTTTCAAGATGCACCGTCGCGGAGACCCAGTACATTTTGCGCAGTAAATTTTCAAACTGCTCGAGCCAGTATTTCCACTCGTGTTCTACCCCCTGATAGGAGGCGCCGAAATGCATCACTTCGGTACTTAAATTTATATCGGTCGTAGTCTTTTCTGGCAGAGAAAACATCTCTCGGTTGACCAGCGTCCATGACTCTGCCGAGGGCAACTCGAGCATGGCTTCGCGATTACTACGCCGATGTTCGCTAATATCTACCAAGGCTACATCTTTAATACAGCCGTGCACCACTGACTCAGATTGAATATCCATATTCCCTTCCCTGTTATCCTAACGTGTTTAAATACTCCAAAAATCCCGCTTCGTCTAGCACCGGAATATCCAGTGACTGAGCCTTGGTCAATTTCGAACCTGCCCCCGGCCCTGCCACTACCTGTGAGGTTTTGGCGGAAACACTGCCGGCAACCTTGGCACCCAGTGCCTGCAAACGATCTTTGGCTTCGGCACGACTCATTATTTCCATGCCGCCGGTAAGCACCCAGGTCTGGCCTTTTAGGGGCTGAGAGGCCTGAGCATTCTGGTCTATATCGGCCCAGTTTACCCCAGACTCACGCAGTGCCTGAATAATAGACAGATTATCCGGATTGCTGAAAAAATTAACAATATGCTTAGCGACCACTGGACCAATATCGTCGACGTCTAACAGCTGCTCTGCATCGGCTTCGATCACCGCTTCTAATGAGCCAAAATTGTTCGCTAAGGTCTGTGCCGTCGCCTCGCCCACTTCTCTAATACCCAACGAATATAAAAATTTAGCGAGGGTGGTTTCTTTACTGGCAGTTATCGCGGCGGTTAAGTTGGTTGCCGACTTATCCGCCATGCGTTCGAGGCCTAATAGCTGATCCACTTTTAATTCAAAGAGGTCGGCCACTGAATAAATAGACCCAGCATCGACTAACAGCTCAACTAACTTGTCACCGAGGCCATCAATGTCCATGGCCTTGCGTGAGGCAAAATGTTTTATCGCTTCTTTAATCTGAGCGCCACAGAAAAGGCCGCCGGTGCAGCGGGCAACCGCTTCACCTTCGGCGCGTTTTACCGAGGACTGACAGACTGGGCAACGCTCGGGAAATACAATTACCTGAGCATCTTCCGGGCGTTTTTCTAATATCACTTTGACGATTTGGGGAATCACATCACCGGCACGGCGAATAATTACGGTATCGCCAATGCATACACCCAGTCGTTTTATTTCGTCGCCATTGTGCAGGGTAGCATTGCTTACGGTAACACCGCCGACAAAGACCGGCGCTAGACGTGCGACTGGTGTTATTGCCCCAGTGCGACCCACTTGAAATTCCACATCGAGCAGTTTGGTCATTTCTTCCTGGGCGGGAAACTTTCGGGCTATGGCCCAACGCGGCGCCTTGGCCACAAAACCTAAACGCTGCTGCAGGGCCAGGTTGTTAACTTTGTAAACGATGCCATCAATATCATAGGTCAGCTGGTCACGGCGTTCGGCCATGGCGCTGTAATAGTCTTCACAGGCGGCAATACCAGTAACGGCCACGACATGTTCATTAATTTTAAAGCCCCAACCGCCAAGTGTCTCGAGCATATGGGTGTGGCTATCTGGGGTTACCTCAGCCTCAAACTGGCCCACGGAATAGGCACACATTTCTAGGGGACGGCTGGCGGTTATTTTTGAATCCAGCTGCCTAAGACTTCCCGCCGCTGCATTGCGTGGGTTAACAAAGGTTTTTTCGCCGGCGGCGATGGCTTCGGCATTCAGTGCATCAAAGCCCGGACGAGGCAGATATATTTCGCCACGCACTTCAAGTAATGAAGGAATATTGTCGCCGCGAAGTTTGAGCGGAATACTTTTGATGGTGCGTACATTGGCGGTTATATCTTCGCCGACTGAACCATCACCACGGGTTGCACCTCGCACGAGCTGCCCATTTTCATAGAGCAAACTCACCGCAACACCATCGAGTTTTGGCTCGCAGGCAAATTCTATTTCTGTGGGGTTTTTTAGGGCAGCGTAATTTAAACGGTCTTTAACGCGGCGATCAAAGTCTTCGAGTTCTACATCACTAAAGGCGTTTTCTAGGGACAGCATGGCCACGGTGTGGCGTACCTGAGTAAAGGATTCTAACGCCTTGCCACCGACACGCTGACTGGGGGAGTCTTCACTAAGCAGCTCGGGATACTGGGCTTCAATGGCCTGTAGCGCGCGCATTTGACGGTCGTATTCGCTGTCCGGAACCGAGGGATCGTCCAGAACATAGTAGCGGTGATTATGCTGGTTTAACGCATCTTTGAGATGTTCATACTCCCTTAGAACATCGTCTGGAATTTGCTGCATATTGTCGCCGTGGTAATTCAGCTACTTTGGTCGCGTCGAACTGACACATCCCGGGCACGCTGTCGGTAGTGGTCAATGGTGTTTCGCGTCATTGAACTGCGCGACTCATCCATTACATTTAGCTTCAAGTCGCCAACTATACTGTCAACCGCTTCAATCATAATATTGAGGGCGTCGACAGGGTCTTCTATATCGTCCAGTGCCATAAATAATGTGACGCCTGGAACCTCGAGATCACTCATGGTATTTAAATCAAAGGTGCCGGGGTTAACCAGATTTGCCATGCTAAACAGCACGGGACCGGAGCCATCATCACTGAGGTGACGATGGAAAATTTTCATGGCGCCATAGCGAAGGCCTGCACTGAGCACTGCATCCAATAACTGCTGGCCAGCAACCTTTTCGCCCTTGCTCGCCATCAAATGAATAACCAGAACTTCTTCAGGTTGGGTATTTGGTTTTTCGGCCGATTTTTGAGGCTGAGCTTGCTCAGTTAATTCGGCTCGCTGACGCTCATAGATTGAGTTATCCAGATCAAACACTTCCTGCTCTGGCTCGCGATCAAAACCGAAACCATTGGAGCGTCGCAAGCTATCTTCTACTTGCTGAATATCGCCCTCGTCACGAATACCAATAACCCGGGCTCGGCCCGAGGGAAACTGGCTTGCATCTAATGCATCCAACTCTTCGCGGGTAACATCCTGAGCGGAGGACTTACGCAATTTGCGCGATGACATCTGTAAATTTTCATAACGGTTGCGCTTTATACGCCGCGCACCATCAAGAATAATGGCGAGAATAACCAATACGCCAACAACAATGAGTACTTCACGGGGGCCAAAATAATCCATATTTATAGCTTACTCAATAATTTAACGTTATCAGGCATCGGCTAATTCAGCAGCCTGATTTACATCTACAGTGACCAGTCTAGATACGCCTGGTTCATGCATAGTGACACCCATCAACTGATTTGCCGCTTCCATGGAAATCTTGTTGTGAGTAATAAAAATAAACTGCACCTCGGATGACATCTCTTTAACCATGGCAGCATAGCGGCCCACGTTGGCGTCATCTAGGGGGGCATCAACCTCATCGAGCATACAAAACGGTGCCGGATTAAGTTTAAATATAGCAAATACCATGGCGATTGCCGTCATTGCTTTTTCACCACCAGAAAGTAGGTGAATCGAGGCATTCTTTTTACCCGGTGGTCGGGCCATCAATGTGACACCTGTATCTAACAGGTCGTCGCCTGTCATTTCCAAATACGCATGGCCACCGCCAAACAGTTTCGGGAATAAGGATTGCAGGTGACCATTGACTAAATCGAAGGTCTCTTTAAAGCGCGTGCGGGTTTCGCGATCAATTTTCTGTATGGCATTTTGTAATGTGTTGAGTGCTTCTTCTAATTCAGCATTTTGCTGGTCCAGATAATCTTTTCGCTCGGACTCAATTTTATACTCGTCGATGGCGGCCAGGTTAATCGGCCCAAGACGCGAGATACGATTACCAATTAGCTGAAGTTGCTCTTCCCAATCTACCAGGTCTGCGTCATCGGCAAGGCTTTCCAGTAAGGTTGGCAGGTCGGCTTCTTTCTCGGCTATCTGCTCTTCAATGGTGCGGCTTAGCGTGCTGATTTCTTGCGCTGCAATGCGGCGCTCTTCGAGCTTAACTCGCACTGCCTGAATTTCAATTTCCAGCTCGCCGCGCAGTTTTTCCTGCTCGCGCATCTGGTGCTCTACCGACTCAACACCGGCTCGGGCTTCAGTTAATTCAGCGTCGACTAAGAGGCGCGCTTCGAGCTGGGCTTCGAGCTCGACTTTATAACCTTCAGTGGGATCTTCTTTAATATTGAAGGCTTCACGAAGCTGTTGGCGACGCTCTTGAAGACGCTCAACCTGAGTTTCAAGGCGACCAATACCCTCGCGGATAGAATTTAGCTGGGTCTTCAATGAGCCTTCACGCATGGCTAACTCTTGACGACGATCACGATCATGGCGGGCAGTCTGGCGTACCTCATCAAGTTCGCTGCGACACAGGTCACGCTGCTTCATCAATGCTTCGCGCTGCACGGTATCTGCGTCCATCTTTTCGATGGACTCTTGCAAAATGACTCGCGCTTTGGCCAGATTTTCCTGCTCGGTCTCGGTTTGTTGCTGTACCTCAGTAAGCTCAGTTTCAGCGCGCTCTTTACGGGCCTTGTACTGCTCTATCTGAACTTCAAAACCGCTGAGCTTGGAACGCATCTCGGCATAGCTATTCTGCTGCTGGGCAACATTGCTGGCAATTTCCTGACGGGTGGCTTCAAAACTGCGCAGGCGTTGCTCGTTGCCCTGGCGCACATCTTCAAGCTCGATCACTTTTTCGTTGAGCTGCACAGTCTCTTGGCTGATGGCTTCTAGCTCTTGCTTGCGCTTTAACACACCAGCAGTGGCGTCTTTGTCTCGTGCCACACGCAACCAGTTGCTACCCAACCAGATACCTTCACGGGTAACCACGGATTCGATAGCCGATAATGTTGGCTGTAACTTTAGTGCGTCTGCCAGACTTTCGGCAGCATAGACATTGGCCATGAGTGCCTGAGCGGAATCACCGGTTACCAGGTCGCTGAGCAGCTGGCCTTTATTACCGGAGGTTGCTGTTGTAGAGGCTTTACCGATAAGGAGTAATTCGCCCTTTTTAAAGTCATCGAGTAGGCCGATATTGCTGGCGATATCATCGACTGCAATCGCTTGGAGATAGCTACCCAATACTGTTTCTGCTGCCACGTCCCAACCACTGTCGGCTACCACTGAATCTGCTAGCCGGGGTTTGTCGCCCAGACCTTTGGCGGCTAACCACTGCTTCTCAGCATCGTCGCCCATGGCGGCCTGCTGCAGGGCTTCGAGAGATGCCTGACGGCCTTTTAATGTTTGCTGACAACTGCGGGCTTCGTCATGTTCTGCCGCGGCGATTTTTTCTTGGCCGCGCAGGGTTTCAATGTCTTGGCCGTTTTCAATGCGCTGGGTATCAATCGCGTCTCGGGCGAGCTTAGACTCGGCGAGCATTTCTTGAATACGCGCCATCTCTTCTTCGGCGGGACTGGCTTGAAAGCTGTTGGCTTCATTAGACAGAGCTTGCTGGCGTTCGGTTAGGCGACGTAGCAACTGTTCCAAATGCTGAATGCGCGACTGCTGCACCTCTGCCTGCTGGCGAGGGCTAGCTGATGTCTGGTTAAACTCATCCCAGGCCTGCTGCCAATTTTGCATGGCCAACTCGGCGGACTGTAATGCTTCTGCGGAGATAGCTTCAGCTTTGCTGGCTTCTTCCAATCCCGGAACCAACTCATTGAATTCTGCATCCCAACCGGCGGCTTTTTGGCGGTCGGTATTGAGATGCTCTTCAGCTTCGGTAAAGTTACGTTCGGTTTGTTCTAAATCTTTGTGCAACTCTTGGGCGCGCTGCTGCGCGTGTTCGATGGCCTGTTCGATGCGGGCAACATCGCCGCCAATTTTGTAGAACCTTGCCTGCACTTCATTCAGGGCATCACCCTGATCGGTAAATTGGGTACGCAACTTTTCAATGCTGGTATCGCAGGCGCTGCGTTGGGTAATCACTTTTTCTAGCTCAATTTCAAAGCCGCCGATAACCTGCTTTTGCTCGCTGGCAGACGCATCATAACCACGCCATTTCAGGGCCAGTAATTCAGCCGAAACCTGACGTTCGTCTTTTTTGTATTCAGAGTATTTTTCTGCGGCCTTGGCCTGGCGCTCAAGACGCCCAAGCTGACGACCCAGCTCATCGCGGATATCCGTGAGGCGCTCAAGATTTTCCATGGTGCGGCGAATGCGGCCTTCGGTTTCACGACGGCGTTCTTTGTATTTAGAAATGCCTGCGGCTTCTTCAATATAGATGCGCAGTTCTTCGGGCTTGGCTTCGATGAGCCGCGAGATCATGCCCTGCTCAATAATCGCATAGCTACGCGGCCCAAGCCCTGTACCTAGGAAGATATCGGTGATATCACGACGGCGACATTTGCTGCCATTTAAATAGTAATTAGACTGCCCATCACGGGTCACTTTGCGCTTGATACCAATTTCACTGTAAGCGGCGTATTCGCCAACAATGGTACCGTCGCTATTATCAAAAATTAATTCAATCGAGGCCTGACCTACGGGTTTACGCCCACCAGAACCGTTGAAAATAACATCGGTCATAGACTCGCCACGGAGGTTCTTGGCAGAGCTTTCGCCCATTACCCAGCGCACGGCGTCGATAATATTCGACTTGCCGCAGCCATTCGGGCCAACAACAGCGCAGAGGTTGCTTGGGAAGTAAACGTTGGTTGGGTCCACGAAGGATTTGAACCCAGCTAATTTGATCGATTTAAGCCGCATGTTTAGTCGTTTCTATTTTTATTCGGTCCAGACCATTACCCCGCAGGATTGCGTAGCAACAGCATCAGAATTCTACACGCTCTGCGCGCGGCAGTCACTACACAGCTAAGGTCTTTGGCGGTTAATATTCAGGGTTTTTAGCTGTTGGCTTGAGGCCAAATCGAAGCCATCAGAAACTGCTTCCCAGTCACCGGACTGAGGTGTGGCGGAACCACTTGCTGAGAGCCGCGCCACGAGGCGAATACGACTGACACTGGAGAGATTCTGGCCTGCCATTAGGGCATCTTTATCACTCAGTGTAATGCTGATAGGAAGATCGCCGGCGCGCAGCTTACGCGCGGCCAGAGGCATGGGTGGCCCGGTTTCACGGACTGCGGCCACAAACACTAGCTGGTCTTGACTGAAGGGGACGTCGGGGCTGATGCTAATGGCTATTTTTACGGTCGTTACGGCCTCTGTACTCGATGTCTGCTGCGCGTCTTTATCATCAATAAGTGGATTATCTAGCTCCGCCAATGCTACAAAATTTAGATTGATCCGTTCAATACCCGACTGCAATGCCTGCCATGTGGGGCTGGTCGGATCCATTCCTCGACGGGCACCTTCCCAGTAGGTAATGGCAAGCTTGAATTCACGATTCTCAAAGGCCTGAATGCCTTTTAAACCTAGCACAGTTTGGTTATTGGAATCCGCGGCAAAGGCCTGATCCAATGCAGTGATCACCCGATCGGTAAAGCGACTGCCGTCCACTAAAAATAATGCTTCGGCATGCTGAGCTAGCAGAAAGCTATCGCCGGGCTCTACCTCAAGGGCTGAGGCAAAATATTTGCTCGCGGCAAGAATATCCCCCTTCGCAATAGAGGATTGGGCGAGCATGGCCCAGTAGTAAATATTGTCCGGCCGCTGCTCCACTCGCTCGGCGATAGCGGCGATTAACTCGGCATTCCAATCCGCTGCCTGCTGCTCGGTGGTTTGCTCGGCAGCTAGGTTCATAAGACGTTTAATATTCTCATCATCTTCCGCCCCTATTTTCTGATAGGTAAAGAAGGTGGTCGACGCGACAAGCAACAGTAAAACCGGCACCAGCCAGAGACCCTGCTTGTTTACTCGGTCAGCCAGGCCAGACTCGGCCTCGGTGTTGCGCAGTAATAGCTGCTGGGCATCGGTGATCAGACGCTGGTATTCCGCCTCATCAATCTCAGTTCTATCTAGCTGTAGCTGAAACTGTGCCTGCTGCTCTTTAAACAGGTCGACGTTGGCCTGCTGGCGCATGGCTGCAATGCTTTCATTGCAATCCCCAGCGCCACTTCCTTCGTCACTGTCTCGAACAACAAAGGGATAGAGTACAAAGGCACTCGCCCCTATCAGTAACAGTACTATGGTGAGTATCATTGTTGGTTTTCCTTGTCGCCGAGCAGCTCAGCCAAGCGCTGTTGATCGCTGGTATTTGAGGGCGATTCTTTGTTAACTTTTGGCACTTCTTTATTGGCTGATGGCTTTGGCTGGCGGTTATGGCGCAGCAAAATCAGCAAACCCAACAGCACGACTAGCACGGGGGAACCCCACAGCAGCCAGGTGTTTTTATTGACTTCGGGGCGGTACAGAATAAATTCTGAATAGCGAGATTTGAGGTAGTCTTTAATCTGTTTGTCGGTCATCTGCTCTTCGAGCATACGCTGAATTTCGCGACGTAAGTCTTGGGAAATCGGCGAATTAGAATCTGCCAGATTTTGATTTTGGCACTTTGGGCAACGCAGCTCTTGAAGCAGCTGGTGGTATCGCGGACGCAGGGACTCATCAGAAAACGCGACAACTTCTGCACCTTTTATTGCTTCAGTGCTTTTTACTACTTCAGTGCTGGCCGCAAAAGTAAACAGAGACAGCAATAACAGAATGGCTAACCTCATTGCTCGGTACCTGTTATCTGCTCATAGATAGCGCGAAACTCAGATTCCCAAACTCGGTCGTCAACCACACCCACTCGACGGTGTCGGATAATGCCATCGGCATCTACAAGATAGGTTTCCGGTGCGCCATAAACGCCTAAATCAATGCCTAAACTGCCCTTGGCATCGAAGATATTAAACTGGTAGGGATCGCCCCGCTCGGCCAGCCATGCCAGTGCTCCAGCACGCTGATCTTTGTAGTTGAGGCCAATAATTTTTACCCCCTGCTCCGACAACTTGTTGAGCATTGGGTGCTCTATACGGCAGGCAAAACACCAGGTCGCCCAGACATTAACCAACACCACTTCACCGTTAAAGTCCTGCTCAGTAACGACATTTTGCTCATCTTTGAGAGAGGGTAAATTAAACACCGGAAAGGCTTCGCCGACCAGCGCCGAAGGCAAATCTGTGGGGTCTTTATCGAGCCCAAATAGCAGCACCAACGACAGGCCAACAAAGAGTGCCAGAGGTATAAAAAGCGCTAATCGATTCAAGGGGCAACCGCCTTTGATTGAACGGTACTGGTTACCGCTGGCTTGCGCCGGCGATAGCGTTTATCAAAGGCGGCTAACAAACCACCCAATCCAATCAGTAAACCACCGAGCCAGATGCAGCGCACAAAAGGTTTTACGTAGAGCCTGATGGCCCAGGCATCTCCCGCGAGAGGTTCCCCTAGCGAAACATAGAGATCGCGGCTTAATTTGCCGTCAATTGCCGCCTCGGTCATGACCTGACCACCGGCACGATAGCTGCGCTTCTCGGGAAGCATGGTAGCAACCAATTTACCCCCAGACATCACCTCGATCTCACCCCGGTAGGCGGAAAAATTCGGCCCCTGTATCTGTTTGAGACTCACAAAGTCAAACTGGTAGCCCGATACTTCAGCACTGTCGCCTGGCGCCATGCGCACATCACGCTGGGCATCATAGGCCGTGCTTAGGCCCACCCCTAATGCACAAACGGCAATGCCGATATGGGCACAGATCATTCCCCAGTAGCTACCGGTGAGGGTTCTAACCTTGGATACCCTGCCCTCAGTTTTTAGCAGCAGGTCCTCCAGGGTCATGGTGATAACCCAAGAAACCAGCAATAGGGTAAATACCGCAATCCATGAGTACTGATCAGCTAACAGAGGTAATAACAGCGCCAATGCGACGCTTATTACTGCAGGCCATAGACCCTTGCGCAACAGTACTTTGACATCGGTTTTCTTCCAGCGAGTAAACCCAGCGAAGCCAAGGCAAATCATCAGTCCACTCATCAATGGTACAAAGAAGAAATCAAAGTAAGGAGGGCCTACAGAGATTTTTCCCAGATCCAATACATCCGCCAACAGCGGATAAAGAGTGCCTATCAAAATCATGGTCATAGAGCTGACTAACAGAATATTATTGATCAGCAAAAACATCTCACGAGACCAGCCGCTGTATTTAACATCTTGCTGCATGGCCGGGCCACGCAGTGCAAACAGCAGCAATGAGCCACCAATAACAATGGCCAAAAAGGCCAGAATGAAAATGCCGCGCTCGGGATCGCTGGCAAAGGCATGCACAGAGGTCAAAATACCGGAACGCACCAAAAAGGTGCCCAGCAAACTGAGGGAGAAGGTGAAAATTGCCAGCAGTAGCGTCCAGCTGCGAAACACACCGCGTTTTTCTGTGGCGGCAATACTGTGTACTAGGGCGGTACCCACTAACCAGGGCATAAATGAGGCATTCTCAACGGGATCCCAGAACCACCATCCGCCCCAACCAAGCTCATAGTAAGCCCACCAGCTACCAAGGGTGATACCGATAGTCAGAAACACCCAGGCTGTATTGACCCAGGGACGCACCCAACGGGACCAGGCGCTGTCGAATTGACCACCAATAAGTGCGGCAATGGCAAAGGCAAAGGGGACTGAAAAGCCCACATACCCCATATATAGCATGGGGGGATGCACAATTAGACCAAAGTCTTGAAGCAACGGATTAAGGTCACCCCCCTCAATGGGCGAGATCGGCAAGATACGCTCGAAAGGGTTGGAGGTCAGCAGTAAAAACAAAGCAAAACCAATAGAAATTCCACCCAAAATAGACAGCACTCTTGCAGACAGCACCAGAGGTAACTCGCGACTAAACAGGGCGACGGCCGCAGACCAACCGGCCAAAATTAGTGCCCAGAGTAGCAATGACCCCTCGTGTGCGCCCCATACCGCACTCACTTTAAACTGCACGGGTAAGAGGGTATTAGAGTTATTGGCCACATAGGCCAAGGAGAAGTCGTCCAGTAAAAAGGCATTGGTGAGGCAGGCGAATGACACCGCCATAAAGGCAAACTGACCTAGGGCTAATGAATGGCCGAGGCGCATCCAACTTTTATAACCGGCAAATGATCCCACCATGG
>Ga0115007_10001814_pt1 | contig 13551 bp, 10 predicted proteins | sample ArcOceMetagenome_2_FD_87166 | JGI IMG/M metagenome (GOLD analysis project Ga0115007, IMG submission 87166) | Marine eukaryotic phytoplankton communities from Arctic Ocean - Arctic Ocean ARC135M Metagenome | ecosystem: Environmental > Aquatic > Marine > Oceanic | place: Arctic Ocean | collected... | reverse complement strand
TCAAGTTGTAGGAATTAATGATTTATTAGATGTAGAGCACTTAGCATACTTATTAAAGTATGATTCTGTTCACGGAAAGTTTCAAGGAACTATTGAAATTAGTAATGGTAACTTAGTAATTAATGGAAATGAAATTCGTGTTTCGGCAGAACGAAATCCAGAAGATTTAAAATGGGATGCAGTTTCTGCTGATGTTGTCTTAGACTGTACAGGGATCTTCACAACACTTGAAGGTGCTCAAAAGCATATCACAGCTGGCGCAAAAAAGGTGGCCATTTCTGCACCATCTGCTGACGCACCAATGTTTGTAATGGGAGTTAACAATAAAGAAATTACTGCTGATCATACAATCGTTTCTAATGCATCTTGTACAACAAACTGTTTAGCGCCTATTGCAAAAGTTCTTAATGATAAATTTGGAATTGCCGAAGGTCTTATGACTACTGTTCATGCAGCAACTGCAACTCAGTTTACAGTTGATGGTCCTTCACGTAAAGACTACAGACTTGGACGCGCCTCATTAAACAATATCGTACCTGCTTCTACAGGAGCAGCTAAAGCTGTTGGTAAAGTAATTCCAGAACTTAATGGAAAACTTACAGGGATGGCTTTTAGAGTACCTACAGTAGATGTTTCGGTTGTTGATTTAACATGTCGTTTAGAAAAAGGAGCTTCCTTTGATGAAGTGAAAGCTGCCATAAAACATGCTTCCGAAAACGAATTAAAAGGTGTTTTAGGTTATACTGAAGAAGGAGTTGTTTCACAAGATTTTATTTCTGAATCTTTAACAAGTACTTTTGATGCTAACGCAAGTATGGCGTTAAATGATAACTTCGTTAAAATTATCTCTTGGTATGATAATGAATATGGTTATTCTTCAAAATTAGTTGACCTTGCACAATACATTAATGCGATCTAATTAGCACTACCTTATAAAATACACTGCTACTTTAGCGGTGTATTTTTTTAATACCAATCAAATATGATATTTGTAATAGACAGCGGTTCAACTAAATGCGACTGGATTGCCATAGACTCTTCCAGTGGAGAGCCTATTTTTGAAAAACAACGAACAAAAGGATTAAATCCTGCGATCATTTCTAGTACAGATGCGTTTGATATTATCAAGGAAAATGATGTTATTTATGAAAATAAATCAGAGGTTTCTCATATTTATTTTTACGGAGCTGGTTGTGGTACTGAAAAGCCGGTGAAAATGCTTAAAGGTGTTTTGCAGTCTATTTTTGAAAATGCGGAAGTTGTTGTTAAAGAAGATACGTATGCCGCAGTATACGCCACCGTTGGGGTTTCTCACAGCCCTGCAGTTGTTTGTATTTTAGGGACAGGGTCTAACTGTTCTTATTATAACGGCAATTCGGTTGAACAAAGAATAATTTCTCTAGGATATTCAGTGATGGATGATGCATCCGGAAACTATTACGGCAGACAACTCCTAAGAGATTATTACTTTGATCATATGCCTCATGATTTGAAATTAGTTTTCAAAACGCGGTATGACGTTAATGACGATGTGATTAAAAGTAATTTATACAAAAAAGCAAACCCTAATGCGTACCTAGCAACCTTTGCAGAGTTCATGATTCTTAATAAAGAGTCAGACTATGTTCAAAACCTAATTAAAGAAGGTCTGCGCATATTTGTTAAAAATATGATACTACAATATAAAGAGGAGCTCAAGACTGTTCCTGTTCATTTTGCAGGGTCTATTGCTTATTTTACTCAAGAAGAAATTAAAGAAGTTGCACGGGAATTTGGATTTACCGTGGGTAATTTTGAGCGCCGTCCAATTGAAGGGCTAGTTGAATATCACGCTGAAATTACTAGAGCTTCCTAAATGCTTACTTTACTGCAATTACACTAATTTCTACATTTACAAACTTAGGCAAGTTAGCCACCTCTACGGTTTCTCTAGCGGGTGCTGTTGCTTCCTCAAAATAGGTTCCGTAAACACTATTTATAGCTGCAAATGTATTCATGTCTGAAATAAATATGGAGGATTTAATCACGTTTTCAAACGTCATATCAGCAGCCTCCAAAACGGCCTTAAGGTTTTCCATTACTTGAGTAGTCTCTACTTGTATGGAGTCCATTACTAAATCACCTGTTTCAGGGTGTATAGCTATTTGACCAGAAGTATATAACATATTACCTACCATTACGGCTTGATTATAAGGTCCAATTGGTTGAGGTGCTTTATGAGTCGTGATAATCTTTTTCATAGTTTTATAATTGTTTGTCTGGCTGTCTTCGTTTTTCGTATTTAATATCTTTAAACATACTCGATCGAATTCCAATAAAGAAATTCCAAGAACTTCGGTTACTAAAAGGAATCCAAGAGAAATTCATTCTCCAACTCAATAAGTCCCGTTCAAAACGTAATTGCGTGTAAGTAAATCCATTGTTTTTAAGATCATAACCAGAGGAGGCACCAACACTCCAACGTGGAGAAATTTCTATGTCTCCTGAAAACATTAATGAATGAGATGAAATTTCACTTTGACGCCTGGAATTAGTATAATTAACTGCGTAGGCTAATCTTAAACTCCAGGGTATTTTATAGTTATAAAGTGCTGAAGGTTCCGTCTTTTTATCGTCGTCCTTTTTTAAGGACTGGGTAGAGTAGTCTTGAGGTTTTCCAAACAAATCATCTGCGCGCCCACCACTTTTTACAGACTCTTCAATTGCTTGGTCTTGTTCGGAATCTCCGCCTTCAAAGGTCTCACTAGACAAATTGTAGCTCATGGTCATATTTGCACTTGTTAATCGAAACAAGCTACCGCCGTTATCTACATTAAATACATCTATCTTATTATTGTTGTTATCAAGAGCATAGGGGTCCAGAGTAGCCCCAAAATTAAGACTCATTTTACTGTCAAATAGTTGCGTTCCTCCAGAGACTCTTACGGGACTCCAGTTCAATGAATCACCAGCAACATTGTAATTTGTAGAGAAATTTAGGGAGTTTAATAAAAATATCTTTTTTGGGTCTGTTGCAGTACTGTCTTTGTCACGAACTTTTGCTTCTAAGTTATTGTTTAGTGACAGCCCTACACTGCTAGAAAATGTTTTTCCAGGAGATCCAAATAACGACTGTTCAAATCGGGTGTAGTCAACTTCGTTAGAGGTAGTGCCGTCGGCACTAATAACTTCGTAAGTTTCGTAATACTGATCAAAAGCAGGGTTAATATTATAGCTAATTGATGGCCGCATTACATGCCGTATGGCCTGAATTTTTTTATCCTCCCCAAATTCAAACATTCCATATACAGTGGTTCCTACGCTTGTGCTAAAGTTGTAGGTGCGATAAGAGTCAAATCCTTTAAGAGGCGTTGTGATTGCAGATTGAGTTTCTATATCGTACTCCTTTTTAATTGTGTTAAAGGTCCAGTTTTCTTTAAAGTTTGCGCTGGTGCTCATGCTAAAGTGTTTAAACACCTTAAAGTTGGTGCTCAAGGGGATGGTGTGTTGAAATCCTGCTTTAGCATCATCAAACATTTCCGCTTTAAAAAACAAGGAGTCTGTGGTTTGAATGCGGTTCTCAGCACGAACATTATATTGAAAATTTATATTTTGGAGAGCGCCTTTTTTACTCCCTGTTTTTGGTGCAAATGGAAATATACGATCTACACTACCCTGAAATGTGGGTAAAGTCATGTTAATAGTGCCCTTATTGGTGTTTTGTGAGTGCGTTGCCGTTAGGCTAATATTTACTTGTGGCTCTCCCTTAAAAGCTTTGGAATAAGAAACGGAGGAAGACATTGTGTTGTTTAAAAAGTTTGATGAATTGAGCTGGTTCACAGATTCCTGAAAATAGGTGCTTGATCCTAAATTAACCGAAGCAGAAAATCGTGAACTAGGATTTGATTTAGAATCTTGACTTTGGTTCCATCTTAAATTATAAATAGTACTCCTTGAGTAGTCCGGAAAGCCCCGCTCACTATTAATTAAGTTTTCATATCGAAAACTTAATGACCCTCTAAATTTATAGCGTACGGCGTAACTACTTTCAACTCGCGCTCCATAACTTCCATTTGTAAAATAGTCCCCTAAAGTCGCTAAATCAAAATAATCACTTAATGCAAAATAATAGCCCCCATTCTGAAGAAAATACCCCCTGTTGTTCTGTTCTCCAAAGGTGGGGAAGATGACCCCAGAAGTTCGTGTTTTAGACATAGGAAGAAATGCAAAAGGAAATCCAATGGGTGTTGGGACATTTGCTATAAACATATTTGTAAGCCCAGTCACTACTTTTTTACCAGGGACTATCTTAGCTTTTCTTAACAGAAAGTAATATTCTGGGTTTTCAAGATCTTCTGAAGTCGTAAATTTAGCACGTCTAACAAAGTACACTGAGTCATTTTCTTTTTTTGTTAAATCTGAAATGATCCGTCCTCCTTGTTGTTCGGTTTTTGAGTTCCAAATTAAGGCTTTCTTTGTCTTAATGCTAAAGGCAATAGAGTCAGGCTCTACCAAATCATTTCCTTGTTTAAAAACAGGATGCTGTGTGTAAACTCCCAGCGAATCTTTTAAACGACCTGCATAAATAATGTCTTTTCCGTAGTCAATAATAATGACTCCAGCCTTGATGTCCATGTCTTTATACTGAATTTCAGCTTCATTATAAAGGTAAATTTGCTGTGTTTTTTGATTAATAGAAGTGTAGTCTTTTGCTTTGTAATTCACAATACCTTCTAGAAAACTTTTAGGTTTTGAAAGACTATCATTTGTAATAGAGTCTATCTCAACACTTTTAACTTCTCTAGTTGTAATTGAATCATTTTTAACTCCTTGTGTGTCATTTTCTGGTACTGTTTTAGTTAAAGAGTTTAGGTTTTGAACATCCTGTGCAATGCCAAAAGTGTTGGCAAACACTGTAAAAATTAGAACAAAAAGTAGTTGAAATAGTGTTGTTTTCAATGCTTTTAAGTGTATTTTTGTAATTAGATGATTCAATTATTAAAAATCAAAGTTACGGATATTTTTAGTGATTTTTTAATTTTGAAGAATCGATTGATAGGTTAAATATTTCGCATGCAAAAGCAGATTAAATTATTCTTATTTCTGGCTCTTATTTTTAGTGCAATTTCTACAGCACAAACAAATGCAAAGCCTTTTGTAGTGGTCTTGGATGCTGGTCACGGAGGTAAAGATCCGGGGCGCCCTACCAATTTTGGCTACAAGGAAAAAGATATCGCCTTAGATGTAGCCTTAAGGGTTGGTAAGAACCTTGAAAAACAGGATGATATAAAAGTGATTTACACTAGAAGTACGGATGTGTTTATTGAATTGAGGCAGCGAGCAAGAATAGCAAATAAAGCCGATGCGGATTTATTTGTATCCATTCACTGTAATGCCCACAACTCCCAGGCATATGGTACGGAAACCTACGTGCTAGGCCTGCATAGAAACGAGTCTAATTTTAGAGTGGCGCAACAAGAAAATGAAGTCATTTTTTTAGAAGATAATTTTGAGTCAAATTACGAAGGTTTTGATCCAAACTCTCCAGAGTCAATGATTGGTTTGACCCTTATGCAAGAAGATTACCTAGATCAAAGTATATTACTAGCACGCTACGTACAAGATAATTTCACATACAAATTAAAACGAAAAAACAGAGGCGTAAAGCAGGCTGGATTTTGGGTGTTACACAATACTTACATGCCCAGTATTTTAATAGAGACGGGGTTCATAACCAATAAAACAGAAGGAGATTACCTCAATTCAGTCTCCGGAAAAATTAATATATCTAAAAGTATTTCGGATGCTATTTTAGACTATAAGTCAAAACTAAATTCTAATACACCTAACGTTATTGAGACGCAGTCAAATCAAATTGATCAAGTAGATGCACCTGTTGACGAGTCTTCGGTCAATAAGCCTTTGATTGTTTTTAAAGTGCAAATAGCAGCAGGTTCTAAAAAGTTGGCAACCAAATCATATAATTTCAATGGACTTGATCAGGTTTCAAGACAAAAATCAAATACAATTTACCGCTACTTTTACGGAAATACAGCGAGTTATTCGGCGGCTGCAGAGTTGTTAAATACAGCAATATCTAAAGGGTTTCCGGATGCTCTTATAGTTGCTTACAAAGACGGAGAAAAAATATCAATTAAGCAAGCCTTAAAATCTACCGATAATTAGTCATAATTATTTCAATTTTATACTTAAATTTGTATTAATAAAAACTATTATATTGAAACTATCTAAGGAAATAAAAACAGCTATTCTTGTGATCTCAGGGGTCTTGCTATTCATCTTTATTTTTAATTATTTAAAAGGTGAAAATGTATTTGATGCTTCCAAAAAAATCAGCGCTATATACGACAATGTTGAAGGCTTAGCGCCTTCTGCAGCTGTTACTATAAACGGTCATAAAATTGGTAAAGTTCAATCCATTGAGTTTAATGGAGATGGTTCTGGTTTGTTGAAGGTGACCATGCTTATTGGAGATAATTTTGACTTTTCTGTCAATAGTGTGGCCGAGCTGTATGAAGCAGGCTTGATAGGTGGAAAAGCAATTGCAATAATTCCAGCTTTTGATGGCGCAACACTAGTTCAATCTGGAGATGTGCTAACGTCTACTGTAAAGCCAGGACTTACAGATTTAGTAAATCAACGCTTAACGCCACTTCAAGAAAAAATTGAAAAAATGATGCTTAGCGCAGATTTGTTGCTCAATAACCTTAATGAGGTTTTTGACATTCAAACAAAAGACAATATCAAGCTGAGTATTGCTGAGCTTAGCACCACTATATCGTCCTTTAAAGCTACTTCTGAATCTTTAAATGAATTAGTATCAGATAATAAATCTTCAATAGGAGAAACAATTTTAAATTTCAATAAAATCTCCCAGGATTTGACTAGCGTTAGTAAATCTCTTTCAGAATCTGACTTGGATTCAATTATGCTTAATCTAAAATCAACTCTATCTAGTTTTGATAATTTGTTAGCTACCATAGAAAATGGAGAAGGGTCTATTGGCAAATTGATGAAAGACGACAGTGCATACAATAACCTTAACGCGGCAACAAAACAGTTAGAACAGCTTTTGGAAGACATGAAATTAAATCCAAAACGTTATGTGCATTTTTCATTATTTGGAAAAAAAGCAAAACAATATGATGCAAATGGTAACGAAATAAAAACCACCAAAGAGTAATTAAATGAGCCTATTACCTAACATAGTTTTTGCACTTATACTTTTTTTTGGGGTTGGCTTTTTTCTGCGAAACATAAGTAAAGTTAAACGAAATATTTATTTAGGTAAAGATGTGGATACCAGTGGTGATACTAAATTACGTTGGACCAATATGGCCAAAATTGCTCTGGGTCAAGGTAAAATGGTCCGTCGTCCAATCTCCGGAATTCTTCACATTATAGTATATGTGGGCTTTGTGATTATAAATATTGAAGTCTTAGAAATTGTCATTGATGGTTTGTTTGGCACCCACCGTATTTTCTCCGCTATTGGACCTCTTTATGGAGTTTTGATCGGGACTTTTGAAGTGCTTGCTGCCTTAGTCTTTATAGCGGTAGTGATTTTTTGGTTTCGAAGAAACGTTGTAAAGATTCAACGGTTTATGAAGTCCGAAATGAAAGGGTGGCCCAAGCTTGATGGGAATTTGATTTTGTATTTTGAAATTTTATTGATGGGGTTGTTTATTACTATGAACGCAACAGATGTTGAATTCCAGTCAATGAATTCAGGTAACATTATAAGTCAGTTTTTCGCCCCAATGTTTGAGGGTTATAATGTCCATTTAATTGAACGAACTGTTTGGTGGGCGCATATTATTGGTATTTTAGTTTTTCTGAACTACCTGTATTACTCAAAACACTTACATATTTTATTAGCGTTTCCAAATACGTATTATGGGAGTGTTAAACCTAAAGGTCAACTTGACAACCTAGAAGCGGTTACAAACGAAGTTAAGCTCATGATGGACCCTGATGCAGATCCCTATGCTGCTGTTTCTGAAGACGCTGCAGCTCCTGATAAATTTGGAGCCAGTGATGTTCAGGATCTTAACTGGGTACAGCTTTTAAATGCATACACATGTACAGAATGTGGGCGTTGTACAAGCGAATGTCCAGCAAATCAAACCGGTAAAAAATTATCTCCAAGAAAAATCATGATGGATACTCGAGATCGTCTGGTAGAGGTAGGAAAAAATATAGATGCCAATAATGGTGAGTTTAAACTTGATGGCAAACAGTTATTAGGCGATTATATAACAAATGAAGAGCTTTGGGCCTGTACCAGCTGTAATGCATGTGTAGAAGCATGTCCAGTGAGTATAGATCCACTTTCAATTATTATTGAAATGCGACGTTACTTGGTAATGGAACAAAGTGATGCACCTATGGAGCTCAACAATATGATGTCTAATATTGAAAATAATGGCGCCCCCTGGCCGTACAATCAAATGGACCGATTAAACTGGAAAAACAATTAGAAATATATTTATAAAAATTAACAATGAAAAGAGAAGAAGCTGATAAGTTATTACATGAAAAAGTAGAAGCTGGTGAACTTGTAAGTCCAGTACTTCCAGGAGGTGTAAAAAATTATTTAATTGATATTGACGGAACCATTACCGAAGATGTCCCTAACGAAGAGCCAGAGCGAATGGGAACCTGTTTACCTTTTGTTGATGCCTTAGAAACCTGTAATCGTTGGCATGCAGAAGGACACATGATTTGTTTCTTCACATCCCGTACGGAAACGCATAGAGCTGTTACTGAAGGTTGGTTAAAGCAACATGGATTTAATTACCATAGCCTTTTAATGGGCAAACCAAGAGGCGGAAACTACCACTGGATTGACAACCATCTAGTGAAAGCGACGCGTTATAAAGGTAAATTTACTGATTTAGTCGAAAAAGAGGTAACGATTGAAGTTTTTGACGATGGTCAGCATGATTAATATATAAACTATGAGTGATGTGTTAAAAGTACCAACAATGGCCGAATTTGCGGCTACCGGCAAGCAACCTGAGGTTTTGTTTTGGGTAGGCTGTGCAGGAAGTTTTGATGACCGTGCAAAAAAAATAACTAAAGCTTTTGTTAGATTATTAAACAAAGCTGAAGTTGAATTTGCGGTATTGGGAACTGAAGAAAGTTGTACAGGTGACCCTGCTAAACGCTCAGGAAATGAGTTTTTATTTCAAATGCAGGCCGTTACCAATATTGAGGTTTTAAATGCGTATGATGTTAAAAAGATTGTAACCGCTTGTCCTCATTGTTTTAACACACTTAAAAACGAATATCCGTCCTTAGGAGGTGATTATAAAGTAATGCACCACACCCAGTTTCTTAAAAGTTTGTTAGACGAAGGACGCCTGACCATTGAAGGTGGAAAATTTAAAGGCAAACGTATTACCTTTCATGACCCCTGTTTTTTGGGACGTGCCAACGATGTGTATGAGGCTCCTCGTGACTTGATCAAAAAGTTAGACGCAGAATTGGTGGAAATGAAAAATTGCCGCAAAAAAGGGCTTTGCTGTGGCGCCGGAGGGGCTCAAATGTTTAAAGATGCTGAAAAAGGAAACAAAGAAATCAATATCGAAAGAACAGAGCAAGCCATGGAAGTTAAGCCTGATATTATTGCAGCAGGCTGCCCATTCTGTAATACCATGATGACCGATGGTGTGAAGAATAAAGCCGAAGGTCAAATTGAAGTCATGGATGTGGCTGAATTAATAGCTAATGCAAACGATTTATAATCCGAAATACACTCCAAACAAATGTTAGTTAATTTTGATGTCTTACCTAAAAATTCCCGTATTTGGATCTATCAATCTAATCGGTCCTTTACTGAAATTGAATTAGAAGATATTTCATCCAAATTAATTGTCTTTTTACAGAGCTGGTCAGCACATGGTTCCGATTTACAAGCAGGTTTTGAAATAAAATATAAACGTTTTATAGTCATTGCTTTGGACCAAGAGAAGCAATCGGCAACAGGCTGTTCTATTGACGCTTCTGTACAGTTTATTCAAGCCCTTGAAACGTTGTATTCTGTGGACTTAATGGATAAGATGAATGTCTCCTACAAACAAGGGGAGTATGTAGCCTATAAAACACTAACAGATTTTAAAAAGATGGCTAAGGATAAAGCCGTTTCTAAAAATACGATTGTATTTAATAACCTTGTTAACTCTAAAGGGGAATACCAAGAGTTTTGGGAAGTACCAGCTTCTGAAAGCTGGCACAGTCGGTTTGTATAATTTATAGAATAGAAAACCGTACCATTACTTCACTTTCAACTTTAATTCCTGAGAATTCAAGATCTAGAGGTTTTTCTACAACTCCATCGGTATCATAGGCAACCTTCATTCTATTCATTCTTTGGGGGTAGTAATTATTGGAATAGTATTTATCTGAAATATAGATAGCTTTGTCAAGTGCCTGACCTAGGGGTTTTACAAGAGAATTTGCTTGTGCTTGTGCCTTTAAAATGGCTTTAGATCTTAATATGAGCTTCAAGGCTTCGGTCTTGGAGTAGGCGGTTTTTACCAGTCTCACATTAGAAATCCCTTTGGCTTCTAAATGAACTAAAACCTTACTTGCAGTCAAACCATCGTATACGACCAACTCATAGTTTTTAGATTTCAAGACACTTTTTTTTCTCAAAAAATATTTTTTGTAGTTACTCGCCAAGTCTTCAATTTTTAATTGTTTTTTTAAATCAATCCCCAGTTCCTCTAAAGCACTGGCCATTTCGCGTTCTTGTTTTTCTACAGAGGTTCGGTCGCGGTCTTCCTTTTCTTGAATTAAAATTGATAAATAGATGCGGTCGGGCTCCACCAGAGAATCTGCTTTTGCAGTTGTTTCTAGGTAGGGCTGGTCAATAAAATTTTTAGATTGCGTGTGTCCTAAAAACGAAGTAGCAATACAAAGCGTTATAATAAAATAGTTGTTCATCAGATTTTTTTTTAAAGATAACCAATTACCATACCAAAAAAAATAGAAGAGTGTTTTTAAGTTGTATAAATGTTAATTATTAAATACATCTTAAATACGATTGTTTATCTATTTAAATTATTAATTTAGTATTAGATTTAAGCCTCTCTTTTTTTTATTCGTCTATGCGCCACTTTATTCCCTTATTTTTTATAATTTTCTCCTCCTCAGTACTCGCTCAAGTTCAGAGTTCACCATTAGATTCTTCAGATAAAAGTAGGCAAAAGTCGTGGGTAGACAGTACTTATAATGCGCTTAGCCTTAATGAAAAAATTGGCCAGTTGTACATGGTTCAGGTATTTTCAAATCAAGATAAAGCCACCAAGAAAAATATTTTAAATCAGATTAAAAGCCACCACATTGGAGGGGTTATATATTCCAAAGGGGGCCCGGTACGTCAGGCTCTGCTAAACAATGAGTTACAGTCAGCTTCTAAAATCCCTTTGTTAGTAGGGATGGATGCTGAGTGGGGTTTGAGCATGCGGTTGGATTCTACCTATGCATTTCCATGGAATATGACTTTAGGGGCCATTAAAAATTTAGATTTAATTCGTCAAACAGGGCAACACATAGGAGAACATTGTAAGCGTCTTGGTGTTCATTTCAATTTTGCTCCGGTTGTTGATATCAATACCAACCCCAAAAATCCAATCATTGGAAACCGTTCTTTTGGTGAAGATAAAGAGGCTGTTTCCAGTCGATCTTTAGCGTTTATGGAAGGGATGCAGGGAGCAGGAGTGATGGCCAATGCCAAACATTTTCCGGGGCATGGAGATACCGATTCTGATTCTCATAAAACCTTGCCGACGATTAATTTTTCTCAACAACGCATTGATTCATTGGAACTATACCCGTACAAGAAACTATTTTCAAAAGGGCTTTCAAGTGTCATGGTAGCACATCTCAATGTGCCTAGTCTTGATGCACGTTCAAATTACCCTTCTTCTTTATCGTATCCGATTGTCACAGAGTTATTAAAAGAAAAGCTTGGGTTTAAAGGACTTATTTTTACCGATGCATTGGACATGAAAGGCGCTTCTAACTTTAGCAATCCAGGCGAAGTTGATTTACAGGCTTTTCTGGCAGGAAACGATGTCATGTTAATGTCTGCTGATGTGAGTCAAGGCATAGCTGCCTTGCAAAAGGCTATTGAATCCAAAGTTATCTCTAAACAACGTTTAGCGCACTCTGTCAAAAAAATATTAAGTGCTAAATATAAGGTTGGACTCGCTCAGTATGAGCCAATAAATACCGTCAATTTAGTGGCAGATTTAAACCGTCAAAAGGATGCTGTTTTATACCAGAAGTTAATGGAAAATGCGGTTACCCTTGTTCAAAACAAAAATAACATACTACCTTTTAAAGATTTAGAATTACACAAAATTGCTTATGTGAATATGGGAAAAGCAGAGGCCTCTCCATTTGTAAAAACACTTAACAAATATACGAAGGTTGATGTTGTAAGTGCTGATAATTTAGATCAATTAGTTTCTAGTTTAAATGAGTATAATACGGTCATTGTAGGCTTGCATACCTCAAATGCCAGCCCGTGGAAAGCGCATCAATTTTCCGATAAAGAACTTGTTTGGCTTTATGAAATAGCACGAAACAATAGGGTTGTTTTAACAATTTTCGCAAAGCCATATGCTCTTAATGATTTTAAGTCTTTTACTAATTTTGAAAGCATTGTAATGGCTTATCAAAACAGCCCCATCGCTCAACAAACGGCAGCTCAAATTATTTTTGGTGGTCTCAGTGCTAAAGGGAAGCTGCCCGTCAGTACGGGTTCAGTATTTAGGGCTGGGCACGGAATATCAACCCAAGCTATAGACCGATTGTCTTATGGCTTGCCAGAGTCAGTAGGAATGGACTCAGCACGCTTACATAAAATTGATTCTGTCGCTGCTTATGCGGTTAGGGAACAAATGACCCCAGGGATTCAGCTTTTGGTAGCCCGAAAAGGAAAAGTGATTTACGAAAAGTATTTTGGACATCACACCTATGAAAAAACCACTAAAGTTAAGTTCGATGATTTGTATGATGTCGCCTCACTTACAAAAATATTAGCGACACTTCCGTTACTTATAGAGCTTGTTGACCAGGGAGTAATACAACTGGAATCCACTTTAGGTGAATTGTTACCTGCCTATAAAGGCAGTAATAAAGAATCCATTACGATTCAAGAAATGCTTTCTCATTATGCCCAACTAAAACCTTGGATCCCTTTTTATGTTTCAACCTTAGACTCTATCACCCAAAAGCCAAATCCTACGTTTTATAAATCTAATACAACTAAAGAATTTTCGATCCAAGTTAGTAAAAACTTGTATCTCAGAAACGATTTTAAAGATAGTATTCAGTCTAAAATTATAGAGTCTAACTTGTTGGATAAAAAAAAGTATCGCTATAGTGATATGCCATATTATATATTAAAGTCAATTATAGAAAAACAATACAATCAACCCCTTGATGAATTGATTCAACAGCATTTCTACAATTCCTTAGGTGCTAACTTATCAACTTACAACCCTTTAGAAAAATTCAATAATCAACAACTCGTCC
>Ga0115007_10001811_pt1 | contig 13568 bp, 4 predicted proteins | sample ArcOceMetagenome_2_FD_87166 | JGI IMG/M metagenome (GOLD analysis project Ga0115007, IMG submission 87166) | Marine eukaryotic phytoplankton communities from Arctic Ocean - Arctic Ocean ARC135M Metagenome | ecosystem: Environmental > Aquatic > Marine > Oceanic | place: Arctic Ocean | collected... | reverse complement strand
TGATTTGTTGGAAGATACACAAAATTGTTTTGACGATGTTTGGAAAGTCGATGGATTAAGTTCGGATCAAAAATACCCACAAGCAAGAATGGAACACATGTTTGGTGTGGTGGCTTCTAAAATTGGTAAACACGTTCAACGAGCACTGAGTAAAATCGATTTGTTTCATGGTCCATTCACAACGGTAAGGCAACACGCACGGGGGGGGTCGTTCGTGTTGGGAGGGGGGGTGTTGCAGTATTCTTTGCACTATCACTGACACGTATTTATTTGTTTATATTTTCCTTGCAAACACTTTCAAAACACCCAACAAAACACCCAACAAAAAAACAACAAAGGTGCGCGCTGGCCTTCGTGATTCCGTGCGTGTGTGTGCGAAATGGACACAAGCCACTCGTGAATTGACGGGAACGTTTTGGCCCACGCATGAAGACCACGGTTGGCGAGGAGAACCACATGTGGACGACTACTTGACTGGTTTTGGAAAACGATTGAGTGAAATCGGTCGTTTAAGAACGACCTACGAAGAATTTTGCAATTTATTGTCGACGACAGAACAAAATCAATTAAAAATCTCAAGTACATTTCTACCTTTTGAAGGACATCGTCCACTTCGCTATTCGAGGTACACGCAACCACGGTGGAATGCTGCGGTGGCCGCGTACGAAGAGTTGTTGGCTCCCATTGAACGACACATTGCTGGTAATTTACAAAAACAAATGTCACGTTTGGCAGACCGACCACAACAACTGTTGCGTGAATTTCAAAAATTTAAAAATTTAATTGGACGACCAAACATCGGCAGTGTATTGATGTCGGAACGGCAAACGTTGCTGGCCCAATTAATTACCCACGTGGAACAATTGGAAGGTGATTTTGAAAGCAGAAGCAGTAGTCACAGTCGAAACAGTGACAAAGATGCCAACCCACCCCGTGGCAGAAACACCTCCCACGATGTGAATTGTGTTGTATGGGGCAAACAATTGCGAAATAAAATATCAAATTTATTGAAAATCAGTACCCCCTTGTTAAAAGATTTAGGGTCTAGTTTCAATGAATTCAAAGAATTGGCCAATCATTTGGTGGATAAAGTAGGGAAATGGATCAAAGACCGTGTTTTGCAATGGGATTCAGACATGCAAAACATGCTGAAAGATCAAAAATTGTCGGTACGTGTCAGTGGACGATTGATGGAAATTGAAACACGATCCGGCAACATGATGGTGAATTACAGTGAAGCACTGGTACAATTGCTGCGCGACGTTCGGCAGTTACGGGGATTAAATTTCAATGTCAGTCGTAACATATCTGCCGCTGCTTTGGAAGGTGAAAAATATTATCGTTACGGTGTTGCTTTGAAAAAAGTAGCCAACTTTTACAATACGTTGGACCGACAAATCATACCATGTACGAAATCAATGTTGAAAAGATCATTGATTGAATTTGATAAACGAGTGAAAAGTCGGGGTGGGAGAGGTGAAGAAATTACTTGGAGCAACACCAATGATTGTCAAGAATATGTCATGTTGTTGCAAAAAGGAGCAGAAGTGTTGTCGTTGGAAAATCGACGTTTGCGAAGATTGCACATGGCCATGGTCGACGAAGTGATCACGTTGATGTCCATTGATTTGTTGCGACAAAAAACACGGTGGAAAGCAAGGTGGTCCACATTGAAAAAGAAAAAGAAAGATTTGTTAGAAATGTACGAGGTTGAAAACACCACCAATTTCTTTCTTCATTGGGACCATCAAGTCTACAAAGCATTGGAATCCAGTTATCGAATGGGATTAGAATCTTTGAATGAACATTTGCCTGAAATTAAATGTGAATTGATTTTCACTTCCAGATCTGTTTCGTTTCGTCCACCTTTGGAAGAATTAAGATCTTCGTACTACCGCGAAATGAGAAAATTTATTGGCATACCCAATTCATTCAGTGGTTTTGGAAACAAAGATGTGTACAGTACCATGGCGGACCGTAATGCAAAAAGTTTGATTCAAGTGTATGTAAAGGCCGAGGAATTGTTTACAAAATTAATTTCCAAACAAGATTCATTGAAGGATTGGGTGGCGTTGGGTAAAGTCAGTGATATTTTTGCCTATGTCGAAACAAACGTGACCGAAATCGCACAATGGGAAACGAATTTTGACATGTTGAAGAAACGTCGCAAAGAATTGGACAAAATGCCTGATTTTTATAAAATCGATTGCTTTTCTGTCAGTGCTACTCCTTTGAAAGCCAGCATCGAAGATCAATTGCAATCGTTTGGTGATGCTTTGATTATATCCTTAAGAAAATCCGTCGTCAATGCTTTGTCCATCGTCGAAACATTTTTGAACAGCAGTATGGAAATGTTAGGCGTCTTGCCCAATACAATCGACGAAATTGGTAATGCCAAAAAAGAATGGAAACGAATAGTGGATGAAAAAAACGACATGCGAGAGACCACCAAAGTATGTGCTCGACAAAAGAAACTGTTGCTCCAAGTCGCTGGTATGGCAGGATCCATCGATGTTGGAGAAGTCACTCAACGATTAGCCCAACTGCCTGGAGAATGGGAAAATTTTGACATTGCCGTGGAGGCCTTTTCAGATATATTAGATGCAGCCAAAGCAAAAATGAAAGATCAATTGGAACAGCAAGTGATTGATTTAAATATGGAATTGGTAAGAGAACGAGCAAGAGCAAAAGAAGGTGGTACTGTTGTTTTTGTTGAATCAACTTTTTTGTTGCTAACATTTTTTTTTTTGATGTTGGTCCTTTCTTTGTTTACCAGGATAAATTTGCCAAAAGATGGCACGCATTGAAACCTACAGGGGAGGAGAAAGCAGGTGATTGGGGTGAAAAAGCCATTGAACGTATTTTTACATCGTTGTCCGATTGGGAAAAAGATTTCGAAGACATTAAATTAAAAACCACCAAACACACCGAAGCCTGTGATCAGTTCCAAATGAACCCACCTTCTTTTTCTGGTTTGTCGGAATTGGAGGAGGACATGACAAACGTGTCTGCTTCATGGACGATGTACAAAGATTATTCCACCGAATTGAAAAGGATGGGTGAACAGGATTGGATTACGTTCCGTTCCAAATTGTTTGATGTTCAAGATTTTGTTAAAAAATGGCAAAGCAAAATCAAAGATCGTTCCAGTGTTGGTGTTCGTGACATGGTGGACGACCGCATTTCAGATCGTTGTGACACCTTGAAAAAAAGTTTACCGGCATTGAAATTTTGTCGAGGTGAACCCTTCAAAGATGAACATTGGAGCCAATTGTTTTTTAAATTAAAGATGCCAAAGGGATTGAGTTTGGCAAGTTTACGTTTTGAACATTTTTTGGATTCCTTGGATTTAGTGGTCAAAAATGCTCGCTTTGCCAAGGACATGACCGCAAGAGCACAAGGAGAAGTCACCATTCGTGACGCTTTGATGGAAATTAAGACATGGGCCGAAGCGGCAGAAGTGAAGTTCGTTGAACACGAAGAATTGAATCGAAAAACACCTTTGATTAGTGAATGGAAAGAATTGTTCAGTGAACTGGGTGACAACCAAATGTTGCTGCAATCGTTGAAAGATTCACCGTATTACAAAGCCTTTCAAGACACGGGTTCCCAATTTGAAACGAAATTTGCCTTGTTGGACGAAGTGCTTCATTGTTTGAATCAAATACAAAGAAAATGGGTCTATTTAGAACCGATTTTTGGCCGTGGTGCTTTGCCTTCTGAACAATCAAGGTTCAATCGTGTGGATGAAGAATTTCGAGAAATTGTATTGCGTTTGGATGGAGAACCTACCGTGTTTAATTTGGCGGATGATACGATCTTTCCACGGTTGGGTGAGAATGTCAAAACGATGTTAGCGCAATTGGAAAGATGCAGTAAAGCATTGAATGATTTCTTGGAACAAAAAAGATCCAGAATGCCACGATTTTATTTCATTGGAGATGAAGATTTGTTGGAAATTTTAGGACAAGCACAAAATCCGGCTGTCATCCAAACACATTTGAAAAAATTGTTTCAAGGTGTGCATGCTGTCACGTTTGAAGAAGGCAACAAAAGAATTTTAGGCTTGAAATCGGTCGCGAGCGAAGAAGTGGGCTTGAAAAACCCAGTTGTAGTGACAGATCAAACGGAAGAATGGTTGGATGCGCTTTCTAAAGAGATGAAAAATACTTTGAAGAACGTGTTGCTGGATTGTGCACGAGAGAATGCTCTGGATACAATTATGTCAATCTTGCCCAAATACCCAGCGCAAGTGTTGTGTTGTGCTGCACAAGTTGAATTTGCGGGTGAATGTGAAAAAGCATTGAAAAATGGTTCTCTGCCTGCTTATCAAAAACGATTGAGTGAAAGGTTAGGAAAATACACGTCGTTGGATCTTTCTACGGAACCTTTGTTGCAATTGAAAATTAAATCCATGATATTGGAATTGATACACATGAACGATGTCGTGACGTTGTTGACCGATAAAGGAACGACGGGCATCAAAGAGTGGACGTGGCAAAAACAATTGAGGTATTACATCGATGGCGGTACAAGCAGTTGTTTAGTACGAATGGTAAACGCCGAATTCAGCTATACGTACGAATACCAAGGAAACCGTGGTCTTCTGGTGCACACACCGTTGACCGATAAATGTTATTTGACACTGACGCAAGGCATGCACATGGGTTTTGGTGGCAACCCTTATGGTCCTGCCGGTACTGGCAAGACAGAAAGTGTGAAAGCGTTGGGTGGTTGCTTGGGTCGACAAGTGTTGGTGTTCAATTGTGACGAAGCTTTTGATTTAAAAAGTATGGGTAGAATTTTTACAGGGTTGGTGAAATGTGGGGCATGGGGTTGTTTTGATGAATTTAATCGATTGAAAGAAGGTAAGATGTTGTTGCAACTGTTGGTGTTGTTGTTCTGCTGTCTCACTTTTATATTTACTGCGTATGTTTTCCTTCTTCAAACAAATTGCAGATCAACTGAGTGCGGTCTCGCAGCAAATTCAAGTGATTCAAGCGGCCATTAAATCGAAATCCTCGACATTGGTGTTGCTGGGACGTACGATTGATGTCGATACAAACGCCGGTATATTTGTAACCATGAATCCAGCAGGAAAACATTATGGTGGGCGTTCAAAATTGCCTGAAAATTTGAAAAATTTGTTTCGTCCAGTCGCCATGTCTCGTCCAGACAATGATATTATTTCGGAAGCAATTTTGTATTCGGAAGGATTTCGGGGTGCAAAAGAATTGTCCCATAAACTTTGTGAATTGTACAAGTTGTCCAAGAAATTGTTGTCCGACCAACAACATTATGATTTTGGGTTGAGGGCTATGAAAGCAGTGTTAAACACTGGGGGCAAATTAGTTCAACAAGCAAAATTAGCGGCACATGGTACAGGAGAGATTGGGTTGCAAGCTGAGACCGAAATCTTGATTCAATCGGTGCGTGTGAATACATTGTCGAAATTAACATTTACTGATGCAAGAATGTTTTTAGGATTAATTGGTGATGTCTTTCCTGGTATTGCCAGCAAAGATATTAAAAATGAAGTCTTGGAAACAGCAATGAAAGAAGTCATGACAGGCAGCAACTTTAATTTAGCGTTTGACGAAGGACAGATCCAAAAAATGATGCAACTGAAAGAAAGTTTAGATCAAAGAATGGGGTGTGTGATAGTTGGACCATCTGGGTGTGGGAAAAGTACGTTGTGGCGAGTGTTGCGAGAAGCCATGCAGTTGACGGGACAAGTTGTCAAAGTCTATGTGATGAATCCAAAATCAATGCCAAGAGTACGTTTGTTGGGTCGAATGGATTTAGACACCAGAGAATGGTTTGATGGGGTGTTGACGGATGCTGCTCGTCAAGTGGTCAAAGAACCAATGAATGTTCGATCTTGGATTGTGTGTGACGGTGATGTTGATCCCGTTTGGATCGAGTCTTTGAACAGTGTGTTGGACGACAATCATTTGTTGACCATGCCAAATGGGGAACGCATTTCTTTTGGTTCCAATATCAATTTCTTGTTTGAAACGCACGATTTGCAGTACGCGAGTCCAGCGACAATTAGTCGTATGGGTATGATTTATCTTAGTGACGAAGATGTCGATGTCCGACGTTTAATCGTGAAATGGTTGAAATTGAGACCAGAAACCCGGCAAATGAATTTACAAACGTGGATTGAAGAATACTTTTACAAAGGATTGGAGTGGGTGTTGCGTGATGACATGTCTCAATTGGTCATTGAAACGACACGGGTTGGTACTGTGACAACAGGTTTGTCCCATTTGGAGAATGCGGCAACAATAGCTGACTTTTTAATCGGAATGATTCGTGGCTTGGGTGGAAATTTGACCACAGAATTACGGGTTCGTTTTGCCAAGGAAGTCTTTCAATGGGCTGGCGAAAGTCCTCCAGATCTGGGTCATCCTTTGGACTGTTACGCGGATGGCAGTAACATTATCAGCTACGACGCTGAATCCAAATTAAGAGGTGTCTTGGGCAATGGTGGTATTTTATTAACCAGTTCCATTCAAAGAAATGCGGACAATATTAAATCATGGTTGGATAAAATGGAACCCTTCATATTAGTTGGACCCGAAGGTGCCGGTAAATCGTTGTTGTTGAATCACTTATTCACTACATTGTTAAAAACATCCAGTGTCTCAACTTTGCACTGCAACAGTCAAACCACCGCCGAACATGTTATTCAACGCATTGAACAAAGTTGTGTGGAACAAACAAGCAATACGGGACGTGTCCTGCGACCTCGAAGTGGTGATCGTTTGGTGTTGTATTTAAAAGATATTAATTTGCCCAAACCCGACATGTACAACACATGCATGTTAATCGCGTTTTTACAACAATTGATCACGTTCAATGGATTTTACAACGAACAATTGGAATTTGTGTCATTGGAACGAATACAAATTGTAGCAAGTATGAATCCGGCTACAACAGTGGGACGACATCCTTTGTCTACCAGATTTACGGCAATTGTCAACATTGCATACATGGATTATCCCAGTCGGGATGAATTGGTCTCTGTATACGCTGGGTGTTTTGAATCGACGTTAAGTACAGTAAGTATGATTGATTCTAAATTTAAAAGTCCCAAAGAATTAAAAAGATTAAGTAATACGTTGGTCGATTTATACGAACAAGTCAAATCTAAATTCAGTGTGGACGATTACCGCCATTATTTATTCACACCACGAGATTTGACCAAATTAGTCACTGGACTTTTGCGTTATGATTTATCGACGGAACATGTGTTGGATGTATTTTCCTATGAAGCCAGACGTATTTTTCGAGATCGTTTAGTGGATGTAGAAAGTCAAAGTCGATTTGATTCCATTTTAAACAGTTTGTTGCGTACACAATGGCATCATACAAGTGATATTAATGATACTTTCTTCACTGGTCTTGGTGGTGCAAGTTCTCTCGGCGGTGGTGGTGGCAATGCACATCGTGGAGAAGGCAAGGGCGGTGGCAGCAGCAGTCAGATGGACGAGGACGAAGAGGGTAGTGGTAGTACGGTTAGAAAAGGACCAGATTTGTTACGAACACCAATGAATGCGTTTCAAGAATTGGCATTGAATGGCTTGGAGTTGTACGAAAGGGAAGAAAGAAATTTAAACATATTGTTTTTTTCAGAAATATTAGAACATGTGGCCCAAGTTGATCATGCTTTGTCGAAAGACCAAGGATCTGTGTTACTGGTCGGTCGAAGTGGTGTTGGACGTCGTACTGCTACCAGCCTAGTGGCACACATGCGTGGGATGAAATTTTTTACCCTTAACGTACAAGACAATTATACGAAAAAACATTTTTACGCAGAGCTAAAAATAATGTTGGCTTGTGCCGGTGTGGAGAACGAAAGTGTTGTGTTTTACATTGAAGACCATCAAATGTTACTTGGTGAAGTCTTGGAATCGATCAATTCATTGCTGTCCAGTGGTGAAGTACCAGGATTGTACAAACACGAAGAGTTGGGTCCTTTGTTGGAACCTTTGCGTGAAGAAATGCAAGACGTCGGTGGTTTTCGCACTCCTTACGACTTCTTTATTCACCGCATTCGAAGTAATTTGCACATTGCATTGGCAATGGATCCCACCAATCCTAGTTTTGAAATGAATTGTGAATCCAATCCAGCTTTGTACACGCGTTGTGCGATCTTGTGGATGGGCCAATGGAGTCGTTCCAGTTTAATGGCACTTCCTGAAATGTTGTTGCCACACATGTTTGATTTGGAAAGCGAGACCTGTTTGGACGATGATTCACAACAATTGTTGCAAGCATGTGTGAACATTCATGCTTCGCAATGTGCAACCGCGGGCAGCAACGGCAGTGATTCCGAAAAAACAGCAAGTCCCAGAGATTACATTTCCTTTTTATCCAGTTTTGAAACATTGTACCAAGCCAAACGTGGTGGCGTCGAACAATCCGTCGCAAGGTTGCAAAGTGGTCTTTCAAAATTAAAAGACGCGGCGGTGACTGTCGATGAGTTGAGCATGGCAGCCAAAGAAAAAGCCAAAGAATTGAAAATCAAACAAGACACCGCTGACAAAGCCATGGATCAAATTACGGATGCTTTGGAGCAAGCCAGTGAACGACGAAAGGAAGTGCAAGTCTTGCGGGAAGAAATGCAAGAAGAACAAAAAAAAACTGAAAAACAGAAAGAAAAAATACAAACGGAATTAAAAGATGTTCAACCAATCTTGGAAGCCTCGCAAAAAGCGGTCGGTGGTATTAAAAGTGACAATTTGAATGAAATCAAACATTTAAAAATGCCACCTGAAGCGATTCACGATGTGTTGAGTGCCGTGTTAATGTTGTTGGGCATTCGAGACACCAGTTGGTTGTCCATGAAGAAATTTTTAGGTCAACGTGGTGTCAAAGATGAGATTTTGAATTACGACGCCCATCAAATGACACCCGCCATTCGTAAAAGTGTTGGTAAAGTCTTGCGCGCGAAAGCATCCAGTTTTGATGATGCCAACATCTATCGTGTCTCTGTGGCAGCAGCACCCATGGCATTGTGGGTCAAAGCAAATGTACGTTACAGTTTGGTGTTGGACAAAATCGAACCATTGGAAAGAGATCTGGCCGAAGCCAATCGAGTGTTGCAACGAAGTCAAGATCGTTTGGCGGAATGTCAAGGAGAGTTGGATCAAATCGACAATCGGGTGAAGGAATTGAAAGATGTCTTTAAAGTGCAAACAAGAGAAGCAGAAAGTTTAAGACAAGGATTGGAAAGAACCCAAGAAACGTTGACAAAAGCGGAGACACTGTTGGGAAAGTTGAGTGGGGAACAAGAACGTTGGGACGACCAAGTTGGAGAGTTGCAAGCAGAAAAGCAATCGTTGGCCATGCAAATGTTAGTTGCTGCCGGTTTCAATACATATTTGACACATCGGCCGGAAGATGTCCGAAAAGTAGTGTTGGATGAGTGGTGCATTCAAATTTGCAAGTTGGTTGGTGGAAGAGGTGAGAACAGTTTTCATTACCGTCGAATGATGAGCACCGAAAGTGAACAATTGAAATGGAAAGCCGAAGGGTTGCCCAGCGACGCACTCAGCATGGAGAACGCCATGGTGATACTTGCACCAAGTGGAAAGGGAAACGGCCATGGCAGAACACCAAAACGTGTACCTTTTATCATTGACCCAGCCACAACTGCTACAAATTGGTTAAAAACACATTTGGCAAGCAATGAAAGTGTGGTGACGTCGTCCTCCTCTTCCTCCTCTTCCTCCTCAACACGAGAAGGAAAATCGAACAACGATGGCAATCGTTTCAACAAAAAACCACAAAAAGCACCTTTGGAAGTCGTCAATCGTGCGGATTCGAAATTTTCGTTTCAAGTTGAATTAGCAGTGAAATTTGGTAAAACATTGATCATTACGGAAGCGGACGGTGTGGATCCTATGTTGTACCCATTGATACGAAAGGACTTGTACCATCAAGGACCACGGTATGTCGTCATGGTAGGAGACAAAGCCGTCGACTACCACGAAAACTTCCGTTTGTTCATTTGTACCAGAAATCCTGATCCAAACATTCCACCGGATGCTGCACCAATGATTGATGAAATTAATTTCACAGTCACTCGAAGTGGTTTGGAAGGACAATTGTTGGGTGTGACCATTGAAAATGAACAACCCGATCTTGAACAAAGAAAAAGCAAGTTGCTCGCGGAAGAAGAACAATACAAAGTGCAACTGGCTGATTTGGAAAGAGACCTGTTGCAAGAGTTGGCGGACAGTGAAGGAAATTTATTGGAGAACGTCAAATTGATTGAATCGTTGACCCGAACAAAAACAGTCGCCGCGGATGTCAACGCAAGAATCATTGAAAGTACAAAAGCAAGTGAGGTGGTGGACGAGCAACGCGAAGTCTTTCGACCGTTTGCAAAGAACGGCAGTGTGATGTTTTTTGCGATTCAAGCATTGCAAGCAAGCAATCACATGTATCAATTTAGTTTGGCGACGTTTTTGGAATTGTTTAAAGCAACATTGAGTGATCCACTTTTGGAAGGTGCTAGAAAAGAAGGGCAAGCCGCCGGTTCCTCGGACCAAGGACCCGATCCAAGAGTGGTCGCTGCTCGTCTGGGTGGCTTGACGCCCGCTTTGGAGAAACGTACCCTGTACTACATTGGACGTTCTTTGTTCAAAAGTGACCGTCTCATGTGGGGCCTGCATTTGGTGCGGGCGATGTACCCACACATGTTCCAAGACAAAGAATGGGAATTGTTTACCGGTGCCATTGTCGGTGACATTAAACGAGGAGGAGAAGGCAAAGAGGGCGGCGGTGGCGGCGGCGGCGGCGGTGAATCCAAAGAAGGACGCTCGCGCAATTTTCCCTCTTGGGCAAGTGGTGATCGTGCTTCCGCGTTTGGTTTGTTGGAAACCACGTTTCCACGGTTGGTCGGTGGTTTGAGTCTTGATGATCCTGCAATGTGGGGTAGATGGAGCCGTAGCAGTGAATGTGAAAAAATATTTCCATCCAAAATCAGTGGCGGGCGCGGCAAAGGCAGTCTCAGCCCCTTTCAAAAAGTACTCATTGTACAAGCGTTGCGGCCCGATCGATTGGAAAGTGCAATGCGTCAATTTGTGCAAGAAATTTTGGACATTCCAACGATTTCACCACCCGCCGAAAGCATGTCTTTGCATAACTTGTTTGACAAAGAAACAACACCTTTGACACCCATTTTGTTGATTGCAACGACGGGGGCTGACCCAAGTCGAGAATTGTCCGATTTGGCCAGTGAGAAAGTGGGCAGCGATCGTTACTTTGAAGTCGCGATGGGCGGTGGGCAACAATCTCGAGCAATGAAAATGTTGCATGATTGTGCCGAAAACGGGGATTGGTTGTGTTTGAAAAATTTACATTTGTTGACGGCTTGGTTGCCCAATTTAGAAAAAGAAATTTCAAGTTTAAAAAATGTTCACGACAATTTTCGTTTGTGGTTGACCACGGAACCGCATCCTGGATTTCCATCCATTTTATTGCAGACAAGTATTAAATTGACGTTTGAAAGTCCACCTGGGTTGAAAAAGAATTTACAACGTACGTTTGAAAGTTGGGACGAAGACATGTTGAAGGGAAAGAACAACAACCCACAACGCACGCAATTGATGTTTTTGTTGGCGTACTTTCATGGCATGATGCAAGAAAGAAGAACGTACATGCCACAAGGATGGGTGAAATTTTATGAATTTTCCCTGGGTGATTTACGAGCTGGTGTCAACGTCGTTGATATGGTGACGGAACAAGGTAATTCGATTGATTGGGAAACCGTGATTGGACTCATGGAAAATGCCATTTATGGTGGGCGGGTTGACAACAGTTATGATTTTCAAGTGTTGCAAACGTATTTGAAACAATACATGAACGATGACGTCTTGTTGGGAAGAAGTGGTGGCCGAGGCAACAACAACAAAGCCAGTGAACGTGGTTTGCAAATGATTACTCCTTCCGTCAACCGGTCGGATTACATTAAATTGATTGATTCCTTGGACGATGTCGATTCACCAGCACAGTTTGGTTTGCCACTGAATGTGGAACGGTCGGTGCAACGAGCTAAATCCGGGGCGGTCATTTCACAATTGAAAAAATTAGCGCGATCGATGGCTTTACTGGGTGGCAGTGGTAATGCCGGCAAATTCAATCGTGAACAATGGCGGACTGATTTAGGTCCTGTGATTGAATTGTGGGATCGGTTGACGAAGAGCAGTCGCGATGTTTTGTCAAGGCCTAAAAGAGGAGATGGTGAAAGAGGTGAAAACAAAGCGAACGGTAAGTACAAATATTTTTTGTTGGCACTGGTGTGCCTGTGTGCATGTGCTTGCTTGTGCTTGTGGTACTGAACATTGGTCTGTCTTGTATCCTGTTTGTTAACGATGCCTCCTGTTTTTTCCACTTGTTTACTACAGCCCCCTTGCCGTTGCCACAATTTGTTGAAATGGAATCAAAATTTGCGTATAACATAGTTCATTTGGTGGATCAAAACATGAAGGCTTTGAAAAAAGTAGTCTTTGGTTCCGGTCTGTTGACACCCCAAATACAAGCCAATGCCGCGGCAATGTTGGCCAATCAAGTTCCACGGCATTGGGAAAAGATGTGGGAAGGACCAGAAATGCCACTGTCCTTTTTAAAAGCAATTGTGCAAAAAAAAACAGCACTGTCGTCTTGGGGTCCAAAAATGAAATCTTTGTCCAAGTCAGGTGGTTCGGCGGTCAAATTGAACCTGTCCGAATTGTTTAATCCAGGCACGTTTTTGATGGCTTTGCGGCAACAAACTGCTCGAGTGGCTCGATTGCCCATGGATTCCTTAATTTTAAGTTCCAGTTTTGGCAAGGAATTGGACGATGCACCGTTGCCAGTGACCTTGGGTGGGTTGTTGATGCAAGGTGCCACGTACGAAGACGGTCGCATTGAATTGAGTGGGGCGGGCGCTTCAGAGATGTGTACCATGAGTGGTTGTACGTTGGCGTTTACGAAAGACAACAGTCGGGATCATGGCAAGGGCGGAAGAGGCGATGGCAAATTAGATGTGCCGTTGTATTTTTCACCCACTAGGGAGAAGCTGCTGACTGCTATCGCGGTGGATGCAAAAGGAAAATCAGACGATTGGATTATTGCGGGCGTGGCTTTGTTTTTGGATGTTGAGTAAATGAAAAATGTCGTAATCGTAAACGTAAATAAGTAGTTTTAAAGGTAGTTTTTTTGCTAGTCACTTTTATCATAACTTTTATCAGAACACAAAATCCAAGTGATCCTATACGCGTTGGTACGGTTGCACCGCTGCCATGTACTCGTGTACGATTTCCATCTTGTGGAATTTTCACACTAACCCGTCCCAGTCCAGTGAACAACGAGTTAAAACAACAGTGTGACGGTGCCGGTGAACACCTCAAGAAATGCAAAGCGTACGCCAAACACGCTCATGCGCAACCATCGGGTGCTCGTACACGTTTGCACAATTTCCATCTTGGGGAATTTTCACACCAACCCGTACCAGTCCTGTGAAACAACGAGTTGAACCGACAGTGTGTCGGTGCCGGTGAATCCTCAAGAAC
>Ga0115007_10001810_pt1 | contig 13568 bp, 8 predicted proteins | sample ArcOceMetagenome_2_FD_87166 | JGI IMG/M metagenome (GOLD analysis project Ga0115007, IMG submission 87166) | Marine eukaryotic phytoplankton communities from Arctic Ocean - Arctic Ocean ARC135M Metagenome | ecosystem: Environmental > Aquatic > Marine > Oceanic | place: Arctic Ocean | collected... | reverse complement strand
GGTAATAAATCCGGGTCAGCCGGCATACCGGAATTCACACCCATCACTAGGTTGTAATCCAGTTTGTCCCACATGCCTACTTCTTGGAACATACCCACACTGCGTACAATCCCCAAATCAAAGCATTCAAACTCAGGACGACAGCCTTCTTCTTTGCACACTTCAAGTAATTCTTGAATCTTATCCACAGTATTTTGAAATAACATCGGTGGCCAAGCCCAAGTACCGTTAGAGCGGGTTTTTAGGTAATTCAAAGAGCCTGCATTACAGGCCGCGATTTCTGGCTTGCCCATTTTGATGCAGTCAATCGGGCCCTGTTGATCACGACCAATCGTACCTGTGGTGTAATTAATAATGACCCCAGGGCAGGCTTCACGAATAGCATCACTGATCTCAAGGGCCACTTCTGGTTCCCAGCAAGGCAAGTGTCCTTTACCTTGGGTTTGCTGGCGAAAATGAATGTGCATGCAGCTGGCACCTGCGTCATAAGCCTCTTTGGCAGAAGCCGCCATTTGCTTGGCTGTCACTGGTACTGGGTGTTGCTCTGGATTGGTTAATACCCCAGTAAGGGCGCAGGTAATAACGACTTTATCGCTCATTTTTATTTTCCCCGATATTCAAAATGCACATTAAAACTGGCAGCGTTTCCCTACCTTATCGCAATCGATCAAACCAAGCAAGCGCTTGGTTTGATCGATTAATTACTATAATCTATCAATTAGCTAGTATTATAAATTTCACAAATGTTAGGTTTTGACGCAAGATTACGCGCTTATAATGATAAAAACCTTGTTGGAGCCCAGTATGACAAGCCCTTTATGGTCCCCTTCTTCCGTGCGTATTGAGCAAAGCAATATGAAAGCCCTGATGAATTTCATCGGCGAAGACGGTCATAATGTTCAGCACTATCAGGCCCTACATGATTTTTCCATTCGCTTACCCCATTTATTTTGGAAGTATGTTTGGGAGTTCGGCGCGTTTACTCAACATGCCCCTTATACCAGTGTATTAGAGCACGGCGATAAGATGCCTGGTGCAAAATGGTTTAGTGGCGCTCAGCTTAATTTTGCTGAAAACCTATTAAAATTTCGCGATGACAGCAAAGCCATTGTTTCTTACGACGAGCGCGGCAAGCAGCAACAACTGAGTTATGCTCAACTATATAGTCATGTAGCAAAGCTCAGTGGTCACCTTAAATCTTTAGGCGTTGAACCAGGGGATCGTGTTGTTGGCTTTATGCCTAATGTGCCCGAAGCCATTATTGCCATGTTGGCGGCCACAAGCCTAGGCGCTGTCTGGTCAAGTTGCTCACCAGACTTTGGTATGCAAGGAGTACTGGATCGCTTTGGTCAAATCAAACCCAAGGTATTACTCACCACTGACGGTTATTTTTATGCCGGTAAAACACTCAATAGTCTTAAAAAGTTAAACCCTATAATCCAGCAACTACACAGCATCGAGCACGTCATTGTGGTGCCGTACACGGATTTAAACATTTCAGGCAAACAAGCAAGCATAGAACTTGATTGCCAGCCACCTGTTCAACTGTGGCAAACCTGTTTAGATAATGACGCCACTGACATTCAATTCAACCCGCAACCCTTTGATCACCCCCTGTATATTTTATATAGCTCTGGCACCACAGGTGCACCGAAGTGCATTGTACACAGTGCTGGCGGAACATTATTGCAACACTATAAAGAGTTAGCGTTTCATACCGACGTCAAACAAAGTGATGCATTATTTTATTACACTACCTGTGGTTGGATGATGTGGAACTGGATGGTCAGTACCCTAATGACTGGGGCAACCTTGGTTATTTATGATGGCTCGCCTTTTCATCCTGGCCCTCATGTTTTATGGGATATGGCACAAGCTGAAAACATCAGTATCTTTGGCACCAGTGCAAAGTACATCAGCGCCCTAGAAAAAGCCCATTATCAGCCTAAGCAAGAACATGACTTAATTCACCTTAAAACCATACTTTCTACTGGCTCGCCTTTGAGTAATGAAAGTTTTGATTTTGTTTATCAGCATATTAAATCTGATGTATGCCTAAGCAGTATTGCAGGGGGCACCGATATTGTTTCTTGCTTTACATTGGGCAATCCAATTTTGCCTGTCTATAAAGGCGAACTACAATGCTTAGGTCTGGGCATGGCGGTGAATGTATTTGATGATTCAGGCAAAGCCATTGCTGCTAATTCTGGCGAACGTGGTGAGCTGGTTTGTGAAAAGCCGTTTCCTAGCATGCCTATTGGTTTTTATAACGACCCGAACAATGAGAAGTACATTAATAGCTACTTTAATCGCTTCAACAACATATGGGCCCATGGCGATTTTGCCGAAAAAATTGAACACACAATAGACACAAAGCCTTATACCAGTTTAATCATTCATGGCCGAAGTGATGCAATTTTAAATCCTGGTGGCGTGCGCATTGGCACCGCTGAAATTTATCGACAAGTTGAAAAGATTGATGCCGTCATTGAAAGCATTGCCGTAGGACAAACCCTCAAAGAGGATAATTCAGATATTCGGGTTGTTTTATTTGTTGTGTTACGCGATGGTGAAATACTTACAAAAGAGTTAGAAACACTCATTAAAGCCACCATTCGCCAGAATACCACCCCACGTCATGTGCCTGCCGTGATTATTCAAGTAGCGGATATTCCTAGAACATTAAGTGGCAAAATAGTAGAAGTCGCTGTGCGTGAGACGATTCATGGTCGAGCCGTAAAAAACACAGACGCCCTTAAAAATCCAGAAGCACTCGCATTATTTAAAGATCTAAAGCTACTTGAACAGTAGTGGGCATTTATTATTTAAAACGCTGAGGATTAGGGTCATTGGCAATCTGGGTGGCCGCCGTAATACCGTCATTAAGATAACTTAATATGCGTTTACTGGCGTCATCCTCGTTTTTTTCATACTGCTTATAAGCTTGGTTATATATGGCAAGGGCTTGTTTCGCCGCTGCTTGGTCATTTTTTTTAAGTAACGAAAATGCTTGCTTAAATACCGGCTCATTTTCATGTTCACTGACTAATTTAAACTGCATTCTTGCAAAAGTCACCTGAATGTCTTGTAAGTATCGACCTTTCAGTTTCTGCCATATTTCGTCGAGTAGCACTTGTCTTGCCCGAGCCCGTTTTTCATAAAACACCTCCAACAACGCTTGCTGGGTTTGTACTTTTTTTGGTAAAGGTGGCGCATCAATGGGGAAATTACCATTTCCTTGTGTTTGAAACACCAATACGTCCTCTAAGGTATCAACAAGCTCCAAGCTATAAGGGGTGCGAATAAAACCTCGATTCGTGACAACATATCCAACCTTACCTTTATTGTGTTCATCATATTCAATCACTTGTCGTGTCACAGGTGAGCGCTGGACCAAAAAAGATGGCTGCATGTGCACATACACCTGCATTTGTGCTTGCGCTGGGATCAGGCTATAGCCCAATTTTAAAGATTCGTATTGTAAACTGGGTTCTGGGCGCTGAAGGGTTTTATCGTCAATACTGACATGAATGCGCTGGTGCTGAGGGGTTAAGGCATATTTGGCAGGCAGGTAATAATCATAGTCCAATGATGTTTTAACAACATGTGGCCCTGAGCAAGCCGCTAGAGAGACACACAGAAAGATAAGCGCTAACTTAACCATTTTTGAATTATTTTCTTAACATCATTAAGGTTAATGGGTTTTGCTAGATAGTCATTCATCCCACAATCTAGGCATTTTTCTTTATCACCCGCCATAGCATTGGCCGTCATGGCGATGATCGGTAAGTATTTGTGTTGCTCTAGATTTCGAATCTGTTTAGTTGCTTCGTAACCATCTAAAACTGGCATCTGGCAATCCATAAAGATCATTTTATAATCTGCGTGTTCTTGCAATTTATCCAAACCTTCTTGACCATTATTAGCAATATCCACATCAAGACCCAGCTCTTCTAAAATAGTTAAGGCCACTTCTTGATTAATCATATTGTCTTCAACCAATAAAACCCGCCCGGCCGTTTGCTCAACGTCTTCAATAGCATCGTCGTCTTGTACTCGTAACATTTGAATATGTTGTTGAGTTAATAAAGGTTTTGCTTGTTGAAAGTTAAGTCCCTTATCAATACAAATTGCAAGAGCATCATGAATGTCTTCTGGCATGACAGGTTTGATTAAATAGGCGGAGAAGCCAATGTTTGCGAATTTTTCAGCGTCTTCAATTTCCCCGGTGGAACTCATCATAATTAAAGGCAAATCATCATACTGCCCCTGCATTCGAATTTTTCGACCTAACTCTGCACCGTCCATTTTAGGCATCTGCATGTCGAGTATGGCCGCATCGAAATAATCTTGATGGTCTGCCAAGGTATCTAATGCTTCTTGCGCGCTTTTGCATTCAACGACCTTCACATGCCACATATTCAGTAGCTCATTGAGAACCAATCGATTACTTTCATTGTCGTCGACAATCAACACATTATAATCAGCAAGATCTGTCTTAACTTGAGGCTTATGTTCATATTCACTGTGCTCAAGTACGACGGTAAATTCGAATCGACTGCCCTTACCGATTTCACTGGTCACACTAATAGAGCCATTCATCAGTTCACATAACTGCTTGCAGATAGCCAAACCTAATCCTGTACCACCATATTGGCGAGTGTTAGAAATGTCCGCTTGTGAAAATGATTTAAATAACATGTCGATATGAGACTGAGATATACCAATACCCGTATCCGTCACCGAGCCATATAAAATTAACCCAGTATCCGGTACGTCTTTTAATCCCACTTTGATAACCACTTCACCGGCATCGGTAAATTTCAGACCATTTGCTATTAGGTTCGTGAATATTTGTCGAATACGAGCTGGGTCTCCTTTCACCCAGTTACGCTCTAAACCATTTACATCCAGAACAATTTCAACATCACTGCTCTTATTCGTGTGTTGTAAGGTGGAGATGATTTCTGACAAAAGCGTGCGCAGATTAAAGTCGATGTACTGAATATCTAACTTACCCGCTTCGATTTTAGAGAAGTCTAAAATATCATTAATTAATACCAATAAACTCTGGGCGCTGCTTTTGGCCACTTGCAGGAAGTGTTTTTGCTTATCCGCCATCTCGGTACGCAGCACAATATCCAGCATGCCCAAAACCCCATTCATTGGCGTTCGAATTTCATGACTCATGTTGGCCAGAAACTGGCTTTTTGCCAAGGTCGCCTGCTGAGCCTGTTGCACCGAATCCGCAAGAGATGTGTTTAAATCCAGTAACTGCTTATTGCGCTGATTGAATTGATTGGCTAAATCCGCCAGCTCCCCTACTCCAATACCACTGATGGCTCGAGAGTGGTCATAAGCCATGACCTGATTACGCATATTTCTTAAGGGTGCTATCAACACCCATTCCAGATAACCCAGGCCCAAAATCAAGCCTGCCAAAATGGCCCAGGTGAATCCCCACAAAACGCTTTGGATAATACTTTCACTTTTTTCATCCAATATTGCGGTAGGTACCACTAACGCTAGCTTTCCATAGCTGTCAGGGATATGAAAAATCTGAACCGCGACCGGTTCGTTCAACAGCGGGTCATTAGGCATATCGATTTGCTTAATAAACGTATTGCCTACATTTTTCTTACCAAGAGGGTCCGCCATGACACTTGCAATACGGAAACCATCATCTAACGAAATTTGGTAACTGCTTTGTGCCAGTGCTTCTGCTTGTTTAGATAACTCACGGTTTGACCGAGAAATTCCCTCAATCGCTTCAAGCTCATCATTGATCATGGGTAAAAATGGAGTGGCCTCAGCGGCTTTATGAATACTGATGTATTGTAATTTCTGCTCATTATTGGCGCTCATGACCTTACGTTTACTGATTTTATCGTCCGGAAAGGACAAGAACGTGCCACTGCGATCCAGCACATACGCATATCCGCCAAAGCGTTTGGCCTGTCTCTCGAGTAAACTTTTAAGAGCCGATAATTGAACGTCTACCGTGGAGACACCAAAAAAATTACCGTTACGGTATATCGGTGCTGTTGCCGTCATCATGGGTTCTAGCGTAAACGGGTCAACATAGGAGCGTGACCAATACACCTGACCAGGCGCGAGGTATCGGGCTGGAACATACCACTCTTCATTATGATAACCCTGGCCTTTTGGGTCATTGTAATCTTCGAATGCCTGCAGCTGACCGTCAGTATTGCGCCCCCAAAAAAAACTGGCGCGTTGCTTTCGTTTATTGAACGCAAACGGTTCGGGCCAAACGCCACCACCTGCCACAAACCCTTTTATGCTCGCCTCATCCAGTGCATGGGAAAACACTTGGCTAAATATGGGTTGGGATAACGGTAGGCTTTCCGCGGTATTCGCCATAGATAAGGCAAGGGCGGCGGATTTATCCATATACTTGGTTAACTGTGCCACCGTGGCCTCGCCCGTTTGACGAATATATTGGCGTTCACTGTTTTCGATGGCGGGACGACCTTCTGTTTCCATCACCCACAAAAAAGCCCCAATCATTAGCAATAGCATAATGACAAACAAAAATGGCACCCTGAACGCTAGAGAACCTAAGAAGGGTTTGATTTGAGATCCGATTGTCAATGTCAATCCATCTGTTGAGCTGTCCTTTTATAACTGTAGCCTAGATCTAAGATTGAGCAGCCTGAAGCGGGCCTTTTTTCCTAGCTAAAATTCAGCCTAAAACACTCTGTTTTTTATCTTTTGGTTACATTCCATCTCTTGACAAAAGCAGATAAGCCTCTGAAATATCAGCTATTTTTAACAATTCCCTCAATGCAGAAAAAAACTAAAAATCAAGCCTACACATTTATATTTTCATCATTACAATGCGCGACCTTTGGCAATTTCTCCTTATTCATCTTTTGCCAAATTGTTGTACAGAGGTAAGCATGCTTGTATACACCCTAACCAATAACATCACCGGCGACGTCTGGGTTGGCACCTGCAAAGACAGCAGTGATGAGCGCTTTATGCAGTTTCAAGAAGCCATGGCCTTAGGGGTCAAAGAAAAGATCTACAAAGATCTTCGAGATTTTGGTGTGCAGAACTTTACGGTTGAAGATTACGCCTTGGCGTATGACCGTGAAGAACTCAAAGACATCTTTGATGAAGCCATGGACACCTACAACGGCAAGAGCCTAATCGGCGTCAAAACCAGCCTGGGTAAAACCAGTATTGCGAAGTCTGCGCCCCTAAAGTCCAGCACCAGTTCGGCTAAACGCAAAACATTAGGCACAGGCATCGCTTCCCCAAGCACGCCGAAAAAAGCGGCCAGTTCCCTGACACCCGCCAAGCTAGCCACCGGCCGAACAGGAAGCGCCAAGAAAGAAAAGCTAATTAAGGAGAAATTAGCAGAAGAGAAAGCCATGCGTGAATCTCTTAAGAGCAAGCAGATCATGGAACAAGCAGACGAAATGGCCGCCATTATGGCTCGTTTGGACTCTCGTGGCTCTACGGTGAATAAGCGTCGCTAGCACGTTATTGTTAAAGTACAGAGCCTAACCCCGTTAGGCTCTGCCTCAATCATTCTGCGTTTGAGCTATCATACTGACGCGTCATACCTCCTACCTAGTACACGCTATCCATTTAACCGGCAAATATAATAGAGGGTGCAAAATGCGATCAAGCCAGAGCTTCTGCCCATTATTGTGCTAAAACCCTGTTTTTTTCCTATGACGACAGGCAATGAAAGCAAAATTCACTATTCAATCCCCTCTATAATAGCCACCATAAATATTGAATTCCCTAGGAAGTTATTATGAGTATTGAACGCTTAGAAACCGGCCAACGTATGAGCCGTATTGTAAAACACAACGGTACCATCTACCTATGTGGTCAAGTCGCTGCGGATGCCAGCAAAGACATCAAAGAGCAAACACAAACCATGCTGGATAAGGTCGAAACACTGCTAGAGCAAGCAGGTTCTGATAAAGAGCACATGTTAAGCGCCACTATTTACGTGCGAGACATGAAAGACTTTTCTGCCATGAATGAAGTCTGGGATGCTTGGGTGCCTCAAGGATACGCCCCCGCCCGCGCCTGTGTTGAAGCGCGTATGGCTCGCCCTGAGTTATTGGTTGAGATCTCTGTCATTGCCGCTGAAAAATAAGCGTTTCTTTAGATACAAAGAAAAAGGCGCTTTTAAGCGCCTTTTTTGCTTTAAACCTGCCGAACTAAACCGCTTGCTCCCGCTTAATATCCCCTTCATAAGGCTCATGATTTTGCTGGATAAATTGCTGAACTCCCTTGGCAATGTCTGTATCGCGAATAATTTTTCGATGACCTAGGTTATCCGCCATCAAAATTTCAGATTTTGGCCATGCTTTATGAATTTTTTTAAGAGCATTTATCGGTATCTCTTGATCATCTTGAGCATGCACCAATAGGGTTTTCATTTTTGTTTCCGATAAAATTCGCCCCATATCCAGATCCCTTGCGGGCACGCCGGTTTCTGCTTCAATATATTGAACAAACCGTGTTTGCGCCTTTTTAGGCAACCCCATAAATCCACCAAACCCATGAAGCACATCTAAAATACAGGCAGGGGATGAAATCAAAGCACAGCAATTAATCTTTGCCCCAAGTTCAATGGCATAGGTTAGAGCTGCTGCTCCTAGGGAATGTCCAACCGCAGCAACAAACGGCCCGAACGCCACCTCCGCTGCTAAAATAGCCTCAGAAAACGCCACGAGATTTGCCTGATCACCGGCTGAATGGCCATGCATAGGCCCATCAATGGCCACCACTTGAAAGCCACTTTCCAACAAAGGCTCAACCAAACTGTACATATGCGACGCACGAGACTCCCAGCCATGCATCAACAATACTTTCTTATCACCACTTCCCCAAATAGCCGCATTAAGATCACCAGCAAATGCCACCCGCTCACAGTTGGCGTCTAAATCCTGCTCCCACTGTTTCAGCGGTGGATTACGTGGGGTCAGAAATAGTTTAGCCATCTTATTTGCAGTAGTTTGAGGAGCAATACGTCCTAATATTTGATTGCTTAATCGCACTAATGTCATGGTATTCATCTCAACACTCCTTCTTCATTAATAAACATGTATATACATGTATATTACTATTAAAAAGCAGCCTTTCGACTGCTTAGATTCAATCCGTCTACTCGCGCATCTTTACAATTTTTTCAGACGCATCCATTAATTGCGCTAACGTGTCGTCTCCCAAAATGGATTCGATTTTCTTTTGCGCCGCTTGCCAGCGTTTTTCACCCTGTTTGAATAAAGTAAAACCTTCATCAGTCAAAGATATTAACCAAACTCGGCCATCTTGCGGGCTGGGTTCGCGCTTAACCCAGCCTTCTCGAAGCAAGGGTTGTAAATTACGAGTGAGCGTGGCTTGCTCTAAAAGTAATACTTTTTCTAGTTCTTTTTGCGAACATGCTTTCAAATACCGCAACGAACGCAGTACGCTAAACTGCGTAATTTTCAAGCCGATATCGCTTAAATAGGCGTTATACACACCGGTTAAAACACGATCCGCTTGGCGCATAGCTAGGTTGTAACAAGGCTGAATCGACATATCTGACCTTTTAAATATCCATGGCAATCAATATAGTTGTATATACATGTAAATTCAACCAATAAAATTAAAATTAGCCATCCTGCATGATTTTTTTGAATGCCTATTTGCCCACCACCTTATTACTTCAAGTGCGGGGCGTTATTGGTCGCTTGCAAAGAGTCATGCATCACTGCTACATTCAAATAGCATTAACATTAAAATTTAAGCTGTTTAAATAATTTTTACGATCACAGTATTAATACTTATTCTATTAAGTTATGTCGTCACTGAATTACGTTAATAGAACACCCTGTTGGTATTCGCTTAGCCAAAATATAACGCGCTAGCGTAAATACCCACCTAATAAAACACGATTTAGAAATAGTTAATTGAAAAGAATTTAACACATTGCAATGCATTCTTAACGTTAGAAATAATGGCCAGAAGAGGACACAGCATGGTGGATCATACTCAACTCTCAGCCCAAGAGCTTGCACACCCCAGTTGCATTGACCAACCATTAGAACAACTCTGGCAACACATCTCCCCTCTTTATTGCATTGATGAATCCTCTTGGCTTAAACAATTATTAACATTAGCCCAGCCCAGTGATGACGAGTTAAATAAAACCACCGAACTGACCACCCAACTGATTAAAAAAGTCAGAGCCGATAAAAAAGCCGTGCATATGATTGATGCACTGTTATTAGAGTACAGCTTAGACACACGAGAAGGCGTGTTACTTATGTGTCTAGCCGAAGCGCTCATGCGTGTGCCCGACTCGAACACCGCCGATGCCCTGATTCGTGACAAGCTCAGCGTGGCTGACTGGCAATCTCATCTTAAAAAATCAGACTCATTCTTTGTGAATGCATCCACATGGGGGTTAATGCTAACAGGTAAAGTGATTAACTTTGATCAGCGTGAAAACGCTCAGGCAAGTAAAGCGCTTAATCGTTTGGTGAATAAATTTTCTGAGCCTGTGATCCGCCAAGCCATGAATCAAGCAATGAAAATCATGGGTCATCAATTTGTCCTTGGGCAAGACATTCTTGAAGCCCTAAAAAATGCAGAACCCCCGCGTAGCAAAGGCTTTACGTATTCCTTTGATATGCTTGGTGAAGCTGCTCTAACCATGGACGATTCGCAAAAGTATTATGACGATTATCATCAGGCCATCACCCAAGTGGGCAACAACAAAAGTAAAAGTGCCACAGGCCCTGCACCTTCCATATCCATCAAACTTTCCGCATTGCACCCACGTTATGAGGCTGCAAACGAAGCGCGCGTATTAAGTGAACTATTTGAAACCGTACTAACGCTGTTACAGCATGCACGCCAACATAACGTAGCCATTACCATTGACGCAGAAGAAGCAGACCGCTTAGAAATTTCGCTTAAGCTTTTTGCAAAACTTTATCAACACGACACCATAAAAGGCTGGGGTAAGTTTGGGCTGGTCGTGCAAGCGTATTCTAAGCGAGCGTTGCCCGTCATCACATGGCTGGCCGCATTAGCTAAAAAACAAGGTGACTGCATCCCCATGCGTTTAGTGAAAGGCGCTTACTGGGATACCGAATTAAAACTGGCCCAGCAACATGGGCACCATGGCTATCCTGTGTATACACGCAAGGAAGCCACCGATGTCAGCTATTTGGCCTGCGCTCGCTTATTATTGAGTGCGCATTTTCGTGGCTGTATTTATCCGCAATTCGCCAGCCATAATGCCCAGACCATTGCCGCGATTGCGACCATGGCCAGCCACCAAGATTTTGAATTTCAACGCTTACACGGCATGGGCGATACCCTTTATCAACACGCAAAAGAAATACTCAATACCAACGTACGCATTTACGCGCCAGTGGGCAGCCATAAAGATTTACTGCCTTATTTAGTTCGACGACTGTTAGAAAACGGTGCCAACAGTTCGTTTGTTCATCGGTTAGTGGATGCGCGCTGCCCGGTAAAAGATTTGACCGAGCACCCCGTAAACGTATTGCTTTCGCGCTCGCCCTTGCACAACCCCCACATACTGAATCCACCAGATATTTTCGGCCAAGCCCGTAAAAACTCGAAAGGCATCGCTTGCGATATAGAAAGTGAATGGCAGCCCTTTAAACAACAGGTGGATGCATTTTTAGAAGATCATCAATGGCATGCTCACCCAATTGTTGGCGGTAAAACTCAAGCAGGAGCATTACACGATGTGACCGCCCCTTACGATAAAAGCTTGAAGGTGGCGCAACAAGAATGGGCCAGTGCCGAGCAAGCTGAGCATGCCATAGAACTGGCCGAACAGGCCTTTCCAAACTGGCGTGACACAGCGGTGAGTGAACGTGGGCAATACTTACGCGCACTGGCCGACAAACTTGAGCAGCACTTACCTGAGCTTGTGGCGTTATGTCACCGTGAGGCTGGCAAAACAGTGCATGACAGCATTGATGAAGTTCGCGAGGCGGTGGACTTTTTACGCTACTACCCAATGCAAGGTGAGCACAGTTTTGCTCAACCCAGTGTTCAGCCACATTTTAACGGCGGTTTTCAACAAACTCATTATTACGGTCGCGGGGTGTTTGTATGCATCAGCCCTTGGAACTTTCCGCTGGCCATTTTTATCGGTCAAGTATCCGCTGCGTTAATGGCAGGCAATACTGTGGTGGCCAAACCGGCAGAACAAACCTCTGTTATTGCCTTTCGCTGTATTGAATTATTACTCGAAACGGGCTTGCCTGAAAATGTTATCCAGCTGTTAATTGGTAGCGGCGCGCAACTTGGCACAACATTAAGTACCGATGCCCGCGTCGCCGGTGTTGCTTTCACAGGATCCACGCCCACCGCACAAACCATTAATCGACAGCTCGCCAAACGTCATATATTACCGGCACCCTTTATCGCTGAAACCGGTGGCCAAAACGCCATGATCGTTGACAGTACCGCCCTACCTGAGCAAGTGGTAAGAGACGTCATGCGCTCCGCTTTTGCATCCGCTGGCCAACGTTGCTCAGCACTTAGGGTGCTTTATGTTCAGCAAGACATTGCCGAGCGCATATTGCAATTAATACAAGGCGCAATGGCGCAAATACAAGTGGGCAACCCTGAATATTTAAGTACGGACGTGGGCCCAGTGATTGATCAAGTGGCGCACTCCCGCTTGCTTGAACATATAAAGTGGCTCGATGCCAATGCACAATTCATTGCACAAGCCCACTTACCAGATGCCTGCAGCAAGGGAACCTTCATCGCCCCTTGCGCCTACCAAATAGACAATATATCGCAACTTAAGCAAGAACATTTCGGCCCAATTCTTCATGTTATTCAATACAAAGCCAGTGAGCTTGATCTGGTCATTGATCAGATTAATGACAGTGGCTTTGGCCTAACACTTGGGGTGCATAGCCGCAATGAACGAACCTATCAACATATTGAAGCCCGTGCACGGGTAGGCAACTGTTACATCAATCGCGATCAAGTGGGCGCTGTGGTTGGGGTACAACCCTTTGGCGGTCAAGGGCTTTCCGGCACTGGACCTAAAGCAGGTGGCCCTCATTATCTATATCGTTTTGCAACGCACACTGTTTCCGTTATGAATGATAAGGAAGCTAACTCATGAACGTTGAAATTGAAGCGTTAAAAAACAGCCTAGCCATTCAAGAGTCATGGCAGCAACACCCTATTGAAGAACGAGCGAACATACTAAAAACTTGGGGCGAGCGCTTAGTCCAGCGAGATAGCCAATACACGCAAGCCGCGCAGATGATTGAATTCCAATGCAGGCAAGCATTGCACTTCCTTGCTCAACCCCATGACTTACCAGGTCCCACTGGCGAGTCAAACCAGCTGTATTGTGTGGGTCGCGGCAGCTTTTTAGTGTTTGGCGATGACAGCGCAAAGTCACTCGCCATGGTTGGATTAATGAGCGCTGCATTAATGGCAGGCAACCCTATCATTTGTTCTGTGGATACTCGTGCTGATTGCAATCTCACAGAACTGCTAAGCGAGTTATTAAAAGCAGG
>Ga0115007_10001808_pt1 | contig 13589 bp, 13 predicted proteins | sample ArcOceMetagenome_2_FD_87166 | JGI IMG/M metagenome (GOLD analysis project Ga0115007, IMG submission 87166) | Marine eukaryotic phytoplankton communities from Arctic Ocean - Arctic Ocean ARC135M Metagenome | ecosystem: Environmental > Aquatic > Marine > Oceanic | place: Arctic Ocean | collected... | reverse complement strand
TTCTCCTCTCTTACGCTGCCTTGATTCTGCGCAGAGCATATCTGAGCAATGGGGTATTCCCCTGTTAGTGTTAGATCAACTACAAGAGTACGATTTTGGTGACTGGGATGGCCAGGCATTCGAAGCCGTTTATGCACAGCATGCCCATCTAGCGGATAGATTTTGGCAAGACCCTGAAGCGAACCCGCCACCTAATGGTGAGACGGTCGCCCAGTTTATGGCGCGGGTTCAGGTCGCTAAATCGTTGCTGTTAAACCGAGAGGAAACGCGCATCCTTGTGATCACCCATGGAGGGGTGATTCGGGCGATGATTGCGGACCTTCTGGGGGTGCAACCTCTGCAGTGGAGCCGAATAAAAGTAGACTATGCATGTTTTACTCAGTTAAAGTTTGATGTGGATTCACGCCACTGTTGGCCGCAATTAGTGAGTAGTAATACGCGCTCGCCTTTTTAGTTTTTTTACGCGTTAAAGACTATTATCGATAGTACTGCTCTTCGACAGAGCCTCCCGACAACGGAATATTATGAAGTACACAGAAACGCTTAAGAATATTCACCATAGTCTTGATCGCTTAGGCGACCTTCCTGTGTTTAGTGCGACGATTAATCGTATACAGCAAATTAGCGCCTCGGATGAAGGGGACGCAATGGCGCTTGCGATGGCGATTATGAAGGATGCTGGCTTATCTGCTCGGTTATTGAAGCTTGCTAACTCATCGGCTTATAAACGCGGACAAGGTAACATCAGTGTGATCTCGCGTGCGGTTGTGTTGATGGGGTTTAATCGCATAAAGAGTATTACGCTTACGCTCAAGCTTATTGAAAGCTTTCATGATACACATCCTGACCTTGATGTACCGGGCATGATGATGAGGCAGTTTCTTAGTGCAAATATAGCGAAAGAGATCGCGGTCCGAAGTCAACAACATGTGGACCCAGAGGAAGCGTATTTGGCCGCCTTATTGTTTGGTTTAGGCGAAATCATTGTTGCCTGTACGTTACCCGATGAATATCGAAAATTACTGGCTTTAAAAAAGAGCAGTGATAAACGCTGGCCCTTAATTCAAGCGGAAGTTTTAGGCATCAGTTTTAATGCCTTAGGTCGAGAGATGGCAGCCGGGTGGGGGTATCCAAAGCAAGTTTTGAATACGATGTCCGATCTGGATATGACACAACTTGATGAGCAGAGTAATTTATTAACCAGTTTGCCTAACCTGTGTAATGGCCTTGTGCATCAGATATATGGTCAAGACTTACGTAATGAGCAGCCTTATGACCAGCTGGTTGATTCCATCGCTAATGTATCAGGCATCCCCTTTGATGATGTTGGTGAAGTTGCTATTCAATGTTTTCGGCAAGTGTCTAAAATCAGTCGAACCTATGGCTTAAAAGCCCAACTACTGATTCCTGAATATACGGAATCGGGGAGTGAGGCTAAAGACACTGTGGTTCGTAAACTGGCGTTTTTAGCGCACGATGAAGCGGAGCAAGAGGAACCTGAGGTCAATGAGGCAGACGTACAGGTTGCTGAGGCCCATGCATTATGTAGCCAAGGGCAGCTTGATTACTTAAATCGCTTAACTGAGTTGATTGGGTCGGAAGGGAAGATACACGATATTTTCAAACTCGTTGTAGAAGCGATTCATCAGTGCAGTGATTTTGATCGCAGCCTCCTGTGTCTGTTGAATAAAAAGAGAGATCACCTCTCCGTGAAAATGATTGAGGGTGATGAAATAGACGCGTTACAAGGTTATTTTGAACGGGGTAAAAATGGTAAAGATGATGATCTGTTTTTTAGGGTGATAGAAAAACAGGTCACACTTTTAGTGAATGACCTCGATGAAGAGGGATGGAGCTCTCGCTTACCTAAAAACTTTGTTACTCAAACCCACTGCCAAGGTTTTGTGCTTATTCCGTTGGTTATGGGGTCGCGGGTCATCGGTATGCTGTATGCGGATCGCTTGAAAGGCCATGGGGCGGTATCGGATAACGACTTTAATATATTTAACCGGTTCGCGACCCAAACACGCTTAGCGTTAATGTATGCTGACAGTAAAGCTAAGCGTTGATCGGGGCGTTTATTGAACTTAACTGAGTACTTACTCCGTTAAGCCTTTGACAAATGACTTAGTGTCTTGCCATGCATCTTTACTGACCTCAACGCCTGAATCGATGACCTCGCCACCTGTATCAACCGCTGTTTTAGCACCCGATTCCGTTGAACATAACGCACGTTTTGCCATGCATTTTGATTTACAGCCGAGTTCTGCTGCCTCATCGGTTAAATGCACAACGGCACATTGGGTCTCGCATAAGGTTTGTTCAGTAGAACAATCAGCCCAAGCAAATGACGCGATAAATAATAGACTGAAAATAGATATGATTTTCATAGATACTCCTTATTAAAGGCGGTTCTTTATTAACGTTTATCTCTAGGTTGCCAGAGAATCTCTTTACCGCCCTGCCTCAACACTATTGTTCTACTCGCCACAAAAAGTAGATCGGATAGGCGGTTTAGGTATGCCACCGCGTGTGGGTTAACCTGCTCACCATCATCCATTAACAGTGCTGTAATTTGTCGTTCAGCCCGTCGGCAGATACTACGTGCTAAATGTGTATAACAAGCTGCAACTGAGCCCCCAGGAAGAATAAACTCTTTAAGAGGGGGGAGTTCAGCATTCAGTTTGTCAATCTGACATTCTAAGTATTCTATCTCTGTTTGATCAATAACTGTATAGCTATGATCAGCCACCGCGATCTCACCCCCTAAATCAAATAACTGGTGCTGAATCAATGTTAGAACCGGGTGTATAGGGTCATCGTTTTGTAAGCCTGAAATGATAAGCCCAATACTGCTATTCAGTTCGTCTACCGTACCGAGTACCTCAATACGAGGGCTGGTTTTACTAATGCGTGTTCCATTAGCTAATGCGGTGGTGCCTTGGTCACCGGTACGGGTGTAGATACGTGTTAGTCGATTGGACATGAAGCGGCCTATGTATATAACTGTATTAAGCGTCTTAATAGTAGACCCGCTTCAGGATAAAGGGTTCCCACGTAATGACAAGCCGAGTGAGGAGCGGAGAGGGTAAAGATGAGTTGGGGACTATTTAGACGTTATGGGGGGGCGATAGTGGAGTGTTCTATGTGGTTTGAATCTGCTTTATTTTGTTAAGCAGCATTAGGTTTATAGGGACTGGAATCCCTGCACTTTTAGCGGTCTCGCAAAGGTAGCCGGTGATACTGTCGATCTCTGTTTGACGACCTTTCTGTACGTCCTGCAGCATTGATGAGTAGTTTTCGGCGGTAATTTCCGCCACATGGCAGGCTTGTTCGATCAGCGGGCCGTCAAACAGTTCAATATGGCTGGCTTGGGCGACCAGCTCTACTTCCCGACAGATAGCAGCCATGGTTGAAAGGTAATCAGGGTTATTAATTAATGCGCCATTTTTACAACGGTGAAGCGCCGTGAGTGGATTGATCGCGCAATTGATGGCGAGTTTCCGCCATAGGGTTAATCTAATATCACTGTCCTCTTCAAGCGTAAGGAAGCCGTTTTTGAGGGGAGTTATCCAAGGTAAACACTGTTGTTGAGGTGAACCTATATGGGTGATACCTTGCCCCGCATGGTGGAGGTGAAAAGGGGCCTTTAGCCATGCACCATCGGTAGTGGATGCCCAAGTAACATCCGTATCGGGACGTTGTGCTTGAACCCACTGCTGACTCCCCATCCCATTTTGTAGGACCACGAGGCGGGCTCCCGGGTTAATACGTGCTTGGATGCTGTTAAATGCGGCGTTTGTATCCACTGTTTTTGTTGTGATGAGAAGTTGATCAATAGTGTCGGTTGCATCGGCCAGTTCCGCTGTCATTGGATAAGCGCGATCAGCGAGGAGAATCGAATTTTTTTGTTTAAAAATATCGAGTTTCTCTTGGGTGTGCAGAATTAACTTTACGGGAAAACCTGCATCAACAAGATGACAGGCCCATAATGAACCAATAGCTCCAGCGCCAAGGATATGCCATTGTTGTGTCATTACTACTCCATTAACTCGTATGTTGTCGCGTTAGGGTAATCGCCGATTGTTATTGTCTATTCTAACGTGATTTACATCTTTTATGGCTATTGTGGCGTGAAAAGCGTGCAGAGGTCGGCTAAAATCGGATAAAACTAGAGGAGTTGATAAATGCCATCGTTTGATATCGTTTCTGAATTGGATATGCACGAAGTTTCCAATGCTGTTGATCAATCTAATCGCGAAGTACAGATGCGTTATGATTTTAAGGGGGTCGACGCTCGTTTTGAACAGAACGATAGTTCAGTCATTATGCATGCGGAAGTGGAGTTTCAATTACAACAGCTACTGGATGTACTGCGTACAAAGATGGTGGGCCGGAAAATTGATCTGCGTTGTTTAGAGGTTAAAGACCCCGAAAAAGCAAACATGAGAGCGCGTCAGGAAGTGATTCTTAAGCAAGGCTTAGAGCCGCTGTTTGCTAAAAAAATTGTCAAAATGATTAAAGATGCCAAGCTCAAGGTACAATCCCAAATACAGGGTGACCAAGTACGAGTAACGGGTAAAAAGCGTGATGACTTACAATCGGTGATGGCGTTTTTACGTGAAGCCGATTTAGAGCTTCCGCTACAGTTTAATAACTTCCGTGACTAAAGCACTCATGAACATAGGGTAGAGAGGTTTTACCCCTCACCCTTCTGTTCTAAGCAATCCAGCAAAAAAAGCTCCTTTACTAACTCTTGTGAAGGCGTATCTGAAAAATCCTCCACGCAGATCGTACCCTTCTCAAGCTGTTTCCTCAGCGCGTTTCCTTGCCAATGTACGATAGGTATCCCCGTCGCGCGATGGGTGACTCTAAGGTAGGGATTGCTTCTTTCAAACCAAGCATCAATCACATAAGTCATGTTCCTCTCCTTGTTTAATCGCAATGAAGTGGAACAAGAATAGGGCATTATGATCTAGATGTAAATGATATTAATTCTCATTTTCATTTGATGGTTTTATGTTTCTCGCGGCAAGTACGATTAGCAGCAACACCGGTAAGCCAATCAGGGCGACAGATATAAAGAACCACTCATAATCATAGGCATCCACAAACCCACCCGAGAACCCCCCTAAAAATTTAGGGAACAGCAGCATGACCGAGCTAAACAATGCGTACTGCGTCGCAGAATATTGGATATTGGTTAAGCTGGAGAGGTAAGCAATAAATGCCGCGGTTGCAATGCCTCCGCTGAGATTGTCTAAGGAGATAACAATGGTTAACGCGGTTGTGTTATGGCCAAGTGTGGCTAACCAAGCGAATAGCAGATTTGTCAGTGATACGAGTAACGCCCCGGAAAATAGAATTTTCATCACGCCAAAACGGTTGACTAAAATGCCCCCTAAACCGGCGCCTACAATCGTCATAACCACACCGTAGATCTTTATGATCTGTGCGATCTCCCCTTTAGTGAATCCCATATCGACATAAAACACATTTGCCATGATACCGAGAATTACATCCGATATACGATAGGTCCCAATCAGGGCCAAAATAATAACGGCCTGTTTACCGTAACGTTTTATGAAATCGATAAAGGGGCAAGCCACGGCAACATAAGCCCAGCTGAGAAAGCGCGAAAGAATGTTCGGAAGGTGAGCATATTTTTCACTGTATTGGATAACCTTATTTCGTTGTTCTAAGGTTTCCTCGTCCATTAAGATGGCGTTTGGTTCGGATACGGATAAGGTGGTCACAATGCCGATAAGCATAAGTGAGGCCATGGCCAGATAAGCTACTCTCCATGAGCTTTGATCGTAGCTGTCAGGCGTAGGTGATACCCATGCCGCAATGGCGAGTGCTCCTGCACCCGCGACAATCATAGCGATTCTGTAGCCCGCCATATAGGTAGCAGCCATCGCGGCTTGGAGGCGGTCCTCTGCCGATTCGATACGGTAAGCATCGATCACAATGTCTTGTGTTGCGGAGCTGAATGCCACTAATACCGCCATCAACGCCATGAATTCTAGATGTTCAAGTGGGTTAGAGAACGCTAAACCAGCAAGACCCGCGAGTAACATGGTCTGGGCTAAAAAGAGCCAGCTACGGCGGCGACCGAGTAAGCGCGATAAGATTGGGAGTTGCAAGCAGTCAACTAAGGGCGCCCAAAGCCATTTAATGCCGTAAGCGAGTCCAACCCATGAGAAGTAAGTAATAACACTACGCTCAACACCGGCTTCTCTTAACCAAAATGACAATGTGCCGAAGACCAACAGTAGCGGTAATCCAGATGAAAAGCCTAAAAAAAGTAAGGTGATGGCTCTCGGGTGTAAATAGATTTTGGCCGATTGTAGCCAAGGTGTGGGCTGAGGTTCGACTGATGACATCTTAAACGCCTTCCATGAATAAGCGTCTATTGTCCCTGTCTGTTGTTAGCAAGGCAATGATTTGAAGGTATGTTTATGGCAGCGGGGATAGATAAAAACAAAAAGGCCCAATATCTACATAGATGGCTCTATATAGATCATTGGGCTTTTTATACAAACCAACCTCTACTGAAGGGGGGAAGTACAGGTTGGCTTATGCGCTACTTAGAACTTGATGCGCATACCTGCTAGCACGTCTAGCTCGTAGTCAGTGCCTGCATCGTCATCACGGTTAGTGATTTCTGCAAAGACAGAGACGTTTTTCTGTGCTGGGAATTTGTATACAACGTTAGCGTAGATAGCATCAAAGATTTGAGGCGCGATCCTATGTGGCTTATGTGACAGTTCGGTGAAAGGTGATGGCTTTGGTAGGAGTGGCTTAGCTGCTTTATATTTTTTATCTTATTGAATATTAAGGATTTGTTTGTTCTTGTGTCTGGTGTTAAGTGTCATATGAATGATTGGTTAAACTTTTGTTTCAACTATTTTATTCCTTGTGATTGTCATGTTGTTGTCATTCAAATCTTCTATTTTGCAGGACTTTGATTAATTGGTTTCAAAGAGTCTTTAGCTGCTGTGCTTATACAAAAACTCAAGTTGGGCCGCTTATTAACATTTAATGGTGAGTAAAATGGGTTACGACAATTCACATGATCGATGCAGTAATTTGAATCAAGAGCAAGATTCAGACTTCACACGGATGGCGGATAAAGCCGTTAGTCGTCGTGGTTTTATGGCAGGGATGGGGGCGTTGGGAATCGGTGCCTTCATCGGCATGTCGCCTATTGCGCAGTCGGTTCAAGCGGCGATGTCCGCTTCTGTAAAAAGCAAACTGATAGGCTTTGATCCAGTGCCTGCAAGTACCGCTGATACAGTTGTTGTGCCTAAAGGTTATAAAGTCGATAACTTGATCTCTTGGGGAGACCCTCTTTTTGATGGAGCACCCGCGTTTGATCCTTCCGGCGATGCACCTGCGTCGAGTCAGGCGTTACAGTTTGGCGATAATACCGATGGTATGAGTTTGTTTCCGCTTTCTGCTGACCGTGCTGTGATGGCGGTTAACAATGAATACACTAATGTTGAATACCTATATGCCCATCAAGGTAAAGCGATTACCGCTGATGATGTGTTGAAAGCGCAGAATGCCCATGGCGTCTCTATTTTTGAGATAAAAAAATCCTCTACGGGGTGGGTTGTTGACCGTTCCGGCCAGCGTAATCGTCGCATCACTGCAAATACACCGATGCAACTGACTGGGCCTGCTGCGGGTGATGCTTTACTTAAAACAGCGGCAGATGAGACGGGCACTGACGTGCTTGGAACATTTAATAACTGTGCTAATGGTCAAACGCCGTGGGGGACTTACCTGACGTGCGAAGAAAACTTCCATAAATACTTTGGCTCCAATGATGATACTTATACGGTGCCTGCGGCGCAGCAGCGTTACGGTATTAAGGGGGCTGATAAGACCTATCAGTGGAGTAAACACGATAGCCGTTTTGATTTATCGAAAAACCCTAACGAGCCAAATCGTCATGGTTGGGTTGTTGAAATTGATCCAATGGACCCAAATTCAAAACCTAAAAAACGTACGGCCTTAGGGCGATTTAAGCATGAGAATGCGGCGTTAATGGTGGATGGTAGTGGGCATGTGGTCGTTTACTTAGGTGACGATGAGCGTGGTGAGCATCTGTATAAATTTGTTTCTAAAGACAAGTATATTGCTAACAATGCAGTACATAACCGTAACTTGCTTGATGAAGGTACGCTCTATGTGGCCAAGTTTATGGCGGTTGATGGTGAGCTAAAGGGCCAAGGACAATGGCTAGAGCTTACGTTTGGTAAAAATGGCTTAACGCCTGAAAATGGCTTTAATAGCCAAGCGGAAGTGTTGATTCATACACGTTTAGCGGCGACTCAGGTTGGGGCTACCACAATGGACCGCCCTGAGTGGGTTGCGGTACATCCTAATAAGCAGACCGCTTTTTGCACCCTTACCAATAATAAAAATCGTGGTAAGAAGGATAACCAACCGGTTTCTGGGCCTAACCCACGTGCGAATAACGTATATGGACAGATTGTCCGTTGGGCACCCGCGCAAGGGGATCATACGCGGTCTGACTTTGTGTGGGATCTTTATTTGATCGCGGGTAATCCATCGCTGCACTCAACAGGCTTGTTGGGCGGTAGTGCTAATATCACGCCAGACAATATGTTTAATAGCCCTGACGGCTTAGGCTTTGATGAGGCTGGGCGTTTGTGGATTATGACTGATGGTAAGTACTCAAATAGCGATGAGTTTGCCGGTATGGGTAACAACCAGATGTTATGTGGCGATCCAGAAAGTGGTGAAGTCCATCGTTTTCTTACCGGTCCTATAGCGGCTGAGGTAACAGGGTTAACCTTTACGCCGGATTATAAAACTATGTTTGTTGGTATCCAGCATCCAGGCGAGAAACTGAAAGCCTCTCATTTTCCAGAAGGTGGAATGAGTAAACCTCGCTCAACCGTTGTTGTGATTACCCGTGAAGATGGTGGTGTGATTGGCGCTTAATTGAGCTTATCCCCCAAGGGGATCATAAAAGGGCCGTAAGGCCCTTTTTAGTTTGTTCTGTTCACATATTATTGTGTAAATATCAGGTACAAAAAAACCGGCCATGGCCGGTTTTTTATAGTTCGAACGTGGTTAGATGCGTAAGCCGCCATCCACTTCGAAACAACGACCGCTAACATAATCATTTTCAAAAATGAATGTAACGGTTTTTGCGATCTCTTCTGGTTTACCCAGACGTTTAGCAGGGATACCCGCAGCAATTTTATCAAGTGCTTCAGGTTTCATGCTCATTACCATCTCGGTACCGATGTAGCCTGGTGCGATTGATGCAGCGCGGATGTTATAGCGTGCTAGCTCTTTCGCCCAAGTAACAGCCATGGCTTGTGCGCCAGCTTTTGTCGCTGTGTAGTTGGTTTGGCCCATGTTGCCAGAACGAGAGATTGACGAGATGTTAATAATACAACCTTCAACGCCTAAATCGATCATCTGTGCAGCGGCTTCACGTGCGCAGAGGAACGTACCTGTTAGGTTCACATCGATAACCAAATTCCATTGGTCCATAGACATTTTCTTCGCAACTTTACCGGTTTCGCGATCTACTTTTAAGAATAGGCCGTCACGGGTAATACCCGCATTGTTTACTAAACCGTTAAGTGAGCCAAAATCAGCTACAACTTGTGCGAATGTTTTTTCAACTTCGTCTTCTTTTGCTACATTGCAAATGTAAGCACGCGCTTCAACGCCTTCTTCCATGCAAAGGCCTACAGTCGTGTCTAGGTCTTCTTGGCTAAGGTCGATCAAAGCCAATTTAGCGCCTTGTGAAGCGAGTTCAAGCGCCATTGCGCGACCAAGACCGCGGCCACCGCCAGTTACAACAATTACTTTATCTTTGAGTTCCATTGAGGATTACCCTTACTTCGGTTTTACTCTGAATGTTATTGTGCATTGCGTCATTGTGCAGAATTTAAACTTATAACGCTTTTGCAAAAATGTCCACAATTTGCATGTATGTTTAGTTTATCAATAAGTTTCATATACTTTTGACCGTGTAATATTTGATTCTTTCGCATCTGCTAAGTCTATGTTTTTAGGTTTAAATACCGCGCTGCGGTGTAAATTTGTACTTTGGTACTAATGCTGCTTTTTATTATGAATTTTTTATCACAAAGGAGGGTGTTTACGACTTTAAATAGCCTCAAGGCTTGAAAAAGTAGCTCTTAGCCCATAGAAATAAGGGATATTGCTGTTGGCGGATATTGATAGGCTTCCATTTGCCGCAGTCTCTTTCTTTACGATGGGGCGTCCATGAGATTTCTTTTTTTGCTGTTTATTATTATTCCTATTATTGAGATTACGGTGCTTATCAATGTAGGTGATGCGATCGGTGTATGGAATACGGTCGGTCTGGTGTTGCTGTCGGCGTTTATTGGCGTGAATATGTTGCGTTATCAAGGAATATCAACCTTGATGAGGGCTCAGCAACGGGCTAATCAAGGTGAAATTCCAGGCCAGGAGATGGTTGAAGGGATTGTGTTAGCCGTTGGCGGGGCCATGCTTATTACGCCGGGCTTTGTAACGGATATTCTAGGGTTTTGCTGCTTGCTACCTTATACACGCAAAGCCTTCGCATCTAAATTAATGGGGCGTTTTGCAATTATGGCGTCTCAGCAACATAGATCGGGTTCCGCTCACTTTTATTCTAATGATCCTTTTAATCGTTCTGAAACCCCCTTTGAGCATCATGGTGAACAAAAGATACCTCCGAAGCCTGGGGCTGATGTAATTGATGGTGAGTTTGAGCGTAAAGATTAATTGTTCCTAAGAAACTTTTTTTTCGATGGGGTGTTGAATTCATTTTTAATGCCCCAATTTAGCTATTCAAAGGGTGATTCTTTAAATCTATGAATCGCTCTATTTCCTAACATAATGTTGATTTTGGTCAGACAGAGATCAGGAGAAAAAACAAAATGAAAATTCGTCCACTTCACGACCGTGTAGTTGTTCGTCGTAACGAAGAAGAAGCCACTACTGCGAGCGGTATTGTGCTGCCAGGCTCCGCGCAGGAAAAACCTAACCAGGGTAAGGTTATTGCTGTAGGCGAAGGCCGACTTCTAGATAACGGTGAGCGTAGTGCGTTGACTGTTCAGGTTGGGGATACAGTACTATTCGGTGGTTATGCCAATACTGTGAAAGTAAACGGCGAGGAACTACTTATTCTTAGCGAAGGCGAAATTTACGGTGTGCTAGAAGACTAATCTTCCAGCTTAACTTTTCGCAGGTATCTACGTTCAGTAGAACGTTTTGTTTAAAGAATTTTTGAATACAGGATTTTCAAGATGTCTAAAGAAGTATTATTTGGGAACGATGCTCGTCAACGTATGCTTAACGGCGTAAATATTCTAGCTGACGCAGTTAAAACGACACTAGGTCCAAAAGGACGTAACGTTGTATTAGATAAGTCATTTGGCGCACCAACCGTAACTAAAGACGGTGTATCTGTAGCGAAAGAGATCGAACTAGAAGATAAGTTCGAAAATATGGGCGCTCAGATGGTTAAAGAAGTTGCGTCGCAGGCTAACGATGTTGCGGGTGATGGTACTACAACAGCGACTGTTCTAGCTCAAGCGATCGTGAATGAAGGTTTGAAATCTGTTGCTGCAGGCATGAACCCAATGGATCTTAAACGCGGTATCGATAAAGCATCGGCTGCGGTTGTTGAGCAGATCAAAAAAATGGCTGTTCCATGTGCGGATAGTAAAGCGATTGCTCAGGTTGGTACGATCTCTGCCAATGCTGACCTTCAAGTGGGCGAAATCATTGCGGAAGCGATGGATCGTGTAGGTAAAGAAGGTGTTATTACCGTTGAAGAAGGTAATGCACTGGAGAATGAACTTGATGTTGTTGAAGGCATGCAGTTCGACCGTGGTTACCTGTCACCATACTTTATCAACAACCAGGAAAGCATGTCTGTTGAAGTTGAACAGCCATTTATTCTGCTAGTTGATAAAAAAATCTCTAATATCCGTGACCTTCTACCTATTCTTGAACAGGTTGCTAAAGCATCTCGTCCTCTACTGATTATTGCTGAAGACGTTGAAGGTGAAGCCCTAGCAACATTAGTCGTTAACAACATGCGTGGCATCGTAAAAGTTGCTGCGGTTAAAGCGCCTGGTTTTGGTGATCGTCGTAAAGCAATGCTTGAAGACATCGCGATCCTAACCGGCGGTACGGTTATCTCTGAAGAAGTTGGTTTGACGCTAGAAGAAGCAACGCTAGAGCAGCTAGGTCAAGCGAAACGCGTATCAATCACAAAAGAAAACACAACGCTGGTTGATGGTATTGGCGCTGCTGATACGATTGAAGCACGTGTTAACCAGATCCGTGCGCAGATGGAAGAGACATCGTCTGATTACGATCGTGAAAAACTACAAGAGCGTGTAGCTAAACTTGCTGGCGGCGTAGCTGTTATCAAAGTGGGCGCGGCAACTGAAGTAGAAATGAAAGAGAAGAAAGCACGTGTAGAAGATGCGTTGCATGCTACTCGCGCGGCGGTTGAAGAAGGTGTTGTACCTGGTGGTGGTGTTGCGCTAATTCGTGCTATGGATATGGTTAAAGACCTTAAAGGTGATAACCATGACCAGAATGTTGGTATCGAACTTGCGTTCCGTGCACTAGAAGCACCGCTTCGTCAGATCGTTGCTAACTCTGGCGATGAAGGATCTGTTATCGTTGCGAATATTCGTGAGAAGGGTGAAGGTAACTTTGGTTACAATGCTGCATCTGGTGAATACGGTGATATGATCGAGATGGGTATTCTGGACCCAGCTAAAGTAACTCGTTCAGCGCTTCAAGCTGCAGCATCGGTTGCTGGCTTGATGATTACGACTGAAGCGATGATTGCTGATAAACCATCTGAAGGTGGTGCTGCTATGCCTGATATGGGCGGCATGGGTGGTATGGGTGGTATGGGCGGAATGATGTAATTCATCTCCCTTGCTGCTATAAATAGTTAATTGGTTGTTTGATTAGCTATTTAGTAATACTGAGCCCCGCATTTTGCGGGGCTTTTTATTTGTGCGTAAAATAGACCTAAATTTTAACCTTGTATGTAATGGATGAGCGGATAATCATGAATCGTGATGATGATATTAATGTGCCAAATATGGGGCCAGCCGAACCTCTGGATGACAGTCGCTCTACGCCCATTATGTCGTCTACTCCAGACGTGAAGCCCCATGCAACAACGCCTGCGGCTGAGCCGCAACGCTCAGGTGGTTTTTTGCAGGCATTGGTCAGCATTGTGTTAATCGTAGCGGTATCGGCATTGGGGTATTTTGGCTTTGATATGTATGATGCCCAAAAACAGAAAGAAGCCACATTCAGCCAAGCTCAACAACAGATTGAAGAGTTAAAAGAGTTGTTAAAGCAAACTGAGCAGGGTGCTGAACAGTCGGGACAGGCGATACAAGGTAATGTCTCCTCGTTAGAAGAGAGCCTTAAACAGAAAGATAAACAGTTGGATTCAGAGATTGCTAAGTTATGGGTGATCGCTCACCAAAAGAATGCGCCACTCATTAAAGAGCAGGGTGATCAGATTAAGGCCCAGCAGG